>Ga0302288_1000084_pt1 | contig 85038 bp, 70 predicted proteins | sample III_Fen_N1_1_FD_194549 | JGI IMG/M metagenome (GOLD analysis project Ga0302288, IMG submission 194549) | Peat permafrost microbial communities from Stordalen Mire near Abisko, Sweden - III_Fen_N1_1 | ecosystem: Environmental > Terrestrial > Soil > Wetlands > Permafrost | place: Sweden: Abisko... | reverse complement strand
TGCATTTCTTGGTGGTTTACAGCTTATCCAGGGAGGCTTGGAAGTTTGTTGACACCATCTAACCAAAAAGGTGGAGGATGGTATCTGTACAAATGGTATGGCGACATGAGTGGGCAAATGGTTAAGATAACTCCTCCAAACGACCGAACCGATGGTATCGACGGATTTGGATGTATAGATGAAACCCAGCATTTTGCAAGTATTTGCGTGGGAGGTAATAATACTGGAACAGTCAATGTCAACATTTCGGGTATTCCAGCATCTTTTGGCTCACAAGTAAATGTTGCTTTGGATTATGTTACATGGACAAATAAAGATGCAGCGGTGGCTGGAACTACTTCTATTTCTACAACGGTTTACAACGTTACCAATAAATCTATTTCAGTTCCTGTAAATGTAACTAGTAGCCTGTATGCTTATAGAGTACTTATTACTCCTGTGAAAATTGTCGGACCACCTTCTATAAAGATAACGAATCCGGTTGCTGGTACTATTTTTACCTCTCCAGCAACAATTTCTCTTCAGGCAACGGCATCTGATGCTGATGGTACGGTTTCGAAGGTCGAATTCTTCAACGGAACAACATTGTTATTCTCAGATAACAGTGCTCCATACAGCTATGTTTGGCAAGGTGTTACCGAAGGGGTATATACCGTAAGGGCTGTAGCTACCGACAACGATGGTAATACAAATGAAGATGTCGTAACCGTTCGATTCAATCTGCCACAAGGGCCATACGGCGGTTCGCCAAATCTAATTCCTGGTACTATACAGTTTGAAAACTACGATGTTGGCGGTAATGGATACGCGTATCTTGATAATGCCACGGGCAATACCGGCGGGGCTACATTTCGCACCAACGAAGATGTGGATATCGAAAACTGCACTGACGTTGGTACGGGATACAACATAGGTTATGCCACTGCTGGCGAATGGATGGAATACACCGTTAGTGTTGCTTCTACAGGGAAATATAATGTAAAAATACGCTCGGCTTGCAACGGCGACGGTAGAACAATATCGCTTTCGATGGATGGCAAAGATATCGCAAGCAATATTGCAGTACCTAATACTGCTGGATGGCAGACATGGACAAATATTGATATTAAAGACATCCAGCTCGAAGCTGGCGAACACGTTTTACGGCTTACCATCGGTGCAACCGATTATGTAAATCTAAATTATATTGTTTTTGAAGCAATTGCAGTTCCGCCTGTGGTCCACATTACATCTCCAGTGAATCTAAGTGCATTTTCATCTGCTGATTCAATTTTAATTTCTGCCACTGCCACTTCCGAAAATGCTTCTATTGTTGATGTGCGTTACTATGCCAACAATGTACTTTTGGGAACTAATAATTCTTCACCTTATTCTTTCACCTGGAAAAATATGACTGAAGGCAACTATACGATTAAGGTTGAAGCACTAGATAATTCGGGATTGATTTCTTATGACACAATAAAGCTTACAATAAATAAAGCACCAGTAGTATTAAAACTTACAACTGGCTGGAATCTTATTGGTTACCCATTCGAAAGTAGTTCTGATATTGCTACAGCACTTTCAAGTATTTGGGCAAATGTAGTAACGGTAAAAAATGCAGACTCATTTTATGACAAATCACAACCTACAATCTTCAATTCACTTAAAAAGCTTAGTTGGAGTAGTGGTTACTTGGTGAAAGTTGATAAGGATTGTATGTTGCAATGGAGTAAATAATTAACATCAACTAAAAATGAATTAATATGAATAATAAAACTTACAAAAAAATTAGTACCACTGTTCTTTTTATCTTGGTGGTTATTAAAAGTATGTATTCGCAAGAAAACATAACTGTTGGTGGTACAACCCGAAATATGATAGTTCATGCACCAACAGGAATTGCAACAAACAGACCTTTGGTTATTTCGCTCCATGGAATGAATCAAGATGCTGCTTACCAACAAAGTACAACAAACTGGGATGCAGTTGCAGATACCGCAAAATTCGTAGTAGTTTATCCGAATGGATTAAATAAATCATGGGACATCTCTGGTCAAACTGATATTAATTTCATTCTTGCTGTTATCGATGCAATGTATACCAAATATACAATCGACAAGAGTCGTGTATATCTTACCGGATTTTCTATGGGGGGAATGATGACGTACCATGCAGCAAATAATATAGCCGATAAAATTGCGGCCTTTGGTCCAGTATCGGGTTATATGACAACAGATCACAAAAGTTCTCGCCCCATTCCAATTATACATACTCATGGTACTGCCGACAATGTTGTTCCATACGCAGCTGGAAATTCGGGATCAACAGGAGGTTATTTCCCAGGAATTGAATCTATATTATTGGGCTGGGTAAGCCGAGATAATTGTAATACATCAGCAGTAACCACAAGTCCTTATCCTGTTGGAACATCAAATGCGAACTCGAAAAAAGTGTGGAGCAATGGCGACTGTAGTTCTCAAATTGTTCTTATTTCACTCGATGGTAAAGGTCACTGGCATTCGAACGATGCCGCTGGTGTTTATACAACAAAAGAAATTTGGAACTTTGTAAGAAAATACACCAACATTTGTGGTTCATCAGCAAAAGTGTCAATAACAAGTCCTGCTAATAATGCAACTTATACTGCACCAGCAACAATCAACATTTCAGCAACTGCAACAATTTCTACAGGAAGTATAACTAAAGTTGAGTTCTATAATGGAACAACAAAAATTGGTGAAGACGCATCATCGACCTACACGTATACAATGGCTAATATTGCTGCTGGCAAGCTAATAATTACGGCAGTAGCAACCGATAATACTGGAAATAAAACAACTTCAGCAGCCGATACTATTAAAGTAAATGTTGCACAAGCTGCATATGGTGGAACTCCATGGCCTATACCTGGAACAATTCAATTAGAAAACTACGATGTAGGAGGTAATGGATTTGCTTATCTCGATAATGCTACTGGCAATACCGGTGGTGCAACGTTCCGTACCGATGAAGATGTTGATATTGAAAATTGTACCGATGTTGGAACTGGCTATAATATCGGATTTGCAACTTCTGGCGAATGGCTCGAATATACCGTGAATGTTGCAACTGCAGGTAAATACGACCTTACTCTTCGAGTAGCATGCAATGGTGATGGAAGAACCATTGCAATGCAAGCAAATGGGACTGATATTGCTACAAACATAGCTATACCAAACACAGCAGGATGGCAAACATGGACTAATGTTTCTGTTCCAAATATTTCTCTCACTGCTGGTATTCAAGTTATTCGTGTAACGATAGGAGCTAGCGATTATGTAAATCTAAATTATATTACTTTTTTACAAGGTATTTCATCTGTTCCACTTAAAGTAGGATGGAATGTAATAGGATGCCCAATCACTGGCAGTACTCCAATTGCTAAAGCATTGTTAAGCATTTGGTCGAATGTTGAAACGGTAAAAAACCAAGATGTTTTTTACTCAATTGATAACCAAAATATTTTAAATTCGTTAACATCATTAAATTGGGGGCAAGGTTATTTGGTTAAAGTAAAATCTAATTGTGTGTTGGATTGGATTGTAAAATAAATACAACTTTTTTAATAAATAATATTATGAAATATTTTTGCGCTATTCTTTTTTTATTTGTCACCCTTTTATCATATTCACAAACAGTGAGCAAATATATCTGTGTCGATCAATTTGGGTACCGTCCAACAAGCGATAAGGTTGCAGTGATTCGTGATCCACAAACAGGCTGGGATGCTTCAGAATCATTTACTCCAGGCACAAACTATAAGGTTATTAACTCATCCACAGGAGCATCGGCATTTCAAGGAAGTCCTGTAGCATGGAATGGAGGAGCAACTCACGACCAATCGGGCGATAAATGTTGGTGGTTCGATTTTTCGAGTGTAACAACTCCCGGCTCTTATTATATCTTGGATGTTACTAATAATGTTAAATCATATACCTTCGATATTAATGTTGATGTATACAAAACGGTATTGAAACATGCTGTACGAATGTTATTTTATCAGCGAAGAGGTTTTGCCAAAACAGCTACGTATGCAGGAACTGGATGGGTCGATGCCGCTAGTCACAGTGGTAACTTACAAGATAAAAAATGTAGATTATACAGCGACAAAAATAATGCTGCTACCGAAAAAGATTTGAGTGGCGGATGGTTCGATGCCGGCGATTTGAATAAATATACTCCTTGGACGGCTGGATATTGCTATCATCTCGCATCAGCATATCGTGAAAATCCATTAGCATTTACCGACGATTACAATATTCCTGAGTCGGGCAATGGTATTCCTGACGTATTAGATGAATTAAAATGGGGGCTTGATTTCCTTTTAAAGATGCAACAAACAGACGGTTCGTGCTTGTGTATTGTAGGCGGTAGTAATGCTTGTCCACCATCATCGGGTACAGAACAAAGTCTCTATGGTCCTGCTACAACAAATGCAACATATTGTTGTGCAGCGGGTTTTGCAATGGCCTCCATTACGTTTGCTTTGATTCCAAGTATGAAGACGTATTCCGATCAACTTAAGGCTGCTGCAATTAAAGCATGGACATGGGCACAAGCAAATCCTGGTATTATATTCCACAATAATAATAGTTCAAACAACTCAAGCGGTCTTGGTGCTGGCGACCAAGAAACAGATGATGATGGCCATTTCGGATTTCAGTTGCGAGCTTCTGTGGCATTATTTGCTGCCACCAACGATGTTCAGTACAAAACTCATTTTGAGAATAATTATAAGCAGTTGCCCTTATTCAAATGGTCCAGTTTCGTTGACCAGTACCGCTACGAGACACAGGATTTTGTGATGTTTTATACCACACTTTCGGGAGCTACGCCAGCCGTGGTTTCTGATATCAAAACGACACTTGCCACGGCATTTAATAAAACCGGCAATTACATCGATGCATACAAAACCAAGACAGATCCATATCGCGGATTCATTCACGATTACGCATGGGGATCGAATGCATACAAGGGAAGTTACGGAACACAGTTTTACGATATGTATTTGAGTGACCTTGAACCTGCCAATAGTGCTGCGTATAAAAAGAATGCCGAAGAGTACATTCACTATGTGCATGGCTTAAATCCTTTAAACTATTGTTACCTAACGAATATGAATAGCTATGGTGCCGAAAAAAGCATTACTCAAATTTATCACACTTGGTTTGCCGACGGTAATTCAAAATGGGATCAGGTTGGAGTTTCAACCTATGGCCCACCTCCAGGGTATTTATCCGGAGGTGCAAATCCTGGTTACAGCAAAGATGGCTGTTGTACAGGAAGTTGCTCAACCCAATCTGGATGTTCAATGGATGTTTCAAAAGCTGTTGGGCAACCTGCAATGAAATCGTATGTTGATATTAATACAAACTGGCCTGTAAATACTTGGTCAATCACAGAGCCAAGTTGTGGATACCAGTGCGAATACATTCGGTTGTTGTCGAAATTTGTATCAAACTCATCAACACAAACTATAACGTTGAATAAGGGTTGGAATCTTATTTCTACAAATGTAAATCCAACTGATAGTAGTATTAGTACACTTTTTAAAAGTATTGATGTTCAAGAAATCAAAACGTTCGATGTTTTTTGGCGGAAAGGACAAAATGCATACCTAAATAGTCTTACATATCTTCAAGCTGGTAAAGGATATTTTGTTAATGTTAATGCAAATGGAATACTCTCAATAGTTGGACTTTCGGTTAAAACACCAACAATTCCATCGGTTAAAACAGGTTGGAATTTAATAGGATGTAACTATCAAAGTACACAATTATTAAGTAATCTTTATAATTCTTCAAATTGTTCATCTATTAAAAATTTTGATGGTTTCTGGATTCCGAATGGAAGTACCAATAGTTTAACAAACTATGAACCTGGGAAAGGATATTTTTTAAAGAAATAATACAAAACTTTTCCTTTTTTAGAGCCATCCAATTTGTAGATTGAGATTCTTTTTATTAAATTCTTAATCTATTGTAATTGAAGATTCGAATATTGATTTGTTTATAAAGAATAGTTAATGCAATTACTATTCCTTAAAATACCTTTTCCCTCTAATTCAACGTTTTGAGAAAAATTGTTGTTCTATCTTAAATTCAAAAACAGTCAAAATCTTTTTAAAATTACTATTTATTGAATATAATAAAATAGTAGAAAAGGGCATAAGTGTTTGTTGAAAATCAAATATGTTTCTATTTGACAGTTTTTATGATATTACAGTATAAAGGATTAATAGGATTGCTGTAAATATTATTAATCACATTTATAAGATATACTTTAAAACTAGTTTAAATCTATTATTAATTATATCCTTATAAAAATAGAATAATACTAATAGTATTATTTTTTCAATTAAAGTAGTTTTATATTCAATATGTTATTACCTTTAATAGGTGTATGTGTTTATTCTTGAATTAACTTTATTGTACTGATATCTATATAGTTAATTGTTGCGGTGGAGATAAATGCAATACTAAAAGGTATAAAACTATGTTATGTTTGCTTATTATTGTTTTGAAATTTAGTTATTCTAATGAAAACTAAGATTATAATTCTAATAATAACTGTTTTTTCAGGAATATCGTCGTTTGCACAAGTAGCTAAATGTAAAGGAAAATACTTTGGAAACGTCATCGGAGCTTCTGTGCCTAATACTTTTAGTAGCTTATGGAACCAAGTTACACCCGAAAATGGCACAAAATGGGGAATAGTAGAGGCTACGAAAGGTGTTTATAATTGGACTGAGGCAGATATATCGTATAATTGGGCAAAAAATAATGGAGGTTTATTTAAATTTCACACATTAGTTTGGGGTAGCCAAATGCCCCAATGGGTTACGTCTGCAACAACGGCTGAACTTACTGCAAGTATTAAGAACTATATGATTGCAGCAGCAAATCATTTTGATCCGATGGGGGGATTGGAAATGATAGATGTTTTAAATGAACCTGCTAATCCAGTTCTTCCCGATTATATGAAAGCTGCTCTTACAGCTGGATATAAATCCGAACCAACAAATGCTAACGATTTAAACAACCCTTACGGATGGGCTATTTGGCCATATCAATTAGCTCGAAAATATTTCCCAAATGCAACGTTATTGACAAACGATTATAATATAGAACAGAATTGGCAAGGTATGCGTGCACCATATATTACAATTATTAATGCAATAAAAAATGCACCAAACCTAACCAATGGCGATAAGAATTTAATTGATGGTGTTGGTCTTCAATGTCATGGTGTTATGGATTTAACTGCAGCAAACTTCAAAGCTTGTATTGATGAAATTTGGAATGGTACTGGTTTGCCAATACACATCACAGAATTCGACCAAGCCGCTTCACCTGATGAGACAAAGCAAAAAAATGTATATGCTACTTTGATTCCTGTGGCATGGGAACATCCTCATGTTGCAGGTATAACTTTGTGGGGATATATTCAAGGAACTACTTGGATTAAGGGAAACAACACTGCAGGTCCAACTGGTACAGATTCAGGAATTCAATATGCTTCTACATACACAACTAAACCTAGTGGTGATCGTCCCGCATTAACCTGGCTAAAACAATATCTTGCATCGAAACCAAGTCTAACTTGTTGTCCACCACCTTCTATTTCTACAACTTGTCCAATTGCAATAAAACCCAAAATTGCTATCACATCGCCCTTAACATCATCGCTTTTACCAACAACAGCACCTGTTATTCTTAATGCAACTGCAACAGATGCTGATGGAACTATAGCTAGTGTTAAGTTTTATAATGGTAAAATACTATTGGCGACAATTTCAACGACTCCTTATACTTTCACTTGGAAAAACGTTCCAGCTGGGAAATATGTTATTACTGCTGTTGCTACAGATAATGTTGGATTAAAAGCAACATCGAAAGTTGTGGAAATTACCTTAGCAGCACCTGTTTTACATATATATCAATGTAATGCCTGTTCCACACCAACATGGGTAACAGCTTCAAATTGGACACCAACAACTGTTCCTTCGGTTATAGATACATCGATTATTCGAACAGGAGAGGTACAAGTTTCAACAGATGTTATATCGGTAACAAAGGTCGAACCCAATGGAACCTATAGATTAGCAGATAGTATTAATGCTACTGATTTACGTTTGCAAGGTGGAATTCTGAAATCGAGCACTAGTACTCCGGTATTCGTTTTAACATCAACAGTAACTGCTGAAAAAGCTTCTACGATAAATGTTGGATCGCTTGCAACATCGATTCTTCGTATTGATGGAACAATAAAGGGAAGTGGTAATTTGACGAAAAATGGAATTGCAGTATTACAAATAAATGCAAATGCAAGCAACTATACTGGTACATGGATTATATCAAGCGGAAAACTGAAAATTAATTCGACAACTGGTCTTGGACAATGTGGAGTTGAGGTAAATTCAGCTGCAAATCTTGATATTCAATCTATAACTTCGACAAATGCACTTGTTTTAAAAAAAGGTGGAACAGTAAATTTAAATGCTAATCTTACGGTTCAAGTAGCTGTGTTTGATGATATGAATATTCCTGCAGGAACATATTCTGCATCAAATTTTCCCTTATTTATAACTGGTACTGGAAAATTAACTGTTGTTAAAAGTATAGTGGTAATTGGGATACCAACTGCTGGTACAAATAGCGTAACAGCAAATGCAGGTTCAACATATAGTTGGTTAAATGGAACTTCTACAGTTGCTACAATAGCAACATATGTGTTGCCGACTGTAAATGCATCGTATTCAGTTAAAGTTACAAATTCGGCAGGATGTAATGTAACATCTGCAGCAATTTATGTCCAATCTATTGCATTAAAAATGGGTTGGAATTTAATTTCTACATATGTACATTCACCTGATAGCTCAATTGCAAATTTATTTAATGGATTGAATGTTAAAGAAATTAAAACGATGGATGCCTTTTGGATAAAGGGACAAAATAATGCATTTAATAGTTTGAAGTCTATAGTTACGGGAAAAGGTTATTTAGTTAATATGAATGCTTCTGCTAATGTGATAATTGTTGGCTCTTTTAAAACTCAAATAATTACAATTCCAACTACATTAGGTTGGAGTTTAATTGGTTGCCCAATTCAAACCGCAACGCTTTTGAGTAATTATTTTAATACAACTAATTGTTCGATAATTAAAAATTTTGATGGTTTTTGGAGTCCAACAGGTAAAACAAATTCTATTTCAACTATAGAAGTTGGTAAAGGTTATTATATCAAGAAATAAGATTTGTTTAAAATAGTTTAAAATGAAAATTATTATATTCGTTCTTTCCTTTTTCACAGCAACTTATTTAAGTGGATTTGAGCGAAATCAATATATACATTTCAATAAATCTAATGATTTTCCATTCAATTCTGTTGAATCTGTAATGCAAGATTCTCATGGATTTTTGTGGATAGCGAGCAATTCTGGACTTGCTCGCTATGATGGATATAGTTTTGAAGTATATACAACACAAGATTATAAAAATGGTTTACCATCAAACCGAATATTTTGCACGTTCGAAACATCGAATGGAGATGTTTTGGTTGGAACAAACTTAGGAATGGTTAAATATAATAGACAAACTAATAAATTCGAATTATTATCATATAGTTGTACTTCAGGAATTTGCGAAGATAAAAATAAACAGATTTGGGTTGCAACTTTCGATGGAATTGATGTTCGTTTTGCTAAAAGTCTAAAAATTAAAAAATCGTTTTTTTGTGAAACCGATCATAATATAACTGTTTTTAATGGACTTAATTGCGATTTCTTCGGAAGAATATGGGCTATAACAGCAACAAATGGTATGTATGTCTTTGAATCGAAAACTAATACTTTACAAAAACATATCAATTCAAAGGAAATTAGCAATATTGAGCATTTAAAAACAACAGGTTTAGTGTTCGATAAGCTTGGTTTTATGTGGTTAAAAACTACAAGTAATGGAATAATATGTGTCGATACAACTTCATTTAAATTCCAGCAATTCGAAACAAGTAAAACCAATCTTTCAACTATTGGATCAAATAATATCACTTGTATTTATGTCGATAATAAAAATGATGTTTGGGCTTGCAGTCTTTATGGCTATCTTAATAAATATAATCGCTCAAAAAAATGCTTTGAACGATTAACTCCTAAAGCAGATAATCCTCGATTTCTTAATTCAAATTCTGTGTCTTGTATAAATCAAGATAAGAATGGGAATTATTGGATGGGTACTTTGGGTGATGGTTTATATTGTTTGAACGAAATGTATAATAACTTCCAAACATTTATCGCATTGCCTAACTTTTTAAATAAAAATATTGTAGGGCAAGTAACAGCTTTTGTAGAATTAAATAATGGAATCATTGCTTTAGCTTGCGATGGTGATGGAATAAAATTCTACAATCCTATAGATAATAGTATTCGCGATTTTATAAACAACAAACAACTTCGGTCTCAAAATATTCATAATTTAGTTAAACATAACAATTGTTTATGGGGAGCAACTTGGGGTGGGGGTATATTTAAAATAGATTTAAAAACAAATAATGTAATTAACTTTATATATAATGTTAATGATAATAAGGGGATTAATTTTAATAATATAGAAGGATTATATGCAAATGATACGGCTTTGATAATAGGTACTCATGGCGATGGTTTAGCATTTTATAATTATAAAAAAAACAGCTTTTTTCACAAGAATAATTCTAAATCTGTAGTATTTGATCATTCAATAAATAATTGGATAAATGATATTACTACGGATTCAAGGGGGAATCTCTGGATTTCAACCTGTTATGGTTTGTGCAAATTATTTAATAATAAATTAACGCTTTACGGAACAACGAAATACAATAACTCAATTAATAGTTTTGATGTATTGTCTGTTTTCGAAGATAGTCGGAAACAATTATGGGTATTAACTTCAGGAGGAATAGATCAGTTTGATTATAATAATAACAGTTTTAAACGATTTAGCGAAGCCCATTCTTTGCCAAAAAATACTCGCTCATTAGTTGAAGATAATGAAGGTAATTTATGGTTAACAACGACTGATAATTTAATTAAAATAACGAGATCAAATAATAATATACATATTTTTGATAAAAACGATGGAATAGTAAATGGCGAATTTAAAACTAATGCTTCATTTAAATCAAAAGATGGGACTTTGTATTTTGGTGCATCCGATGGCTTTATGAAATGTATTCCTTCTAAATTTAAAAAAGATATAGTTTTACCAAAACTTATTTTTCGGAATTTATTTGTCAATTATATAAAACAAACTGCAGAAACTGATTATTTAAAAAAATCTATTGAAACTTCTGATACTCTTCAATATGAATATACTGATGATGTTATTTCTATCGAAGTTTCTGCAATATTGTTAGGACGATTAAATAAAATTAATTATGCATATTCTTTTAGAAATGAAGATAATAAATGGTTGAATTTAGGAAAAAACCGAATAATTTCATTTACAACTCTTAAACCAGGAACTCATATTTTAAAAGTGAAAGCAACGGTAGAATATGGTCAGTCAATTGAAAAGAATCTTATTATAATTGTTCATCCGAAATGGTGGATGACATGGTGGTTTAAATCGCTAATAATAGTAATGATTATAACCGTTTTAGCATGGATAAACTATTTGAGAATTCAGAAAATTAAGAATAAAAATGTACAACTTGAAATATTGGTTAAAGAAAGAACAATTGAGCTCGAACAAAAAAATATTACACTATTAGATCAGTCAATTAAACTAGATAATCAAGCGAAGTCTCTTCAATCTAGGAATAACGAATTGTTAGAAAAACAACTTGTTATAGAAATGAAAAACGTGGAATTAGAAGAAGCTTTAAATATGAAAAGTAAGCTTATAGGTATTATAGCACACGATTTTAAGAATCCTTTAACGGGCATATATGGATTAACTTTATTATTAAAGAATGATTCTACAATTGTCGCATCACCCAAAGTAAATAAATATGTAGAAGGTATTTTAAGCTCAGTAATAAAGTTAAAAGATCAAATGGTAACTGTGCTTGATTGGGCTCAGGGGCAAACTCAAGACTTGTTAGCTAAACCAGTTGAAATAAATATTGCAACAATTATTGACGATGCAGTAATGCTTATGAAGGAAAGTTCATCACAAAAGGAAATATCAATAATCACTGCATTTGACTATTCTTCAAATGCATTAATAGATCCACGAATGATTAGTACGGTAATGAGGAATTTATTGGCCAATGCTATTAAATTTACCACTCGTGGTGGAAGTATTACAATAGAAGTTAATGAATACAATACTGAAATTGAAGTGAGTGTTATAGATACTGGAGTTGGTATGAATACAGAAGTCCTAACAAATCTTTTCAATAAAGAAATTAGTACCAATAGTTATGGTACTGAAAACGAAAAAGGATCTGGTTTTGGACTTCATATTTGTAAAAGCTTTGTTGAAAAGAATGCTGGCAAAATTAACGTAAAGAGCGTTGAAGGCAAAGGAACTGTTGTTTCAATTACAATTCCCAAAGGAAACGAATTGATAGTGCAAACGACATAAGTTTAATAAAATTTGAAGATTAAAGAGTTATTATGATTTTTTATTTTACTTCCCTTTAAATTTTTCAATTCAATTTAACGTAAGAAACAAAAAATAGGAGAAAGTCTTTTCTTATATTTCCAAGTATATTTTATACGTTTATTTTGACTTATTTTCATTAAAGAATTTTATTAAATATTTATTGATAGAAATATAAATGATAGCTCAAGAAACAAAATTAGTTTTTCTCAAAAGTTTTTTTAAAAACACATTGTATAATCTTATTTCATTGTTTTCATTTTGTGTCTTATTAATTATTTACCTTTTTTATTTTAACATCAAAGAATTAAGAATATATCCATCCAAATTTCAAACGAATTTAAATTTTTATAACGACAGCATCGATAATGGTAATTCGAAAGTTATTGAACACTCTAATACCGATTCAATGATACGTTTAAAATTTATTCTAAACAAAGGTTTTGTAAGACCTTATGTTGGAATTAATTTTCTTATTAAAAATGTTGAAAATATTGATATATCAATATATAATCAAATTCGAATTGAAGCTGAAACAAACGACTTACAAAATGTAATTGTTTATTTGGTAACGCATAACAAAAAAGATATACTGAATAAGGATTTGTATTTTAGTAATAATATAGATTTCAATACATTAAAGACACGGTTTGATTTAAATTTATCTGATTTTAAAATTCCCGATTGGTGGTACGATGTGAATAATCTTTCGCCTAAACAAAATATTGTTCCCAATTGGTCTCATTTTAATAGAATTGATATTGCTACTGGGTTACCACCTAAACTTGGAACGAAACACGAATTTACTATTCGTTCAATTTCTTTTATTCGAAATAATAACAAAATAATAACTCTTTTCATATCTATTCAATTAACAGTTATACTTTTGTTATTATTAATTCATTGGTTTAAGCTCAAAACAATAAAGAATAGTTCGATTACTATAAATTATAAACCAGTTGCCTTTCAGGAAGAATCAACTAAAAAATATTTACTATATATTAATGAACATTTTCAAGATAGTACCTTAAATTTAGAAATAGTATCTTTAAATACTGGAATGAGTCAACGAAATATTTCAGATGCGATTTCGGAACAGTTTGATTGTAACTTTAAAACCTATATTAACCAAATTAGGATAAAGGAAGCACAAAGACTACTTAAAGAATCTAATTTAAATTGTAGCGAAATTGCTTATTCTGTCGGTTTTAGTAGTCCAAATAATTTCAATCGTGTTTTTAAAAATCTTACAGGGAAAAATCCTTCAGAATATCTTCAAAGTATTGAATAGTGCAATATTTACTTTTTTGTTAAGTATTTTACAAGTTTCGTAAATAGGATAAACTGAAAGTATTGGAATTTTACTTCATAATCTTTAATCCAAATTATTATGAAAATATTTTCCAAAATAATCTTTTTAGTTGGATTTCTATTCTACATAACAGTTGCTGTATACGCACAATTAACACCTCAATATGCAATAACAAAAATTAAACGAGGCATTAATATAGGCAATTCTTTAGATGCAATTCCAACAGAAACAGGCTGGGGTAATTCACTTATTCAAAAGTGTTGTTTCGACGATTATGTAAATGCATATTTTAAATGTCTTCGAACTCCATTCACATGGAAAGTTCATGTTTCTAATTATTCACCATTTACTTTATATAATTTTATTTCCTTGTAAGTATCTTCATTAATAGATATTTATGGATATAAAAGATATGGATATATTGTTTTTCCTAATCCCGCTTTCAATGTTATTATACTTAGAAATCCAAAATCATCCTTTTTTTTACAATTCCAGATATAATTAATTGCATTGTCGAAAATGTAAAATTGGAAATAACTAATAATTTAAAAATTTCTATAAATATTGTAAACTTAAGGTTTGAGATAAGATTTATAACATATTGAAAAATAATAAATTTTAGTATTTGCTTCGAACTCATTTAAAATAGGAAATAATGTCACCCTTAACCCTATAATCATGAAAACAATTATTACAATCATTCTTTCTGCTATTTCTTTTTGCCTGCTAGCTCAAAAAAATTATAAAGGTGCAGAAGTATATTCCAACCAAAGTTGGAAGTATGGTAAAGTTGAAATGAGAATGCGAATGGCAAAAGGTAGTGGAATACTATCTACATTTTTTACCTATAAAAACGGATCTGAAGTTTCTGGGACATTCTGGGAAGAAGTAGATATCGAGGTATTTGGCAAGAACAATGCAGAAACATTTCAATCGAACATCATCACCAATAATCCCAAAAAGACATCGGAGGAAGTACATAGTCCTGGTTATTCTATGGGCGATGCTTATCATACCTACACTTTAGAGTGGACTCCTAATTACGTTGCATGGCTCATAGATGGAGTTCTAATGAGAAAAACACTAGGAGGGCAAGTAAGTGAATTAACTAATGCTGAATCTTTTCGCTTTAATCTTTGGGCTGCAAATCTTACAAATTGGGTTGGTGCATTTGATGTTAACGCATTGCCCGCTTATCAATTTGTAAACTGGGTAAAATACTCAACTTACACCCCAGGTACAGGTAATAATGGAGCCGACTTTACGCTCAACTGGACTGATGATTTTAATACTTTTAATACTTCTATGTGGTCGAAGGCTAATTGGACATTTGGAGAAAATTTGACCGATTTTGATCCCAATAACGCTTTGGTGAAAGATGGTTGTCTTGTACTTGTACTTTCAAAAGCGGGTCAAACTGGATTCTCGGGAACGGTACCTATTGACCAAGTAACTAATCCCACGCCTACAGTTTCAATTACAAGTCCAACTATAAATGCATTATACTGCTCAAATTCAACAATAAATATTAACGCCAATGCTTCAATTTCATCAGGTAGCATAAGTAAGGTTGATTTTTACGACGGAAATACTTTAATTGGGACTGATAATACCAGTCCATATACACTAGCGTGGACAAAAGCGACGGTTGGATCAAAAACGATTCGTGTATTAGCAACGAGCAATACCAATGTTGTATCATCGGCAGCTACAGTAAATATAACTGTGAATGCACCATCGACTATCACACCCAACATTCAAACAAATGGAGGTACATGGTTACAACAAGCAACAACGCAGTTATGTGAAGGAGGTTTGCTAACTATTGGTCCAAAACCTAATATATCTAACGGTTGGTCGTGGACTGGACCAAATGGTTATATATCAAATACACGCGAAATAACTTTAGCAGCAATGACTGTAAATCAAGGTGGTAAATATACTGCATTGTATAATGATGGAACTTGTGTAAGTACTGCCGATTTTACTATTACTGTTAATGCTATTCCATCTGCTCCGATAGTTGTAAGTCCAGTTTCGTATAATCAAAATGCTACGGCTATAGCACTAACTGCTTCAGGAACTGCACTTTTATGGTATACTGTAGCTAAAGCAGGAACAGCATTAATCAATGCACCTATTCCAAGTACGGCTAACATTGGCACAATAAATTATTATGTGTCGCAAACAATAAATGCATGTGAAAGTCCTCGTGCTCAAATAGAAGTTGTTGTTAAGCCTGCATTAATAAAACAAACAATTGTACTTAGTGCAGGATGGAATCTCATTTCGACCAATGTTATACCAACCGATAGTAGCATTTCAACACTTTTTGCTGGTTTAGATGTTCAAGAAATAAAAACGATGGATGTTTTTTGGCGAAAAGATCAAAATGCAATATTTAATAAATTGACAAAAATCAATACAGGAAATGGATATTTAGTTAATATGAATGATGCTGGTATTTTAACTATAAATGGTTTTGCCTTATCAAATGTAATATATCCTCCAACAATTAAAACTGGTTGGCAATTAATTGGTTGTCCATTTCAAAATACTACATTATTTTCTACATTTTTTAATTCAAATAATTGTATTTCAATTAAGAATTTCGATGGTTTTTTAATACCTAATGGAACGACAAATAGTATAAGTAATTTAGAGGTTGGAAAAGGCTATTTATTGAATGGTAAATAGGGGAAAGTTGGAAATCTTTTGTGAGTCTTACGTTTCATAAAATAGTAAGTAGGTATACAAATTCTGTTGGATATAGTAGCTCTAATAATTTCAATTGGGTAATTAAAAAAATACCGGAAAAAATCTATTTGAATACCTCCAAAGTATTTTAAAATGCTCTTTTTACTTTTTGTTAAGTCTTTTACCGTTTTTGTAAATAGGAAAAACGAGATATGTTGGAGTTTTGCTTCATAATCTTAAAACGTCTTTAGTATGAAATCATATTCTAAATTAATCGGTTTACTTAGTCTTTTCATTATTCTTGTATCTAATGTACATGCACAATTAACACCTCAAGATGCAATAACAAAAATTAAACGTGGTATTAATATTGGTAATTCTTTAGATGCAATTCCCAATGAAACTGGGTGGGGTAATCCACTTATTCAAAAATATTATTTCGACGATTATGTAAATGCAGGATTTACCTGTATTCGTATTCCTATTACTTGGAAATATCATATTTCAAATACATCTCCATTTACTATCGATCAAACCTGGTTGAATAGAGTTGATTCTATAGTAACTTGGGGGTTAAATAAAGGATTGTATATTATAATTAATATCCATCACGAAGAAGGTTTAAAACAAATTGACACTATGAAAAATCTTGTAGCAAAAGCTACAATGATTGCAAAATACGATAGCCTTTGGAGTCAGATTTCAACTCATTTTAAAGATAAATCCGAAAATTTATTTTTCGAAATGTTAAACGAACCACAAGTACTTACAAAAGCAACTGTTGATGCTTTTAATGTAAGAGTATTGGCAATTATACGTAAAACAAATCCAACAAGAATTGTAATATTTTCAGGTACATCTTATACCGGAGCTGACAATTTAATTGCAGCAAAAATTCCCGATCCAAACGATAAATATCTCATGGCCTATTTCCATTCATACGATCCATGGAGTTTCGCAGGTGAAGCTAAGGGAACTTATGGAACGTCTAGCGACAAATCTAATACCTCATCGATTATAGCTAAAGTTACAAGTTGGTCATTAACGAATAAAATACCTGTTATTCTCGATGAATTTGGAACGATTGGCACCTGCGATTACAATTCCCGAATGATTTATTATGCAACAGTTGTTGAAGAAGCTTTAAAGGATAATATTGCTGTAAATGTTTGGGATGACAATGGAAATTTCCAAGTTTATCTTCGAAGTACTCGAAAATGGAACGACTTAAAAGATGTTATTATTCATACCTATAAAGAATCTCCAACTAACTTAAAAACTATTGTAATAGATACAACAATAAAGTTATCGTGGACAAATAGAACTATTTTGAACGATAGTATTTATATTGATCGAAGAATAGCAAATACAGATTTTTTGCCAATAGCAAAAGTTAGTGCAACAGCTATACAATTCAAAGATTCGGCTCTTAATAAAAATACAATCTATTATTATCGATTACGAACCAATTTGCTCGATTCGATCGATTTATACTCATATCCAACTTCAGTTAAAGTAGTTGGTGTAAGAAAACCATTTTTAGGATCTCCTGCAGTAATTCCAGGTACAATTCAAGCCGAGGATTTCGACTTAGGAGGCGAAGGTCAAACATTTCACGATAATACAATTTATAACCTCGGTAACAGATATCGAGTAAATGAAGCAGTAGATATTGAAGCTCGACCTGATAATGGATATCAAATTGGCTATGTTGCTAATGGTGAATGGACTCAATATTCGGTTTATGTAAATCAAGCTGGTTTATATAGAATTGATACATATACAGCTTCAACGAATGGAGGAGGGAAATATAATTTTACTATAGGAAAAACAACTACCAATTATACTACTGTTCCACAAACAGGTGACTCAACAACTCTAACACGAAGTTATACCTTTAGGGTAGCATTAGATACCGGAAATCAAATACTTACATTTAAGATGTTAGATGGTACATCAACTACGTTTACAATCGATAAATTTGTTTTTGTAATCGATACTTCGTCAACTTCTATAAATTCAATTCAAAATACTGGATTTAATGTTTATCCAAATCCTGCTCATTCAACTTTAACGATTTCTAAAACAGAATCATATTCAGAAACAAAACTTGATATTTACAATTCACTTGGAATAATTATGAATTCAATAATGCTGCTTAAAAGTGAAACAATAGTATCAACCGATGGACTTGCTACAGGTTTATATTCCTTTGTTTTAACAACAAATAAAAGCACACTTTCGAAGAAAATTTTGATTCTAAAATAAAGACTTATTTTTTCTTTTTTGTTTTTAAAAGATTCTCTTTAACACGAAAAACAACCATTTTAGAAATTAATTCTAAAGGCATTTCTTTGTTCAACGGAAATTGAACCGAACCCTTTGCATTTTTATATCCAGCAATTTCTTCGCTAAAAAAAGCAATCGCAGATGACGTTGGATAGAAGCCAATCTGTTTTTCATATCCTGCAAAATAAACTAAAATACCATTTAGTTTATATGCTGGCATTTGGTAACTAATACATTCAACAGCTTCTGGTGCCGCTGCTTTTATAGTTTCGCGCACTTGGTTTAATAGCTTTTGTGTTTCTATAGGAAACGAGGCTATATAGTTATCGATGTCTTTGGGTGCGATTTTTTCCATATCGTTTTATTTTAACATTATTGGAATCCAAATTTCTTCTTCTGAATCGGGACTCTCGTTTTTATATTTTTCTCCTAAAATTTCGAAATGTGGTCTTTGGTCTAAACGGTATATCGATTGAGGTAACCATGTTCCCATAATATATTGAAACGTTGGTGTTGCGGCACTTGCAGCTCCTTTATAAAAGAACACAGCATATAATCCTTCTGATAAAGTTAACTGTTCCATTCCCTCTGGAATTGAATTTAAATCTGATACTTCGATGCAAGCCCATTTTTCGAATTCTAAATGAGGATTAAACGTGTCGAAAAATCCTGTGGGATAGTTTTGTAATGAAAATAAATCGTTAGAAGTATTGTTTTGAATTTCATTTCGTCTAGGCATAAAACTTTGCCAAAGTTTGCCCGTTGTATTTTGAGCAAATGTCATTTCTTTTCGAATTCCAACCAACTTCCTTTGGGTTATTATTTCAATTCTTGGATTCATTTATTATTAATAGTTATACATTAGTAAAATTACATTTTTAAAGCTAAAATCTTTAGTGATATTTACATTTTTATATTTTTCCTCAGCTAATTCTAAATTAGTTACAGCATTTCGAAATTCTATCGATTTGTAAAAATCAGAATACGAATCCTCGATATTTGTTGCAGACGCAAGGTTGACAGTTGTAAAATTCAAATACTTTGTTTCTAATGAATCGGCATATTTTACCAATTCTAGCATTTGAAAATAATTGTCTTTTGTTACAACCATATTTAAAAGAATAGTCGTTTTTGGATTTTTACAATTATCCGAAAGTGTTTTAAATTATAATGAAATTCGTTGAAGTTTGCATTAATCCTGATGCTTTCGTATACAGAATTTAAGCCATCAATTGAAACTTGTATTGTATCGATTTTGTCTATTAATTCCATAGATTTTTCTATGAAATTTGGAGCCAATGCATTTGTCGAAAATGAAAGAATTATTCCTTTGTTTTTCGATTGGATATAATCTACAATTTCTTCAATGTCATGATATAATAAGGTTTCGCCTAAGCCAGTAAGTCCTATTGAATCGAGATAAGGCCAAACTTCATCAACAATTTGTTTTGCTTGATGAAGTTTCATGGTTCCTTTATCCATGGCTTTCCCTTAAACGTATTCGTGAGGGCAGGTTGTGCATCGAAGATTACAATTATTGGTAAGTTCAAGCATAATGGTCGATGGATATGTAACCGAAGTCGATCTAATGCTTTTGAAATAGAAATGCTTTAGTTTATTTCTAAGATATAAAAACAAAAATTTGCTTTTAAGTAGATTCTTTAATCGTTTAATTGTAATATGAATTTTTCGTTTATTCATTTGTGTTTGACAATAATAATTTGTTGATTTTTACGATTCTTAATTTTGAAGTTTTATCTAACTTGAAATACAACTTATTGAAAAGTGGACATAAATAATTTCCACCTACATATTCCCAAACTGCTATAAATTCTCTACTTATTTTTTTTGTCCAAGGAATTTCATTAGTTATAAATAATTTGGAGGGAATCTTTTTTGAGTAAAATTTAAAATAATCTTTTGGTAATTTATTTTTACAAATTATTTGTTGGGTGACGTTATTTTGAATGTCTTTAAAACTAGCTAAATTATTGAATTTGTTTATAAAATATACTTTATAATAGGGATCAAAAAGTATGTATTTCCCGTTTATAAATAATTCACATACCGAATGATGAGAGATACTGTCATTACAATAGAGAAATTGTAAATTACCTTTTATTCCACCGATTCCAGAAATAGTAATAATTACATTCGATTGTTGATCGCACGAACCAACAGCTTCGAAAATAATATCGAGTTGATTTAAGTCTTTTGGGAAAAAATTATCGGGCTGATTTGATATTGTATTTATTGCAAAATTAAAAATGCTTATTGCTTTTGCTGAATCAGTTAAATCGTTTAAAGTGATTTTATTATATAAAGTTCTATAAGAAATTTCACGGAAAATATAGTTTCTACTTAAAGAACCCGTTATTAAAACGAAAAATGGAATTAAATAAAAAAACAAAAATAGAACTAAAATGCTCAAACATGCATTTCGATATTTTCTCGGTTTAATAAATCTCATCAGTTTTAAAGCTATTTATCGACCAGAATTCATTCGTTCGAATGCCAATTTTAGATCCTCAGGTCCAGCTTTTACCATACCTGCACTCATTCCAAACGTTAGTTCGATTTTGCCTTCTTTCAACTGTTCGAAAATCGCATTTATAAAATCGCTAACTGGAGGTGCATTATCGTGTAAGCCTTTTCCTCCAAGATCTGTATTTAAAGCAGGTGGAATTAATTCTATAACTTCAATATTTTTCTCTTTCAGTAAATGACGTAACGATAATGTAAAAGAATGTAAAAATGCTTTGGTAGCACAGTAAACAGGGACTTTAGTAAGTGGTACAAACGATAATCCAGAGGTTGTATTTATTATCGTTTTAAGTGATGGTAAATTTGTAAATAGCGAAGTTAAATGAATTGGAGCTTCTATATTTGTCGCAATTTCATCTTTTGCTCTTTCGTAGAAATCTTGGTCTGTTACATTCATCCATTGTTGAATTCCAGCATTATTTATTAGTACCGTTACATCAGAATGTTCTACCGAAATCCACTTGTAAAGTTCTTCTCGTTCGCTTGCATTTGTTAAATCGCATTGACGTGTAATAACTGTTGGGAATTTTTCGGCAACTTCTTGTAAAACCAATTGTCGACGACCGCAGATTATTACAGTATTGTTTTCTTTTATAAAACGTTCGGTAAGTCCAAGTCCAATTCCTGATGCCCCTCCAGTTATTAGTATTTTATTGTTCGAGATATTCATATTTCAAGAAATTAATTTCGATAAATGTATTGAAAATTACCAAATATTTGAAATCAAATAATGTATACTTTCAACGATTAATTATTATAAACTATAATTTGTTTTTCAACTCCGTTATTGTAGAAAATTTTCAATTATACTAGTATAAAAGTAGGTAAAATATTTTTCAATTTAGGTGATTTTTGGGTATTGTTAAGAACCATAAAATAGTATATTTGCTTTCGAAATTTTTTAAAACCAAATAGTTTAAAAATATGAGTTTTACACACGAAGTACAAGGAATGATTTGCGTTGCTCAAGGCGTTAATCATGGTCCTGCTCCAATTCCTGAGGAAGGAAAATGGGTAAGAGCAAAAGAAGTAAAAGACATCTCGGGTTTAACACACGGTGTTGGTTGGTGTGCACCACAACAAGGAGCTTGTAAGCTTACCTTGAATGTGAAAGAAGGAATCATCCAAGAAGCATTAGTTGAAACAATCGGATGTACAGGTATGACACATTCAGCTGCTATGGCATCTGAAATTCTTCCTGGAAAAACTATTCTTGAAGCATTAAATACCGACTTAGTTTGTGATGCAATAAACGTAGCTATGCGCGAATTGTTCTTACAAATTGTTTATGGTCGCACTCAAACAGCTTTCTCTGAAGGTGGATTACCAATTGGTGCAGGTTTGGAAGATTTAGGAAAAGGTCTTCGTGGTGTAACAGGTACATTATATGGTACAGTAGCTAAAGGTCCTCGTTACTTAGAAATGGCAGAAGGTTATATCACTAAACTTGGTTTAGATGCTGACAGCCAAATTATAGGTTACGAATTCGTTAGCCTTGGTCGTATGATGGATATGATTAAAGCTGGAACAGAAGCTGGCGAAGCCCTTAAAAAAGCATCGGGCAAATACGGACGTATGGAAGATGCAGTTAAAGTAATTGACCCACGTAAAGAATAAGGAGGAAATAATCATGGAACATAAAACTCAATTATTTGAAAGTTACGACAGAAGAATTGATAAAATCACTAAGGTTTTAAATTCTTACGGTATCTCTTCTATCGAAGAAGCAAAGAAAATTTGCGATGACAAAGGTGTAGATGTTTACAATATTGTTAAAGATATTCAACCAATCGCTTTCGAAAATGCAATGTGGTCGTACATCGTTGGTGGTGCTATTGCTATAAAACAAGGACAAACAAAAGCTGCTGATATTGCTGCAACTTTAGGAATTGGTTTACAAGCATTTTGTATTCCTGGTTCGGTTGCCGACGATCGTAAAGTTGGTATTGGACACGGAAATCTTGCTGCAATGTTATTGAAAGAAGAAACAAAATGTTTCGCTTTCTTAGCTGGTCACGAGTCGTTTGCAGCTGCTGAAGGAGCAATTGGTATTGCTAAATCGGCAAACCGTGTTCGTACAGAACCTCTTCGCGTAATCCTTAACGGATTAGGTAAAGATGCTGCACAAATCATTTCTCGTATCAACGGATTTACGTACGTTCAAACACAATTCGACTATTATTCTGGCGAATTGAAAGAAGTAAAACGTATAGCTTATTCAAAAGGCGACAAAGCAAAAGTAAATTGTTATGGTGCTGACGATGTTCGCGAAGGTGTTGCAATTCTTCATAGTGAAGGTGTTGATGTATCTATCACTGGAAACTCAACAAACCCCACTCGTTTCCAACATCCAGTTGCTGGAACATACAAAAAAGAATGTATCGAACAAGGTAAAAAATACTTCTCGGTAGCTTCTGGTGGTGGTACTGGTCGCACATTACATCCTGATAATATGGCTGCAGGTCCTGCTTCTTATGGTATGACAGATACAATGGGACGTATGCACTCTGACGCTCAATTTGCTGGTTCTTCTTCAGTTCCTGCTCACGTTGAAATGATGGGATTAATTGGTATGGGAAATAACCCAATGGTTGGAGCTTCGGTAGCTGTAGCTGTTGCAATTTCGCAAGCGAAATAATTCTTCGAAAAATTTAATACAAAAGGCTCGGCAGTTGTCGGGCCTTTTTTTATTAGTATGTAAGTGTTCAATATTATACTTCGTCAAAATTCATTAATAAAATTCTTTAAAATCAGTTAGAGCATATAGATTTTAACTGTATTTTTATCGGATGTAAAAGACTAAAATTATGGAAACGATAGATAAGAAGAAGATGAGCATTTTAGTGCCAACCGATTTCTCAGAAACCTGCGAAAATGCTATAAGACATGCGGTAATATTTTCCAAATCGTTCGATGGTTCGGTGTATATTCTTCATGTACTTGATGGTGGCGATAAGTCTTCGAAAGTTTTAACTGCAGATGAAGAAACAAATTCGTTCTTTAGTGATGTAGAATCGCAAGCATTAGATCTTATAACAGATTTGTCGAAATCTTTTCCTGGTGTAAATATTATTCCTGTAGTTAGGACAGGCGATATTTTTACAGAAATTAATGCTGTAGCAGAAGAATTCGATGTCGATCTAATAGTTCTCGGAACTCATGGCAAAAAAGGATTTCAAAAAATAGTTGGAAGCTATGCTCTTAAAGTAATCGACAGTACTAAAGTTTCGGTTATTGTTGTTCAAGACGATGCCGTAATGGAAGGCTTTAATAACATCGTTTTCCCCGTTAATATAAATGTTGAGGATCGTCAAAAAGCCGAATCTGCAATACTATTAGCTCGCGAAACTGGTGCAACAATTCACTTATTTCCTAAGGTTGAAACAATTGCTGCAAATAAAACTAAAGTCACAAATGTACTTCGCCAGTTGAAAGCTTTTTTCGATAAATATTCGGTTTCGAGTATTGTTGTCGAAAATAAAGAAACTGCTGGTAGTTTCGAAGATCAAATAATAAAATATAGTTTGACTGCTAATGCCGATTTAATATTAATTTTATCAGATCCAACGTCGCATTTTCCATTATTGAGAAATAAAGAGGAAGATTTAATGTTCAATAGTTCGCTTATACCTGTTATGTGTGTCAATGAACGTAAATTCAAATCATCTAAATTTTCAATAGTTGGTTAGTCGTTTATTAAACAAACTAAACAAGATTTTATATAAAACCATAAAAGCCAATCAATACTGTTTGGCTTTTTAAATTTTGAATTATGTGCAACAAATTATTAAACATCTGCTTATGAAAAAAACATTAATTGTTTTTTTGTCAATAATACTATCAGTTAATGCTTTTGGTTTAGAATTAATTACCGATTCGAATGTAAAATACAAAAGAGGAATTTATCGAAATTTCGAGGAATTTAAATTCAATAATCCCACGTTAGATTTAAGATATGTTATTTCTGTAAATACCGAATCATTTGGATTTCTTGGTACCGGAGATAAGTGTACTTATTATACTTTGGATGTGGGAAAAGAAGAATCAAAAACAATTGGAACCGTTTATGGTTTTTGTGATGGAAAATCTATTTATATTAATTCTATCGAAACAGATAAATTACACAAAGCTAAGTTTGCCTTATTGCAAAATGTAGGATTGTATTCTTATTTTGAACATATTGTCGAAAATTATTCTGGAGGAATGGCATATGGAGTCGGTGGTGCAGGAGGAATGATGATGGCTGGAGGTGGAAAAACGTATTCATTAGGACGTTCAATTTTAGATATTAATAATGGTGACAAAATTGTTTTTAATAAGAGTTGTTTAAAAGAAATCTTAAAAGATGATAAAGCGCTTTATGATGTATTTATGGCTTTAGAATGGAAAGGTGATTATTTATATCAATATTTAATGAAATATAATATAAAACATCACGACGATAAAATTGTAAATAGGGAAATGGAACTTTCGAAAGACGAAGCCAACAACTATTTGTTAATTACCGAAAATGATAGCACCGATGAATTGTATTACAACCGAATCATAAAAAAATTTAAATATAATACCGCGTTTAATTCTGTTTATATTGAGAATCTTTCTTATTCAAATAAAAACAAAAAACAGATTGGTCTTGTTGCAAAAAGTCGATTCTATACATTTAATTACGATAACGAATTTGCACCGTGTAGGGTAGGACTTTGGAAATTTTATACTAAAACAGGAAAACTAAAACAAGAATTAATTTATGATATAATTGGTCATAATATCTATAAACGCGATTTCGATGAAAATGGTGAAATTGTAAATGCAAAATATATCAACAATTAATATTTAATATTACAATCAAATAAAAATGCTCGACAAATTGCCGAGCATTTTTATTTAAGAATAATACAATCTTTATTTATTTTTTATCGATAATTAAACTATGCGTTACGACCGAATCTCCAGTTTGAATCTTTATAAAATATATCCCTGCAGGAAAAGCAATTGTAGAAATACTTTCATTAACCAATACATTTTTTGTTAAAAGTAGTTGACCTGTCATTGAATATAAAGAAACCGTTGTATTTTCTTTGCTAGTTAACCAGAAGCAAGTATTTGCTGGATTTGGATAAATGCTTATTGTCGATTCAGTTAATGCTTCACTTTCTGTTAACTCACTCTCAGCCAAATTACTTAAACTTTGACTAAATGGACCAGAATCAGATTTTAAAGTTCCCGTATATACTTTATTGTCAAGATCGAATCCAATTCTATAGGTATATCCTTGTTTGTGTTTTGCATAAGATCGAGAAAATGTACTATTACCATTATTTGCTAACGTGAATGAATCAACAACAGATCCTCCATTATTTACATATACTTTGTAAACAGCAGGAGTTAAACCTTTATACGTATTCCATCCTAATTCAACAACATTCAATGATGTAGGATTTTGTGAACAAGAAAGATGTATCGTTTCGTGTACTTTACTTATTGCACTATCGTAGCATATAGAATCGTAAGAAATTAAACGATAAGAATAGGTTTGGATTAAACCATTCGCTTTATTATCTGCAAAAAAAGTACTATCTGCTATTCCATGTTTTGCTATGGTTTTATATTTACCCGTCGCATCGTCTAGTAATTGTAGTGCATAACTTGCAATTTGTTTTCCTTTAGTTGGTGTCCATGCAATAATAATAGCATCGCTCTTCTTATTAAATGTTGCAATTTTAATTTCATCGGCAAATGGTTGATGAATTATAACTTTTTCTTTTGCTGTACTCATACATCCATTTGTGTTTACTGCAGTTAACGAATATGTTCCCGTAGTAGAAACAGTTATGTTTTGAGTCGTTTCGTTTGTACTCCACAAATAGGTAGATGCTGTTGGAGATTTTAATGTAGCTGTTTGTCCTGGACAAATTACAGTATCGGATTTAAAGCTAATTAATGGAAAAATACCCTGACCTGGTATTGTAATTAAATTGGCTGAAGCAACACAAGCCTCGAATTCTTTAATTACTTTATAATCGTAATGATTTGAAGCAATATAAGCATTTGAGGTTCCTTGAGGAATAAATAAAGAATCGACTGGAAGTTTATCGTAATCAATAATGTTTGGACCTGTAAAAGCTATTAGTTTTTTTAACGATACATTTTGAAATGCATCTTCACCGATTGAATCGATTGAATTAGGAATATTTATAGATTGTAAACCGGTACAATCATAAAATGCATATTGATCTATAAATTTAAGCGATATTGGTAGTTGAAGAGTTTTTAAACTATAACATGCTTTAAAAGCACTTTCTTCAATTGTATCAACTGTTGAAGGAATATTTATAGTTTCTAATTTTTCGCATTCATAAAAAGTTTTGTATTTAATTATGTTCAATGTCGAAGGTAATGTTACCGTTTTTAATTGACTACACAAGGAAAATGCACCTTCACCTATTTTCTTAACAGAATTAGGGATATTTATTGAGAGTAAGCTATCGCAGGAATAGAATGCATATTCGTCTATAAATGTAACCGATGTTGGAATTGTAATAGATTTTAATGAAATACATGAATTAAATGCATATCCACCAATTGAATCTATCGTTGATGGGATATTTAATGATTGTAAATTTTCACAGTAAGAAAAGGCCTTATAACCAATTGATTTAATGTTAGTTGGAATTGTTACGGATTTTATACTATCGCACAAGTAAAATAAATAACTTGGAATTTTAGTCATCGATGTTGGTATTTCGAATGTTTGTAAACTTCTACAATTCGAAAATGCACTTTCACCAATATATTTTACTGTCGAAGGAATTGAAACAGTTCGTAAATCTAAACAATCGTAAAAAGCACTTTCTAAAATAGAATCGACCGACGAAGGGATGTTAATTGTTTTTAACTTATAACAATTCGAAAATGCATTTGCATCGATTACTTTTATCGACGAAGGAATAATAACTGTATTAAGATTCTCGCTATTTTCAAATGCTGCTTCTCCAACATGAGTCATTGACGACGATAAAGATGCGTAACGTATTCCACAATAATAAAATGCATATTTGCCAATTGATTTTACTGAATTAGGGATTAAAATGGTATCTAAAGCATAACAATGTCCAAATGTACCTTGACCAATTGTAGTTACAGTCGAAGGTATCTTTATTGAAATAAGACTGTCACAGTGATTAAATGCGTACTCGTTTAGTGCTGATGTTGTTGCGGGTAATATTATTGATTTTAATTTCTTGCGATATAAAAAAGCAGAATAAGGGATTTCGTTTGCTAGATATGTATCAAAATCAGAATCAGTTCCATCAGCTCCAATATATTCTTCGATTGTTGCAGATGATAAATCCAGACTATCTAATTTTTTTAAAGAATCGCGAATTATTACAAAATCGCGTGCATCTATAGTACCTGTAACTGTTAAATTTGAAATACTGTCTATTTCGTTTTCACTTAAAAGGGTATATAATGTACCAGCGGTCGATACATTAATCGTTTTGTTTATTTTAGCAAAAAGCGAGAGAGAGAGGCTCAGTCCTAATATTAAAAGTATATTCTTTTTCATGGTTATCGAAATGTTTGTTTTATGTTATGAGAGCCAAAGATAAATATTTTTTATTTTAATATATCTTGTTTTTATTAATAGAATTAATATTTCTGTAAGTAAAAGTATGTAAATGACGTCGAAATAAAAAATAAAAGTTATGGTTTGTGTAAAATATAAGCAATTTATTTTATTGATATTTAGTGTTTTACTATTTCAATCATGCGCTCATGCTCAAACTTTAAAAAACGATAGTATGAAACTACATAAATTAACCTCCGAAGAAGAATATGTGATTCTTAAAAAAGGAACAGAACGTCCTTTTACTGGCGAATTTTTCGATTTTCACGAAGCAGGAACATACCATTGTAAACAATGTGGTACGGCGTTATATGAAAGCAAAGATAAATTTGAGTCGAGCTGTGGTTGGCCAAGTTTCGACGACGAAATTCCAGGTGCCGTAAAACGAATACCCGATGCCGATGGTCGTAGAACCGAAATTGTTTGTTCTCATTGTGGCGGACATCTTGGCCATGTATTTCTTGGCGAAGGTTTAACTAAAAAAGATACTCGACATTGCGTAAACTCTATTTCAATGACATTTACTCCCAAAGAAGATAAATACGATACAGCATTTTTTGCCTCAGGCTGTTTTTGGGGTACACAATATTGGTTCCAAAAGACTGATGGAGTTATTTCAACAAAAGTTGGTTATATTGGTGGGCATTTGAATAATCCAAGTTACAAGGAAGTTTGTACTGGTACAACTGGTCATGCCGAGGCTTTAGAGGTAGTTTACGATACCACTAAAACAACATTCGAAACCTTAGCAAAACTTTTTTTTGAAACACACGACCAATCACAAATTGGTGGTCAAGGGCCAGATATTGGGAATCAATATCGTTCCGAAATATTTTACGAAAATGAAGATCAAAAAGAAGTTGCAGAAAAACTTATCGAATATCTTAAATTAAAGGGATTTAGCGTTGCTACACGATTAACGAAAGCTTCGAAATTTTGGGAAGCCGAAGATTACCATCAACATTATTATCAGAAAAAAGATGGAACTCCATATTGCCACATTTACAAGAAAAAGTTTTATTAATGTGCTGAAGGGTTAATGTGCTATTCGGTTTTGTGATGGATTTTTAAAATATCTAATTAGCATATTATTCCTTCCGTTTATTTACAAGTTGACCACAGGCTGCATCGATATCTTTACCTTTGCTTGCGCGAATATTTACAATCATATTTTTCGATTCTAAAAACGAAACGAATTTTTTTAAACGTTCGGGACTCGTTGTTTTAAATGGCGAATTATCTGTTTGATTATATTCTATAATATTTATTTTACTTGGAAAAGCCCTGCAAAAAACAGCAAGTTTCTGTGCATCCTCGATCGTATCGTTAATATCGTTTAAAATTAAATATTCCATTGTAACTCGACTACCAGTTTTCTTTGCGAAATAGCTAATTGCTTCGCGCAACGAATCGAGTGGGTGAGCACCATTTATCATCATTAGTTTTGTGCGTGATGCTTCGTCGGCACTGTGTAGCGAAACTGCAAGATTGCATTTAAAACCATCGTCGGCCAATTGTTTTATTTGCGGAGCAAGACCTGCAGTCGATAACGTTAATCGTTGTGGCGACATTCCCATGCCATCTGTAGTTGTTATTTTAGCAATTGCTTCTAAAACGTTTTTGTAATTCTGCAATGGTTCGCCCATTCCCATCATTACAATATTGCTTAAACCAAAGCCAAATGTCTCGATCGAAAGTTGATTTAGTATAAATGTTTGATCGTAAATTTCGGCTGCGGTTAAATTACGTTTATATCCCAATGTTCCCGTAGCGCAAAAGCTACATTTTAATGCACATCCTACTTGCGACGAAATACATGCTGTCGATCTATCTGTAGATGGAATAATAACTCCTTCGACCAAGGAGTCGTCGCTTAATTTAAATGCAATTTTTATTGTTTTATCGGAACTTACAAGTTTAGTATCGATAGTTGGAACGTTTAACGTAAAATTCTCAGAAAGAGCAGTTCTCATCGATTTGGAAAGGTTCGACATATCATCAAACGATTTTGCACCTTTCTTCCATAACCACTCGAAAATTTGACCAGCACGAAATTTTTGTTCGCCTTTCGAAAGTAAAAAGGCTTCGATTTCGGCTTTTGTTTGGCTTTTAATATCTATCATTTTGCAAAGATAGAAAGACTTATAAGTTACAAGTTATAAGTTGCAAGAAAAGATTTTTCAAAATGTTTTGATGTTAGTTTTGAATCTTACTTTTGTCTAAATTGCATAACGATTTCAAAAAGAATTCTATGACAAAAATATATACAAAAACGGGCGATAAAGGCGAAACTTCGCTTATTGGCGGAACGAGGGTTCCCAAATATCATATTCGATTAGAGAGTTATGGTACCGTAGATGAATTAAATTCGCATTTAGGTTTAATTCGCGATTTGCTCGAAGAAAATGGGAAAGAATATTTAAGTTCTATGCTTCATTGTATTCAACATAGATTGTTTTCTGTATGCTCTGAATTAGCAAACGAAACTCACGACAATAAAAAAATGTCTATTATAAATGAAATTGATGTGAAATTTCTCGAAGATAAAATGGATGAGTTCACATTAGAATTACAGCCTTTACAGAATTTTATTTTACCTGGAGGCCATATTATAGCATCACAATGTCATATTGCACGTACTGTATGTCGTAGAGCAGAAAGGAAAATAATTAAACTCTCACAAGAAGTAGAAGTTTCAGAATTACTCTTAAAATTTATCAACCGTTTATCTGATTTTATGTTCTTGTTAGCCAGAAAGATACTGAAAGATTTCAACAAATCGGAGATTCTGTGGAAAACGGAGTTGTAGATTGGATTATTTTGGTAAATTTGCGGAAATAAACAAGCGTAATATTGTAAAACGTTAATATTCAGAGATATGTATTGGACACTTGAATTAGCTTCCAAATTGGAAGATGCACCATGGCCAGCAACGAAAGACGAGTTAATCGACTTTGCTATCCGTTCGGGAGCACCGTTAGAGGTAATCGAAAATCTTCAAGAAATTGAAGACGAAGGCGAAATTTATGATAGTATCGAAGATATTTGGCCTGATTATCCAAGTAAAGACGATTTCTTTTTCAACGAAGAAGAGTATTAAAAAACTGAAGTGCGAGCAACAAACTCGCACTTTTTTTATAATTTAAGATGTTTAATTTATCGACCTGTTCATTATTTGTAGGACTCAGCGATGTACAAATCGATTCTTTGTTCGAAAAGATACATCACCAAGTAAAACATTATAAGACTAACGACATAATTGCCTTTGGTGGAGATGTTTGTGATTCTTTGCTAACTCTTGTCAGTGGCGAAGTTGTAGCAGAAATGTCGAATTTCGATGGTCGTTCTATTAAAATTGAGGAAATTTTGGCTCCTAATACTTTAGCCGAAGCCTTTGTTTTTGGAAACCAGAATATGTTTCCCGTTACAATTATTGCAAAAACAAATTGCTCGATATTGAGTATTCAAAAAGACGAATTACTGAAATTGTTTCAAATGCAATCGGAGATTCTTAGAAACTATTTAAACTCAATATCAAATCGTACGCAGTTTTTAACTTCTAAAATGCGTTTCTTAACCTTTAAAACAATTAAGGGAAAGTTGTCGAGTTACATTTTAAAGCTTTCGGGAAATACATTAAAAACTATATCAATGCCTATGACTCAAGAGAATTTGGCAGGATTTTTCGGTGTAGCTCGACCATCTTTAGCCAGAGCACTATCGGAATTGCAAGATGAAGGAGCAATATCTATAAATAGGAAAGAAATAACAATTATAGACAAATTGATTTTGTTGGCATATATAAACGAGTAGAGACTCGATTTATCGCGTCTCTTACATCGCATTTTTCTTGTATTTCGTTTCTTTAGACGCGATAAATCGCGTCTCTACGTTGAATAAATTCCAATAATCCTTCACAAGCATCCTCCAAAATATCTAATACAAGTTCAAAACCTTGCGCACCACCATAATAAGGATCGGGAACATATTGGTACGACATCTTGTTACTGAAATCTGTCATTTTGAAAAGTTTGTTTTTCCATGCTGGAATTCTTGCTAATTCACCGAGAGCTTTCATGTTATCGTCGTCCATTCCAATTATCATGTCGAAATATTCAAAATCAATACTAGCTTTCACCGGTCTCGATCGATGGGTAATATGTAATCCACGACGAGAGGCATGTTCGCGCATCCTACTATCGGCTATTTGTCCTTCGTGGTTGTCAATTATTCCAGCAGAATCGAGTTCAAAATAATCTGTTAGATTTCGATAATCAATTAGTTTTTGCATAACAATTTCGGCTGAGGGCGATCGACAAATGTTGCCGAGACAAACAAAAAGTATCTTTTTTGAATCCATTTTTTACTTTATTTAATGTAAAAATAGAAAGAAATGATGAAATCGACTCTTGTTGTTGCTTTTTGTTATTAAAAGTGTGAGCAGAATAGAAGAATTGTGTGTTTGTAGTATGCAGTAAACTAGATATATATATTAAAATGAATGTGTTTAAAATTGTGTGTAAAATTTATATGTATTTATTTTGATTTCATAATTTAATGAGTATTTTTACGGAAAGTAAAAGTTGGTAAAAAGCGCGTAGTCGCTGTAGGGAAAGTTTAATTTAAGTAATACTATTTACATACTTATGCCCGAATTAATCGTTAATACAAAAAGAAAAATTCTTAGAATACTATTTGGTACATTAAGCTTTTCGACGGCTTTGTTCGTTTTTCAAGCATGTTATGGAACCAATAAAGATTTTGGTAGAGATGTCCTTATTAAAGGATGTGTAAAATCGAAGGTTACAGACAAACCTTTAGCAGGCATTAAAATTTCGATTTCGAATATGCCACAATTTGTTTATACCGATTCTCTTGGGCAATTCGAAATGTTTAGTTCAGAAAATTATGAATGTAAGCTCGTTTTTGAAGATACTGTATCTACATCAAAACTACAACCTATCGATACAACGATCTATATAAAGAAAACCGTTCCATTTTTGAATATATTCTTACATGAAAAATAAATTGCCGAGTATAAGTCAATATTTTCATAATCAATTTGTTCGAAACGAAACAAAACTGCACGAGTTAAGCTATTTGTTTTGGGAGTGCACGCAACGTTGTAATTTAAAATGTCGCCATTGTGGAACAGACTGTACAACGAATTCTTCGATTAAAGATATGCCTTTTGAACATTTTCTCGAAGCTATATTACCATTAAAAGATCGCTATAAAAGTGACTCTATAACAATTGTAATTTCGGGTGGAGAACCATTATTACGTGACGATTTAGCCGATTGCGGAATGCAACTTCGCCAGAATGGGTTTCGTTGGGGAATCGTAACAAATGGCTTTTTGTACAATTACGAATTGCATGGAAAATTGCTTGCTGCCGGAATGGGGGCTATAACTTTAAGTATCGATGGATTAGGTGAGTCGCATAATTGGCTACGAGGTAATGGTCAGAGCTTTAGCAATGCAATGAAAGCGTTGGAATTAATTAGTTCTACAGATAGGTTGAATTACGATGTAGTAACTTGTGTAAATGCAAAAAATATATCGGAACTCGAATATTTAAAAACATATTTTATTTCTAAAAATGTTAAATCCTGGCGATTATTTACAATTGCTCCAATTGGACGAGCAATTATAAATGATGATCTTCAACTTGAAGGAGAACAAATTAGTTATTTGGTAGAGTTTATAGAACAAACTAGATTAGAAAAACAAATTGATATTAAATTTAGTTGTGAAGCATATTTAGGTGAACATGATAGAAAAGTAAAAGATAATTACTTCTTTTGTAGAGCAGGAATAAATATAGCATCGGTTTTGATTGATGGTTCGATTTCGGCTTGTCCAAATATTAATAGACACTTTGTTCAGGGTAATATTTATCATGATGATTTCTTAGATGTTTGGGAAAATCGATTCCAAATAATGCGAGATAGAAAATGGACAAAAACCGGAACTTGTGCAACTTGCAAAGAGTATAACAATTGCAATGGAGGAGCTTTACATTTATGGAACGAAGACAAAGATTGTATTATGAAATGTTTGCATCAAGAGATGCAAATGGCCTCTGCATTGGTATAATTGCTCTTTTACTTTTATTTTCTTCTTCTGTTTTTTCTCAAAGTACATACAAAGACAAGATTACAAAAAATACCTTTTATGTCGAAATTTTAGGTGCTGCACCAGTCTTCAGTTTTTGTTATGGTCGTCAAATAATTCTTTCTCCAAAAGATAAACTTTCTATTGATATTGGAATTGAAGAAGCTCCATTCATATCAAGTCGGTTTAGCTTAGGTGTAAGTCCTCAAATTAGTTATTTGAGAGGAACTAAAAATCATTTTGAAATTGGTTTTGGAATGTTTCACGATATATATTGGGGCGATTATATTCCATTTCCCAAGATTGGTTTTCGATATCAAAAAAAAACGGGTGGCTTTTTCTATAAAATAGAAGCCACACCGTTATTTGTATATTTCAAACCGATTAAAACTATTTTACCCTGGGGTGGTGTAGGTTTAGGTTGGTCTTTCTAATTCTCTATTTTGCAATAATTATCGATTTTGTTATTACTTGATTATCAGTTTCTATTTTCAAGAAATAAACACCCGATTGAAATAATGAACTATCAATTAAAACTTCATCTTCTCCAGTTATTTTTTGCAATTCATGTCCAAAAATATCGAAGATTGTAATGTCCATTTTCGAATCAAAATTACTTTTTACAGTAAATGAATTTTTTGTTGGATTTGGAAATACTAAAATATTTGGTAACACATTTACATTACTTATTGTTTTTGCAGAATCGTTCGTTAGCATTAATACTCCAACATTCGATAAATCTTGGTAATTATTGCCATTTCCTGCCCACATTACTTGATTTCCACGAGTAGTTGTAGCATCAGCATCGTCAACAGCAATATCAAAACCATAAAGTGAAGAAATATTTGGTTTTACCCCTAATATTTTCCAAGGTATTGCAAGTTCTAACGTATAACCATCTGTTATTAATTGTGTTGCCGAAACAACAGTCGAATTTGATGTAACTCCACCTTGTGCAGTTCCAATTTTTTGCCAAATCGTTGTACTATTTGCAACTTTAATCCATTGTCGATCATAAGAATCGTATGCTCCTTCATTATGATTCATGTCGAAATATAATTCTATTCCGTCGTTGTCCCAAGCATTCGTATTGTTTGTTTTTACTGTTGCATCGAGAACCATTACACCAAGATATAGGTTAGTTGTATCCCACATTAAGCCAAAAGATTCTGTATTGTTTTTTGAACCACTTGCTACTTTTACAATTGGTGTATTTAAAATCCAGTTCGATTCGTCAAGATTTCCATCTATTGTTGGAATTGAATAGGTCTTTTTTACAACAATGGTATATGGATTTGCTGTTACAGTTACTAAGCTAGTATCTTTAAATGAACCATCTACTGTAGTTACATATATGCTCGCATTTCCTACAGCGTATGCGGTTACTTTCCCATTTAGTACTTTTGCAATTGTTGTATCAGAACTGCTCCACGTTACATTTCTATTCGTTGCATTTGCAGGTAATATTGATGCTGAAAGTAAAGTTGATTTTCCAACTATTAAATTTACTGCGGGAATTGTTACTCCAGTAACATTTATAATACTTACAGTACAATAGGTTGAATCGATAAAACGACCATCAGTTGTTCTAGCAACTATATATGTTGAGCCAAGTGCAATACCACTTACGTTTCCGTTAAATTCTACCTTTGCAATTGTTGTATCCCGGCTTGTCCAAATTATATCGCTATACGATTTTGCTGGTTCGAAATTTACAGGTACTGTCCAATTATTTGCTAGTGATACAGAAAATGTTGGCGATAAATACATCGTATCGGGTTTCGATATTGCTGTTTGAGAAAGTACATAAGCAATTGCACCAACTAAACCTGCACTGTAATCTATTCCACCTTCCGAAGTTTCGTAACTATTTCGATTATCATCATAAATACCACTTCTAATTCCACCAGCTAAATATCCAAATTGTGCATTTCGTTTAGGTATTGTTAATACTGTTGTATTCGAAGCATCATTATCGTCTAAATACACATTTCTATGGTGAGGATATTTTAAAGAGTTTTTACCAAAACCAACTACAAACGATAATCCCGAGTTATTTGCACCTGCTTTATTATTTCCCAATATATAATCTATTTGTTTGTAAATAAATGGGTCGACTGTTGTTACGTTCTTTATTATATTATCCATGGCAACTATAAGTGCAGCATTTCCATTGTATCGTAATGTTCCCCATTTAGTATCGCCACCCGTAAACAATCCATTTGCATCGACTTTACCTTTATAGATATTTGCGGTAGAACTTAATAACGCTGCTGCCGATGTACTTCCTAAAGTTGCTAAGTTAAATGCAGCGATATCATCATTATCATTATAGCCAAAGCAATAATTATTTACCGATAAATCTCTTTCGTATGTAAGAGCTTCTGTTTTATATTTTACATCGTTTGTTGCATTGAATAATTCGGTACACATACTAGCATAATCGTCTTCCCATTTCGAATTTGCTCCATAAAATGACCCTTCGGGACTTCCTGCTGTTCCTGGATTTGCTTTTGCATAAGCATATGCATATAATGCATGCGCTAGGCAAGTATCGGCATATGCAGAATCGTATTTTCTGTATTTTCTCGACATTAATGCTAACGTTGCACCACAGAAAGAAGCCATTGATGCATCTTTTACATTTTTATACATTACTCGAGCTTGTCCACCTTCTGTAGTTCCTAAAGTTGCCATTTTAACAGATGTTATCCAATGTTTGTGATCGGCATTTCCTTGACCTTTTTGAGAATAAAAAGTCGTTGCATTTCGTGTCGCCTTTATAAAAAAATCTGTTGCATATTTTACTTCGTTTAAAATATCGGGAATGCTATCTGGATCGTGTCCCTTTCCTTCCCAAGTAAAATCTTGTGCCGAATTATAACCATTGTAATTCTGAGAATAATAGTCGCCATACCCAGCTGGCCAAAGATCGTATCCTTTTAATAAGATATAGGCAGAATAAAATTGTGTTTGTCCAAACATTGGATGATCGCCACAATCGAACCAACCTCCCGTTAAATCGTAACCATTATCGTTGTCGTTGTTAAAATCTATACCTGTTCCATGATTCATTAACAACCAATTTGTTGGTCCACCGGTTTTTAAACTTGCACGTTGAGCTCCATAGAATCTTGCTGTCATCCATTCAGCTTTTTTATAATCGGCAGTCGAAAATGTTTGAGAATTAACTATCGAAAATTGCAAGCTTAATGCAAGAGTTAAAATGACATAAATAAAGTTTTTCATAAACATAAGATTTAAATGTAAACACAATATCTGTGAATTAATATCTGTTTACAAAGCTACAATTAGCTTGATTTTAGTACGATGATATTCCATTCAAATACTATCGCTTTATTATCCAATTGCTATTATTAAATAGGGATATTGGTCAATGAGGAATAAGTCATACATAGAAAAACTGTTCAATTTTTGACTAATAAATACTCATAAATAGAATTGTAAATCGACTTTACTTTTGGAAATATACAATACCTTTGACTTTAATACGAATGTTGCCTTGAACTGGTCGAAGGTTCAGGTATATCAATAAATAATAAAATAAAACACAGATGATATTAAATAATTTTTATGTTTTTATTCTTTCATTAGTTTTGATTCTTTCTTGTAGTCAAGCAAAAAAAGATGATAAATCGAAAGAAAAACCTCCTGTAAAAGTTGATGTTATAATTGCTGGAGATGTTGAATTTCCAAAATCGGTCGAAGTAAATGGTACTGTTTTATCGAACGAGATGGTTGAATTGCATCCAGAATTAAGTGGTCGTTTGATTTATTTAAATATTCCCGATGGTCAAAAAGTAGAAGCTGGTACCGTTTTAGCTCGGATTAACGATGCCGATCTTCAAGCTCAACTCGAGCAACAAAAATCGCAACTCGATCTTGCTAAGAAAAACGAACAAAGATTAAACTCGCTTTTATCAGTTAACGGTATTAATCAAGCCGATTACGATGCTGTTGTAAATCAAGTAACTGGTTTGCAAGCCAATGTAAAAGTTATTGCTGCACAAATAGAGAAAACTGTTATAAAAGCTCCATTTTCGGGAACTTTAGGATTGCGATTAGTAAGTCAAGGTGCTTATGTTTCGCCTCAAACACTTATTGGTACTTTACAACAAGTCGATAAGGTGAAAATCGATTTTACCGTTCCAGAATCGTATACCGATTTAGTTAAAGTTGGAAATGTAGTATCTATTCAAAATAGTAATTCAACAGATAATCTTTCGGCAAAGATTTCGGCAATCGAGCCCCAAATAAATACTTCGACTCGTAATTTAAAAGTAAGAGCAATCTTGGAAAAGGGAATAATATCTCCAGGTTCATTTGTAAAAGTTCTGCTAAATCAAAAGGCTAAAGGTGTCGTCGTTCCAACAAATGCTATTATTCCAGATGCATTTTCGAATCAAGTAGTTCTTGTAAAAGATGGAAAGGCTGTTTTTAAAAATGTTGAAACAGGTGTGAGAACTGCCGATATTGTTGAACTTTCGAGCGGAGTTTCCGAAGGAGACAGCATTGTTGTTTCGGGCGTATTATTTGTTCGCGCTAACGAAAAGGTAGAAATTAAGAAAGTTAAGAAATTGAATGAATTGAAATAATGAATATTTCTGAACTATCATTAAAACGCCCCGTTCTCGCAACGGTTATGAATCTAATGATTATCCTTTTTGGAATCATTGGATTTGTTTACTTAGGCGTTCGCGAATATCCTGCAATCGACCCTCCTTTAATAACCGTAACAACAAATTATACTGGGGCAAGTTCCGATATTATTGAAAGTCAGATTACCGAACCTCTTGAAAAATCGATAAATGGAATTCCTGGAATTAGAACCATATCGTCAAGTAGTGCTGTCGGTAAAAGCAATATTACCGTCGAATTTAATCTCGATGCAAATTTAGAATCTGCAGCAAACGATGTTCGCGATAAAGTAAGTCAAGCAATAAAGAATTTACCTGCCGATATTGATGCACCACCAGTAGTTACCAAGTCTGATGCAAATAGCGATTTTATTATTTTGATTGCAATTCAAAGTAATACCAAAAGCTTAATGGAATTGAGCGATTATGCCGAAAATGTTCTGCAAAATAAATTTCAAACAATTCCAGAAGTCAGTGGGGTAAATATTCATGGTCAAAAGCGACCAGCAATGCGTATTTGGATTGACCCCGATAAAATGAATGCCTATAATATTGCATTTAACGATATTACTGATGTTTTGAATAAAGAGAATATTGAAGTTCCATCGGGTAAAATTTATGGCAACAAAACGGAATTAACCATTAAAGCTGTTGGTCGTTTTACGACTGAAAAAGATTTTCGCGATATGATAATTCGTGAAACTGCCGATGGTATTGTGCGTTTGGGCGATGTTGCAAAAGTCGAAATTGGTCCAGAACAATACGAACAAAGCTGGAAATTGAATGGATTAAATGGAGTAGGGTTATCAGTAATTCCGCAACCAGGTGCCAATTATGTAAAGATATCAGACGAATTTAATAAACGACTTGATGAAATTAGAAGAACGCAAAAAGGCGATTTGCAATTCACTGTTTTAATCGATAATACGTTAAATGTTCGTCGTTCATTAATGGAAGTTAAGGAAACATTGCTAATTGCATTTTTGTTAGTTATACTTGTTATTTATCTCTTTTTCCGCGATTGGATGATTGCAATTCGACCAATAATAGATATTCCAATTTCGCTTATAGCAACCTTCTTTATAATGTATTTGGCTGGTTTCTCGATAAATATCTTAACATTATTGGGAATTGTGCTTGCCACTGGTTTGGTGGTCGACGATGGAATTGTTGTAACCGAAAATATTTTCCGAAAATTCGAACGTGGAATGCCTATAAAACAAGCTGCTCTCGAAGGTAGTAAAGAAATATTTTTTGCCGTTGTATCTACATCTATAACATTGGCAATTGTATTTTTACCCGTAATATTTCTACAAGGATTTGTTGGAAGTCTTTTCCGTGAATTTGGAATTGTAGTTGCGTCGGCGGTGCTTATTTCGGCCTTTGTTTCTTTAACTATTACTCCCGTTTTAAATGTTTTATTAAACAGAAAAAATCACAGCCATAGTAGATTTTATGTGCGTTCCGAACCATTTTTCAATGGCATGGAAACAAAGTATAATACTTTAATTACTCGATTTGTTAATAATCGATGGATTGCTTTGGTTATAGTCGTTTTTTGTGTTGGAGTTATTCTACTAATTGGTAAAACAATTCAAACCGAACTTGCTCCAATCGAAGATAAAAGTCAAATTCGTTTACAAGTTTCTGCTCCCGAAGGTGCAAGCTTTGGCTATATGATGAAAGAAGGCGATAAACTTGGTAATTTTCTAGTCGATTCTGTTAATGGTCGCGACTTTTCTTTCCTTGCTATTCCTAGTTTTAGGGCAAATGGAGTTAATGGAGGTAGTGGGCGTATTGGTTTATTGCCAAGAGACGAGCGCGAAAAAAGTCAAAGTGACATTGTAAAAGATTTACAAAAGAAATTAATGCGTTTCAATAATTTGAAAATTATACCAATCGAAGAACAAACGATTGCTGTAGGTTTAAGTTCCAAAGGAGCAATGCCCGTTCAATTTGTAATTCAAAATTTCGATTTCGAAAAATTAAAAGATGCTGTTCCTCAATTTCTAGAGGCTGCAAAAAACGATAAAACTTTTCAAAATGTAGATGTCGATCTTAAATTTAATAAACCAGAATCGAATATAATTATCGATCGTTTAAAAGCTCGCGAATTAGGATTAACGGTAAGCGATATTGCAGGTGTATTACAAAGTGCATTTAGTGGTCGTCGATTGGCTTATTTTATAATGAATGGTAAACAATATCAAGTAATTAGTCAGGTAGCAATGCGCGATCGACAACAGCCAACCGACATTTCGAAACTCTATGTTCGTAATAATAAAGGTGAAAATATTTCATTATCCTCGGTTTTAAAGGTCGTTACAAATGCGAATCCTCCTGCATTATTCCACTTTAATAGGTTTAAAGCAGCAACCATTTCGGCATCGCTAGCCGAAGGTAAAACAATTGGCGATGGTGTTAAAGCAATGCAAGCTATTGCCGACAAAACATTAGACAATAGTTTTCAGACAGCACTTAGCGGACCTTCGCGCGACTTTGCCGAAAGTTCGTCTAATATTTCTTTTGCTTTTGGTTTGGCATTATTGCTTATTTTCCTTGTATTAGCTGCTCAATTCGAAAGTTTTAAAGATCCTTTAATTATTATGATTACCGTTCCACTTGCAATTGCAGGTGCCTTTTTAAGTCTCTGGGTATTTGGTCAAACGCTCAATATATTTTCAGAAATTGGTATGATTACTCTTGTCGGACTTGTTACTAAAAATGGAATTTTAATTGTCGAATTTGCAAATCAAAAACGCGAGCAAGGAATGAATAAATTCGATGCTGTAATCGAAGCTGCAACAATGCGTTTGCGACCAATTTTAATGACAAGTTTAGCTACTGCACTTGGTGCATTACCAATTGCTTTAAGCTTGGGTGCTGCCTCTACTAGTCGAGTATCGCTTGGGATTGTAATTGTGGGTGGCTTGCTGTTCTCTCTTATTTTAACACTGTTTGTAATACCAGCTATTTATACTTTTATATCTAGCCATCATAAAGAAAATATAGATAAAGAATAATCGATTTACGGGCAACCCTCGTGGTTGCCCCTCAAAATATAACTATGATACGAATCTTAACAACTCTACTTTTCCTGCCAATATTACTTAATGCCCAGCAACTTTCGCTTAAGAATGCAATAGACACGGCGTTAAAAAATAACTTCGACATTCTTATTGCTCGAGATAATGTAACACAAAGCGCCATTGCAAATACATTCGGAAATGCTGGTGGTTTGCCATCGCTCAATCTAACATCTAGCGATAATAATACATTAAATACCATTCATCAAGAATATAGTTCGGGACCCGATTTGGATAAATCTAATGTGCGTGGAAGTAATGTTGCAGGAGCAATTACTGCCAGTTTTCCATTGTTTAATGGATTTAAAGTTTTGGCAACAAAAAAACAATTAGAAGCATTGCAAACACAGAGTGAATTGTTGTTAAATGCTCAAATTCAAAACACCATGGCAGCCGTGATGATGAAATATTTTGACATTGTTCGTCAAGAAAAGTATCTAACAATTTTAAACAGTTCGCTTGATGTTTCGAAAGAACGATTATCGATTGTTACAACTCGTAGAAACGTAGGAATGGCAAACGATGCCGATTTTCTTCAAGCTCAAATTGACGCATCTACAGTTGAGCAAAACATAAAATCGCAACTTCTAATAATCGACCAATCGAAAACCGATCTTCAACAATTAATGAATTCTAAATCATTTTATCAATGTTCTTTAAGTGATAGTATTTCGGTCGACAAAACTATTATTCTGGATTCAATACAAAATTGTTTGAAACAAAATCCTCAATACCTTTCGCTCGATCAACAAGTTACGATAAACGAAACGGTGGTTAAGCAGATAAACGCTCAACGATATCCAAGTTTTAAAATCAATACATCTTATAATTTGTCTTATTTGAATAATGGTGCAGGTTCAATGCTAGTGAATCAAACAACAGGACCTCAATTAGGATTTGCGTTACAGATTCCAATTTATAATGGTAACCAAATTAGAACACAGCAAAAAGTAGCTGTTAGTAAAGTAAATACAGCCGAGTTGCAACGCGAAAAACTCTTAGCTACATTTACTGCAACTGCTTATAAAACCTATCTTTCGTATCAAAATACTTTACAGCAAATTGCAGAACAAGAATTAAATTCCGAACGTTCGGGAAAATTATTGCAATTGGTAATGCTTCGTTTTCAATCGAACATGGCAACGATGCTCGATGTTAAAGCTGCCCAATTGAGTTTCGAAAATGCTGGATATACATTGATAAATCTCAAATTTGCAGCAAAATCGGCAGAAATAGAATTAAAACGCTTGGTTTATCGATTATACTAAATAAACTTTTTCTACAATGAATTATACAGAGATACAAGAATACTTGCAAAATAATTCAGATTCTAATTATAGATTATTTACCATAAAACTTGTACCCGAATTAAATAATTGCTTTGGTGTTCGAGTTCCTATAATTCGCTCATTTGCTAAAACGCTAAGTCGTAACAAAGTCGATTCCGATGTTATAGCAATGTTGTGGAACAGCAATATTTACGAAGAAAAAATCTTACTCGGTTTGTTACTTGGTACAACCAAATATACCGATTTCGAAAGTTCGCGAAACGATGTACTTCAATTTATCGATAAAATAGATAACTGGGCTGTGTGCGATTTATTTGTATCGGCACTTAAACCAGTAATGAAAAACCATCGCGAATCGTATTACCACATTGCAATAGAGTTGGCACAAAGTAAAAACGATTGGCATTGTCGCTTTGGTTTGGTGCTTTTGTTAGCGTATTTTATCAACAATAAAACAATCGATGAAATTCTAGATGTTTCGAACAAGATTATTTCGGAAGCATATTATGTTCGAATGGCAAATGCTTGGTTATTAAGCTACGTCTATATTTTCGACAAAGAAAAGACTATAATTTTTTTACAGAATTCGCAACTCGATAAATGGACTGTCAATAAAGCAATTCAAAAAATTCGCGAATCGAATAGGGTAGCTCCCGAAGATAAAATTACAGTATTAAAATTGAAACGATAAATCGTTTTGTGAAATCTAAAAAAAGGTATATTTGACTCGTTAAACATGAATCATAAAACAATGAAAACAATTATAAAATTTCTACTCGGTTTTTTGCTTTTTGTATCGATAGTAAGCGCCACATATGTAAGGCATTATGTCTATAGCGTAACTGTTAAAGTTACCGATAGTTTAAGTGTCGACGAACGCGAAGTCGATCTTCAAGCATGGTTGTCGTACTATACTTGGTTACAAGAAAACGAAGTTGAAATAGTTTCTCGTCGTGCATTGCCAGATACAAATGCAATTGAACCAATTGTATGGCAGTTAATTAAAAACAAATCGTCGAGAATGAACAAAGATGTAAGCTTATTTACATATCAATATATTGGTTACTATGACGAATTTACCTACGATTCTATTGTGAAAGCGCAAAAAAATAAAAATCTTCCAAATTTTAGTCAAATAATGATGTACCCAATGACTGGTTTATCGTACGAACAAGTTAACGATTTTTGTGAATGGAGAACCGAAGTTGTAGGCGAGAAAAAAGTTGAGTACCGTTTGCCAACTCCTTCAGAATGGACTAAAATAGCAAAGCTTGGACTTAAAGAAAACGAAAAAACACAAGGATTTTGCGATAGCCTAAATGGTAAAAAGCCTGCATTTAATTATAAATGGTTCAATACTGCAAGATATAAATACAAAGAATCGATTCCAGTTAGTTGTATTCAGCCTGCTGCAAATTTTTCGGCCAACGAACTTAAAGCTTGGGATCTGTTTGGTAATGTTGCCGAAATGACTTCGAAAAAAGGAGTTGCAAAAGGTGGTAGTTTTAACTCTTATGCAAAACAATGTAATGCCGATTCTGTTCAACATTACAAAAAATCCGAAAAATGGTTAGGCTTTAGATGTGTGGCAGTATTAATTCCTCAGGATAGGTAATTAGGGTCTACTGAAGAATAAATAAATCAATAATAATAATTTGACTTGAAGTACATGCTTCTCATAAGAAAATGCAAAATAGTTATGCATTTGAAATGCAAAAAATGAATCGAGCATTCGATAAAAATACGTGCGACGAGTGAAAAACGATGAACAAGGTGGTAACTAGTGTTTATCAATAGTATTGTTTATTTTTATTGGTATTGATGAGCTCGCTTCGCTCGGTTTTTTGTCTTGATTTTTTGTTACTTTTTTAACAAGAAAAAAGTAAGGCAATGAAAATTAATAAATAAAGAATCAATTCTCATTGAGGTTGAGTTATTCAACTAATCCTATTTCTTAAGAACAAAAAAGAGTAAATAATAATTATTCCAAAGCCTTCAACTCCGCCGAAACAAAAGCTAAAAGTTCGCTAATATAAGCAGCCGAAAAATCGAATTTAATACCGGCTGTTTGGTAAATTTCTTTTATAGAAACGGTGTACCCAAGTGCTAAAGCATTTTTATATTGCTCAATCGTTTTCTTAGGATTTTCTTTATAGTTTTTCCAAATCGAAATAGCTCCTAATTGCGAAATACCATATTCGATATAATAAAAGGGAACTTCGAAAATATGTAATTGTCGTTGCCAAGATATATTTCGGAACTGTTCTAAACCATCCCAACTTACAATAGAATCGGAGAAATCGTTTAATATGTTGTTCCACGCAAACGTGCGTTCTTCGAAGCTTTCGCCGATGTTGTTATAAAGATGATTTTGGAATGCATCAACAATCATAATCCAAGGAAGAATAGCTATTACACCTTCGAGTTGACTACGTTTTGCACGTTTTAATTCTGCTTCGTTGGTAAAATAATGATGCCAATGTTCCATCGAAATTAATTCCATCGACATTGAAGCTAATTCAGCAACTTCCGATGGTAATCCTTTAAAATCTACCAATTCTAAATGCGAACTAAGGAACGAATGAATTGCATGACCACCTTCGTGCACCATGGTTTCAACATCACGAAGCGTTCCCGCAGCATTCATGTAAATAAACGGAGCATTGCTTTCGTACAATGGATAATTAAATCCGCCTGGAGCCTTGCCTTTGCGCGATTCTAGGTCGAAATGTCCATTCCGTTTCATTATTCTTAGGAACTCGCCAAATTGCGAATCAATTTCGTCAAAACAAGTAATTGCTTTTTCTAAAAGTTCTTCCGAATTTTCAAATGGTTTTAATGGTGCTTGGTTGTCGGTATCGACTTCGGTATCCCAAGGACGAAGAACATCAATACCAAGTTGGGCCTTGCGTTGTTCTTGCATTTGTTTTACCAATGGCAACACAAATTGTTTTACCGATTGATGAAAGTCGTTGCAATCTTTTTGCGTATAATCGAATCGACCAAGTTCTTTAAATCTATATTCTACAAAACTTTCGAAACCTGCATTTTGAGCAATTTGATGTCGTTTTGCAATCAATTTATCCAATAAAATGTTTAATGCTTCGGCATCTTCCAATCTTCGTTGCGAAAGTTTCTTATAAACGGTTTCGCGAACCGAACGATCGAGTTCTTTTAAGTAAACCGCTGCTTGTTGTAAGGTTAATTGTTTCCCATCTTGTTCTATCATTTGCTTAGAACAAATTACGCCATATTCTTGCGATTCTTGTTGAAGTTGTGCGTGAAGTTCAACATTTGCTTCGCGAAATAATTCCAAGCTATTTATTGTGTTGCGAACCATCACAAAATATTTCTGCTTGTCAAGATTTTCGAAAAACGGATTTTTTGTAAATTTTTTATCGAGTTCGTTCGATAGAGTATGAGCTTTGGGTTCTATTTCGCTTACGAATACAGTAAAATGTTCAGCTAATTGTGCATCTTCTGTATTGCAATTCATTTTAATGTATCGCCATGCAAGTTCTTCTTCAAGAACAGAATCGAGTTCGCTGCGATTTTTCATCCAAAGTTCAAGATCGGCAACCGAATTTATTTCGCGATTTATAAGGTCATTGAAATACAATTCAATATCGCTCCAACCTACAATTTGTAAGTCACGAGAAACAAAATTTCGCGCCAATTTTGCCTGATCTAAAAGCTCAGACATCGATTAGTTCGATTTGCGTTGAATGGTTTTTGGTGATGTAGCTTTCGAAGGTTTTGGTTTCGCATCTGCTTTAACCTTTGCAACTGGTTTAGCTGCTGTTTTAGGAGCTGCTTTTGTTGCTTTTGGTTTAGCTTCTGTTGTTTTTTCTTCTTTAGCAGCTTCTTCGGTTTTAGCTTCTTCAGCTTTTTCGTCGAAGTTCATTAATCCTTTTTCAAGAAGTACATTGTACCATGTAATAACCTTTTTCATATCAGATACATACACACGGTCTTTGTCGTATTCAGGAAGAATATCTTCGAAATATTCTTTTATTTCGTCGTTCGATGCTTTTTTAGAAACAGAAGTTGCTTTTTTGTTTTCAACAGTATATATCTTTTTAAAAACATCTTTCAATGGCACTTCTTCGCCAGAGGTGAAAATTGCAATATCTTCCAATGCACTCACTTTGGCATTTGAATACACAGGCATGCGTTTTTGTGTGTCGAACGATTCAACTATGATTCCGTTTTTAGCTTGAGTGATGAGTTTATATAAACCCGATTGTCCTGATATTGATAATATTCCTTCTAACATATTAGCTTTTATTTTATTGTTTTTTTTACCGTGCCAAAAATACAATTTTCTTACAATTGGCAGTTTATTATCGCTAGTTTTTTTCTCTTTTCTTAAATTAATTTGCAATATTGTTTTGAATAATATTAAAAATCGTTTGTTATACTAGTATTTTTTGCCGTACATTTACTCTAAAAGGATTAATGGTTTTTGCATGAGTTTTATTTTAAGGAACATTTTGATTGGTAAACATTCGTTCAATTCGAACGAAGAGTTTTTTGCATATCAAGAAATAGATGCAAACGATAAACGTATGTTGCTTTCATTTATAAGTTTAAGCGGTTTTTTCTGTAGTTTGATTTATGCTGTTTTTCAAATATATCCCATTTTTTCGATTAAAGCCTATACATCAATTATATCAGCATTTGTACTTTTTGGAATTTACTTTTCGACAAAATACACTCGAAATTATAAGATTCCTGCAATAATCGTTTCATTGTTAGTTACTACCAGTTTTGTTGTATATATATATGTTAAAGGAGTTGGAGGTAACGATTGTTTTTGGTTTGTTATAATTCCTGCTGTTACTATTTCGTTACTCGGATTATTTGCTGGGGTTATTTTATCGGGAAGTCTACTTATTATTACAATTGTATTATTAGCATTGAATCCATTTACGTACAATAGTAGTTTAATCGTAGCATTATTTTTCTTTTCGTATATTTCAATAATGATGATTGTTTCGGTTTACGAATGGTTACGAATTTCGTCAAGAAAGGAAGAAGTAATATCTAAAATAAAACATTTGATCGAAGAAAAAGCAAATAAAGAAAAAACGGAATTACTCTACGAACTTTCTCATCAAATAAGAACTCCTCTTAATAGCATAATGGGTATTACCAACCTTATGAAACAAGAAGAGTTAACTCTCGATCAACAGGAATATGTTGATGCAATAAACACTTCGGTTATGAACTTATCGCTTGCAATGAGTTCGATGATAAATATTACAGCTATTGAATCAGAAAGTAAATATCAACAACATATATTATTCTTTAATGTTTCTGATATTTTACGACATATCGTAAAATCGTATGGAACAATAAAGAATTGCAAGATTGGAATAGATATATCTCATTTTATCCCTTCAAAACTGACTGGAAATGCTAAGAAAATAGAACAAATACTGGAAAATATTTTCGATGCAATTTTATTTCATTCACCTAAAAATGAAGCTGAAATTACTGTTTTTGTAAATAATAAAAAGGAAACTGCAAGTGCTGTCGAACTGTTGTTCGAAATACATACATCAACGATTAAGAAAGAATCCTTTGAACAAAAAATATCAAATTTAGATATAAGCGATTTTAATGAAAAAGTTAATTTTTCTAATTTAGTTGATAAGCTTGATTTATATACTGCAAAGCAAATTATTAATGCATTTGGGGGTAATTTAATTCATAGGAAAAAAGATAATATAATTGATGTTTTTGAATTTTCTATGGTTCTTTGGAAAAGTCAAGTACCAGAAATGCATATTGATAAAACATCGGCTACAATTATTTCGATGAATAAACCTAAGGAACTATCCGAAGCAGCTGTTTTAATTGTTGAAGATAATATGATGAACCAAAAGGTTTTATCGCTTACGTTAGAATCGATGGTTAAAAGTATTGAGATTGCAAATAATGGAAAAGAGGCTCTTAAGTTATTCGAAAGTTCTAAGTTCGATATTATCTTAATGGATATTCAAATGCCTGTTCTTGATGGCTATAAAACCACTGCAAAAATTCGAGTATCGGAAATCGGAACCAATTTCCATGTACCTATAATTGCCTTAACTGCAAATGTTATGAATGGCGAAATGGAAAAATGTATAGCCTTTGGTATGGATGACTATTTAAGTAAGCCATTTCAAATGGAAACCTTAATCGAAAAAATGCAATTCTATTTAGGAAAGAATAGAAATTCTTAAAAAACTAAAAACTACTCCTTCTCTTTCCAATCGCCGTTTTCCTTAATCAATTCGATTAATTCATCAACAGCTTTGTCGGCAGGAATGCTGCGGCGAACTACCTCTTTTTCTTTGTATAAGGTTATTAATCCACGTCCAGCTCCTACATATCCGTAATCTGCATCAGCCATTTCTCCCGGACCATTAACGATGCAACCCATTATACCAATTTTTAAGTTTGGCAAATGTCCTGTGCGTTTGCGAATTTCTTTAACTGCAGTTTGTATATCGAATAATGTTCTTCCACACGATGGACAAGAAATGTATTCTGTTTTCGAAAATCGTACTCGACTAGCTTGCAAAATGCCAAATGATGTTGATGAAACAGTTAAAGCATCGAGTTTTTGGTTTTTCAGACATATTCCATCTGCTAATCCATCGATAAACATTCCTCCAAGTCCACATGCAGATGTAATTTGGAATGAATCTTTCTGTGCAATATCACTTTCTAATGAAACGATAACTGGATTTGTAATACCTTTCTTTTGTAATGCTATAACTGCAGCTCTCAATTCGCGATATGCAACATTTGATTTTGCTTCAAGAATATAAATAATTGATTTATTGTCTGTATTTATATTCAGCAAATCAATGTCTTGGTATGTTATTTTTACAAAATTGCAATTTTGATGTTTATCGTTTTCTTCGAATTCTTTTAGCGTAAATAGGGGATATCCTTTTCCAATTTTCTTCCAATCATTATATGGTAAAATAATATTTGGAACAACAGCCGAAAATGTTTCAAAAGCCTCGTTTGTTATATTTTCGAATAAGAAATAATCGGGTTTTTGAACAAAGTCCGATGGTTTAGTATTATCGGCAAAAGTTATTACAACTGGCAATTTGCCTCCTCCAATTTGATGCACTAACGTTGTGTTTCTTCTTGTATAAGCAAATGGATTATATGGTAATGCATCTATATCATTAAAAGAAATGTTTTCTTGTTTTGTGCAATAATCTACAATTTGTTGTGCTACTGGAATTTCAAATTCAGGATCTTCGGTTAACGAAACTCTTACAGTATCACCAATTCCATCAATCAATAATGTTCCAATACCAATGGCAGATTTTAAGCGACCATCTTCGCCTTCGCCAGCTTCGGTTACTCCTAAATGCACAGGATAACAGCATCCCATTTCTTTCATTTTAGAAACTAACATTCGGCAAGCTTGTACCATTACCCGTGTATTACTTGCTTTTATCGATAAAACTATAGAATGAAAATCTTCGGCAATAGAAATTTGTAAAAATTCAATCAACGACATAACTAAACCTTCGGGGGTATCACCATAACGACTCATTACTCTTTGCGACAAAGAACCATGATTTACTCCAATGCGAATTGCAACTCCTTTTTCTTTACAAATGGCAAATAACGATTTTAGGTTTTCTCTGGTTTTGTCAAGTTCTGCGGTATATTCTTCGTCGGTATAATGTATTTCTGTATTTACTCTTTTATCGACATAGTTTCCAGGATTTATCCTTACTTTTTCAATATACTGAGCTGCAACTTCGGCCGCTTTCGGATTAAAATGGATGTCGGCAACTAATGGATTATCGTAACCATTCTTTAATAATTGTTGCTTTATAATATTCAGATTTTCTGCCTCTTTAATTCCTTGAGCCGTTATTCGAACATAATCGCCACCAGCATCTATTACTCTTTGCGTTTGAGCTAAAACTGCCTCGATATCGTTAGTATCAATGCTTGTCATAGATTGTAAACGTATAGGATTGTTTCCACCAACAGGACGATTGCCAATAGCAACTTCTTTCGAATCTATTCGGCTATATTTTGTGAGAGAATTATAATAATTTGTCATCTTTCCTTTTGAGTTTTTGTGTTTAATGTTTACACATTTAAACTAAAATCTATTCTATTCAATAATGAGCGACCAAGTGTCACTTCATCGGTATATTCGAGCTCGTCGCCTATTGCTACACCGCGAGCTATTGATGTTATCTTTATTGGAAAATCTTTCAATCTTTTATACAAATAAAAGTTCGTAGTGTCGCCTTCCATTGTTGTGCTTAGTGCGAAAATAATTTCTGTAACCTCACCTTCGTTTGCTCGTTCAACCAAACTATCGACATATAAATCTTTTGGTCCTACACCGTTCATTGGAGAAATAATTCCTCCCAAAACATGATATACGCCAATGTATTGATTTGTCCGTTCGATTGCCATTATTTCACGAATCGATTCTACAACACAAATTATACTTCGCTCACGACGAGGGTTACTACATATGTTACAGGTTTCTGAGTCGCATGCCGAATGGCAAACCTTACACAATTTGGTTTGTTCCTTTAATTGAATAATCGAATTGCCTAATGAATTTGCGTAGCCATCTTCGTGTTTCAAAATATGCAAAGCCAATCGTAAGGCAGTCTTTTTACCGATTCCTGGAAGTTTGGAAAGTTCGTTTACCGCTGCTTCGAGCGATCGTGATGGAAAGAAATCAGTATTCATTGTAAAGTATTTATTGCAAATGTACTTATTTTATAATTTCCAGGATGCCATAGAATTCCACGATGTCCAATAGTACGTAAATGCATTTTTCGTCATTTGTTCCTTATCTAACCTTTTTTCGCTCGGTAAATAAAATGATTTTACTTTATCCAAAACAAAAACCTGTGATTCGGTTGTTGCTTCTAATCGATAATTTGTTTTATCGTTTATTGTGATACTAAATGGCATTGTAAAATTTTTACCAACGTTTATCCATTTATAAGAGAATTTTAGGGTATCGTCTTTTTGAATAAACTTATATTCTAATGTTGGTGGTTCTGTATCGTTTAGGAATTTGTCGAAAAAATCTGAATAATCTTTCCCCGTTTTTTCGTTAACAAAATTGGTGAAATCTGATGTGGCTATAGTTTTGAATTTAAATTTGTTGTAATATTCTTTTAACATCGAAAAGAATAAACTATCGTTGTTAATCGTACAACGTAAATTGTTTAATGTTGTGGCTCCTTTGTTATAAATATCGCCGCCAATAAACGAATTATCATTAACATCCTTAATTCCAACAATTGGCCATACATTAAATATTTCGCTCATATTATTTGCAACTGCATTTAAGTAAGATTTATAACCAAATCTTTGTTCCATAAATAGCTGTTCCGAATAAGTAGTAAATCCTTCGCTTAACCATGCATCTGCCATATCTGCCATTGTTATGGTATTTCCCCACCATTCGTGAGCTGTTTCGTGAATTAATAAATAATTATATGGAATATCGTTATAATTCCATGGAGTTCCTTTTCCATATCGACCACCAATAGCAATTGCACTTTGATGTTCCATGCCTTCGTAAGGTGCTTCAACCATTCCTACACCATCGTTTTTATATGGATATTCACCAAAAAGTTTTTCGTATATAGTTATGATGTCTTTCATCTGACCATAAAACTTTCTAGCTTTTTTTTCATGATGTGCTAAGACATAATAATCCATGTCGTACGTGCCATTTGTATTGGTGAATTTTTCGTTTATGTCAATAAATTTCCCCATATAAAATGTTACTCCATAGCTATTTATAGGATAGCTAACGTACCATTCGTAATTTGTATATTTATTGTCAATTGCTTTCGTCGATCGTAAATTTCCATTAGCAATTGCTTTATATCCATTTGGCACTTGAATGTTTATTGTCATCGAATCTGGTTTATCCGATAAATGATCTTTACATGGCCACCAAGTACTTGCTCCAAATTGCTCGCATGCAACACCAATCCACCAACTAAATCGACTATGTTTCCAAACAAAACCTCCATCCCAAGGTGGGTTGGGAGCAACTCTTGGTTTTCCAGAATAGGTTATTGTAATCGATTCTTTTTGATTTGTAGGTATTTTTTCGCCTAAATCAATTAAAATGGCATTGTCTAATCTTGAATATTGAAGTTCTTTACTTTTTCTTGTAATCGATTGAATTGAATAATTTTGAGTTAAATCTATTTGAATTCGACTTGTTGTATGTGTTGTTGTAAAATAGATTTGGTTTCTTCCTTCTATACTCTTCTTTGACGGCATTATTTTAACCGTAAGATTGTAATATGTAACATCGAAACAATTTCTTTCAGTTCTTAAAGCTCCACGTAAGGAATCTTTTCGACCATAAATTTGTTTATATCCATTTGTTGGACTTAGCAATTTAAAATCTATATAATGATCGCAAAGTAGTTTTACAAGATATTCCTTATCTGTAAGATAGCTTACGAAATTCGATTGAAAGGTATTCCCTAATTCTTTCGATTTTTTTAAGTCTGCAATTGCCGATTTATAATTATTTAATTTAAAATTTACCATCCCACGATTATAATACATACCTGCATTATTTGGATAGTTAATGTTAAACAAATCCATATTTTTAATGGCATCGTAATATTCTTTCATTTCAATTTGATTTAATATTGTTGCAAAATCTTTTTGGTATTTCTCGTAATTCGTTTGTGAAAATAGTAATTCACAACTAAATAATGCAAGAAAAAGAAGAATGACGTTTCTCATATTTTAAGGGTTTATAATTTTAACAAATATAGTATTTTAGCTTTATTCAAACGGTTATTTTAAAGCTTTTTGATTGAATTTTAGTTACAGTTCTTCAATGCTTTTCATCGAAAACCTAAGTTTCAGATTGTCAGAAAAAAGCATAACTTTGCACAAAACTCAGAATGAGTTTCATAATATCAAAAAGCATCAATGACAACAAATAAACCAACAATCGAAACTGTTTTAAAAAGTTTGAATATTTCTGCATTAAACGATATGCAGATCAATGCGTTAGAGACTATTCGTAAAGAACCGAATGTTATTCTTTTAGCACCTACAGGTTCGGGAAAAACATTAGCATTTTTATTACCTATTCTCGAATTGCTCGATCCTGAACAGTCGGGTGTGCAAGCAATCATTTTATCTCCATCGCGCGAATTAGCATTGCAAATAGAACAAGTATTTCGCTCAATGAGTACCGGTTACAAAGTAAATTGTTGTTATGGTGGACACGATATTAGCATCGAAAAAAATAATTTAATTGAACCTCCTGCAGTTTTAATTGGAACTCCAGGTCGCATTGGCGATCATTTACGTTCTGGAAGAATTGAAACTGCTGCAATTGTAACCTTGGTTTTAGACGAATACGATAAATGTCTTGAATTTGGATTTAAAGACGAATTGAAATACGTTATTGAGCAATTGCCAAATCTTACCAAACGTGTTTTAACATCGGCAACTAAATCGGCCACAGGCTATAAAAATACTGGTATTGCCGACCCTGTAACGCTTAATTTTTTAAGCAAAACGGCTCCAAAAAATTTAAAGGTTCGAGTTATTGAAACGACCGAAAAAGATAGACTCGAATATTTATTTCGCCTTATCTGTAAAATCGGAAATCATTCTACAATTGTATTCTGCAATCTTCGCGATACCGTTGAGCGAATTAGCGATTTACTTTGGGATCAACAATTGCCTAACAACATTTTTCACGGTGGTTTAGAGCAAGATTTACGCGAACGAACGCTCATTAAATTTCGAAATGGTAGTCACCGCATTTTAGTAACCACCGATTTGGCTTCGCGAGGATTAGATATTCCCGAAATCGAATATGTTATACATTACGATTTACCCGAAAACGAAAGCGTTTTCACGCATCGCAGTGGACGAACAGCGCGCATGCATGCTAATGGTACAACCTATTTATTGGTAAGCGATCGCGAATCTATTCCCGAATTTTTAAAAGAAACTCCTGCAACCGAAAATTTACCTTCGAAAGCCATTATTCCTCAACCAACAGAATGGGAAACACTGTATATTTCTGCAGGTAAAAAAGAGAAAATTAGCAAAGGCGATATAGCAGGTTTATTAATGCAAAAAGGCGAATTAAAGAAAGACGAAGTAGGAATAATTGATGTATTAGATCATGCATCGTATGTTGCAATTAGCAGACCTAAGGTCAATAAGGTTATGAAACTCATCCAAAACGCACCATTAAAAAAACAAAAGGTTAAGATAGAAGTTGCTCGATAGATTATTTGATAATTGCTTTCAATCCTAAGAACGTTCCATATTTCTCAATTGCCTTTTCGAAAGCAATATTTGGCAAATTATGATTAATGAAATGATCGATTTCGATATGAACCGAATCTTTTTTAATCGTACGTTTCCAAATCCCAGAACCTTCGCCATTTATCATAACTACTGGTTTAAAAATTCCATTACTCGTATATGCTTTTGGCTGATGTTCGGGCATTAATACTGCATTTCTATTTCGATAACTAATAATTGTTTCGTCGAATGCTGGTATAAAATGAATTGAATCTGAACGATTTGGAATAGTTGTTTCGAAAAACCAATACGTTTCGTTTTCAATAACTTCTGTTACAAAATGTTGTTTTACCATTTCAATTGCTTTTCTTGAATCACCCACAGATAATCCCGACCACCATGCAAAATCTTTCAAACACACTGGTCCATGACTCGAAATATATTTAAATGCTAACTTAGCTAAAGCTTCGTCTCTTGTTAATTTTGGAACAGTTGTTATTCTTTCTGAAAGCAACGCATAGCTTTGTTTTTTGTTCTTAATCGCTCCACTACATACAATTCCATCTAATTCGGCATGCATCATAATATGATAAAAGCGATTTTCATCAGTATCAATTTTTAGATTTTTGAAAACGAATTTAAGTTCTTCTGCGGTTAAATGATTTCCATCACGTAATTCCTTTTCTAAAATTGAATTGCAGTAATTAATTATTGTTTCGTCGATCCCAAGACCATAATCACGAGCTCGAGTAAGATTCTTAATATTAGGAGCTGTTAATTCTAGCATCCAGCTAATATCATCGGGAGAAACCAAATGCCATGTTGGTCTTAAGACATGTGTTCGTAGTATTTCACCACTGTTAAAAGCTTTTTGCACAGCATCTAAAGTTGTGTTTTTGTGCCGAATTCCAACTGCCCACATCGACATTGGAAAATCCTGCGCTTGCATTGCACACATCCATTGCACAATATCTTTTGCTTCGTTAAATGTTTTGTCAACTAGTAATTGATTTTTAAGCCGAATTTTCGCACTATCATTTCTTGTCATTGTTCAATTATTTAAAAGCTAATATATTGAATTTTATTCCAAATTGGAAATAAAAAAGTCCGAATAATGTTATGACTATTCGGACTCTTTAAATCTTTTTTAAGCTTACGATTGTTCGCCTCTCATAGCATCTTTTTCAAGTTTTATTTGCTTTTTATGATGTTTTAAAACCTTTGCTTCTATGTGGAAAATAATTTCGTGTGTCATGTTTTTTAATTGATCACCAAAACGTTCTAATCTTTTAATTATTTCTAAAAATGTAAGTGCATTCATCACATCATCAGGATGTTGCTTGATCCATTCTGCAACTATTTCTTCCGATTTATTATTTATTGCATCAATTTCTTCATCAAGTAAAAAAGTTCTTCGAGCTAATCCCGAGTTTTCTGTTTCAAATGCTGTTTCTATAATATCAAGCATTAGTTCGCATTTTTCGAACATTACGAGAATTTGTGTTTGTTTAAAAAGTTCCTCAGCAACTGGATGTTGAAATTTACCAACTAATGTAACCATCGATTTTGCATAATCTCCAAGTCTTTCGATCGATGTTACCATTTTCAAAACCGAAAGTATAAAACGTAAATCAACAGCTACCGGGCTAAATAATGCCAAAGCATTTTCGCAATCCATCGATAACTTTAATTCAAATGCATCGATACGTTTTTCAACGTGTTTTACATCGATAATCATATCTTTATCGAATTCATTAAGCGACTTGCGAGCCTTTTGTAATTGGCTTTGCACAAGTTTCATCATTTCCGATGTATCGTTTTTCAGGGTTTGAAGTTCTTGTTCTAAGTGAGTCATGGTTGTAGTTTTGAGTTTTTAATTTTTAATTTTGAGTTGGTTTCAATGTAAGTTTGAATTATATGTTTTAAGTTAACTCAAAACTCATAATTCAAAACTCATAACTAAAAAATCATCCAAATCGTCCAGTAATATAATTCTGTGTTCTTGTATGTTTAGGGTTCGTAAATATCGTTTTTGTATCGTCAAATTCTACCAATTCACCAAGATAGAAAAATGCTGTTTTATCGCTTACACGTCCAGCTTGTTGCATATTATGTGTAACAATTAGAATAGTATATTGCTCTTTCAATTGGTAAATAAGTTCCTCAACTTTTGCTGTCGAAAGTGGATCGAGTGCAGATGTTGGTTCGTCCATTAAAACCAAAGCTGGTTCTACCGCCAATGCTCGTGCAATGCAAAGTCTTTGTTGCTGACCACCCGAAAGTGCCATTGCCGATTTTTTAAGATTATCTTTAACCTCATCCCACAAAACTACTTGTTTTAAAGTTGTTTCCACAACATGCTCGATGAGGCTTTTATCGTTTATTCCATTAACTCGAAGTCCATAAGCCACGTTTTCGAAAATCGATTTTGGAAATGGATTCGGTTTTTGGAAAACCATACCAACTCTTTTTCTCAATTCATCTACAGGAGTTCCTTTTTGGTAAATTTCTTCTCCATCAAGTAAAACTTGTCCTTCAATTTTTACATTATCAATAAGGTCATTCATTCTATTGAAACAACGTAAAAATGTCGATTTACCACAACCCGAAGGTCCAATTAATGCTGTAACCGTATTTTTTTCGGCAGCAAATTGAATGTCTTTCAATGCATGGTATTCACCATAATGAAGGTTGAGGTCGATTGATTGTGCTTTAAACATATCTTTTTAGTTCTTAATTTTTCCAAACCCTTCGACAAGCTCAGGGTGACATTCGTTAATTATATTTTTAAGCAAACTCATTTGTCATGCTGAGCCTGTCGAAGCATCTGTGCATTAATTCATTTTAACTTTTTTACCAAAATATCTTCGTAACAAATTTGCCAAGAGATTGAATAATAAAACTATTACAATTAAAACAAATGCAGTTCCATACGCCATTGGACGAGCAGCTTCCATATTTGTCCCACTTGTTGTCATTACATATAAATGATAGGGAAGTGCCATAACCTGATCACTCCATCCAGTAGGCAATTTAGGTAAAAAATAAGCAGCACAGGTAAATAAAATCGGAGCTGTTTCACCTGAAACTCTACTCATCGATAATATTAATCCTGTCATGATGTTTGGAAATGCAATTGGAAAAACAACACGACGAATGGTTTGTAGTTTCGTTGCTCCCAAAGCGTAACTTCCAATTCTTAATGAATCATCAACTGTTTTTAATGCTTCTTCTGTTGTTCTTATTATAACGGGTAATGAAAGGATTCCAAGTGTTAGAGATCCTGCAAGAATTGAATCACCAAATCCTAATTTATTAACGAATAATGCCATTCCAAATAAACCAAATACAATCGAAGGTACTCCAGCTAAATTATCAGTCATCATGCTTACGAAACGTTTCAGTTTCGAATCTTTCATGTATTCGTTAATATATATTGCTGACATAACTCCAACGGGAAATGCAAATAACATACTTCCTAACATTAAACAAAGTGTTCCAACTATTGCAGGTAAAATACCTCCAGCTGTCATTCCATCTTCGGGCATTGCTGATATAAATGTCCAATTTATTACGCCAATTCCTCGTATCATAATGAAGAATAGAATAGCAAATAAAATTCCGACTACCGAAAGACTTACAAATCGGAATAATCCAAAAGCAATAGCTTGTTGTATACGTTTTTTCGATGCCATCTTAATTATTGTTTTGTTTACGTTTTACATATCCTACCGAAAGGTTTATGCCAAATGTTATAATAAATAATATAATGCTTAATGCAAATAATGCTTTGTAATGTAATCCTCCAGATGGTGCTTCGCCAAGTTCTGCAGCAATGGTTGCAGGAATAGTTCTAACTGGTGCAAATAAACTATTTGGCATAACCGATGCATTTCCTGTTACCATTAAAACTGCCATTGTTTCTCCAATTGCACGTCCAATTCCTAGAATAATTCCTGCGGCAATTCCCGATTTAGCGGTTGGTATACAAACTCGAACTATTGTTTGCCAATGTGTTGCTCCCAATGCTAAGCTTGCTTCTTTTGTTGAGCGAGGAACGCTTCTTAATGCATCTTCGGCAACAGTAATTATTGTAGGTAAGGCCATTATTGCTAAAACGACACTTCCTGTAAATGCTGTTTCTCCAACAGGAAGGTTAAAAAGTTTTTGAACAGCAGGTACGATTACAATTAATCCAAAAAAACCATAAACTACCGAAGGTATACCGGCTAGTAATTCTATTAATGGTTTAAATAAACTTCGAACTCTACTATCGGCAACTTCTGCAAGGTATATTGCACATGCAATTCCTAATGGAAGAGCCATTAAAATAGCCACAAGACTTACGAGTATTGTTCCTAAAATTAATGGTAAAACGCCAAGTTGAGCTACTGGCTGAGCTGTTGGGTACCAAAGTTTGCCAGATAGGAATTCCCAAACTCCTACATTATTAACTTCAATTAATTTACCGGCAAAGTTTTTTGGCATATATGTTTTCGAGAACGAAACTATCGCTCCTGGATTCTTTTGTACAAATTCGTTGATTTTTGTTGGAATATTTTCGAAACTCGATCCTAGTTCTTCTTCGGTGAAATAATCACCAATTGTATTTATAGAAAGCAATAATATGGAATCGTTTTTACCTCCACAGGCTTTCCAATTTGTTACATCTTGATTGAAAATATAATTTAATTGTTCTGCCGAAAGTTTTGATACGGTATTTTGTTTTGAAATACCAATGATTGAATCACCTTCAATTGGTTTTGAAAAGAAAAGTCCAACACCTTCGCTAAATAAAAAGATAATAATCAGTATTACCGTAATACTTGTTGTTAAGCTACTTGTAAATAGTACTGATTCAATTCCTTTTTCTATTATTTTAAACCACTTTCTTTTCATTATTCTTTATTCTAAAGTGTTTTGCACTTTGTTTTATTAGAAAAATTAACAATTAATTAATGTTGAATTTTTAATAACAATAAAGTCCGATTACGATAATCATAATCGGACTTTATTGTTTGATATTATAAAAGTGGAACAAATCCTTCTTTTAATGCTATGTTTTGACCTTCTAATGAAATAATATAGTTAACAAATGCAGCTACCTGTTTTTCAGATGATTTTAAATAGTAGAAATACAATGGACGAGTAATAGGATATGTTTTATTTTTTGCATTTTCTACAGTTGGTTCTACAAAAGTTTTGCCTTTATCATAAGATACTTTTAAAGCTTTTACCGTTTTTTCTAGATAAGCTAAACCAACATAACCAATTGCACCTTTGGTTTGGCTAACCGATTGAACAATTGCACCTGTTGCTGGCATTAATAATGCTTTTGGTCCAAAATTCTTTTTGTTTAAAACATGTTCTTTGAAAAACTCATATGTACCAGAACTTGTTTCACGTGAATAAACAACAATTGCTAAATCATCTCCACCAACTTGTTTCCAGTTTGTGATTTTTCCAGTAAAAATTCCTTCTAATTGTTCACGAGTTAATTGACTTACTCCATTTGAAGGATTAACGATTATCGAAAGTGCATCTTTTGCTATTACTTTTTCAATATATGCTTTTCCTGCTTCGTTCATTTTAAGTTTTTCATCCATTTTCATGCTTCTTGAAGCCATTGCTATGTCAGTTGTTCCTGTCATTATAGCTGCAAAACCAACTCCCGATCCACCTCCAGTAACCATTATCGAACTTCCTGGGTTTTTCTTTTGGTATGTTTCCGATTCTTTTTGAATTAATGGAAGACAAGTATCACTTCCTTTAATCTTGCAAACTACTTTCTGTGCGTTTACTACGCTCATTCCCGCCATTACGAGAGACATTGCTATTGATACTACTTTTTTCATTTTTCTATATCTTTAAATTTTATGGTTCAAAATTACCGTTCTTGTATTAACTCTATATTTCTTTAATGTTATCAAATTGTTAAGCATTATTTTTCGAAAAATATACCCCGACCCCTACAGTCGGGATACATTTTGAAAAACTATAGACATGAAATTCTTTATTAAAATTTGTATTGAAGTCTGATTGTAAATACATTGTCCTTTCTGTCAGATAAATATCCTGGGTCTGTTACAGTTATATTTCCTTTAGAATCTTTTACTTGTGTCTCTTTTATGTTCGTTTTTTCATTTTTAACAAAATCACCATAGAACATTATTTTAGTATTTGCATCAATTTTCAAAATATAACCTATTCCTAAAGTTGAATATTTTATATCTGCTGCAGATGTTTTAGTCGATTTTAATCCATCAATATCAGTTCCACTAACTTTCGTGTTAGGATCAAATACATCATATTTAACAACAAGTTGATGACGAGATTGAAGAATATTTTGCACATAATATACATAGTAACCACTAACTTTTCTTAAATAGGTATCTGTTGGAACTGTTGATGTTGGATATGTGCTAGATGTAGCTGTCGATGGTTGTTGTCCCATAATATATTCGCCTCTTAATGTTGACAACCCCCAAGGCATATCTGCACTAATTTGTAAATCAACACCTTTTAGTTCTTTTAAAGCTTGAGCTCTTACATTAGTAGAACTACTATCTACCATAAACTTCTTAACTCCTTTATCATCTGTATTTGTTGAATATAAATATTTTGTTTGGTTTGCAAATCCACCATAATAATATGAATATCCACCACTAACTTTTAACTTTTCATCAAAGAAGCTTTTATTGAAGTTTAATCTTGTAATAACATCTTTATATCTGTCAATATCTTGGTTTATTCCATTTCCAGAAATAGCTGCAACATCAAGTTTTATAAAGTTCCATTTCGATGTTTTGGGAGCTTGTAATGTTAATAAAGCGCCTAAATCTCTTTCTTGAGGGAATAATGTTTGTATCATTCTTGCTCTTTCTGGTGTTTCGCGCGAGCTCGAAGAATACTCTATTTCATAACCAAATGGACGATTAAATACCCCAGCAGTTAATGTTGCAACTTTAGCAAATGGTTCAGTTATTTTTAAATAAGCATCTTTTAAACCCATTCCTTTTTCTGTTGCATCAAATTGAACAACAACTTGACTTAATGGATTAGAACTATAAGCAAATTTTAATCTTCCACGACGAACACCAAATCTGTCGTTATAAAATGCTGGAAAATCTCCTCCTGCCACTGATGATTCTTTGAATGCTTGGTTATCTTGTTTTTGTAACCATTGTCCTTGTACTTGAACATAACCTGATATTTTCAAGTTATTAATTACTTTTATGTCTGATGTGATTTTTTCTAAAGCACCAGCTAATGTGTCTGATTCTTGTGCTTGTAATGCGTTCATTGCAATAAGTGATGCAACGAATAATCCAATTGTTTTTGTAGTTACTTTCATTTTTATTTTTATTTTAGTTTTAAATACTTTTTGATGAAACAAAGTAACAGATACAATATTGACAGAATGTTATTCAAAGGTTAAGCAATTGTTAAGTATTGATTTTTTAGTGTTAAATAAAGGTTAAGACATGTTTAAATTATTGTGGGTGAATCAATTTAAGTCACTTTAATTGAAAAATAAATGGATTTACTTGTGAAATGATTAAACAAAAGACCAACAATTGGCACGGTAATTGAAAATTATTTTGCACTTTTGTAATAACTTATGAAAGTATAAATCCTTTAAGTATTTAAAAAATGACAAAAAAAATAGCATTCCTTATTCTTACTTTATTCTGTATTTCAGCAGGCCCAAATTGGGAAAGAGTAAATTATAGAGATTCAACGGTCTTTTCGGGTATTGTAACTCTAGATGGAAAACCTGCAAAGGCTGGCGATGTCGTTGGAGCATTTGTTGGTAACGAATGTAGAATGATTACAACGGTATTTATAAATAACGATTCATCGTATGTTTCAGCTGTAATTCATGGTGAAAAACCTGAAGTTATCACCTTTAAAATTTGGGTAAAAGAAGAAGATAAGGTATATACTTTAAAGGAAACCGCTAATTCAAAACCAGGTGATGGAATCTATTTATATCACTTAAATTTTAATAAAAAATAAATCTACGCAACTATTCTTAGTTAAAATTATCTTTAGGTTGTAAGATAAAAACAATAATATCGACAAAATGCAAGTTTTAGTAAAATCAATTTTTTATATAATAATTTTTAATTTTTAATTTAAATTCACAAATCATGAAAAAAACAAATTTCTTAGTTTTAGTTGCGTCTATCGTAACATTAGGATTCTTTTCTACAAGTTGTAAAAAAGATGGTGCAGCACCAGTTATAACTTTAGCTACTTCAAGTATACAAGATAAAGATACAGTAGCTGTTGGCGATTCAGTGACAATTGAATTTTCGGTTGATGCAGAAAATAAAATTTCAAAAGTTGAAATTACAAATTCAAAAGCTGCTGTTCTAAAAACATTTACAGATGTTTCAGTTTCTAAGTTTTCATATACTTTCGCAGCTGAAGCTGTTGGTGTTGAAACTTATAACATAAACGTAAAAGATAAAAAAGATCTTTCAACAACAAGTAGTCTTGTTATTACAACTGTAAGTGGAGTTAAATCGTACACAACTAAATTAGTTTATGCTCCAACTGCAAATAAATCATCAAAAACATTCTTCTCTGCATCTTCTGGTTCAACCTATGATGTTACTGGTTTCAGTACAAGTTCAACTAGCATAGATTTTGGTTATTTCTATGGTGCTAATGCAAAAGCTTCTTTTGCTTCTCCAAGTGATTATTTGTCTACAGCTTATGATATTGCTGCACTTTACCCTTCAGCTACTCGTAATGTAACAACATTTGCTGTTTCAACTCAAAACTTTGATGGTATTGCTACAACAGTTGATATCAAAGCAGCATACACAGGAGGTACTTTAGCAACAAATGGCGTTAATCCTCAAGGTGGTGCAACTCGTTTATATGATGTAACTGCTGGTAAAGTAGTAGCTTTTAAAACAGCTTCAGGTATTTACGGTGTTTTAAAAGTTGTTGCTATTGTTGATGCTGACAATGATGGTCTTTTCACTGGTGATGGAGATTATATTACAATTGATGTGAAAGTTCAAGAATAATATTTACATATTAAAAATAATGAAGCCACCTCACATCGGGGTGGCTTTTTTGTTTATACTCAAAACCATTTGATATTATTTAATTCCATAAATAGCATTATAATACTTATCGTTTTAATTTTTAACTACAATTATTAAAAGTAGGTTATAGAATTTTGTCCTTTTTAATTAATAATTTGTAAATATTTAATCCAGATAAATTAAACTGATTTGATATTTATATAAATAACAGGAGGTTGTAAATTAAAGTATTTACAACCTCCTGTTATAAAGTCATTCGTTTTTATTATACAAATCCTTTTTCTTTCTTAATCTTCTCGTATGCTTCGTTCAGTTTTTGGAATTTCTCTTTAGCTGCGTTTTGAACTTCTTCACCTAAATAACTAACTTTATCGGGATGATGTTCGATTGCTAATCGTTTGTATGCCTTTTTGATTTCATCAATAGTTGCTGTTTTTTCAATACCTAAAGTATTGTATGCTGAATCTGTTTCTTCAATAAACATTGCTTTTATTGATTTGAAATCTGCAGGACTAATACCTAAACGTATAGATATTTGTTCAATTAATGTAACTTCTGATGGATGAAAGTCTCCATCGGCTTTCGATACACCAAATAATAAGTGAATCATCTCTAATCGTGACGAATAATCTAAATGACCTCTGATTTGTGTACATACAGCATCAATTTCGATATCTTGTTTTAAAACATCACGAAGTAAAATAGTTAATTCTGCAGCGGCTTGTTCTCCAAATGTTTTACTTAGAAACGATTTAACATATTCAACTTCCGATTTCATTATTCTACCGTCAGCTTTTATAACAGCAGCTACTAATACAATCAAACTCATTGCAAAGTCATTGATAGTAGTTCTACCATTTGTATTTGCTTTTACTTGAACATTTCCATCTAAAATGGTTCCAATTGCTAATCCAATAATTCCTCCAATTGGTCCTGCAAAAATCCAACCTGCACCAAGACCAAGCCATTTATTAATTCTCATGTTTTAATGATTTTATTGTGAATATTTATAATGTTTTTGATTACTAATTTATTTGTACTTGATTCTATGACAAATGTACTTTTTTCTGTCTTCTCTTTGTCGGACATTTGACTGTTAATCATATTTTTTGCTTCATCAATTGAACAATTATTCCGTTTTATAATTCGCTCAATTCGTTCGTTTAAAGGACAGGTAACTGTAATTATTAAATCCAAATTTTTCCAAATACCTGTTTCAAAAAGTATTGCAGATTCTTGAATCACATAAGCTTTTTTATTTTTGTATTGTTCGGCCCATTTATGAAAATCTATTCGAACCGCAGGATGTACAATGGAATTGATTTTTTGTCTTGTTTCATCTGAATTAAATACTAGTTTCGAAAGCTTTACTTTATTAAGTATTCCATTCGATTCATAGATATCGTTTCCAAATGTATCTTTTAATGAATTTATTATAGAATTGTCCGATAACATTAATTGTTGTGCTCTACTATCTGAATTATAAACGGGTACATCAAGCATAGTAAAAATATGGCAAATTGTTGATTTGCCACTTGCTATTCCTCCTGTTATACCTACTTTTATCATTTAACAAAGGTAAAAAGAGTTGTACGTTTAATTGTATAACTTGCAATAAAAACACAAAAAAAGGGCGAAGATTTTATCAACGCCCTTTTTATTGTTAAAGAAAATTAACTATTCATTGCTGATGGATCATTGATTAATCCAGTTTTGTCGATTTTAATAACTGTGTTTTTGTCAATTTCTAACATGACCCAAGTATCGCCAACTTCTGTTATTTTACCATAAATACCACCTGTGGTTATAACTTGACTACCTTTTTCTAAGCTTTCGCGGAATTTTTTAGCCTCTTTTTGTCTTTTCATTTGTGGTCTAATCATGAAAAAGTAGAAAACTACTATAATCAAAAGCATTGGAATTAAGGTTCCTAAAGCACTTTGCTGACCATTTGCTCCTGGTTGAGCTCCTAAAACGATTGTTAATAATTGATTCATTGTTATTCGATTTTATATTACTATTTAGATACTTATTTATTTAGCTTTTTTTACAACTTCTGCAGTAAAAGTTAATTGATGTATTGTTGGTTTAGTATTTGAAACTACTGTTACCGTTTTATGTTGCATCCCCTCACGACCTTCGCTATTGAACATAACTTGTATCGTTCCTTCTTTACCTGGAGCAATTGGATCTTCGGTCCATTCTGGGATTGTACAACCACAACTGGGTTGTACTTGAGTTACTTCTAATGGATTATCTCCAGTATTCTTAAAAGTGAAAGCATGTGAAACTTTTTCTCCCTGTGTGATTTTTCCAAAATCGTGATTTGTTTCAGGAAATTCAATTGTTGTTTTTTTTATTTCTTTTTTATCTGAATTAGAATCTTTAGCCTCGTTTTTACACGATAGTATTCCTAAACTTACTATTGCTATACTTAAAAATAATGCTTTTTTCATTTTAAACATTTTTAATCAATTAAACCACGTCCTGTTTTAATAATTACCTTGTCAGTTACTAATTGTTTGTATATTCTATCAATTAATCCATTAATAAATGTACCACTATTTTCGGTACTATAGTATTTCGCGATTTCAATGTATTCATTTAAAGTTACTTTTAAAGGAATCGAAGTGAATTCGACAGCTTCTATAATTGCCATTTTAATTAGTAATAAATCGATATCAGCAACACGATCAAGTTGCCAATTATCGAGTTGTTTTTCAATTATTGTTGAATATTTATCGTAATCAACGATACATTTTCTAAGTAAAACAATGCCAAAATCTTTATCGGCATCGTTGCTAAATGGAGAAAGAACCTCAAAACTTTGTGCATCGTTTTCGTTGATGTTTTTAATTGTTTTGTACACCATTTCTAAAATAAAATCAACATCATCGTTCCAATAAATGCTTTTATCTTCTAAATAATTAAATAACGATTCGCTTAACGGAATAATATCGGAAATAATATGTAAAGCCAGTTTTTTATCTTGTGCAAATGATTTTTCTGAATTATCGATATAACGATTAAAAAACGAACTTTCGAAAACTTGATTTAAATAATCTTTAACAAGTGTAATATTATCGTTCCAAGTCTGTCCAGAATGTTTGATCCTTGCTTTAAATTCTCTATTTGTAGAAATTGCTTTGATTAATAGATTTTCAGCTATACGATTATATTTAATTGCATCGCTTCTATCTGTAACTTCTCTGTTTTCAATTAACTCGGCTTTTAATTTTGCTTGATGAGCAATATCTGTTAACAATTCTATAATAAGTAAATATAATTCATGCGATTTTCCGACACTAAATAGCAATTCTTTTTCTGATTCGAAAACTGGTTTTTCTTTAGAAAAGGTATGTGCATAAACAATTTGAAGAACCTTAATGCGGAGAAGACGACGATTTAACATTATTTTGTAAGAGTACGTTTTTATTTAAAAATTTACCTGCAAAGCTACTAATTTCTTATGTATTTTAAAAATTTTAATTGATGTAGAATGATATGATTAATTATCATACAATAATTGAATCAAATGTCGGTGTTGTATGTAAATAATTTAGTATCTTTGAAATGCAAGAAAAGAAACCTTTAAATTAAACCTTAAATAGTATGGGAACGCAGGATAAAGTTGATAATATTGATAAAAACGAAGTGTTTTCCAAAGCTGTAAGAGCGGGTAAACGTACTTATTTTTTTGATGTAAAAGCGACTAAGGGAAGTGAGTATTATCTCACAATTACTGAAAGTAAAAAGATTACTGATGAAGATGGTAAATTTTATTTTGAAAAGCATAAGATTTTTTTGTATCGTGAAGACTTCGATAAATTTATGGAAGGTATCTCAGATACAATGAATTTTATTAATAATTGTTCAAATGAAAGTCATGAAAAAGATTCAATAAGTTTAGCCGATATTCAGTGCGAAGATTTAGAAAAATAGTACCTTTGTAAAGCTGATTAAATTTTAATCAGCTTTTTTTATAATTAATAATTAGGGGTTTATAAAAAGAAAATGAGTAGGAGTTTAGTTTCGATTACCGATTATTCAAAAGAAGAATATTTGGAAATAATAGAAATAGCAAAGGAATTTGAATTGCATCCAGTTCAAGAAATCTTAAAAGGTAAAATTGTAGCAACATTGTTTTTTGAACCATCAACAAGAACACGATTGAGTTTTGAAAGTGCTGTTTTACGTTCTGGAGGAAATGTTATTGGATTTTCAGATTCAAGTACGTCAAGTAGTACCAAAGGAGAAACATTAAATGATACTATTCGAACTGTTTCGAATTATTGCGATATGATTGTAATGCGTCATCCACTTGAAGGTGCCGCTAAATATGCTAGTGAAGTTGCATCGGTTCCAATTATAAATGCAGGAGATGGGGCTAATCAACATCCATCCCAAACCTTACTCGATATGTATTCTATCTTAAAGACACAGGGTACTCTCGATAATTTAGCAATTGTTTTTGTTGGAGATATGAAATATGGTAGAACAGTACACTCGCTAGTTATGGCTATGTCACATTTTTCTCCACGTTTTTTCTTTGTTTCCCCAGTAGAATTAAAACTACCTGAAGAATATAAATTATACCTTGATAATCACAATATTCCTTATCTTGAAACTACCGATTTCAGTATGGCAATTCGCGAAGCAGATATTGTTTATATGACAAGAGTACAACGAGAACGTTTTGCTGACCCAATAGAATACGAAAAAACGAAAAATGCATATATATTAAAACTCTCAATGCTTTCTGGTACAAAACCAACAATGAAAATAATGCATCCACTTCCAAGAGTTAATGAAATTAGTCGTTGTGTCGATTCAAGCGATCAGGCATACTATTTCGAACAAACCAAGAATGGTGTATTTGTTCGTCAAGCAATAATCTCGCATTTATTAGGATTAAAATAAAATTGACATGGGTTTTAAAGATGAAAAAACATTAAAAGTAAGTGCTATTAAAAATGGTACAGCTATCGATCATATTCCTAGTAATTGTTTGTTTAAAGTAATTTCGCTACTTAAACTTGATAAAGTAGAATCGCAAATTACATTTGGTACTAATTTAGATAGCAGAAAACTTGGCAGTAAAGCTATAATTAAAATTTCGGATGTGTTTTTCGAAGATTCTGATATTAATAAAATAGCTCTCATTGCTCCACATGTTAAACTTAGTATCATTAAAGATTACGTTGTTGTTGAGAAAAAAGAAGTTAAAGTTCCAGAAGAAGTTGTTGGGCTTGCTAAATGTTTTAATCCACATTGTATTTCAAATCATGAAAGTTTAACTACTCGATTCCAGGTTCTTACAAGCAATGGCGATATTGAATTAAAATGTAAATATTGCGAAAAAATTACCGACCAAGAACACATGGTTTTATTGTAAAGCCTAATTAGAAAATGAAAGTATTATTTATTGGTGGAACAGGTATTATAAGTTCTGCTTGTAGTGAATTGGCGATTAAAAGAGGTATAGAATTATATCATTTAAATCGTGGAAAAAGTTCATCGATTCGTCCGATTGAAGGGGTTAAGCAAATAATTGCCGATATTAGAAATGAAAATGAAGCTCAAAAAGCTTTGGAAAAATATGAATTCGATGCTGTTGTCGATTGGATAGCATTTGTTCCAGAACATATTGAAGAAGATATACGGTTGTTTCGAGGAAAAACAAAACAATTGATATTTATAAGCTCAGCTTCGATATACGAAACTCCACCATCGAAATTACCTGTAACAGAATTAACGCCTTTATATAATCCAATTTGGAAATATTCTCAAGATAAAATAGCTTGCGAGGATGTTTTACGTAAAGCTTGGGAAACAGAGAAATTTCCATTTACAATTGTTCGACCTTCACATACATACGATAAAACACTTGTACCAATGGAAGGTGGTTATACTGTTTTACATAGAATTAAGGAAAGTAAACCAGTTGTTGTACATGGAGATGGAACTTCAATTTGGACTTTAACAAATCATAGAGATTTTGCTAAAGGTTTAGTTGGTTTGCTGGGAAATGAAAAAGCTATTGGCGAAGATTTTCATATAACTTCTGATGAATGGTTAACTTGGAATCAGATTTATCAAACATTTGCAAAACTATTGGGCAAAGATGCTGATTTAGTACATATACCATCTGAAATAATTGCAAAATATGATAAATCAATTGGAGATAGTTTACTTGGTGATAAAACGCACAGTATGATTTTCGATAATTCTAAACTAAAAAATGCTGTTCCCGATTTTAAATGCGAAATTCCTTTTGAAGAAGGTGCCCAGGAAATTGTTGAATGGTATATGTTTGACAAGTCGAGACAAGAAATAGATCCGAAACTCGATTCATTGTTTGATACTTTAATTTCCGACTATAAGAAATAAAAAAAGGCAATTGTAATATTGCCTTTTCTGTTTTATAGTATTGTGTAATCGTCCATTGTCATTGGAAAGAGTAACTGCCTATCTTCTTTCGAAATATCGGAATTGTAATTATCAATGTAGGTGAAAAGTTCGTTTTTGTCTTTAATAACCTTAATCTGTTTTTTTGATTGTTCAATTACATTAAACGTGAAATCGTCGTTTAATTGAATTAAAATATGTGCTTTGGCAATATTAGCTACTATTGCCGTTAACGGGTAGTTGTCTTCTTCTTCAATATCATCGATTGATGTTACATCATTTTCATTAATAATAGGAATGACATTTAGTTTTAAAAGCTTTTCGAAAGTGTTTTTAGCATTTGTTTGTCTTTTGGGATTCTTTAAAATGCTTCTATCAATTAAAACCTGACCAATCATTTGATTGTACATGTCGAAGATGTTTTGATATCGACGAATTAATTCAACTTGTCCTATTGCTGCAACTGCCTGTTTTTCAAATAATGATTGAGGATATTGACTTAATCCGAGTTTCTCTACACCTGCAGCAATTGCTCCAGCGGATACCAAGATTACTTGTTTTTGACTATTCATAAAATGTGTCAAAATCATAGCAACATGATCCATCGTTGTACGATTTATCTTTTTATCTGCAGTTACTAATTGCTCTTCTTCAATTTCAAAAACTATCTTTAAACTTTGGTTCATCGTATTTTATTGAAATAGGTGTATTTAACGTTTTGTGTATTGTTGTTCATAGTATTTTTCATAATCGCCCGAAATGATATTTTCTAGCCATTTCATATTCGATAAGTACCATTTAACTGTAATTTCAATACCTTGTTCGAAGGTAACAGAAGGCGACCATCCTAATTCGCGCTGTAATTTTGATGAATCTATAGCATAACGCAAATCGTGACCAGCACGGTCTTTTACATACGTTATTAGTGAAGCCGATGTTCCTGGTGTACGACCAAGTTCACGATCCATTATTTCACAAAGTTTATGAACTAATTCAATATTCTGACATTCGTTATTTCCACCTATATTATATGTTTCGCCCGATATTGCATTATGAAATATTACATCAATTGCTGTTGCGTGATCTTCAACAAATAACCAATCACGAACATTTTCGCCTTTTCCATAAACAGGAATTGGTTTCATGTTCTTAATATTGTTTATGGTAAGAGGAATTAATTTTTCGGGAAAATGATTTGCTCCATAATTATTAGAACAATTAGAAATTACAATAGGTAATTTATATGTATTATGGTACGCACGAACTAAATGGTCAGATGCAGCTTTCGAAGCAGAGTAGGGGCTCTTTGGGTCATAAGGTGTCGTTTCTGTGAAAAAACCACCATTTTCTAACGAACCATAAACCTCATCGGTCGAAACATGATAAAAACGTTTCCCTTCCATATTATCTTTCCAAATTGCTTTAGCTGCATTAAGTAAAATCGCAGTACCATTTATATTTGTTTGTATAAATTCCATTGGATTAGTAATAGAACGATCAACATGACTTTCTGCTGCAAGATGAATTACACCATCAAATTTATACTTTTCAAAAAGAGCATTTATAGTTGGAGTATCTGTAATATTCGCTTTAATAAAAGTATAGTTAGGTTTATCCTCAATATCTTTTAAGTTTTCTAAATTTCCTGCATACGTTAAAGCATCGAGATTGAAAATATTGTATTCTGGATATTTATTTACAAATAATCTTACTACGTGCGAACCTATAAATCCAGCACCACCAGTAATAACAATCGATTTCTTCATATATCTAATGATTTTTATATTATAATGCAAACTTAAACATTATTTATATTTTAATTATTGACTTTAGCTTGAAAATCTTTTTATGAATTCTAAAAATGATATTTGAATTCAATTTTATACTGATTTTAAAATATCATTTCCTATTTATGTAAAATACTTATAAATTTATAATACAAATACATTTTTTTTGAAAAATGAAAAACCTTGTAATCAGTAGGTTTTAGTTCGACTTTCATAAAAAGTTTGCTGATTAACATTTTTTTATAAAAAAACTTTGAAATCGTTTTGTCGAATAAAATTTATGTGTACTTTTGTTTCCGTTATGAAATTTAATTATTAATCTTAAGAACTTAACAAAATGAAAAGTTTAAATTTATTATTAGCAGGTTTATTAGTTGTAGGTTTTACATCATGTGGTGGTGGAGCTAAAACAGAAGAAGGTACAGATACAACAGCTCAAGATACTGTAGTTGCTGCTCCTGCTGCTGTTGATACTGCTGTTAAAGCTGACACTGCTGTAGTTGATACAACAGTAAAACAATAATTTCCTGTTAAAAGGTTATTAAAATAAAAAAGCAAGGTGCTAAGCATCTTGCTTTTTTTTTGCTTAAAAATATAAAAATCAATACTGTTTATTCTCCTATTTGCTTTTATTGTGCATTGATTTCTCTTAATTTTCGATATCGAATTCGAGAATCAAATACAAATATACTATTACTGAAATTGCTAATTATCTGTTTGTAGTATTCCATTGCTTTTACAAAATCGTATTTCTTCGTTTCATACAATAATCCTAATTTATATATAGCATTGTCGGCATATATCTCGTAAGAAAATCTTGTTGCGATTTGTTGATATATTGCAATTGCAGAATCAATAGTATTACGCTTTTCATAAATATTTGCTTTGCGGTAAAGTATATCGTCCTCGAGTTGATTCCCAGGGTAAAATTTAGGAATTGAATCGAAGGTTAGTATTGCAAGCGAATCTTTATCTTGCTCAAGAAGATAATCGGCATTTGCAAAGAGTTTCATTGCTTCAAACAAACTATCATCTTGTGTGTTATCGCTTATAAGTAGTGAAAGCTCAAAAGCATCGTTAGAAGTTTCTTTAGATGTTGCAGCTTTAAGAATATCGAGAATAGCAACAGCCCATTTAAAGTCGCCAATATAATATGCAATTTTAGCTCGTTTAAATTTAGCTTCATTTGAAATTGGTGAACCTGGTTTATCGTTTTCGATTTTTGCATAAACTAAATTGGCATCCCAAACATTATTTGAATATAAATAACAATCGCCAAGTTCCATTCTAATGTCCGATTTATCATCAAGATTTAAATTGTTGTTTTGGATTGACTGTTCCAATTGATTTATTGCTTCTTCGCTTTTGTTGAGATAATGAGTTTGTAAATGTGCTACATCGATTATTAATTGAACCGTCTGATGGTTTATTCCATAAAGCTGAATGCTTTGCTTTAATTGACTTTCCAATTCTAATTCTTCCGATTTTAGATGTTTTGGATTTTGTATTATCTTTCGATTTAGAGATACTAAATAATTACAAGTTGCTTGATAATAATAACTTGTTTGCGATCCTTTTTCTTTAAGATACTGAAAAGATTCAATAGCTGCATCATAATCGTTGTTTGAAAGTGCAATGTTGCCTATTTCCATTATTAAATCACTACCATTTTCTGTTCTTCTATCAATTGCTTTAGCTTGTGTAAATGCGTTTGCAAAATCTTTTTCTTGTAGAAATAACCAAACTAACAATTCAGAAAGTTCAATTGTTTTTGAATTTGTTTGGATTTTTGAAATGACAGTGTTTTTGATGGTACTACCAAGGGTATTTTCGATATCGTTTTGAATGAGTGTTTGAAGTCTATTTTCTATGGGAATTAAATATTCGGGTGTTTCTTCTAGTAGGCTAATATACTCTTCTGTCATTTTTTGATAATTTCTAGTTAGTTGATAAACAGATGCTAATTCCATCTGAAATTGGTATGTTTTACCTAATAATTTTCGACCTTTTTCAAAAACAGATATTGCCGATTCATAATCATGTTCTTCGATCAATGCATTTGCAAAAGAATTTATTTGTTGTTGATCTGGTTGAAGTTTATCGATTGCTTTTGTTATAATTTGCTTTGCTTTTTCTTTATTCCCTTGTAAAGAATATAACTTCGATAGTGTTACTTGATATCGAATATCATTATTTGTTCTCTTGATTTGTTTTTTTACTAATTTCTCGGCTTCATTGTATTTCTGCAATGCAGTATAACAATTAAAAAGAAAGTCGAAATAGATTTTTGCATTTGTTTGATCGTAAAGTGCTTCATATAACGTAGCAGCTTTATCGAATTCTTTCTTTTGAAAATAGTCGGCAGCTAATTCAATGTTAGAATTCGATTGAGAAAAGCCCTTTAAAAAACCCAAAAGGAATAATAGAAAAACGATGTATTTATACATATTGTAGATATTTAGGTACGAAAGTATTAAAAATCGTTCGTATCAGCAAATAAATGCTTTTTAGAGAATCGTAATCTCGTAAATATAATATATTTGTATCGGATGAATGGACATATAAAAGCATAAGGGTTCTTTTAAAATTGCTAGTCTTTGAATTGTTAAATGTAGTTTCACTACATCTGTTTTTAAAAATTAAAATTATAGTATGATGAAGCAAATTTTGTTTTTTTTAGTTTTGGCAATTGTAGTAGTTGGTTGTAAAAAGACAGAAGGTGATGGCGGTTCTGCGAATATTAAAGGAAAAGTTTATGTCGTTGATTTTAAGGATGATTTGGCTTTAAAACCCGATACGATGTTAGCCTCTGAAGAAGATATATACATCGTTTATGGTTCGAATGAAATAATAAACGATAAAAGTACAACAAACGATAAAGGTGAGTATGGCTTTGAATATTTAAGACCTGGCAATTATTCTATTATTGCCTATTCTAAATTGCCTGAAATGAAAGGTGCTGATACATCAATCGTTAAAACGGTTAAAATATCTGATAAAAAGGCAACCGTTACTGTTGATGATATTTATATAAATAAAGCTAGTACAGGTTATGCAACTATATCAGGCAAATTATTTGTAAAAGATTATAATGCTACTTTAAAGCCAAAAACACCAGAAGATAATTATTACAGTGGAGGTGAAGATATTTATATTCAAAAAGTTGGATATACAGATGTTTTGAAAAAAGAAACTACAAGCTACGATGGGTCTTTTCGATTTAAAAGACTTTCGAAAGGTACATATAAAATCTTTGCTTATTCAAAAGATACCTTACCCATGGTAGGTGGAAATGGAAATGATTTTTCTACTGTTCCTATTCCCTCAATTGTAACTTGTACGATTGATTCAATTGGTCAGCAAAAAATTATATCTGATGTTGTTATTATTAGATAATACTACAAAATACAAATCGTCTTTATTCTTTCGAATATAATTACATTAAACTAAAATTAAATGAAAAAACTAATAAGTATTCTAAGTCTTTTGTTTTTAATAATTGTAACAGTTAACGCACAAGATGATTTGCCTAAAGATTCGAAAATCGAAAAGAACAAAATAAAGACAATTGTAGAAAATAAATACGATTATGAAACCGGTAAAGAGGTTAAAAAATTAATTAAAATAGCTCGATATAACGAAAAAGCTCAGTTGATAGAATACAAAGAGTTTGATGACAAAAGTAAGTTAGTAAAATGGGAGAAATACGAATATAATTCTGATGGAGATAAATCAAAGGAAACACAATACGATATTTCTGGAAAGGTTACTAAAATAAACGAATATAACTATTCAAATAGGCTACTAAAAGAAAAAATATCATACAATCCCGATGGTAAAATTAAAAGTAAAAAAATAGTTGGTTATGAGTATTATTAGCTTTTTATGAATGTTGCTATAAAAGAAATTAAAAAAGTAATAACAAATTTAGACCCTATTTCTTTATCAGAAATGGATTCTGTAAAGTTAATGAATAGAAACGATTACAAATATACGTTTCATATAAATCAATTAGCTTTAATATTATCTCAACTATCAGAAAACTACCGTGTTTTAGAAATCGATGGCGTTCGTGGTGCAAACTATAAGTCGATTTATTTCGATACCGATAAACTTTGTATGTTTTTCGATCATCATAACGGAAAACCTATACGATTTAAAATTAGAAGACGCGAATATGTTGATTCTGGGTTAAATTTTATGGAAATAAAACGTAAAAATAGTCAAGGAAAAACAGAAAAGGAACGTGTTAAAAAACATAAAGAGGAACTTCATTTTACAGATAAAACAAATGGCTTTATTCAAAAATATTGTCCTTATGATACAAGTGATTTGAATCCTCAATTAACAAATTCATTTACTAGATATACACTTGTACATAAAATTGAACAAGAACGATTGACAATAGATTTAAATTTGCATTTTTCTTTTGAACACAAAGAGAGTTCTTTACCGTTTTTAGTAATTGCTGAAGTAAAAAGAGAAGGCGATCCTCATAAATCTTCATTTATGAAATTAATGCGAAAAATGGAGATTCGTCAATCTGGTATGAGTAAATACTGCATTGGAACCATACTTCTGAATCCAGATATAAAACATAATAGATTTAAACCAAGTATTTTAAAATTAAAAAAGATAGAAAATGATACTAAATGAAATTAGCCATTTATTGCTACAAGTTCACGCAAATGTTAATGATTTGTTGGATGCAGGGAAAGAGGCAGAAGAATCTGCAAAGGGTATAAAATTAATAAATGTTAAAGATTTTTGGGAATTGCTAATTAGATTTTCTTTCAATCTAGGTATGTTAGTTCTAATTGCAAAAGGTTTATATTATTCAAAAACAAAACGAAAAGATTTTTTGTTTAGTTTTATAATGATGGGAACGATAATCTTTTTGTTATGTTTTACTTTAAATAATGTAAAACTTCAAATGGGATTTGCATTTGGCTTATTTGCAATATTTGGAATAATGCGATATAGAACCGATGGTATTCCAATTAAAGAAATGACTTATCTGTTTGTAATTATTGCCGTTTCTGTTATAAATTCTCTTGTTTCGAAAAAAGTAAGTTATGCCGAATTGCTACTTGCAAACGTAGTAATTGTTGTTGTTTTATTTTTCTTAGAAAGGGTTTGGTTACTAAGACACGAATCGGTTAAACGTGTTATCTACGAAAGAATAAACTTAATAACACCCGATAAGAATAAAGAAATGATAGCCGATTTAGAAATTCGATTAGGTTTAAAAATTACACGAGTAGAAATAAATAAAGTTGATTTCCTTAGAGATATTGCTGTTGTCTTTGTTTATTATTTCGAATCAGATCAAATAAATATGAGCGATTCTTCGAATTATGCAAATAGAAATACTTCGGACGAAGATTAAGAAGAATATGTTGAGTAGAAAAATTGTTGTAATTATAAGCATTGTATATTTTAGTAATACCGTTTTTGCCAATCCAGATTCTGTAACAGTTAAAAAAGAAACAATAAAAACTGGTTGGAATTTTGGAGTATTGCCTGCAATTTCTTTCGATACTGATTTGGGTTTTCAATATGGTGGATTAGTCAATGCTTACAATTATGGCGATGGAAGTCGCTATCCGAAATATAACCATTCGCTTTATTTTGAAATAAGTAACACCACAAAAGGCAGCGGTATAAATCGTTTTTTTTACGATTCCGATAAATTCATCAAGAAATGTCGCTTTTCTATTGATATTAGTTATCTGGACGATCAAGCATTTTATTTCTATGGCTTTAATGGTCTCCAATCTAAATACAATCCTGACTTTCTCGATTCAAAAATGCCCAGTTATAAAACGAGATTATTTTATGCATATAAACGTAATTTGATGCGAATAGAACCTGTGTTACAAGGTGTAATTGCAGGGAAATTAAAATGGGTTGGAGGATTAGGAATCTATAATTACGACATTTCGAGTGTAAACATCAATAAACTTAATAAAGGCAAAACCGGTAACGATACCTTACCACATACCGATGGTTTATATGAAAAATATAAATCTTGGGGTATTTTAAATGCAAATGAACAAAATGGAGGCTGGTTTAATCATGCAATTGTTGGTATTGCTTACGATACTCGCGATAACGAAGCAAATCCAATGCATGGTGTTCGTGATGAAATATTGGTTGGACTTGCACCATCGTTTATTGGAAATAAATCGAGTAGTGCTAAAATAAGCATCATTCACAAACAGTATTTAACGATTGTAAAAGATAAACTTTCGTTTTGTTATCGTTTAATGTGGCAAGGTAACGAAGGAGATATGCCCTGGTATGCTAAACAATTAATGTTAAAAACGTATCCACTAGGTGCATATAGCGAAGGTGTTGGCGGAGGAAAAACTGTTAGAGGAATTTTACGATATAGACTAGTTGGGAATGATTTTGCATTTGGAAATTTCGAGTTTCGGTATATGTTTGGACATACACGTTTAATGAATCAAAATTTTCATTTAGGTCTTAACACCTTCTACGATGCTGGTCTCGTTACTAGGTTTATGCCTATTGACTTCTCTAAAATTTCTGATGAAGATAAGAAAATCTATTTTACAGATAAAAAGGTCGATTCTTTTCATCAAAGTATTGGAGCTGGATTGCGTGTAATTATGAATCAGAATTTTATTGTTGCATTCGAATATGGACATGCATTTGTAAAACAAGATGGTAATTCAGGATTTTATATAAATATGAACTATCTGTTCTAAAAAAAATAACTATATTTAGGCAAATTTAAATGCTTGATATTATGGGTAAAAGAGTGTGTTTTGTTAAAAAGTGTTTGAGTCTTTTGTTAATGCTTTTTCCATTTGTGTTAAACGCTCAAGAAGTAACAAACGAATTACCATGGTACAAAAAAGGTTGGACAGTAGGAGCAAATTTTGGCTCAAATTTATTTTATGGCGATTTACGTGTGTATAATTATTGGCCAGTTGGCAAATATCAAAACGAACGAAAATATGCTGTTGGTTTTTTTATTGGAAAGAAAATAAATTCATTTTTAGAATATCGCGGTAATTTATTAGTAGGTAGTCTTTCTGGAACAAAACGAGTTGATTTAAAGAAGAAACCAGTAAATCAGTATTTTGAAACAAGAATGTTTGAGTATAGTTCAACTTTAAAGTTAGATATTTCGAGCTTAATTGCAGGTGAAAAAGATGATCGATTTTTCTCGGTTTATACATATGCCGGTTTAGGATTAGTTAATTTTAGAAGTCAGAGGAAGTCTTTGACAACGAATAAAATAATTGAATCTTTTGGCTATAAAAGTACCCATAAAATCGCAGCAACTACCGAAGTTGTAATTCCTGTAGGTGGGGGATTTGATTTTTTGTTGATGAAGAATCTAAAATTAAATATTGACGCATCAATTCGTTTTGTAAATACCGATAAACTTGATGCATATGTAAATCATAAAACGGGATTTGATGATATGTATGGTTATACTTCGATAGGGGTGAGCTATACTTTTGATTTTGTTAAGAAAAAAGCTAAACCAACAGTTGTTGAGCAACCTGTACCAGAACCAGTCGTTCAACCACAAATCGAAGACACTGTGAAAATTGCACTAGACTCTATTATTACCGATTCATTGGCTCAAAATAAAATATCTTCAATGGCTTCTGATGCTTCTGTAAATCAACCTGAAATAGTTGAAGCCGTTGTTGAACCACCGAAAGAAATTGTCGAAATACCAAAAACAGATTCTGTGGTAGAAACAAAGCCAGAAGTTGTAACTGAAGTAAAACCTATACCAAAACCAGAAGTTCCTGAACCTATTGTCGATGTAAAACCTGAACCAAAACCAGAAGTTGTAGCAACAGTTCAAGCTCCGATATCAAAACAAAATTCAAATAATAAAATTGAGTTTAGAGTTCAAATTGTAGCATTACAAGAAAACGCTACATATAGGGTAGCAAGAATGAAAAAGGAATTTAATATTACAGAGCCAGTTTCAGAAGAAAGAATTGATGGATGGAATAAATATACTGTTGGAAGTTATAAAACATTAGCTGAAGCACAAGAACTTAAAGCTTCGTTAATTGCAAAAGGAAAAACAGATGCTTTTATTATAGCTTATAATAATGGAAAACGAGTTACAATTGCTGAAGCACAAGATGCACTAAAAAAATAGAATTACAACATAAAAGGGGGTGGTCAACCACCAGGGGGGGGTACTCCTCTAGTACCCCCCCCTACATAAAACATAGGCTCGCCATCATTTTTACATGGCGAGCCTATGTTTTTACATCGTAAGCCTATCTGTAGGTTGGAAAGCCTTCTGAAAATGTTCGATCGTCAACTAAAATACATCGACGATGAACTAAATTACATCGTCAACCATCATTTTTACATCATCGATGTATACTTTTTGATAGTTGACGATGTAAATCTATTCGTATCGAAGTGCCTTTACTGGATTTTGTCTTGCTGCTTTTAGTGTTAATGTAACCTCAGAAAGTAAGGCTATTAGATACAAACTTACAACTGCCATTGCAATTAGACCTATTGAAATATTTACATGATATGCAAATTGGCTTAGCCATCCATTTATTGCAAAATAGCTGATAGGTAAGGCTATTATAACGGCAATTGAAATTAATATCATTGTGTCTTTAGATAATGTAAAAAGAATTTGCCAAATCTCAGCACCATTTGCTTTACGAATGCCTATTTCTTTTGTTCTACGCAATGTTGAGTACAATACTAAACCAATAAGACCAAGACTAGCTATTACAATACAAATAATAGAAAAACTTGTAATGATTTTATTTGCTGATATCTCGTTGCGATAGTGCCAGTTAATAACTTCTTGCATATCTTCGCGAGCAAGATTATTGCCGTTAGAATATTGTTTCCAAAGTTTTGTAATATTCTCAATAACCTCTTTTTTACTCCCATCTTCATATCGAACCAACACATCAAGATAGCTATTATTGTTGGTATACATAGCCATGGCCATGGGTTCAATTTTTTTGTTTACTGGTTGAATATTAAAATCGCTTGTTACACCAATAATTGTTAAATAGAAGGTTGGCTGTTTTGGATCGCCACTATATGTTGCAAGTCTTTTACCAATTGGATTTGAATAGCCAAGCATTTTGGCTGCTGTCTCATTTATCAAAACAGCTAAAGAGTCTGTTTTTATTTCCTTATTAAAGTCTCGACCTTTCTTTATTGTGATTTTCATTGTCTTTACAAAGTCAAAATCGATAGAACTGAAAACATATGTGTTAAGCGATTTTGTTGGATCATCGTCTTTCCAAAAATCATTGTGATACACAAATTCAGACGGGTATATATTTGTAAAGGCTACGTTTTTAACTCCTTTAATTTTCTGTAATTCTTCTTTAAATGATTTCGTATTTACCTGTTTTATATCCGATAGATTATGAAGAACTACCAAGTTTTCGCGAGTATATCCTTTATCATCGGTCATGATGAAAGATAGTTGTTTGTTAATGACAATGGCACCAAGTAATATTGTAAACGAAATGGTAAATTGCGCAACTACTAATGTTTTGCGAAGTAATGCTCCTTTTTTACTCGAATGAAATTTACCTCTAAGTCCATCGGTTATTGTAGTACTCGACATTATAATTGCCGGATATGCTCCCGATAATAATCCTACAAGTATAAATACAATTGCAATAAAGATTGCAAAATGTGGGATATTATAAAACGAAATAACATATTCGAGTTGCATATTATCGCAAAATGGCTTGATTGTAAGTTCGGTTATTGCAAGAGCAAGAAGAATTGCGATAAATGTTAAGAGATACGATTCGCTCATAAACTGAATGAATAAAGATGTGCGAGACGATCCAACAGTTTTCTTCACACATATTTCTTTCATCCTGTTTGAGAAGCGTGCCGTTGAAAGATTTATAAAATTAATGCAAGCTAGAATTAAGATGGCAAATGCTATGATGGTTGCAATAGAAACCATTGTTTTATTACCAGTTATTCCACCTATGTCCATGTTAAGTTTAGATTCAAGATGAACGTCTTCAATTTTTTGAATTCTGAAAGTTGGAACTTTACTACCACCCAAAATTTCGTTTATAGGTTTCCCAAGTATTTGTTCGAATGCAGTTACAATCTTCGTTTTCATTATTGTTTGAAGTTTCGATTCAAATTGTTCGGGCGATGCATTCTTTTTTAACTTCACATAAATTAAACGATAACGATTTGATTGTATCCACGAATCTTTATTTGAAATAAGGAATGATTTATCGGAAAGCAACATCGAATATTTTATATGAGTATCTGTTCGAGGATCTTTAACTACAGCAGTTACTTCAAACTGGACAGAATCACTACCAACTTTTAATAGTTTCCCAATAGGATTTTCATTACCAAACCATTTTTTAGCCGATGTTTCGGTTAATACAAGTTTATGTGAACCATTTAATGCAGTTTTAGGATTGCCCGCAATAAAATCGGCAGGGAACATCTCAAAAAAGTTTGAATCGGCATTTAAGGTTCGCCATTCTTGAAAGGCAATGTTTTTATATGATACAATAGCTCCACCATTCTGATCTAATGTAGCTAAATTTTCTATCTCAGGATAGTTCTTTAGTAAATAGTTCGACATCGGAAACGGTAAAAAACCTTGATCGACATCTTCCATTTGTTTGGCAAAAGCACCATGGAAATATATCCGATATGTACGTTCATATCCCGAACGAAACTTTTCGTAACTATGTTCGTGTATTACATAAACCATTATCAAAATAAAACAAGCCAAGCCAAGAGCTAGACCAATTGTATTTATTAATGTGAAGCCTTTTTCTTTCATTAGGCTTCGGTAGGCGAGGAGTAGGTTGGTTTTAAACATAAATTTATCGTTTTTATTTATTCGTATCGTAATGCTTTAACAGGGTTTTGTCTTGCTGCTTTTAGTGTTAATGAAACTTCGGATAATAAAGCTATTGCATACAAGCCCAAAACTGATAATACTATTGCCATTATCGAAATATTTACATGATATGCATATTGATTTAACCACATATTCAGAATATACATACTAATTGGTAATGCAATAACGATAGCAATTCCAATTAAAATCATAGTATCTTTCGATAGGGTAAAAAGTATTTGCCAAACTTCGGCACCGTTGGCTTTTCGAATACCTATTTCTTTGGTTCTTCGAAGGGTTGAATACGATACTAAGCCAATAAGTCCTAAACAAGCAATGAATATG
>Ga0302288_1000081_pt1 | contig 85747 bp, 58 predicted proteins | sample III_Fen_N1_1_FD_194549 | JGI IMG/M metagenome (GOLD analysis project Ga0302288, IMG submission 194549) | Peat permafrost microbial communities from Stordalen Mire near Abisko, Sweden - III_Fen_N1_1 | ecosystem: Environmental > Terrestrial > Soil > Wetlands > Permafrost | place: Sweden: Abisko... | reverse complement strand
CGAATATATTTTCATTATATGCCAAAGAATTGGTTTTCCTCCAATTTCAACCATTGGCTTTGGCTTTATATCGGTTTCTTCGCTTAGTCGGGTTCCAAGCCCTCCGGCTAATATTACAACTTTCATGTCTTCTAATTTATTTGTAAAATAATAATCTAAACCAAGGCAAAACGATAGTTATGTGTTTTGGAAATATTTATATACGAATTTTGCATTTATACTCGAAAGAATATTTTAATTATATTTCGAGTATAAAGAATATACTAAACGACTCCATTTTATCTTAAAAAACAATAACATTACATCAACAATAATTAAAAGTAAAAGGTCTTTAACTGTTTATTTGTTCATGCATTTTCTCCTTTTTGTATGAAAGAAGACCCATTGTATTCAATTTTAAAATTATCACAAATTAAACCTTCAAAATTTAATAACAAAACTTAAATTACAAATGTACTAAAAGTTTCTAATTGCATATAGTTGTTCTCTCTCTTTAACAAATGATTCTTAAATTTATTTTAAAAAATAAACAAAAAATCTTTAGATTTGCAAATCGTTATGAAAAAATTATGAAAAACAAACGTTTTATTCTTGCTTCAGTTATTTTTGCTTTGGTTTTTATCTTTGCCGACTCAGTATTCTCTTTTCGTCAATTTAGTGACTTTCCTCTTGATGGTGATTTATCAAATGGTACAGCACCTTGTGTATCATATTCTAAAATCTTACAGAATCCACTTGGAACAGCTGCGATATTTAAACATGAAAGATATGCTGCAACCAATCGATTCTTTTTACACTGGAGTGGTTTTCTATATTACAATAAAATGCCAATAATTCTTCAATCAATAGGTGTTAACCCTATTAACAGTGTTTATCTGACTTGTGCAATATTAAAACTATTTACTCAATTTTTTATAGTTCTTATCTTATCGCTCTTTATTAAAGAATTATCTTCATTAAAAAAAAATATGATTCCCTTTGTTGCAGTTATTTTAATATCGTTATTTCAAACAAATGGATATGAGGAACAAATGGGCATAATAGATAAAGCATCAAGTTATGCAATTGCTTATGGCTTTCCTACACTTACATTTCTTTTTTTTCTTTATCCTTTTGTCTATTATTTTGCAAATAGGCGAGTAGTTGGAAATCGTTGGGTTACCTTATTTTTTCTCTCGATACTTGGATATATAATACCATTTAATGGTTCTCTTAATTGTGGTTTAGTTTCAGTCTTTTTATTTATCCTTTTTGTCTCAGTTTTATTTAATCAATACAAAAAACATAAATTAAAATTTGTTACTGAAACAATTAATTATTTCCAAAAAATTCCAATACAATTATTAATTCCTTTAATCATTATTGGCCTTTTTAGTTTATACTCATTCTACTTAGGAACGTTTAATGCAGAAAATGATTGGGCAACAATTTCATTACTTGAACGATTTAGACGATTGCCTATTGGTTTCTATAATATTATGACCATCCGAATTGGGTTTCCTATCATTTTAGTAATTAGTACTGTAAACACGATGTATGTATTGGCAAAAGCATCCGATGAAACGAAGATTAAACTCAAATTTATTTTAAAATCCTTAACTTTCTTTTCTTTAGTATATCTTTTATTACTCCCATTTGGAGGTTATAGAACTTATCGTGAATATATAATACGTTTTGACACATTCATTCCAGTTACCCTTTGCATTTTCCTATATTATACATATTCAACAGTCTTAGCAATTCAAACGGCAAATAAGTGGGTTAACATTATTTTTATTTCTGTTGCGTTAGCATCAGTTTGTTTTTTTACAATTATCGATTCCGATCGAAACTATCAAAATAGTTGTGAAAAACATCAATTTCAAGTTCTCTCTGAATCGAAAAGCAATAAAGTCGAATTAGATTGTGATTGCTCCGTTTTTAGTTGGGGGCCATTACCCGATTATAATAATTCGTATGAAAGTGCAGTAATGTTAAATAGATGGCATATTACAAAAGGTATTGTATTATACAGGATGGAAAAAAAATAAAATGATATACCCTGATCTTGAATATACTATAAAAAAATGGCGATTAAAAACAATTTATATTTTTACTTCTTTAAATATTCAGCAGTATTAATTCCCGTTTTTGCAAGAAAATATTGCATTGAGGTTTTTAAAACACCTAAACCATATATTGCACTCCGTTTAAAATTAATTGAAGAAGCTCCTTCGAAATATTTAGTTGGACATGTTATTTCGGCAATTTCAAATCCCGCGTAAAATATTTGTGCCAACATTTGGTTGTCGAAAACAAAATCATCACTATTTTTTTCAATATCAATTGCTTCGAATATTTGTCGAGTAAATCCACGATATCCAGTGTGATATTCCGACAATTTCTGACCCATTAAAATATTTTGACTTAGAGTCAAACATCTATTAAATATATATTTATATAGTGGCATCCCACCTCTAAGTGCACCACCTCCAAGAATTCTTGAACCTAATACCGCGGGATATACATCATTTGCCATTAAATATGCCATTGAGTGGATTAGTTTTGGAGTATATTGATAATCGGGATGCAACATTATTATAATATCGCTTCCAATTTCTAAAGCTTTATTATAACATGATTTTTGATTTCCTCCATAACCACGATTTCTAGGATGCGAAATAACATAATTAATACCTAACCGTTTAGCGACCTCTACAGTATCATCTTTACTACAATCATCAACAAGTATAACATTATCAACTATTTCGAAAGGAATTTCGTTATAGGTCTGTTCCAAAGTTTTAGCCGCATTATATGCTGGAAGAACAATTGTTAACGTTTTATTTAAAATCATATTCTTAAAATAAATGTTTGATTAGTAGGATATCACAGATTGCAAATGTAATAAAAGTTTTTAAAATTATTGAATACGGTTTGAATGCAAGACAATAACTACAAAATTATTTATTAGTAAAAAAAGTTATATTTCTAATTTGTATTTTTTCTCTCTTTTTGTTCCAAATGTAAATTTTCAAAATAGAACTTTCATTTTCAAAATCTTTAATTTTTGTTATCAGATCTACCTTTGTCCATCCATTTGAATCTTTGGACAAACTATTAAATTCCTTTGATGACAAATAAAAATCATTCCCCAGTGATATAACTAAATATATTGCATCATTTTCAATTTTATGCAATGTTCTAATTTCAGTATTAATAATCAAATCAACAAAAGAATTATTTTTTTTAATGTTCGCAATTGGCATTTCAATAAATGGGAAAAACTCATTATTAGTTTCAAAAAAGACTGATGAATTTTCTCTTTTAATTTTAGACAATTCTAAATTCAAATTGTTTTCCAATAAATTTAATTTAAAAAATAATTTAGAATCAACAGTATCAATCATGTCGATGTTTTTATCCGTAAATTTATACTCCTGAAATGGGAGATAAAAATAATGTGGATTTAATCGATTTATATTCCAACATAAATCAAATGGCGTACACAAAAAAAGATCCTTCCTTTTAAAATAGTTTTCATCAAATTCATCATCTTTTAAATAAACTGAAACACAGTTCTTTTTACCTCGTAATGCAGAACAAAGCATTGTTTCATTTGAATTTGCCCATGATATAACTTTGTCATCAAGTTTTTTTCTATCAAGAATAAGTTTATGCGTTTTTATTTTCTTTTCGGCAAATTCAATAATATTTTCTAGGAACTTTATATGTTTGGTATATATAAATCCATTATTTATTATTCTAACTATCCCTATAGTTAGAATAATTACAAAAAGTAAAGTACGAATATATTTAAATCCATCTTTCAACAAAATATCATTAAAAAATGGAATAGCTAAAAATAACGAAAGTGGTACAAAATACTTTTCCATTGCAAAATCACTATCTCCTTTATTAAATGCAATGAAAGCAATAAGTAGAAAACCAATTAAACAGACTATTAACCAAATTAATTTATACCAATCACTATTTTTTAGGTAATAAAATACAATGATTAATGAAATTAAAAATGTTACTAGGTATAAATTGAACAATTTTGCATAAAAGAAATTAAAACTATACAAATGGAAAAGTTGCGGAAGTAATTGAGGTGTAAGTTTTAACTGTTCAAATAAGTTCCCTTCATAAGATGCTTTTTGCGTAAGTAACATTTTTAGCGAATATAAAAGGATTGTAAATACAATTAAAAGTGCGATGTTTTTATTCTTATAGTCTTTATTTTCAATACAATAATACCCAATTATAAATATAATTGCAAAAATTGTCATCGGATGATAAAATAGACAAATTAACAAAATTACAAGACTTACAAGAAAAAGGATGAGAAAAGGAATTTTCCGTTTCGTTTTTAAAGGGAAATAAAGCCAAGCATAAAACAAAGTTGCAAACATAATTCCCTGTGGAAGCTCTGTAACGCTATAAAAAAAAGTGTCTTTAATCCCAAGTGTATAAATTAATAAAATTGATAATCCCGCAACAAGGTTTTTTAAAACATGTACGTTTACTATAAAAATAAAATACCCAAAAAGATAAAAAGACATTGAGTATATTATGATTATTGATTTTAATGGTAAAGACATTTTAATCGCAAGATATGGGAAAATTTGGGAGGTTATGGTACTATATCGTGAAGCTTCGATATTAAACCACTCGGCATTTAAAAGCTTAAAACACTGGTATGCCGAATCATAGCAAAATATTCTTTCTTTATAATAGAAAATTGAAAGACTTAAAAAAAACAGCATTAAAACATGCCCAAATAAAATAAAAGGATTAATACGAGAAAAAAATAATTTCATATTCAATAGGAACTTTTAAAGTAAATTAGTTGAAACAAAAGTAATAAAATAGTTAAGCATTTTTAATTAATAATATTGATTTAAGTCCAACATAAAATTTGATACTCAGATTTATAAAAAGTTAGTTTTATTATTTTCTTTTAAAATCAATAATGTCTACAACATATTTTTGAATTACTTTTACATTATATAAAATAGAAATATGAATTTATCAATTAAGTATAAAGGGATTTTTTTAAATATTATAATCCTTTTAGTTTGTATTATATTGTATGTATCTTGCTCTTCAACACCATCAGATAGCGATAAAACCTACAAAATCGTTATTTATGGCGATTCACAATCAAATCATAAAGTACACGAAGATGTCTGTAAGTTAGTTAAATCGCTTAAACCAGATGCTGTTTTCCATGCTGGAGACATTGTAGAAAATGCTTCTGATACAAATGAATGGATTGCGTTTAACAATGAATCAGCTAGATATAGAGAAAAAGCAAAATTTTATCCTACTGTTGGGAATCATGATACTGAAAGTCCAAATTTCTTAAAATATGAATCGACACCAAATGGAAAAAAATATTATTCTGTTGATATTTCAAAACTTCATTTTATTGTTCTTGATAGTAACGATAGTCTTTCCAAAGGTTCAACACAACTTAAATGGTTGACATCAGATTTAGAAAGTGCATCTTCTAAATCATCGGCAATAATTGCAATTTTTCACCATCCACCTTTTGGTTGTAGCAACGATGAACATTCGGGAGATGAAAAAAATCTTCAACAGAGTTTAGTTCCACTATTACAATTATATAGTGTAAAAATGGTATTTTCTGGTCATAATCATCTATACGAACGCATAAAGCACAAAAAATCTTGGTATATAATTACAGGTGGTGCTGGTGGTGAACTTCACAAAAAATTAAAAGGTTGCCATAAAACTGAAGTTCAAATGTGCGAACATCATATTTGCGAATTAGTCTATCGAGATGGTCAATTAAGACTTAAAACCTATTTGCTAAATAAGCAAAAAATCGATGATTTAATTATTGATTTATAACACATGCGATTACAAAAGTAAAGCCTGAAAATACTAGATTTTCAGGCTTTCTTATGTGTCCCCGGTGGGGTTCGAACCCACGACCCAATGATTAAGAGTCATTTACTCTACCAACTGAGCTACAGAGACATTTTTTGTGTTGGCAAAGGTAAATATTAATTTAAGAAAAAGTAAAAAAGCCGACTCAAAATATTGAAATCGGCTTTTTGTGATATATTTTGAGTAAACTATGACTATGAAATTAGCTCAACACTACGTTTTACGAATTTACTAAGTTCTTCGCCTTTAAGCATATTGTGCGATATAAGCGCAAGATCGATTAATTGTTTTGCAATCTTATTGTCTTTACCGAAATCGCTAAGAACTTTGTCTTTTTTAGTATTTAGTTCGCCAATTTGTTTTTCAATATCCTCAAGTTTTTCTTTATCAGCAGTTGGAACTTCTTCGGCTTTTTTACCTGCTTTAGCTTTTTCCAATTCGTCAACTTCTTTTTTAAGAGGCTCAACATCTTTGTCAATTGCCTTTACAGAATCGCCAACCGAACTTTGAACATCAGTACCTAATTTACCAATTAATGGATGATTTGTATTAATCACCAAATTATAACTATCGGGTAAATTTCCGTAGAAATTCATTCCACCACCAACGGCAGCCATTTCTTTCATTCGACGCATAAATTCCGATTGTGTAATAAGAATTGGCATATCGTTTTCGCTTAGATTTTCGAATATCACAGCATACGAAGGTGCTACATGTGCTTTGAAAACTGGACGTAATTGATCTTGAACCTCAACAGAAATTTTCGAAGTACGAACTTCGTCTTTTTCAATCAATTTATCGGCAACTTCTGCATCAACTCTTACAAAACGGGATTTCTCGAATTTTTGCTCTAATTGATTAATGAAATGCGAATCTAATGTACTGTCCATCAATACAATATCGTAACCTTTTGCTTTTGCATTTTCAATTGCTGAATATTGAGCTTCAACATCGGTAGCATAGATATATATTAAGGTTTCGTTCTTGTCGGTTTGATTTCCAGCGATTAATGTTTTGTATTCATCGTAGGTAAAATATTTACCATCGGTATTTTTGAATAATGCAAAATCTTTAGCACGATCGTAGAATTTCTCGTCGGTCAACATTCCGTAGTTGATGAACATTTTTAATCCATCCCATTTTTTCTCGAACTCGTCGCGTTGAGCTTTGAAAATATCGTGAAGACGATCTGCTACTTTTTTGGTAATATGACTTGCGATTTTTTTAACATTAGAATCGCTTTGTAAATAACTGCGTGAAACGTTTAAAGGAATATCTGGAGAATCGATAACGCCATGTAACAATGTCAAGAAATCGGGAACAATTCCTTCTACAGAATCGGTAACGAAAACTTGATTGCAGTACAATTGGATTTTATTACGATTTACTTCGATATTGTTTTTGATTTTTGGGAAATAAAGAATACCAGTAAGGTTAAATGGATAATCAACATTTAAATGAATATTAAACAATGGTTCTTCGGCCATTGGATACAATTCATTATAGAAGGTCATGTAGTCTTCTTCTTTCAAATCAACTGGTTTTTTAACCCAAGCTGGTTGTGTATTGTTGATTATTTTATCGGTATCTTTTTCGGTTTGTTTGCCATCTTTCCATTCTTTTTCTTTTCCAAATGCAATTGGAATTGGAAGGAATTTGCAATATTTCTGCAACATAGTTTCGATACGCGATTCTTCCAAAAATTCTTCAGATTCTGCATCGATATACATTATAATATCGGTTCCAACTTTCGAACGAGTTACGTCTGTTAATGTATAATCGGGACTTCCATCGCATTCCCATTTAATAGCTTGTGAACCTTCTTTATATGAAAGAGAAACGATTTCAACTTTCGAAGAAACCATAAAAGATGAGTAAAATCCAAGTCCGAAATGACCAATGATATTTGCATCTTTGTATTTGTCCATAAACTCCGAAGCTCCCGAAAATGCGATTTGATTGATGTATTTTTCAATCTCTTCGGCTGTCATTCCAATACCTTCGTCAGATACTGTTAATGTTTTAGCTTCTTTGTCGAGTTTAACCGATATTTTTTGTTCGCTTAAATCGCCAGTATATTCGCCAGTACGGCTTAACGATTGTAATTTACGGCTTGCATCTACAGCGTTAGAAACTAATTCGCGTAGAAAAATTTCGTGATCGGAATACAGATATTTTTTAATGATTGGGAAGATGTTTTCCGTAGTAACACCAATTTTACCAGTTTGCATAGTTTATATATTTAAAGTTTTACATTACAAATTTGCTTGGGCGATTTCAAAGTTCGTGCCAGTGGACGATGAGTGAAATTTTGGCAGAGTTTGTAAAATTTTCATGTCAATTACTATTTGATATTTAGAAAATTTGCTATTTTTGGCATAGAGAAAATATAAAACAACAAATGCTTTTTGCTTTCTACAAAAACTATCATCGTAGTATCCGATTGAAGGGCTATGATTATTCACAAATTGGATTGTATTTCGTTACCATTTGTGTCCAGGGGAAATTGTGTTTGTTTGTGAACAACTTATTTGAAACGTCAATTCATACCATAAATATACATAAAAAACAACCCTCAAAACTGGCAAAATGATAGTCTTAACATTTAAAAATAGCACGTTAAACAATTGGTTATTCATCACATTTATAATCCTTTTAACCTATTTTAAAGGAAATACCCAAGTTGTATTTAACGAAATAATGATAGATCCAACGCCAGTAATTTCTTTACCTGAATGCGAATTTATAGAACTTTATAATAATGGGGCTGAAACTGTAAATATGTCGAAATGGAAAATAAAAGGTGGAAGCTGTGATTGCATTTTGTCTAATTTTTCATTGTCTTCGCATTCTTATGTTTTAATTGCTTCAACAAGTTCGAAAGGCAAACTCGATTCTTTTGGAAATGTTTTTTATCTCCCTTGTTTTCCATCATTGAATAATGAGGGTAAAACGCTTTGGTTAGTTGATTCATTAGGCCGAATGCAAGATTTTCTAAGCTATGACATATCTTGGTATAATTCTGAATTGAAATCGCAAGGTGGTTGGACCTTGGAACGAAAAGATGCTTCGTTAGAATGTTCGTGTTCGGATAATTGGATGGCTTCAACAAATCAATCTGGTGGTACGCCAGGCAAGGAAAATTCGGCAATCGAGAAAGTTATAGTCCCGAAATCGACCATTACAAGAATTGGAAATATTACCGATTCATCAATAACAATAAGCTTTTCGACGCAAATGGATAGTATATCGTTATTAAAAACATCAAATTATACTATTGATCATGGTTTTGGAAATCCTATTAAAATACATTCGAATTTCCCAAAATACGATGAAGCTACTTTGATTCTCTCATCGGTTGTACAAAAAGGCGAAATATATCGATTAACCGTTTTACCACAAATTGCAAATTGCGGAAAGCTTGTAACTGATGAAATTACAAAACGATTTGCTTTTTCCGATTCAATAAAACCGAACGATTTAGCGATAAACGAAGTTCTCTTTAATCCAGCATCCGATGGAGTCGATTTTGTGGAATTGTACAATCGATCTTCAAAAATTTTAGACTTAAAAGAAATAACGATAGCGAATAAGAATGTAACAACAAACGAGCTTGGAACAATTTCGATGTTCCATTCACAAGGTATTTTACTCTTTCCCAAAGAATATATTGTTATTACATCCGATGCTGAAATTTTAAAATCGAAACATAGCATACCAGGCGATGCTGTTGTTGTTGAATTATCGAATTTTCCAAGTTATCCGGATGATGAAGGAATTGTATTGATTACAAATCGACAAGGACAAGCAATCGATGAATTTCACTATAAAAGTTCTATGCACAGTGAGCAACTTAGCAATGTTGAAGAAGTCTCGCTAGAACGAATTCAACCAAACATTGCAACAAATCAAGAATCAAATTGGCATTCGGCTGCATGGTCGGTGGGATTTGCAACACCAGACCAGCAAAATTCGCAATATCTCGATTCGCAAACAAGCGAAAAACTATTGACCATTTCGCCAAATGTTATCAGCCCCGATAACGATGGCATTGACGATGTTGCAGCCTTTACTTTCAATTTGCCAAGCGAAGGTTATACTGCAACAATTTCGATTTTCAATCAGAATGGAATACTTGTTCGCAAACTCGTTTCGAATAAAACAGTGGCAACTTCTGGTACTATTTATTGGGATGGAACCGACGATTCTGGCTCGATTGTTCCAATTGGAATTTATATTATTCAATGCTCGGCTTTCGATCTTAAAGGCGACACAAAACAATGTAAAATAACTTGCACAGTCGTTTCGAAATGAGAATTCCAATAGTTACCGAAATATTCAATTTATTCTTTCCGCGAGTTTGCGAAGTTTGCGGCGGAGGTTTAGTACATGGAGAAACTATAATTTGTATTCGCTGTTTTTTGAACCTGCCAAGAACCGATTATCACGATCAAAAGGACAATAAAACTGCCGAATTATTTAACGGAATTGTTCCATTTAAAAAAGTAAGTTCATTTTATTTCTATACAAAACACAGTGCGTATACGAGTATTATACATTCATTAAAATATGAGGGTAAAATAGAAATTGGACATTATTTCGGCGAGCTATTTGGAAACGAACTTAAACGTTCGGGATTTTGTGAATCGATAGATTGTATAATTCCTGTTCCGCTACATAAAAATAGATTTAGAGAACGTGGCTATAATCAGAGTTTATGCATTGCAGAAGGACTTTCGAAAGCAACGGGAATAGCAATCGATAATGATTCGATAAAACGCATTGTGTATACAAAAACTCAGACTAAAAAATCGAAGTTAGAACGATTTGGAAATGTTGACCATATTTTCGAGTTGAACAAACATCATTCGCTTACAAATAAACATGTTTTGCTTCTCGATGATGTTATTACAACTGGTGCAACAATTGAGTCTTTGGCTCAAGCAATTGAATCGGTCGATGGATTAACGATAAGCATTGCTTCGTTGGCGCTTGCTGTTTATTAAATTTAACTATTCTGCATATATAAACGTTCAATCCCCCAACCCCCTTCGCCAAGGGGACTTTACGATCTTTGGTTATTTAGCCCTCTTAGCAAATTGTGAAGTTTTCACTAAGTTAACAGGGTTGGGAGATTGATATTATATAAATCTATATGGTATTAAATCAAGAAGTATCATTCGAATATTTTACTTTTGTAGTTCACAATTTATATTTAAAATGAAATTTCTCGAAAGTACAAATTCAAACATCTCAATAACTGGCCGTTTTGATAAAACTTCAAACAATTCTTTAAGGTTTTCCTTTCCTGGATTTTCGATCAAAGTAAGAATAAAATCTACAAATGTTTTTGCAAGAATGCAGGATTTCGGAATCGAAGGAATGAATAATCATTTCAACGTATTTGTTGATGGAGAATTGCAATCGGTTATTAAACTTTCGAATGAAACAATAGACATTTCTATCTTCGAAAATATAGATGAAAATTGGCACACTATTGAACTTTTTAAACGAACAGAAAGTTTAGTTGGCGAGTGCGAATTTTATGGATTTTTGGTTGATGATGATGCAATTATAGAAAGTGTTGAAGAGTCAAAACTCTTGATCGAATTTATTGGCGATTCTATTACTTGTGGTTACGGAAACGAGGCAAAACGTGCATCAGACGAATTTGCAGATAGCACAGAAAATGCTTGGCTTTCGTATGCATCTGTTGCTGCTCGAGAATTACATGCTCGACATATAATGATTTGTTTTTCGGGCAAAGGTGTTTACCGAAATTGGGCAAGCGAGCCATTTGAAGGAACCAATATGTCGGAAATATACTTTAGAAGTTTGGCCGAAAAACAAGATTCGAAATGGAGTTTCATGGAACAACGGCCATCGATTGTTGTTGTAAATATTGGAAGTAACGATTTTAGTCCACCACAATTTGCCGTCGAAAAAATATTTACTGAAGCCTATTCTGCACTCATTCAAAACATTCGAAAAATCTATGGCAACGACTGTTTTATATTTTGTGTAACTGGTCCAGTAATAATTCAAAGTCTTGGTAAAACGCTCGATACATATGTGCAATCGGTTGTTGATGAACAAAATAAAAATGGCGATTCCCATATTTTCTTTTTCCCTTTAACAAAGCAAACTGGAAAATTGGGATATGGTGCACAATGGCATCCAAACATTGCTCAAGCTAATTTGAATGGAATTGAAATTGCTAAATTTATTAGGGAAAAGGCTTCTTTATAATTATATTATTTTGCTACAACCATTTTCTTTGTTTCCAATACAATTCCATCAACATTTAACGAGTAAAAATAAACTCCATTACTAAGCAAATTTGCATTGAAATAGCTGATATATTTCCCTGGTATTTGTTCAGCATTTATAAGCGATTGTATTTCTTTTCCAAATAAGTCAGTAATCTTTATAGAAACTTTCCCTGCTTTCTCTATTTGATATTTTATTACAGTTTGTTCTTTATATGGATTGGGGAAATTTTGAATGAGCGATTTTGGATAATCGTTACTAACTTCTACAACAACTGTCGAATGAGAATTTAATTGATTGGGCGTTCCAGTTCCAATAGAATACGACCAATTCGAAGCAACAGTATTATCGAGATTTGCGACTGTTAATTCAAGGCTGTGACCATTTCCATCGGCAAGTGTTGGCCAAGGTGCCTTGTCGTTGTAACGAACCGAATCGACAAAACCATTTCCAGCATCGTATAGACGAACAACTTCGCCATTATTTGCTAATTGATAGCCCAATTGTCCAACACGTGGAACAGCATTTGGGAAAAGCCCTTTAAACAAAACGGTATCTTCGCAAATAACAATATATTCTTTTGCCGCTAGCGAGCTTTTTGCTGGAATTGTAAAGTAATTGTATTCCGTTCCATCGCGCAATTTCCAATTAGAAATATCGATAGTTTCGTCGCTCGTATTAAAAAGTTCGACCCAATCGCCCGAATTTAATGTTGGCGATGAATGATAATTGATTTCGTTTATTACAACCGTTTGTGCTTGAGTTGTTGTTTGTTCGAACACAGCTTTTAGCAAAGTATTCTTCGAAGGGGTAAATGCCAAAACAGCATTTGTATCAGTTGTTTTTGAAGCTCCTGAAGAAGTAATTTCCCATCGTAAAAATTTGTATCCAGGAGCTGGAATTGCTGTTAAAGTAATTGGAATATTTAGATAATATTTACCCGAATGACTATTGGTTTTAATTACTTTTCGGTACAGTTTTATATATCCTTCGTCGTTTCCACTTTTTGTTAAAGAAAGCGAACAAGTACCAGAAAGTTTAAAGAAATTTTTCATGATATTGACCATCACATTTGGACGAGTTCGAGCAAAATAATGATATACATTAACATTACTTCGCCAAGCCGAATCGGTTTCGAAAATTGGCTTTATCCAAGATTCTGGATTTGGAACCGTTTTGCCTCCCCAACGAGCAATATGACGGGGAATTTCGGCGGCAATATTTCCTGCTATGCTATCGACAATATGAATAATTCGAGTCGAATCGAAGGTAGTATTCATTTGATAAGCCATGCTTTGAATAAATTCGTTTTTGAACGATGTATTCGTAAGTAAACTTCTAAATAATAATGTAGACCACGAAGGATTTGGCCAAATACAACTACACTCTGTTTCCGTTGCCAGCTCTAAGGTATTTTTGCTTTGATTATATCCAACCCAATCTTGATTAACTATTTTAAGAGTATGATCTAAATCCCAACACACCCAACGCCATTTATTGTATCGACCAGTATTTGCTTTCCAATATCTTATATTATTGCCAGGCCAATCGTTCATTGCCATATATATCAATGCAACTTGATAATCGAGGTAGCTTTCCATATCTATTTGAGAATTCAAATAATTATAGCTCGATGTTGAACTAGCACCATTTTTCTTAATATAATCCAACATTGCATTATAAGATGTTGCCGAACCATTTGTAGCACTCCAGGTATCGTAAGAATTTCGTTCAATAATATTTAGATTATCGGCCGATACACCATAATGATGATTAAAATAATCTTCGTTATTTTTTTCTCTTAGATTTTGAATTCCCCAATATTGTCCATTAATATATACCGAAACTGGTTGATATGCATGTGTTTCGATTTCCAAATCGTCGCAAATAAGTTGAGAAACAGCATCGCGAAATGTTGTTACATTTTGATCGTCGGAACCACTGCGAAGTTGAATTCCATCGTACGATTTATACTTTCTATTAGCAAAAAATGGATAGTCGAACGATGATTTCCCATATTCTTTTCGTGAAAAAAAGGATAATGATTTAATAGGATAACGTTGACGCGAACATCCACCAAATATCATAGCACCAGCCATTTGGTTAATATGTACAGAACCCGATTTATCGAAATATTCGAGATTAACTGGTCGCTCCCAATCTTGATTTACATTCATTGGCACCGAAGAACATCCCATAACTTTTCCATTTGTACCAATTACATATATCCCAGAATCATCGGAAAAGAAGTTTTTAGGATCGGTAACAATCGATAATGTTGGAATATTCCTAGGCGTGTTTATGAAAAATGTATGTGTTACGACATCGCTTTGCAATAAGCCATTTTTATAGGCAATTGCTCTAACGCAAACAGTAGTATCTAATTGAGCTGGAGAGGAATATTTCGTTGATGTAGTGCTTGGTGTTGTGCCATCGATTGTGTAATAAATATCGATTCCATTTGTTGTTGAAAATGATAGGATTTGGCTCATTGTAAAAAATCCACCCGAAACGGTAAATTGGGGAGATGAAGTTATTCCCGAAATTGGATTCGTTCCATTTAAACTTCCAATTGTTGGCTTTTGAAAATATCCTAATGATGTAAGATTTGAACTACTTCGGCCAAATGAAATATCGTTTTTTTGTTTGCCATACGTTAATGAATCTACGACATTGTTATTTGCATTATACAATCCAATAAACTCGCCTTTAATATCTAATTGAAAATTGGTATGTACACCTTGATTTCTATTATCACAATAAAAGACTTTATATCCACCAGCAGCAATTGTTACACCAGAGGGAATAAGCCATTTATTCGTTTTCGTTTTATCATCTGTTAAATAATATCCACTTAAATTTATTGCTGTTGTTCCCGAATTATACAATTCAATAATATCGACAAACTCATTAAAATCGGTATTTTTATATGTTGTAATATTCGATACTAAAATTTCATTTATGTATAATGTTCCTGCCTTAACGGTGCTTCCGAATAGTATAAATGCAGAAAACAAAAAAAGTAGGATTTTTCGTAAAATGAATATCATATGTTTATATATTGAGAAATATTTGAGAAACCTAACCCTTCGACAAGCTCAGGGTGACAAACGTGCTTACATGCTCAACGAAGTTATATGTTTTACCCTCTGTCATGCTGAGCTTGTCGAAGCATCTGCAAAATTATCTAGTTAATTTATTCTTGAACAATTTTCACTCATAGCAATGAAACAATTCGATTTTCTTACATTTTCACAAAGCTTTTTCCATCTTCCGAACGTTCGAATTCGCTACCAACTTTTGAGTTCAAAAACGGAATTATTAAAGGTTCGTACGATGCTACTATATCAACAGCTATAAGTTTTGTATTCGTTTCTTCATCGAAAAAATCTTCGGTTTCGGTACCAGAAAGGAAACGCCAACCGCTGTCTTCTTCCTCTTCGCCACGTTCACGATACATAAATCCAACTGGTTCGGAATCGTCTATAATTTTCTTCGATATCCAACAAAATCCCATTGGTTTAATTGGCGATGTTATAGAATCGATAGTAGCTAATAATTCGGGAAATGTCATGATTTCTATGTTTTAACTGTTTGATATACTTGCTATAAATGATGCCAACAAAGCTAATCCTTTCTTGTGTGATTGTTCGTCGGAAATTGGAATTTTTATGAAATGTTGCCCAGTTGTACTCTCAATTTCACTTACTTGTTTCATTAGTTCATCGAACTTTTTAGGGTTAGAAATAATATCAGCAAATCGATCGAAAAATACAATTCCCGATTCTAGGCATTCATCAATTTCTAATTTTACAGATTCTTGTTCATTTACATTATTTGGTTCTTCGTCATCGAAAAGATGCAATTGCAGAGGTTCGTTCGTTTTATTTTCCGAAGGAATCTCTTGCTCTTCAATATCGTCTTGCGAAACCGATTCCGATTGTGAAACTGTAGTTGTATCTATTATTTTTTCTATTTCTCCGATAAATGTTTTGAACCGACTTTCGCCCATAAAAACGCTGTCGTCGCCATTATCGAGAACGCCTTTTGCAAGCGAATCTTTAAACGCAATAACATCTAACATTCGCTGTTCGATTGTTCCAGCAGCAATAAGATTTACAACCGTAATATGATTTTTTTGCCCCAATCGATGAATTCGCGAAATTCGTTGTTCCAAAACCGCTGGACTCCAAGGAATGTCGAGGTTTATAAGTAATGAAGCTACTTGCAAATTTAAACCTACACTTCCAGCATCGGTCGAAAGAAAAACCTTGCACGATTTTTCGTTGGTAAATGTGTTGAGCAATTCGCCTCGGTCTTTGCTTGGAACATTTCCATGAAGATATTGATATTTTATATTTCTATTGTCGAGTTCCAAAGCAATAAGCCTTGTCATTCGTTCCCATTGACTAAATATTACGGCCTTTTCGCTGCCTTGCACAATCATTTCTTCGACCATATTAATAACTTCTTCCACCTTGGTTTCGTGGCGAGTTTTTTGATCGAGCAAATACGTACTATCGCAAACCATTCGCATAGAATTTAATTGCGAAATAAGGCGGTGACGATCAATTTCGGCAAGCGTTCCACTGCGTTTCCATTTCTCAATAAGTTTTGCAACTTCGCATTTACTTTCGTCGTGCAATTGCATTTGCTTATTGGTAATTGGAATCAGTAAATTTTTAACCGTTCGTTCGGGCAATTGTTCAAGAACTTGTGTACGAGTGCGACGAAGCAAAACATTCGATAGCGTTTTGCCAATTTCGTGCAAACCCGAATAGCCAATTGTTTTGCCATTTTCGTCCTTTATTTGGTGACTTGCAATAAATTTATAAAAAGGCCCTAAACTGTACGAATCGACAAATTGCATGATACTGTACAAATCTTCGAGCTTATTTTCGAGTGGCGTTCCAGTCAAAACAATTGCATATTGCGACTTAATTTGCTTAACCTGTTTCGAAATTTTTGACTTGAAATTTTTGATTCTTTGGGCTTCGTCGAGAATTACAAAATCGGCTCCAAGCAAGTTTACTTTATCCAAATCTGTTAATAAAACAGAATACGAAACAATTACAAAAAACGACTTATTTTCACAGTATTGTCGTTCGCGTTTCGAAGCATTTCCTTCGATTACACAAACCGTTTCGTTCGTAAATTTCTCGATTTCCGAAAGCCATTGATATTTCAACGATGTTGGACAAACAACTAAAACTTTACTAATTCCGCTTGTCAGTTTTAGCAATTGAGCTGTTGCAATTGCTTGAATAGTTTTCCCCAACCCCATATCGTCGGCAAGCAAACTTCTACCGGCTTGCATTGCAAACTGTATTCCTAGTTTTTGATAATCGTACAATTCTGTTTTAACCAATTTTTCGAAAATATCATTGCTATTCGAAATGGTTTGCTGGCGTATTTCGCGACTTCGTTCCGACAAAATAAATTCCATTGCATCCGAATAACATCGAAACGATGGATAAATTGCAAGTGCCTTTTCAACAAAAGTTTCGAACTGAGCAAATGCTTCTTTTTTTAATGTTAAAGCATCGTCAAAATAGTCTTTGGCTAATGCTCGAAAAGCATCTTCATTTTCGTATCCAATGCGAAATTTAACTTCGCGAACTTCGCCATATTTTAAATGAACCGACGAATAATTTGGTTGAAATTGACATTCTAAAATATGCTTATGCGATGCATTTTCATTTATCTTTAAAAGAATAGCTTCGATGTGTTTGCAAGTTCCTAAACTATTGGTTTTAAAATCCATGCATTCACAAAAATTAAGATCGTAATTGCCACTTCGAATCGCAACTTTGTAATTGCTTTTATTCTCTGGATTACTTACTCGAAAGTCACTAAAAACGGGATGATTACCAATATTTTCAACAACAAATGGATGCTTTTCGGCAAACTGCCTTCGAAGTGCAATTTGCCATTCGGTTGCTGTTAAATGTTCGGGCTTATTTTGATACGGAACCGTTTTATACGACTCTTCGATTTTCTGTAAATCCATTTGTTGGAATATCTTTTTTCAAAAGTACGGAAAATTAAAAAGACGACCTACAATCATTTTTATACTTTGGCAAATAAAAATAAATGTTTCAAAATGCACACATTAAAATATTTTATTACATTTGAGTTCCAAATCATTACAATAGGGGTAAATGAATTGTATTATAATTGATGACGATAAGCTTTCGAGCCGATTGATAGAAGAATATGTCCATAAAACAGAGGGACTTTTTTTCATCGAATCGTTTATTTCTCCAATTGATGCATTAAAAAAAATAGAATCGTTCGAAAATATCGATATTATTTTCCTTGATGTTGAAATGCCCGAAATGTCAGGATTCGATTTCCTAAAGACCTTAAAAAATCCTCCAGTAGTTATAATAATGTCGTCGAAAGAAAACTATGCTGTCGATGCCTTTACTTTTGCTGTAACCGATTTTCTGCTAAAACCAGTTTCATATCAACGTTTTATAAAAGCTTTTGAAAAAGCAGAAGTGTCGGTAAATGCAAAACAAGCTTCGATTCAAAAAATATGTGATGAAAGTTTGTTCCTAAAGAAGCAAAGCACCTTTGTGAAAATCAATTATAAAGACATTTTCTACATCGAGGCAATGGAAAACTATGCTGTTTTTCATACCCAAACCGATAATTATATCGTTCATCAGTCGATGAAACTTATCGAAAATAAACTACCAAATTCTACTTTTCGCCGAATTCACAGATCGTATATTGCTAATATTACAATGGTTTATAAAATAGACGATAGCATAATGATTCTGGGAAATGAGCAACATTCTATTTCTTTACCAATAGGGAAAAATTATAAAAACACTATTTTAAATACAATAAATACTCTTTAATTAAATAGTGTATTTAGCTCATTAACTACGTTTTCCATTAACCATCGAGGAGTTGATGTTGCTCCACAAATCCCTACTCTATCATCCGATTTAAACCACGATTTTATAATTTCGTCGGGCGATGAAATAAAATACGTATTATCGTGAACCTGCTTGCAAACCGAATATAAATAAGCACCATTCGAACTTTTTTTATCGCTTACAAAAAGAACCACATCAAAATTCTTTACATACTCTCGCAAATGTGTATCACGACTAGCAACTTGTCGACAAATGGTATCGTGCCAACGAAAAGTTTGTTTCGATTCAATAAACTTTTGCTCTAATTCTTTTGCAATATCTTGATAGTTAGAAATATTCTGTGTCGTTTGTGAAAATAATACTGCAGGTTTTGTAAAATCTATCTTTTCAAAATCCTCAACATAACTTATCACAATTGCATTGTCTTCGGTTTGGCCAATTAAACCAACGACTTCAGCATGTCCTTGCTTTCCATAAATAACAACCTGACCACCAATCGTTTTCATTTCGTCGTAGGCTCTTTTTACACGTTGCTGCATTCTAAGCACAACAGGACAAGTCGCATCGATTATTGTAACTCCATTTTCGGCAGCTTTTTTATAGGTCGAAGGTGGTTCTCCGTGTGCACGAAGTAAAACAACAGAATTAAATACATTTTCTAATTCTTTATTGTTAATGGTTTTTAACCCTTGTTGATGCAAGCGTTCTACCTCAACGGTATTGTGAACAATATCACCTAGACAATATAATTGCGCTGATGATTTTAAAGCTTCTTCGGCTTTCGAGATAGCATTTACAACGCCATGACAAAAACCTGATTTTGAATCTATTTCAACATACATTTTAATTCAATTTAGTAATAATCCACTGCAGTTGTTCTTCGCGTGTCATATAACTATTATCAAGCAATAACGCATCAGATGCTCGTCTCAATGGACTTTCTGCTCGATTTTCGTCCTGATAATCGCGATCAACTACATTTTTTAAAATATCGTCGAAATTAACGATATCGCCTTTTGCAAAAAGCTCGTCGTAGCGACGTTGTGCTCGCACTTTTGGGTCGGCTGTCATAAATATTTTTAAATCGGCATTGGGAAATACTACCGTTCCTATATCGCGACCATCCATAACCACACTATGTCCAGCTGAAATGGCGCGCTGCATAGGAACAAGTTGTTCGCGAACAATTTTCAATGTACTTACCGGACTAACCATTCCCGATACTTCCATGCCTCTAATTTCCGATTCTACAACCTTTCCACAAAGCATAACTTCTGGCAATCTGGTCGTTTCGTTTATTTTAAAATCAATTTTAATATCCAACATTTTTTCGGCAAGCATCGACTCATTTACAACGCCATGTGCAATAATTCCATTTTGCAAACAATACAGTGTTACAGCACGATACATTGCTCCTGTATCGATATATACATATCCTAGTTGTTTTGCAATTGCCTTTGCTACAGTACTTTTACCACAAGACGAATGTCCGTCTATTGCTATAATTGTTGTTTTATTACCCATTTTACATTCTTTCTTGCAAAGATATGGAATCTTGCCTGCTCTTGGACTTATCAAAAAGAATTATCCTTACTCGAATTTGAAACTATTTGAAATATCTTTGTGCGATAATAACACAGTTCTTTCGACAAGCATATGGTAATACCAAAGTGAAATATATTTTAATCCAATTCATACTCATCCCCTCTCCAACGCACAATGCCATGCACACTCCCCTTCTCTCGGGAGAGAAGGGGATGTCCGGTAGGACAGGGGTTGAGTAAAAAAGAAAAAATAGACTATTATATATGTCACTTCAGTATAACATGCGAATAACGTTTGTCATACTGAGCCTGTCGAAGCATCTGCGAATAAATATAATATTATGCTACAAGAAATAAGAAAAAATCCAATGTATCCATTTTTAATGGTTTTGGTTATATGTGCAACTGCAGGTTTACAAGGATGGATGGCTTTATTCACCAATTATGCAAAAGAAGTTGTTCATGTTAATGGTTTTCAAATTGGACTGTCACAATCAATTCGAGAAATTCCAGGTTTTTTAACCTTTTTAGTTATTTACCTTTTATTTGTTTTTAAGGAACACAAACTCTCAGCATATAGCATAATACTAATGGGAATTGGTATTGGAATGACTGGTTTTTTAACAACGTTAGATGGTTTGTTTTTATCAACTTTTATAATGTCGGTTGGATTTCATTATTTCGAAACAACTAATAAATCGTTAACAATTCAATATTTCGATCGTCAGCAATCGGCAATTGTTTTTGCTCGGTTACGTGGATTTGGAGCAATAGCAAATGTTATAATTGGCGTTTATGTTTGGTATGCATCGAAAATGGTTTCGTACCAAACGAACTTCTTAGTTCTTGGATCTTTGGTTGTAATTGCTGGTTTATACATTTTAACACAAAATCCTGTGAAAAAAGATATGCCAGCACAACAAAACAAATTAATACTTAAGAAAAAATACTGGCTTTATTATGTAATCAATTTCTTAAGTGGTGCTCGTCGTCAGATATTTATTGTATTTGCCATTTTTCTTTTGGTCGAAAAATATCATCTTACGGTATCGCAAGTTGCTATTTTATTCATTATAAACAATGTAACCACCTATTTTGCAAATCCATTAATATCTAAAGCCATCAATAATTTTGGCGAACGCGTCGTATTGTCGCTCGAAAGTGCAAGTTTGTTTATTTTGTTTTTGGGCTATGCATTTATCGATAATATATGGATTGTTGCAAGCTTGTATGTAATCGATAATCTGTTTTTCAACTTTTCGATTGGTATAAATACCTTCCTCCAAAAAATTGCCGAACCCGAAGATATTTCTCCATCAACAGCTGTTGGATTTACCATTAACCATATTTCTGCTGTAATAATTCCAATAATCGGAGGTTCGCTTTGGTTATTAAACTGGCGATTACCATTTATCATTGGTGCTGCATTTACTGTTTTAAATTTGTATTTTATTCAGAAAATACCTAGGAAAAGCTAGAAAATTAACTACCCCAATACATAACAAAAACGCCTGACATAATTCCAACAAGCAAAATAGCTTTTGTCTTGATGTTTTTCTCTTTAAATAAGAAAACTCCAGCAGTAAAAGAAATTACTACATTCGCACGTCGTACAATAGAAATAATCGAAATCAATGCTCCAGGCATACTTAATGCATAGAAATAAGCAAAGTCGGCAATAACTAAAAAAACCGCGATAAATGGAATATTCCATCGCCAAACAAATGGCGTTGTAGATTTACGACGTGGATACCACAAGAAGAAAATAATGGGAGCCATAACCACAACCTGATACAATGAATACCAAGCTTGTACCTCCATTTTATCGAATCTTTTTAAAAGATATTTATCGTACAATCCGCTCGAAGCGCCTAATAAAGTTCCTAGAATCATAAACCAAATCCATTTATTACTGCGAAACGAAAAACCTTCGCCTTTGCCTGCAAACGAAAATGCAAAGAAAAAAACAAGCGAAATCGTTAGACCAATCCATTGTGTATTCGAAAGCGTTTCGCCAAAGAATGTCAACGCTCCAAGCAATGTCCAAAGTGGAGCGGTCGAGCGAATAGGCGAACCAATGGTTAATGGTAAATGTTTAAAAGCGAAGAAGGTGCAAATCCAAGAACTAACAACCAACATCGATTTCAAGAATATAAACTTTTGCACCTCGTATCCCGAATATGGAACGAAGAAAAAATTCCCCGAAATACTAGGATAAAAAGTAGAAAGTAAAATAATAGGCAGAAATATTAATCCTCCTGTTAATGTTGAGATAAATAATACTGGCAAAACGGCATTATTCTCGAGCGATTTTTTACGAAATACATCGTAAATACCAAGAAAAAGTGCTGAACAAATTGCTAAAAGAACCCACACAATAATTTTGAATTTTGAGTTAGAAATACATCAATTCGAAAATTAATTTAAAATTAAGAATTTAAAATTCAAAACTTTATTATTAACCCTCCACCAACAACATCGCCACCTTCGTAAAAAACTGCCGATTGACCCGGTGTAACTGCCGAAACAGCTTCGCTCATTGTTACAGAAATAATTCCATTTTCAATTCCTGTTACAACACATGGCGAAGCTTTGGTATTATATCGAATTTTAATCATCAATTCTTTACCAATTGGAACTGTTTCGTATTTTTGACCTATCCACTCTCCTACTTTCACCTTGTTTGTCAATAAATCTTCTTTATCACCAAGCGTTACTGTATTTGTTTCTTTGTCGATATCAATAACATAAGCAGGTTTTCCCAATGCTATTTGCAAACCTTTTCTTTGTCCAATAGTGTAAAACGGATAGCCATTATGTGTACCAAGATATTTACCATCTTTATAAACAAACTTTCCTCCACTTACTTTTTGATCTAAATCTGGTACTCGTTTCTTAAGAAAATTTCGATAATCGTTATCGGGAATAAAACAAACCTCTTGACTTTCTTTTTTCTTTGCTAAACGAACATATCCTTTATCTTCTGCGATTTGTTTAATTTCTGCTTTTCGCAACGATCCAAGTGGGAAAAGTGTTCTTTTTAATTGATCTTGAGTTAATTTCCAAAGCACATAGGTTTGATCTTTTGTATCATCATCGGCTTTCGAAATAAACCAACGACCATTTTCTTCTTTAATATTAGCATAATGCCCAGTTGCAATATATTCACAACCAATTTCATCTGCTTTTTCTAAGACCTTATCCCATTTAATAGCAGGATTACAAAAAACGCATGGATTTGGAGTGCGACCATCTAAATATTCGTCAATAAAATTCTGAACCACAGTCAATTTAAATCCTTCGCGAATATCTACAATATGATGTTGAATGCCTAATTTATTACAAAAAGCACGAGCTTCCATTATTGCATCCATACTACAACAACCAGTTTCTTTTTCTTCGCAACCTTCGCTCAAATAATCCCAAAGTCGAAGTGTTACGCCAGTTAAGTCGTAGCCTTGTTCTTGCAAAAGCAGTGCGGTGATCGAACTATCGATACCTCCACTCATTGCCACAGTTACTCTTTGTTTTTCCATTTTTTAGGTATTAAAAATGATTGCAAAGATAGGTCTATTTTTAACGTATTTTGAATATTACAATCTTGATCGTTTTCATAATGCAAAAATCCCGAGAGTTTTATAAACCCTCGGGATTTATTTATTAATAGTACTTATTTGTTATTACCTCGTTCGTCTTAAACTTTGTTCAGGTCGTTTCTTTATTGTATAATTCTGTCTTCATTGTTAATTAATTCATAAATATTGAAGCGTTTCCTATTCATAAAGCTTGGCCAAAGGTTTAAACTTTGGCAAAGCTGCCACATTTATTATTCCACTAGCAAGCGTTGGCTAGTAACCACGCCATTTGCTATTGTAATTTGTACAACATACAAACCTGCCGATAAGCCAGCAACTGAAATACTTTCCTTGCCCAATACTTTTGTTTCTTGTATTAAAGCAGCATTTGTTGCGTATATTTTTACAACCGCTGTACCTTCGTTGTTGATGTTGAAGCTTGTTTTTGTTGGGTTGGGATAAATAATAATTGTTTCTTCATCTTCAATAGTACCTGTTCCCAATATTACTTGATGAAGCGAGTTATAGTAATATTTTTTACTATTAAAATCCCTAAGATTTGTTGATGAATTTAAGACGTAATAAATACTTGATTTTCTAATTCCATTCGAATCGTTTATATGTTCAACTTCATCTTCTAATACCCATTGGTTAGTTGTTGATGTCCAATAATAGTTTTTAAATGATGTACTATTCCCATTTAAATCATAAGAGTTCTCGTTTTTAGCACTTTTTTCCCATTGATTATTTGAAGTGTTCCAATTACTAAAAATCTCTAATATTTCCTGCCCTTCCGTATTGTAGGTACGTTCATATCTATATAGTCCTATCCATTGGTTAATCTTTGTATCAAATGAATAGACATAATTTAATTCAAAATTTACTTTTGCATCATAAATAGTTTCGGTTTTTAATTTAATATATAAAACCCATTGGTTATTAGTAGTATTCCAAGTATAGTGAATAATCGAAGTTTCTTCACCATTAGTGTTAAATGTACTTTCATATTTACTACTTTCTTCCCATTGGTTGGTTGAAGTAATCCAATAATAGTCAATACATGATGTTTTATTTCCTTTTATATCATAAGTATATTCGTATTTTGCAGTTTTTTCCCATTGATTAATTGACTTTTTCCATATATAGTAAATCATTGTTATTAAATTTCCATTTGAATCGTATGTATATTCATTTTTATTATATAATACCAATTGGTCGTTAATTGGGTTTATTAGATAATCAATTTCTGAAGTCATATTTCCATTAGCATCGTATGTAAAATGTTTTTTATTGTTTAATGTTGAGTCGGTCAGGGATCTAAAAATATATCCATAAATTGAATCATTAAGGAATTTTTGACCACTACCACTTTTAAGATGAGATGCTGAAGCATGTAACGCAAACTCATTCTGATGACTTTGCATTACAGAATCTATCTTCCTATTTTGAGAGAATAACAATACAGGTATTGTTGTTGCTAAAAGTAATAGTAGTTTTTTCATTTTATTTTTAGATTTAGTTTAAGACCTTGAAGGTCTCGGTTATTATTTAAGCTTTCAATGGAAAGATATTCCACGTTTTGAAATCATGGGTTTTAATGTTGTATTGTGTATTCTGTTTTGAAAAGGCTTGTGGTTAAGTTGGAGGTGGTAGAGACGCAAAATTTTGCGTCTCTATTGTTGTATCTGTTGCCAAAGACGCAATATTTTGCATCTCTACGAGAAAATGATTTATTACATGTTCGAATGCATTGAACTGGAGCTACAATAACAAAACAGCTATATATTTCGGCTGTCGATTTAGGTGAATTAGAATTGACTTGTCGCATTACGGAAATTTGTGTTTTTACGTAGTCAAATCTAAAAAATATTTTTGATTAATTGTATTTAAGAGCTGAGATAAAAGTTGCTGTTATTTATATTCCGAAATCTCGATGGTTTTTAAACCCTTTCGGAAAGGTGGTTATTGGAAATGTGTTACTTATCTCGGACAGCATGTCCAAGATAGCTGAGTAATAGAACTATCTATACCACCACTCATTGCCACAGCAACAGTTTGTTTTTCCATTTTTTAAGGTATTAAAAACAATTTTGTAAAGGTAGAACTTTTATGCTTTCCTTACGATTTGCTTTGACGGTAAATATTTTCTACGCTTTCATGTATTATTTTTTACTACTTTTAAATAATGAAAAAAATAATTCAGTACATAGTAATTTTAACGATATTGTATTCATACAATACAACTAAAGCCCAGATAATTACAGGTGGCAACATCAGTTTGAACTATGCAAATGGTTTTTATCTTGACCTTTCTCCTATGATTGGTTACAAATGGGAAAAGATAAATGTTGGCTTTTCTCCATTCTATGCATATCGTCAAAATACTTCATCGAGCGATTATTCTTTTGGTGGACGAGTTTTTAGTCAATTTTACTTTGTGGAAAATATATTTTTACATGCCGAAGTTGATGCTTCTAATGTATCGTATTATAATTCTAGAAAATGGGTATACGGAATTCCATTGGGAGCAGGATATCAATCAAATATAAGCGAAAATGTGGGAATGCAAATAAGCATATTATACGATGTGCTTCTCGACAAAAACTCACTTAAAGAAAATCCCGAAATACGAGGTGGAATAATTTATGGATTTTAAACTAAAATAATTTTCCATTTTTCACACAAAGTTTCAAAATTTATTCCTGCATTTGCAGGACTAGTACTTGGTAGCGAAACATAACGAATATTTTGCTTTTGTTTAAAATACTTATTAAATAATGCCTCGCTTTTCTTACCGTTAAAGGCAATACATCTTACTTTTGAGTGCTTATTTAAAAAGGCCTCGATATCATTTGGCAATTCATCTTCGATAGCTGAATCTAAACTCCCTACTCTTTTTGCTTGAGATACAACATCCCAAAGTCCAATGTTATTTGCCTCAAGAATATGTAATTTTTCTTGATAATTTTGAGGATCCGTAGATTTTGTAATTGAAGTTAAAACTCTCCAAAATCGATTTTGAGGATGTGCATAATATTCTTGTTCAAGAATCGACTTATCGCTCGGCATTGAACCGAGAATAAGTATTTCGATTTCCGAATTTGAAATTGGAAGAAACGATTGTTTGAATGGTTCCAAAATGGAATTATTACTGAAACAACCCTTCTACACTCAAATAACGCTCACCAGAATCTGGAAAAATTACTACAATGCGTTTACCTTTATTTTCTTTTTTGCTTGCTATTTGTGTTGCTGCCCAAAATGCTGCACCCGATGAAATTCCTACAAATAGTCCTTCCATTTTTGCAAGTTTACGAGTCATATCGTAAGCACCTTCATTCGGTACTTTTACAACTTCATCAACAAACGTACCATTATATACTGCTGGAATAAATCCAGCACCTAAACCTTGAATTCGATGCAAACACGCTGTTTCACCCGAAATTACTGCCGATGTTTCTGGTTCAATTGCTATTATTTTAATTGCTGGATTATATTTTTTTAAACCTTCTCCTAAACCAGTAACGGTTCCACCCGATCCAACTCCACAAACAACTATATCAACCTTTCCATCAGTGTCATTCCAAATTTCATCTGCTGTCTTTGTTCTATGTGCTTCTGGATTTGCTGGATTATCGAATTGCTGTAACATCACAGCAGATGGATTTTCTGAGACAATTTCTTGAGCTTTTTGACGAGCGCCACTCATTCCTAAAACTGCTGGTGTTAAAACTAATTCGGCACCTAACGATCGCAATAAACTCTTTCGTTCGTTGCTCATCGATTCGGGCATTGTTAAAATAACTCTATAACCTTTATATGCGCCAATATATGCCATTCCAACGCCCATATTTCCACTTGTTGGTTCTACTATAATTGAATCTTTTTTAAGGATTCCTTTTGACTCTGCGTCCTCTATCATCGCTAATGCTGCACGATCTTTAACACTCGATAGCGGATTAAACATTTCGAGTTTTGCTACGATTTCGGCAAATAGACCTTCGCCTAATTTTTGAATTTTCACCATTGGTGTTTTACCAATTAATTCGGTGATATTATTTGCAATATTCATTGTGTTGTAAATTTTCTAATTATGTGAATATATATTCCATGTTATTATTGTTCCCATTGTTATTCGTTGCATTATTGGTTTATTAATATCAACAGGTTTATTAATGTCTTTAGATTGAGATTCTACGTCAACCAATTGTTTATATGCAAGTCCAATTCCTCGCACATATTTTTCTATTTCATATTTTTTTTGAAATATCGAACTAGTGTCTTCGACTATCATCGTTTGAGCAACTTTTTCAAATATTTTACCATTTATTGTATCCGTTTTATCGAACGATTTAAGGGTATTTAATTTTTCGGGTAATGTATCGTAACGGTTTATATTCCATGTTTGATGGGTAACCATTGGATAAACTAGTTTTACTAATGGTAAATTTTCTTCTCCTCTAATTAAACATGTTTTTGTTTGTTTTACTTGCCACACATTTTTAATTTCCCAAGCTTTTGTTGAATCCATTCGAACAAATCGTTCTATTTTATAACTTGTTTCTATACTGTCTTTGCTAAAAATTGTATCGGCCAACAATTCTTTTAATTGATATCTAAGCGTATCGTATTTCCCAGCTAAAACATCAATCGATATTTCTTCAATATTATAAATAATGAATTTCCCCTTTACTAAAGGATAATAATCGTATCCTAAAGTATTTATACTCGAAGTATCGTAAGTATCTTTTCTACAAGAATATTCTGAAATTAAAACTATTCCTAATAAAAGAAAAATGATATGTTTAATTTTCGTATTCATATTAATTTTCGCCCCATTTTTTCATATCTGAAGGTAAGTCTATTAACGATATTATTCTATGAACAACCGTCATTGCCAATTCGTCTATTGTTTGTGGTTTATTGTAAAACGAAGGTGTTGCTGGACAAATAATGGCTCCAGCTTCGGTTACCAATTGCATATTCCTTAAGTGTATAGAATTATAAGGTGTTTCGCGAACAACCATTACCAATTTCTTTCGCTCTTTTAAAATTACATCGGCTGCTCGTGTTATAAGCGAATCGGAAATTCCAGTTGCAATACGTCCCAATGTTCCCATTGAACATGGACAAACCACCATAGTATCGTATCCTGCCGATCCCGATGCAAAAGGAGCCATAAAATCATTCACGCCATAAATAGGATACGTAATATCGTCAACTGGATTTGTGCCTAATTCATATTCCCAAACTTCAGTAGCATTTGTTGAAAATACCACAGCACATTGTTCTATAAACTCCATTTTTCGTTGAAGTTCTTCTAAGAGTAATCGAGCATATATTGCTCCGCTTGCTCCCGTAATTGCTATAACAATTTTCCTTTTATCCACTATCTTAAATAATAATATAATACAAAGTTAAATGCATTATTGAAAGTATTGTAACCGTAAAAAGCAATATTTTTAGATAATGAGTTCCCTTTTACCGGTAATAATGAATAACTAAAACGAATATTAATTTCAAGCGATTTACTTATTGTATAATATCCTCCAATTGCAATTGGTAAATCGAAGGAATTATATTTAGGATTCGTTTTAAATTGATTGAACAAAACCGTAGATCTTATTAAAACAGAAGGCTCAAGACCAATTTCTGCTTTAAATTTATTATATATTTTATAATTTACCATAAATGGCAATTCAACATAATTCATTCTTGCCTTATACGATTGCTCTCCATTTACATAAGCTGCACCTTTTTGATCGAATCGAATTTCAAATTGACCTGCCCAATTTTCATCAATATCTCGATTAATAAAAAAACCAGCTGTTGGGCCAAATTTATGATAACCAGCCAATCGATCACCATCCATTTGACTAGCACAAAAACCGGCTAATAATCCACCTTTAAAATCTCCTGCAAATACAGTATTGACTGTTACAATTAAGTAAAATAGTAAAATGGAATTTCTTAACGTTTTCATTGTTTTGCTTTTTCATAAATTTACATTTCTGTAATTATATGAATGTACTATCTTAATATGTCTCGAATTCAAATGGTATATTTACCATATTCGAATAGCGAATGCCTGCAGATCGAATATCATCATCATCATCCGAATATAACCATTTAATAATAACACCTTTACCCGATTTTTTAATACTATCTAAAATAGCCAAAATATCAAATATTTTTTTTGATGATGATGTATTAAAATATTCAAATTTAAAAATGATTGTTGTAAAATCATTTGGATTTTGACTGTACTCATCCAGCCACATCATTATGGGGGTATAGAATCGTTCTACATTTTCAGGAAACGATATTCCAGCTATGAACAAATCTCCACTTTCTCCATCAAAAATTACTTCGGGAGTATCTTCTGTTCTATCAATCTTAAGATAACTCATGTTAATATTCTTTATATTTAAAAGGCAATTCTACTAAATCGGCATAGCCTAATCCAGCATCTTTAAGGTCAATATCGTCTTTTTGATGATACCATTCTACTTCAACATCAAATCCTTTCGAATGTATATCTTGAAATACAAGTAATATGTCTAAAAATTTCTTTGATGATGATGTATTGAAATAATCCATTTTAAAAATTAAAACAGATTTTCGATGCGGTTCCTTACTGTAATTTTCAAGCCAAGCAAATATAGGTTCAAAATATTCGCGCGTTTTTTGCGGTAAAAAACGTCCGCTAAATTCAAAGATACCTCTTTTTCCATCTAAAATCACTTCATTATCAGAATCACTACCTTTGATTTTCAAAACATCCATACACTAATCTGTTTAATAAATAGCTATTTACAAACTTCATTTATTAATAACAAATATAATGTTTTTCGCTTTAAATTTAAAAAAACGAGCCTTTTTATTATTTCCAAATTATTCATCTGTTTTTCTTTCAACGATTCATTAACATTTGTTCATTTCTCTATGTTAATTAAATCTTAACAGAATCTTAAAAATAAATTTGGCTGGTATTACTTTAGAATCTATTACACAGATTTTTTAATTTCACACGATTTCTTATCATTTCATTTGGAAAATATATCAACGATTTTTTAACAAAAAAACCTATGTTAATATCCGCTTTTTTATGAACTTTGCCATTATTAACATGATGTTGAAAACCTAAAAACATGGTTTGATTATCAATCGACTATATGTTACGATAATGTTAATTGAATATTAACAAAGCGTTGGTTTTGTTAAGTGCAAGTGTTTCGATGAAATTTTAATAGCTCTATCAACAGCCTATTATTAACATCATCAGTTTAATTTAATTTTCTAAAAAAATAAAAAGAATATATATGAATATTGAAAAGTTAATTTCTGAAAAAGGTTTTGTTGATATTCGTCCAGATTTTAAAATCGATTTGGTTGCCGAAATCAAAAAATTGAAAAAAGAAAAGAACGCAGTTATTCTTGCTCACTTTTATCAAGAAGGCGAAATTCAAGATATTGCTGATTTTGTTGGCGATAGTCTTGGGCTTTCGCAACAAGCTGCTAAAACCGATGCCGATATAATTGTTTTTGCCGGTGTTCATTTCATGGCCGAAACTGCAAAAATTCTTTCTCCTTCTAAAAAGGTATTAATTCCCGATTTGAATGCTGGTTGTTCGTTAGCCGATTCTTGTAAACCAGCCGATTTTGCGAAATTCAAAGAACAACATCCCGACCATATTGTTATATCGTATGTTAATACAACCGCCGAAATTAAGGCTTTAACGGATATTGTTTGCACCTCTTCGAATGCTGTTGAAATAGTTAAAAGTCTTCCTGCAAATCAAAAAATAATATTTGGACCCGATAGAAATTTAGGCAATTATATTTCAAGACTTTTAAACAGAGATATGGTTGTTTGGGACGGTGCATGTATGGTTCACGAAGAATTTTCTCTTGATAAAATGTTGGAAATAAAGAAACAAAATCCTGAGGCTAAGATACTTTCACATCCCGAATGTCCTCGACCAATTTTGTTAATATCAGATTATATTGGATCTACGTCGCAAATGCTGCAATTTTCAAAAACAGATTCTGCTAAAACGTATATTGTTGCTACCGAATCGGGAATTTTACATCAAATGCAAAAGTCGAGTCCGAACAAAACATTTATTCCAGCTCCTCCAAACGATAGTACTTGTGCTTGCAATGATTGTAAATATATGCGTCTAATAACATTAGAAAAGCTTTACAATACTTTGAAATACGAACAACCAGAAGTTATTATGGAAAAAGAACTAATGGATAAAGCTCGTAAATCGATTGTTGCAATGCTCGATATTTCTGAAAAATTAGGAATTAAATAGTTAATAGATATTAATTATTAGTTATTAGTTATCTTTGCGAATACTATTTTAAGTAAATGAATCAAGCAATTGAAAGTCAAAATTTAACAGCAGCTGATAGAGAATTTGAAAAACAGCTTAGACCTTTAGAATTTGACGATTTTAGTGGACAAAATAATATTGTTGAAAACCTTAGAGTTTTTGTAAAAGCTGCAAAAATGAGAGGCGAAGCTCTCGATCATGTTTTGTTGCACGGACCTCCAGGTTTAGGAAAAACTACTCTTTCGAATATTATTGCAAACGAATTGGGTACTTCGATGAAAATTACATCGGGTCCAGTTCTCGATAAACCTGGCGATTTAGCTGGTTTATTAACAAATCTTGATGAAAAAGATGTCCTTTTTATTGATGAAATTCATCGCTTAAATCCTATTGTTGAAGAATATTTATATTCGGCAATGGAAGATTATAAGATTGATATTATGATAGATAAAGGCCCAAGTGCTCGTTCTATTCAATTAACCTTAAATCCATTTACCTTAATTGGAGCAACAACTCGATCGGGATTGTTAACAAGTCCATTAAGAGCTCGTTTTGGTATAAAATGTTTACTCGAATATTATGATATAGAGTTAATTAAGAAGATTATTATTCGTTCGGCATATATTTTAAATGTAGAAATTAACGATAAAGCAGCTTTAGAAATTGCAATGCGTAGTCGTGGTACACCCCGAATTGCAAATGCTTTACTTCGTCGTGTCAGAGATTTTGCACAAGTAAAAGGCAATGGAAAAATTGATGTTGAAATTGCTCGTTATTCGCTCGAATCTTTGAATATCGATAAACGTGGATTGGACGAAATGGATAATAAAATTTTGTTAACAATGATCGATAAATTCAGTGGTGGACCAGTTGGTTTATCAACAATTGCTACTGCAGTTGGCGAAGATGCTGGAACTATTGAAGAAGTATATGAACCATTTTTGATTAAAGAAGGATTTTTAAAACGCACCCCTCGTGGTCGCGAAGTAACCGAATTGGCTTATAGTCATTTAGGTAAAAATCAAATCGGAAATCAAACATATTTATTTTAAAAAAAAATGACAATAAAATTACAACCCAACGACGATTGTTGGTGCGGAAGCGGAAAAAAATATAAAAAATGTCACAAAGAAGGTGACGAAAAACTCGATGCTTTCAGAAAATTAGGTTTCACCGTTCCATCACGAAAAATGATTAAAACTCCTGAGCAAATCATTGGAATGAAAAAGGCTGGTGTTTTAGTTCGTGAAACTATCGAAATGCTTAAACCTAAAATTGTTGCAGGTATTTCAACTTTACAAATTAACGATTGGGTTCACGAATTTACCATTAAAAATGGAGCTATTCCAGCACCGTTAAATTACCATGGATTTCCAAAAAGTGTTTGTACTTCGGTAAATAATATTGTTTGTCATGGAATACCATCGAAAGACGATATTTTGAAAGATGGAGATATTGTAAATGTCGATATTACATCAATTTTAAATAAATACTATGCCGATTCGAATGCAATGTTTACCATTGGTGATGTTTCGGATAAAGCAAAGAATTTAATTCAAGTTGCAAAAGAATGCTTACAAATTGGAATTGAACAAGTTAAACCTTACGAACGATTAAATAATATTGGTGATGCTATTGATGCTCATGCTCAAAAACATGGTTACAGCGTAGTTCGCGATTTATGTGGACACGGCATTGGACTCGATTTCCACGAAGAACCAGAAGTTGTTCATTATGCGCAAAAAGAAAAAGGTGTTTTAATGATTCCTGGTATGACTTTCACCATCGAACCAATGATAAACGAAGGATCTTGGAAAGTCGAAACTTCGCGCAAAGATGGATGGACTGTTAAAACAAAAGATGGCAAACTTTCTGCTCAATGGGAACATACCATTGTTGTTACAGAAAGTGGTTATGAGATAATTACGTAAGATCAAAATATAAATGTCAGGCATTTATATCCACATACCTTTTTGTAAAAAAATATGTTATTACTGCGATTTTCATTTCAGTCTAAATCTATCTCATAAAGAGCAATTTATAGTTTCGTTACTTAAAGAAATTGCTTTACAAAAAGATTATCTTTCCGATAAAAAAATTGAAACCATTTACTTTGGTGGTGGAACTCCATCTGTACTTTCAGCTAAAGAAATAAATCAAATATTTGATGAAATTGAAAAATATTTCGATTTGTCGAATGTTGGAGAAATTACTTTAGAAGCAAATCCCGATGATTTAAGTTTGGAATATTTACAAGCATTAAAACAAACTAAAATTAATCGCTTAAGCATTGGTATTCAATCGTTTTTCGATGAGGATTTATTGTTAATGAACCGTCGACATTCGGCTAAAGAAGCACTAGCTTGTGTTGAAAATGCTAAGAAATCTGGTTTTGAAAACATTACCATCGATTTAATGTATGGTTTACCAAATTTAAGTTTGGAGCGATGGAAAGAAAATATAAATTATGCACTTTCATTGCAGGTAAATCACATTTCAGCTTATCATCTCAGTATTGAAAAACAAACAGCTTTTAATAAATTTCATAACGATGGAAAATTCACACTTCCTAGCGAAGATTTAAGTGAATTACAATACATTACTTTGGTTGAAATATTGAAAGAACAAGGTTTTATACATTACGAAATATCAAACTTTGCTCGCAAAGGTTTCGAAGCTGTTCACAACACGAATTATTGGAAACAAAAAACATATTTGGGACTTGGTCCGTCGGCACATTCGTTTAATGGAACTTCTCGTCAATGGAATATTTCTAACAATTTAAAATATATTTCTTCGCTCGAATCGAATTTCATCAATTTCGAAGTCGAGGAATTATCTGAAAAAGAAAGATTTAACGAATATATTTTAACCTCATTACGAACCATTTGGGGTGTTGATATTGCATATATTAAAAACACTTTTCCACAAAAATATTGTAGTATATTTATCGCGAAAATGGAGGAGTATGTTCGTCAAGGACATGCTGTGCAAAATGATGCAACCATTTCGTTAACAAATAAGGCTATGTTTATCTCCGATTCTATTATTTCGGATGTATTTATTGCCGATTAATACTACTAATTTGAGCGTTGTTAAAAAACTTATTGGGCAGACTGCAGTTTATGGATTAAGCACTATTGTTGGGCGATTCATGAATTTTTTGCTTGTTCCATTGTATACTCGTTTCTTTTGTCAATCCGATTATGGAGTTGTAACAGAGCTTTATAGTTACACCGTTTTTTTTATGATTTTCTTGACCTACGGTATGGAAACTGGTTTTTTTCGTTTTTCGCAAGATCAGCAAGATAAACCAAATGTTTACACTACAATTCTAACAAGTTTATTAGGTTCAACGGGAATATTTATCGCATTAGTTGCAATTTTTCTACATCCAATTTCGGCAAGTATTGGTTACGGAGGAAACGAACGTTATATCTTTTGGATGGCAATAATTATTGCAATTGATGTTATCACTACTGTTCCATTTGCCAAACTACGTTTAGAAAATAAAGCTATAAAATTTGCTGTTATAAAGTTTGTAAATATTGGTCTTAATATTGGATTTAATGTTTTGTTTTTGATGATTTTACCTTATTTGGCAAAACATCAAAAACTAATGTTTATCAGTCAACATTTCGCAACACCAAAGGTTTCGTACATTTTCATTTCAAACCTTATTGCTAGTGTTGTTACGCTAATAATGCTTTTGCCCGATATGTTAAAATCGCACAATAAATTCGATTACGATTTATTGAAAAAAGTTTTAGCTTATTCATGGCCACTGCTTATTTCTGGCTTAGCTGGGAGTATTAATGAAGTTTACGACAGAGTTTCACTTCGTTATTTTGTAACGGTTCCTCATGGTTTAGATGCAGGTAAATATATTCTTTCACAAGTTGGAATTTATGGAGCAAGCTACAAATTGGCTATGATTATTTCGATTTTTAATCAAGCATTTCGATATGCTGCTGAGCCTTTATTTTTCTCTCGTTTGCACGAAACAGATTCACGTCAGTTATATGCCAAAATTCTCAATTATTTTGTAGCATTTACCTTGTTTTTATTTCTTTTCATAATGATTTACATCGACTTTTTTAAGCATTTTATTGGTCGAAATTTTTACGAAGGTTTAAATGTTGTTCCAATACTTTTATTGGCAAATATTTTCCTTGGAATAGTCTTTAATCTTTCCATTTGGTATAAACTATCAAATCAAACAAAATTTGGAATTTATATTGTAGGTTTTGGAGCAGTTGTTACACTCATTATCAATCTTATATTTGTTCCACAATTTGGTTACATGGCATGCGCTTGGGCAACATTAATTTGCTACTTTTTGATGACTATTTTATCGTACATTTTATGTCAAAAATATTATACCATTCCATACAATTTAAAATCTATAGCTTTATATTTTGGATTGGCAATGTTGTTTTATGTTGCCGATAAATATATAAGCTTCGATATTACTGTTATAAAGCACACATTCAAATCGTTACTTCTTATTATATTTGTAATTGCAATTATGTGGAACGAAAAACTTTATTTTTTTAGAAATCATGCAAATTAGAATTGTAAACAAATCGAACAATCCTTTACCAACATATGCTACAGAACATTCGGCAGGTATGGATTTACGTGCTTTTGTAAGTGAAGCAATTACCTTAAAACCTATGGAACGTCGTATAATTCCAACTGGGTTATTTATTGAACTTCCCGAAGGTTTTGAAGCTCAAATTCGCCCTCGTAGTGGTTTAGCAATTAAAAGTGGCATTACTTGTTTAAATACACCTGGAACCATCGATGCAGATTATCGTGGCGAAATAGGTGTGATTCTAATAAATCTTTCAAATCAAGATTTTGTGATTCAAAATGGCGAACGTATTTGCCAAATGGTTATCAATAAATACGAAAAAGCTGCGTTAGTTGAAGTAAACGATCTTTCTGAGACAGAACGTGGTGCTGGTGGGTTTGGTCACACAGGCAAACAATAATTTAGTTTTGAATTTTGAGTTCTTAGTTTTTAGTTATGAAGGAAAGTATTGTAAAAGATAAAAGTTTTAAGTTTGCTTTAAGCATCATAAAACTGTATTCTTTTCTAGCTGAAAACAAAGAATTTGTAATGTCAAAACAACTGCTTAAAAGCGGAACTAGTATTGGTGCTAATGTAAACGAAGCTCTAGCAGGAGAAAGTCGTGCTGATTTTGTTCATAAAATGGCAATTGCAAGCAAAGAAGCTAGAGAGACATTATATTGGCTTGAACTTTTAAAACAAAGTCAAATTATCACTTTTGATTATTCTTTACACATTGAAGAATGTTCAGAACTAAATAAAATATTAACGAGCATAGTAAAAATTACAAAAACTAATATGAAGTGTCTTTGATTAACTCAAAACTCAAAATTAAAAACTCAAAACTAAAGAAATGAAAATTGTTATCCCAATGGCTGGTATGGGAACTCGAATGAGACCTCATACATTAACAGTTCCAAAACCATTAATTCCGGTTGCTGGAAAACCAATTGTACAACGTTTGGTCGAAGATATTACTCGTGTTTGCAACGAAAAGGTTGACGAAATTGCATTTATCATTCATCCTGCTTTTGGAAAGGCTGTTGAAGAAATGCTTATTGCAATGGCTGAAAAATTAGGATCAAAAGGAACCATTTATTATCAAGAAAAAGCATTAGGAACTGCTCATGCCGTTCATTGTGCTAAAGATTCGTTAAAAGGAAATGTTATCGTAGCATTTGCCGATACGCTTTTTATTGCCGATTTTAAATTAGATACTCAAAAAGATGCAATTATTTGGGTGCAAAAAGTTGAAGACCCATCTGCTTTTGGAGTTGTTAAACTAAACGAATCGGGTATTATTACCGACTTTGTTGAAAAGCCTAAAGAATATGTTAGCGATCTTGCAATCATTGGTATTTACTATTTTAAGGATGGCGAAAATCTTAAAAATGAATTGGAATTTTTAATCGATAATAACATCAATGTTAAAGGAGAATTTCAACTTACAACTGCTTTGGAAAATATGAAGAATAAAACCTTTAAGTTTTACCCAGGTCAGGTTGAAGAATGGTTAGATTGTGGCAATAAAAATGCTACGGTTTTAACGAATCAAAGAGTTTTGGCAAATTATGGTTCAGAAATTTCGAAGAATATAACTGTTACAAATTCAACTATCATTGAACCTTGCGTTATTCTCGAAGGTGCTGTAATTACTAATTCGGTTGTTGGTCCTTATGTCTCGGTTGGCTCTAATACTAAAATCGAAAAATCGGTAGTCGAAAATTCAATTATTCAAAACAATACAGTAATCGATTGTAAAGTTATTGCAAACTCAATGATTGGAAGCAATTGTTCTGTTGAAGGTTGTCAATCTGATTTGAGTATTGGAGATTATATTCAATTAGCTTAATGCAAAAACGCTTTCTTCATATCGCATTTTTAATACTAAGCGTCACTTCTTTTGCTCAGAAAAAGGAAGACGACTTTACTATGCGATTGAGAGACAAAAAAGAAATGGATTATGAATCGACGCTCATTGAAGCATCGAAACAATCTATGCTTGGAAATACCAACGAGGCTATGAATTTATATATGCAATGTCTTTCATTAAATCCCGAAAGCACTGCATCGATGTACGAGATGGCACGTTTGTTTTTTAATAATAAAGACTATGATGCATCCATTAGTTTAATGGCAAAAGCGGTTAGTTTAAATCCTCAAAATGAATGGTATAATCTCTTTCTTTTACAATTATATAAACAAAAAAAGCAATTAGAAAAAGCAGAAGATATTTGCTTAAATCTTATAAAATTAACATCACAAAGGGATATTTATTATTATGAGATTGCTGGTATTTATTTGGAAGAAAGAAAATTTAGTAAAGCTGAAAGTTTATATAAAGAAATAGAATCGAAATGGGGTTATTCAGCAACCTTATTCGAAGAAAAGGTTAAGCTTTCGCTAATGCAAAATAAGCCAGATAAGGCTATCAAATTACTGAAAAATTTGTTGGTTAAAACACCCGATGAACAACGTTATTATTTAGTTTTAGTTGATATTTATAGGCAAACTCATAAAACAGATAAAGCTATCGAAATTGCAAAATCATACATTAATCAATTCTCTGATGCCGATGATATGCATTTATTATTGTTCGATTTATATTATTCGAAACCTGATACATCAGAAGCTTTAGCTGAATTACGAAATATAATTACCTCATCATCCATCCCATTCGAAGACAAAACAAAATTATTGACTAAAGTTTCAAAAGAATCGGTAATAAAATCCATTTCAAAATACGAAGATGAATTTACATCTGCACTTGTAAAACAAAACCCCGAAAATACAGATGTCCTTTTGTCACGAGCAAAATATTGCATGAAAGTCGATAAATTAGATGAAGCAAAGAAAGACTTTTATATTTTGTATAAAAAAGATAAATCGAATGCAGATGCAATTGAAAACCTTTTAAATCTTGAGTTAAAAGATAATAATTGGAATGCAGTTTACGAACTATGTTCTCAATCTATTTTGTTCTTTCCTGCAAATGCTAATTTGTATTTTTATGCCGGAGTTTCGGCTTGTCAAATCGAAAAATATAACGAGTCGATAAACTATTTAATGACAGGAGTTACCTATGTTACTTCAACCGAGATGAAAGGTCAATTTTACCAATATTTAGGCGAATCGTATTATAAACTTAATGATTTTACCAAATGCTATTATTTCTTCGACAAATCTATTTCTGCTAATCCAACAGATGCCGTTGCACTTAATAATTATAGCTATTATTTATCGCTAGTAAAAGATAGTTTAAAAAAAGCTTTAGAAATGACTAAGCTTTGTAATAAGTTAAAACCCAAGGAATCAACTTTTCTCGATACATATGCTTGGGTTCTATTCAAACTTGAACGTTATGGTGATGCTAAAACTAAAATCGAGGAAGCAATAACAAATGGAGGTTCAACAGTACCCGAAATCGTAGAACATTATGGTGATATACTTTTCAAAAATTCTATGGAAAACGAAGCACTCGAAAATTGGATAAAAGCTAAAGGTCTTGGATTAAAATCCGAGACATTAGATAAAAAGATTTCTATCAAACAATATATTGAATAATAATAATTTATAATGAATAAAACAGTTTTATTTTTACTGGTAATAGCAAGTATTGTATCGTGTAAAGCACCTTTAACAGTTATTCATAAAAGCGAAATAAAAAATATTTCTTCTACAATTCTTTACGATAGTTTAAAGTCAAATTATGGAAGAATTGATACGTATTTTGGTAAATTTAAAGCTACAATTAAACAAGATAAAAAGAGTAATACGGTATTTGGAACCACAAAAATTAAACGAGATAGCATTATGTGGTTTTCTATAAATCCAGGTATGGGAATTGAAATTGCTAGAGCACAAATGTTACATGATACTTTGTATGTAATGGATAGATTTAATTCTAAATACTTTAAAGGTAGTTACGATTATATCGATAAGCTTTTAGATGTTGAAGTCGATTTCGAATCATTGCAATCAATATTTTTAAATACTTTATCTTTTTATACTCATACCACGGATACTCAACAGGTGTTGAAAAATTTAATTATTAAAAAAGAAAAAAGTGGAAAGTATATTCAAATAGAGAATTTTAGAAAACGTACTATTAAGAAAAATGATGGAGATATTTTATTACCACCAGTTTATCAAAAAGTAAAGGTCGATAATCGAAATCTTAAAATTTCGGAAGTTATTGTGAAAGACTTTAAAGATAATAAACAAATGAAAATAGAATATTCTGATTTTGTTTATAACGATTCGTTAAAGGTCGATTTCCCTCAAACAATTACTATTAAGATAGATAATGGAACTAAATTCATTGAATTAATAATTTCGTTTTCTAAACAAGAATTCAATATGCAGAATACATATCAATTCACTATTCCTGCTAGTTATAAACCTATTGAAATGAAAAAATAAGATTTGATGAAACAATTCTTACTCATAGTATATTGTAGCTTTTTCGTTTTTAATATCTCTTTTTCTCAATCGAAAAAAGAGATTGAGAAACGTATTGAAAATACTAAAAAAGAAATTGAATTAACAAGTAAATTAATAAAGGAAACCGAGCAATCAAAAAAACAATCATACTCAAAACTCGAGCTAATTTCTCGAAAAATTGAACTTCGAAAAGAATTTATTAGCGATATGAGTATTCAAATAACTATTTTGAATACGCAACTTTTAAACACACAAAATCAGGTTAGTAGTTTAAGTAAAGAAATTTCGAATATTAAAGCTGAATACGCTAAAATTGTTTATTATGAATACATTAATCGAAATGCCTACGATCGATTAATGTTTATTCTTTCTTCAGATAATTTTAATCAAGCATATAAACGGTTAAAATACTTGCAATTTTATACAGAATATCGTCGTTTTCAGGTAGCTCAAATTATAAGTAAAACGAAGCAGTTGAATCAAATTATTGCTTCATATAATTCAACTATTACCGAAAAAGCCACAGTTGTTCAAAGCAAACAAAAAGAAACAGAATCCTTAGCCGATGAGCAAAATCAAAAGTCAAAAGAAATTTCTGTTTTAGAATCGAGACAGAAAGAACTTAAAGACGATTTACAAAAGAAAATACTTATCGCTGAAAAGCTTAAGAACGAAATTGCTCGCATTATTGCTGAAGAACAACGTAAGCTCGCTGAACAAAGACGTCAAGCTGCTTTAGCCGCTGCCGCCAAAAAAGCTGCCGATGCTAAAAAAGTTGCCGATGCCAAAAAAGCTGCTATAGCTAAACAAACTGCAGCAAAAGCTAATGCAACTAAACCTGGAATTGTAAATAAAACCACCTCAATTCCAACTCCAATTATCGAAAAACCTGTTATTTCTTCACCAACACCTATCGAAGAAGCAAACACCGAAGACATAATTCTAACGGGAAAATTTAGCGATAATATTGGCAAATTACCTTGGCCTTCATCAAATGGTGTTATAACACAACCTTTTGGAGAACATCCGCATCCAATGTTTCCTTCAATTAAAATTACAAACAATGGTATTGATATAACATGTTCTAAAAATACCCAAGCACGTGCTGTATACGAAGGAGAAGTAACTAAAATTATTATTATTCCTGGCGCAAATTCTGCCGTTTTAGTGCGTCATGGTAATTATATAACAGTTTATTCAAATCTTGTAAATGTTTTAGTTAAGCAAGGTCAAAAAGTAAAAATGAAACAAGTTATCGGTACAATATTTAATGATGAAGAAACCGATAAAACAACAATGAATTTCCAAATTTGGAAAGAAACAACAAAACTCGATCCGCAAAAATGTCTCTTACGATAAATGGAAACTTCTAGTAACATATTATTTTCAAAGCTTGACGAGTTTATTGGTAAGTATTATAAAAATAAGATTATAAAAGGAATACTCTTGTCGGTTTTGCTTTTTATCCTTTATTTTATATCTCTTTCAGTACTTGAATATTTTTCATATTTCTCTATTCCAGTTAGACGTTTCCTTTTCTATTTTTCTATAGTTTTAATTCTTTCTGTTTTCTCTTTTTATATAATCATACCGTTATTGCATTTATTTAAAATAGGTAAGATTTTAAATTATAATAAAGCTGCAGAAATTATCTCAAAACATTTCCCCGAAATTCAAGATAAACTTAGAAATACCCTTGAATTAATCGATCTTTCGCAAACCGAAGTTAATAGTCTTGTAGTTGCTAGCATAAATCAACGTATATCTACGTTAAAACCTCTTCCTTTCGTTTTAGCCATTAATGTTAAAGAAAATTATAAATACGTTAAAATTCTTGCTTTTCTGTTCGTTTTATTGATTCCTGCATTTATGTTTTATCCAAGTTTGTTTACTGAAGGTGCAACAAGAATAATAAAACACGAAACTTTTTATGAACCTAAAATGCCTTTTTCTTTCGAACTCATTAATTCGAATTTAAATATCGAAAAAGGTACCGATTTTACATTTACTCTTAAAATTACTGGTGAATACGTTCCATCAAATGCCGAAATAAGTATTGGAACAACAAATTATTTTATGCAAAAAATTGCTCCTTCAAAGTACACATTTACATTAAAAGGAATTAATAATTCACTCGATTTTTACTTTATTGCTGATGAGTATAAATCAAAAACATATTCATTAACGGTCTTGCCTAGTCCTCAAATATTGTCTTTCGATTTATCAGCTGATGTTCCCGAATATACTGGCGAAAAAAGTTTTTCATTAAAAAATATTGGTGATATATCTGTACCAGAAGGCACTAAATTACATTGGAATATTGAAGCTATCGAAGCTAATACAATTTTTTTAAAATATAATGATTCATCACTATTACAATTTTCTTCACAAGGAAAACTATTTGAAGCTAATTTAAAGGCAGTTAAATCAACTAAATATTGCATTCTATCATCTAATAATTATATCAAACAAAAACAACTTCTTAATTATTCAATTACAGTTATTCCAGATTTATATCCAACTATTGAGGTTGATGTTAAAACCGATTCATTAAATATGTTTTTGAATTATTTTACTGGGATAATTAAAGATGATTACGGGTTTTCAAAAATGCAATTTGTGTATTATAAGGGTTCTAAAACAGATTCTATTATAAGAATTCCTATTCCAATTTCAAAAGGAAATGCAAGTCAAGAGTTTTTCTATGGATTCGATTTTTCAAATTTTAATTCTGGCGATGATATTCACTACTATATTGAACTGTTTGATAATGACGGTGTAAATGGTCCAAAAGTAACTAAATCCTCTTTATTTAATGTTAAAATTCCAACTCATGCCGAAGTTGAAAAACTCGATGCTCAAATGACTCATTCACTTGAAAATGATATGCAGAAAAGTATGCAAATGGCTAAAGATTTGAAAAAAGAAATCGAAAATACTCAAAAAAAACTATTAAATGAAAATACTTCTAATTGGGAAAAAGCTCAATTAATGAAACAATTAGAGCAAAAACAAGAACAGTTAATGCAATTAGTAAATCAAGTTAAAGAACAAAACCAAAAAAAGAACGACATAACAGATTTAGTTAAAAATCAAAATCAAGAAATTCTCGAAAAACAAAAACAAATCGAGGAAATGATGAATAATTTAATGGATGACGAATTTAAAAAAATGCTTGATGAATATAAAAAATTAATGGACAAATTTAATAAAGATGCATTTTTTGATAAAGCTGAAGATATGAAACTGTCGCTCGAAGATCTTGAGAAACAATTAGATAAAAATCTCGAATTACTTAAAAGAATGGATGTCGAGAAAAATATTCAAAATGCAATCGAGGACTTAAAAAAGCTTCAAGATGATCAAAAAAAGTTATCGGAGAAAGTAGATGATAAAACCCAAAATAAAGAAGACTTAGCTCAAAAACAAGAAGAGTTGAATAAAGAAATGGACAAACTTGCTGAAAAATATACTGATGCATTAAAAAAGAATGAAAGTCTTGAAAAGAAAATGAATCTCAATGATTTCAAAAAGGAAATGTCAGATTTAAAGCAATCGATGTCTCAATCTGAGCAAGAAATGAAAGAAGGTTCGAAATCTAAATCTCAAAAACAAATGAAGCAGTCGAAAGATAAAATGAATAATCTTGAACAAGCTATGACTGCTATGATGCAACAAAATTCTAAAAAACAAAACTCTGAAGATGAAACTCAATTACGTCAAATTTTAGATAATTTATTAACACTTTCTTTCGAACAGGAAAATCTTCAAAAAATAACTCGAAACCTTCAAATATCAGATCCAAAATATGTTGACTTTCTTAAAAAGCAATTAGTTTTGATTGACAATTTTTCAATAATTAAAGATTCTCTTTATGCTTTAGCAAAACGCCAACCAACAATACAAAAAACGGTTACAAATCAAATTAAAGATATTGAACGTAGTTTTATTAAAATTAAAACAGGATTTGATGAACGTAATTTACCTCAAATAAATGTCAATCAACAACTTGTAATGACAGATGAAAATAATTTGGCATTAATGTTTGCCGAAATATTAAAAGATATGCAAAATCAATCACAATCAATGTCTAATTCGCCAAGCCAATGTAATAATCCAAAGAAAAAAGGTAAAGGCATGTCGATGTCTGATATGAAATCTCAACAACAAGGAATGAAGCAACAGTTGCAACAAATGATTGATCAAATGAAGCAAGGTTCTGGAAAACAAGGTGGATTAAGTAAACAATTAAGCAAAATGATAGCTGACCAAGAAAAACAACAACAAATGCTTAATGATATGATCAAAGATGGTGGGTTTTCTCCTGATGCAACTAAAAAATTAAATGATATTAAGCAGCTTATTGATCAAAACCAAAAAGATATTGTAAATAAGTCTGTTACACCTCAAACAATGTTCCGTCAAAATGAAATTTTAACAAGACTATTAGAAGCTGAAAATGCAGAAAATCAAAGAGATAAAGATACTAAAAGAGAATCTAATCAAGCAAAACAAAATTTGTTTAGTAACCCTACTACTGTTTTAAAGTATAAACAACTTACAAATGGTAATCGTGAATTATTAAAATACGAAAATATTAAGTTGCAATCATATTACAAAAAGAAATATGACATGTATTTATTAAATATAAATACGCAATAATTTAAAAAATAACGTACATTTGCTTACTTAAAACAGATAATTATGAAAAGGATTGAAATACAATCAAGTATTGAAAATCTAACTATTATAGAAAAATTAGTAGACGAACTTGCTGAAAGCATCAAGTTTGATTCAGATTTATATGCTAATATATTAGTATGTGTTACAGAAGCTGTTAAGAACTCAGTAGTACATGGTAATAACTCTGATATTTCTAAATTAGTTACTATTGAATATTCTTTTACAGAACATCAGGTTTGTTTTGTTGTAAGTGATTGTGGTTCCGGATTTAATCATTATCAAGTTGCAGATCCAACATTACCCGATAATATTGAAAAAGAATCTGGTAGAGGTATCTTTTTAATGAATTGTCTTGCCGATCAGGTTATTTATAATGATAGAGGAAACGAAGTAAGTCTCAAATTTTATTATAAAATTGGGTAACAACGTTTTAATAAACGAATACTTTATTGCGTGAAACTCAATATTTTCTGCGAAGAAGTAGAATCCCCCAAAATAAAAAAAGCTTTAATAATTGATATTTGTAAGAAAATATCTTCTGAAGAATATATAACTTTTTCAGACATCAATTTAATTTTTTGTAGTGATGATTATTTATTAGAAATTAATAAAGAATATCTTCAACACGATTATTATACTGATATTATAACATTCAATTATAATAACAAAAAATCGGTATCTTCAGATATTTTTATTAGCCTTGATCGTGTTCAAGAAAATGCACAATTAATTTCTATTCCTTTTATTCAGGAATTACAACGAATCATTATTCATGGGTTACTACATCTATCAGGATATGAGGATGATACGGTTGAAAAACGTAAAAATATGTCTATTAAAGAAGACTATTATCTAGCAAAAATTGTTTAACATGTTACCTTTTTATGATATAATTGTTGTTGGAGCAGGTCATGCTGGTTGTGAAGCCGCCGCTGCCGCCGCTAATATGGGATCTAAAGTGCTTTTGATTACCATGAATATGGAGAAAATGGCAGCTATGTCGTGTAATCCTGCAATGGGAGGAATTGCAAAAGGTCAAATTGTACGTGAAATAGACGCGCTTGGTGGATATTCAGGAATTGTTACCGATAAGTCGATGATTCAATTTAGGATGTTAAATAAATCGAAAGGTCCTGCAATGTGGAGTCCTCGTGCACAATGCGATCGTACTGTTTTTTCAATATCTTGGCGTTCTATTTTAGAAAGTATACCAAATCTTGATTTTTGGCAAGATACTGTTATTGGACTTCTTTTTGAAAATGATAAGGTTGTTGGAGTTAAAACTGCTATGAATTTAGAAATAAAATCAAATGCTGTTATATTAACAAATGGAACTTTTTTAAATGGTTTAATGCATATAGGGCATGTTCAATTAGATGGAGGACGAGTTTCTGAACCGGCCTCTTATTTATTGTCCGATCAATTGCATGATCGAGGATTTACTGTAGGAAGAATGAAAACAGGAACTCCTGTACGAATTGACGGTAGAACAATTGATTTTTCAAAATGTATAGAACAAAAAGGCGATGAAGATTTGAGATCGTTCTCGTTTTTAAAAAATACGATTTCATTAAAACAACAATTAAGTTGTTTCATGACTTATACTAATCAAACCGTTCATGAAATATTATTTAAAGGTTTTAACGATTCTCCTATGTATAATGGTACAATAAAAAGTGTTGGCCCAAGATATTGTCCCTCAATAGAAACTAAAATTGTAACTTTTGCAGACAAACTATCTCATCAACTTTTTCTTGAACCAGAAGGTTTTACAACTAATGAATATTATCTTAATGGATTTAGTTCCTCTTTGCCTGCAGATGTGCAATATGAAGCATTAAAAAATATTGTTGGTTTAGAAAATTGTAAAATATTTAGACCCGGATATGCTATTGAATATGATTATTTTGATCCAACACAATTAAATGCAACTCTTGAAACTAAAAATGTTGCAAATCTTTATTTTGCAGGACAAATAAATGGAACTACTGGTTATGAAGAAGCCGCTGCACAAGGTATTATAGCCGGTATAAATGCTCATTTAAAACTTAAAGATAAAAGTAGTTTTACATTGAAACGCGATGAAGCTTATATTGGGGTTTTAATTGATGATTTAATTACAAAAGGTGTAAATGAGCCTTATCGAATGTTTACATCAAGAGCTGAATATAGAATATTATTAAGACAAGATAATGCTGATATTCGATTAACAAATAAATCACATGCTATTGGCTTAGCAACTGATGGTAGATTGCAGCAATTGCAACAAAAGAATGATGTTGTTTCAAAATTTAAAAATGTTATTTCTAGTTTATCTGTTAAACCAAGCATAGTTAATCCTATTCTTGAAAAATTAGATTCTCAAGCATTAACTCAAGGTGTTAAGTTAACACAATTATTGTCGCGACCAAATATTGAAATTAAACACTTTGAAGTTCTATTTGAAAATGAATTTAATGAATGCTATAACCAAGATGCAGTTTCAAAAGTTGAATTAAATGAGCTTATTGAAATTGATATTAAATATTCTGGTTATGTTGAAAAAGAAAAACTTGTAGCGGAAAAAATAACTCGTCTTGAATATTTACCTATTAAAGATGATTTTGATTATAATTCCGTACATTCACTTTCAACTGAAGCTCGTCAAAAACTTATGTTGATTCGTCCTAAAACTATTGGTCAAGCTTCTCGTATTTCTGGAGTTTCTCCTTCTGATGTTAATATTCTTCTTGTTTATATTGGAAGATAGTTTAATGTTCCACGTGGAACATTATAAAAGCATATTGAATGATAACAAAAATCTTTGATTTAAACGAACAGTTTAGGGTTGTGTACTCAAAATCGAATTCTGAGATTGCACATGTAGGTTTAATGGTTGGTGTTGGATCGTGTGATGATGGTATTGAATTTGCTGGTATGTCTCATTTTATTGAGCATATGTGGTTCAAAGGTACAAGTAGTCGTACTTCTAAGCAAATTGTTGATGATATAGAAATGCTAGGCGGCGACTTTAATGCATACACTTCAAAAGAAGAGACCTGTTTGCATATAAGCATTTTGAAGGATTCTTTAATGGTAGCTCTTGATGTTTTAAGTGATATTTATTTTAATTCATGCTTTCCTGTTGAAGAATTGGAAAAGGAACGTGAAGTAATTCTCGATGAAATAGATTCATACGAGGATTCTCCATCAGAATTAATTGTCGATGAGTTTGAAGAATTATTGTTTGAAGGAATGAACTTGTCTACACCAATCTTAGGAACTAGAAAATCGTTATCTAAAATTGATTTTAGTTCGATGAAATCTTTTTACTTGAAGAAATACTTTAACTCAAAAGTTGTGCTTTCGTTTGTTGGTAATATATCTTTTGCCGATTTTAGTGCATTAGTTATGTCATATTTTTGTAGAACTGTTGATCCGATTGATAATAGTTTATTGCAAGATGAGTTCTTCGAAACAAAATTGCATTTTAATGTTACTAAAAATAAGAAAACAAATCAATCACATTGTATTCTTGGTTTAAAGGCTTATCCTTATACCGATATAAGGCGATTGCCTTTGTCTATACTAAATAATATTGTCGGTGGACCCCAATTTAGTTCTCTATTAAGTTATTCACTTCGAGAAAATCACGGTTTAACCTATACGATTGAATCAACTTATACTCCTTATTCAAAATCTGGAGTTTTTATGGTTTATTTTGGTACTGATAAAAAGAAGGTTTTAAAATGTTATGATCTAATTCGTGTTGAATTCGGAAAAGTTTGTCAATCTACGTTACTTCAAGAAAATATTGAAATATATAAAAAACAAATACTTGGTCAACTAGCTCTTTCGTTTGATAATTATTTGAGTATAATGATTTCTCAAGCAAAGAGTGTTTTGATCTTTGATAAGGTTGATAGCTTTAAAGAGATAACTCGAAAAGTCAATTCTATAGATTCTAAAATATTAAAGGATGTTGCAAATGATATTTTGTTATTTGATAAAATGTCGTTCTTGCAATATTGTTAAATATAAAAAGAATCAGTAAATTCGCATTATTAATAATTATTCTATGGATGCTTTACTAACGTTTCTTTGTTTTGTCTCATACGCAAGTTTTATAACAACTATTGCTATGGGTTTTAATTATTTTAAAGGTAAATTTAAAAAACATCATATGTTAGGAACATTGATTGTTTTGACATTTATTCTGCTTACAGCAAATTTTTTATTATTTATGATAAAAGTGTATATTATTGGAAATCACTAAATATTTAAACTATTTAGATGTTATATCACTTGTAAATGTTTTTAAAAAATCTTCCCATTTTGTTGTTTTAAATGAGTCTGTCATAAAGAATTTTATAATAGGTTCTATTCCTTCGGTTGTCATATATCCGGGTATACCTGATAATAGATTTAAGTTTTCGTCAATAAATACAAAATTTGGAAACCTCATTTTACCATTTAATATCGTTACTGCAAATTGGTTAAAAGGGTGTTCTTTGTTTTCATTTATAAATTTGTAATTATTAAACACAATTGTATCTTTTGTTGTTGCATCTAATCTTACAGGGTAGCATTTTGTGTTTATATAATCTGCTAGTTTTGGATTATTAAATGTACTATTATCCATTATTTTGCAGGTTGGGCACCACTCGGTTTGAAGGCTTATTATAAATTTTCTTTTTTCTTTTTTATTCTTTTCTAAAGCTTCATTTATTGTTAGCCATTTAACATTCTCTTTTTTGTTTTTTAAAGAATCTGTAAATGTATTATTAAAGTCATTTAGGAACGGTTGAATGTTTGCATATTTATATATATTCTCAGCAAAATATATTAAAAATGCTTGTAAATCTTTAGCCGATTTATAACCTGGAATAGCTGTTATTACATTTGAGCTATCGTCAAAGTACATTAAATTTGGATAAGATAATTGTCCTTGCAATAATGTTATTGCAAGATTGTGAGAAGGTTTTCTTCCATTTCCCTGATAAGGTTGAGATGGACCATATTTTTTACCTTTGTATTCAATTGTATCAAAACTTTCGGCATCGAATTTTACTGCGTAAAAGTTTGTGTTGATATATGCTATTATGTTTGGATCGGTAAAAGTTGTTTTATCCATATATTTACACCAGCCACACCATTCTGTATAAATATCCATTATCATTTTACGGGGTTCTTTTTTGTTTTTTTCTAATGCTTCTTTAAAGGAAAGCCATTGAATTTTATCCGTTGTTATTGGTTGTTGAGAATATGTAATTGTGCTTGCTAATAAGCAAATAATCAATAATAAAAAGCTTTGTTTCTTCATAATAGGTTTAATTAATATTTCTGTATTCTTTCTATATTTTACATTTAGTATAAATATACAATTATTTTCAATGTATGGATATGTATTACAATTATATCCATTCTCTTTTAAAAGTTATTGTATCAATCAAAATTAGTTCTTTTATATTATTAATAAATTTTTCTATTTCTGATTAAAACGTTAAATATGTTGTCAATTGTACACGAACATATATATTAATGCTATCTTTGTTGTAGGTAAACTTTGTTAATTTTCGATATATAATATTTTAATTTATTTAAATGTTTGATTCATATGAGATTAATGTCATATTTTGTAAAAGCAGTTTTCTTTATTTGTTTTACCTTTTTAATTGTAGATTCATGTCTTGCCACTACATATTTTGTTTCAAAAACAGGTAGCGATTCGAATAATGGAACGACTCTAACAACGAGCTTTGCAACTATATCATTTGCTATAAGTAAAGCTGTTGCTGGCGATTTTATTTATGTTAGAAGTGGAACATATTCTTTAACAACTACAATTTCAATTAGTAAGTCAGGATCGTCAGGAAAAGTTATTACTTTATCAGCTTATCCTGCAGATATAACTTCTGTTTATCCTATTGATGGTCGTCCAATTATTGATTTTTCTGGAATGGCTATTGGTAGTAGTAATCAGGGATTTAAACTATCAAATGCCGATTATTGGTATATTTATGGTTTAAGAATTAAAGGTGCTGGCGATAATGGAATGTTAGTTCAAAATACTGATTATACAAATATTGAATTTTGTGATTTCTATGAAAACCGTGATGCCGGATTTCAAATTCGAAGTAGTTCTGCCAATTGTACCATAACTAATTGTGATTCTTATTGGAATGCAGATTATGTTGCTGGAAGTACAACTTATGATGGAGGTAATGCTGATGGATTTGCACCCAAATTAGATCTAGGACAGAATGTTAGATTTAAAGGTTGTCGAGCTTGGCTAAATTCTGATGATGGTTGGGATGGATATTTAAAAGCTTTCGAATCTAGTTTGCCCGACTTAATGACCACATATACAGACAATTGCTGGGCATGGAGAAATGGTTATTTAAAAGATGGTGTAACTACTACTTCTGGTATGAACGGTAATGGTATAAAAATGGGTGGAAGTACGAATAAAGATCAAGCACATAATTGGGTTGCAACTAATTGTATTGCAATGTATAACAAGTCAAAAGGATTTGATCAAAATAATAGTGCTGGTTCTTTAACTCTTTATAATTGTACTTCGGTAAAAAATACAGCACCAGATTATGCACTTAATAGTTCGGGCGTAACATACAATGCTTCAAGTGTTTTTACTGTTAAAAATTGTGTTGCATTTGGAACAACAGGTACTTCTTTTAAAACAGGTACTATTTTAGCTACAAATAACTTTGTTACTGCAAGTACAGACTATGTCTCAGTGGATACAACAGGTATTTCTGGTCGAAGAAAAGTTGATGGCAGTTTGCCCGATGTTAATTTTATGCATCCTAAAACGAGTAGTGTTTTAATCGATAAAGGAACAAATGTTGGATTGCCTTATAATGGAGCATTACCCGATTTGGGTTATTGGGAAACAACTTCAACAACAATAATAAATCAAAATATTTCATTGACAGTAGGTTGGAATTTAATTTCATTTAATGTTTCACCATCCGATAAAACTATCGAAACTGTTTTTAAAAATGTGTTGTCAAATGTTTCTGAAATCAAAACTGCCGATGCTTTTTGGCGTTCTGGTCAAAATGTTGTGTTGAACTCACTTAAAACAATTACAGATGGTGCTGCATACATGGTAAATATGAAAGCAGCTGGTAGTATAACTATTTCAGGTACAGCAATATTAGCTTCAGTTGGAACGATTAAAACAGGTTGGCAATTAGTCGGTTGTCCTTATCAAACATCAACAGCAATTACAACTGCATTTACAACTTCAAATATTTTGGCAATTAAGAATTTTACTGCATTTTGGAATTCTACTGGTTCCGGAACCCTTATAAATATAGACCCCGGAAAAGGTTATTTTGTTAAAGGGAAATGATAGTAAAATAGAATATCTTTGCAAAAAAAGTTATGCCTAAAGAAAAGAGACATCATCCAAAGTTAAAAACGCAATTACATCCTCGAAATCGACATAACGAACGTTACGATTTTACAGAACTTGTTAAGACCAGTCCTGAGTTAGCTCGATACGTTGCTTTAAATACCTATAACGACGAGTCAATTGACTTTTCCGACCCAAAGTCTGTTAAGATGTTAAATAGTGCTTTATTGAAGCATTTTTACGATATTACTATTTGGGAAATCCCTTCTGGTTATTTGTGTCCTCCAATTCCTGGTCGAGCAGATTATATCCATAATATTGCGGATGTTTTAGCAAATAGTAATAACGGAAGCATTCCTAATGGTCCGAAAATTAAGTGCTTAGATATTGGAATTGGAGCTAATTGTGTGTATCCAATAATTGGTGTTAAAGAATATGGATGGTCTTTTGTTGGTTCAGATATCGATTCTATTTCAATTGCTTCGGCAAATAAAATTATAACATCGAACGAAAGTTTGCAGGGTAAAGTCGAATGTCGACTACAAAAAGATTCTATCGATTTTTTTAAAGGAATTATTAAAGATGCTGAAAAGTTCGATATAACGATTTGTAATCCACCATTTCATTCTTCAATGGAAGATGCTAAGGCTGGTACTCTTCGTAAAATGAGTAATTTACAAAAGAAAGAAGTTACAAAGCCGGTTCTTAATTTTGGTGGAATTCAAAGCGAATTGTGCTACGATGGCGGCGAAGAACGTTTTGTCATGGAAATGATTCATCAAAGTCGCGAATTTGCCGATTCTTGTCTTTGGTTCTCGACTTTAATCTCGAAACTAGCAACATTAGATGCTATTTATTTTGCACTTGAAAAAGCTAAAGTTGTAGAAATAAAGACGGTTTCAATGGGTCAAGGAAATAAAATTAGTCGAATTGTTGCTTGGACATTTAAAAATAAGGAACAACAATTAGATTGGGCTAAAGAACGATTTATTTAGTTTTATTTTTTTGTTTGCCTTACTTTTTGTTTGAACAAAAAGTAACAAAAATTCAAGACAAAAAAACACTTGTGATGCCAATGTACAACGTTTTTCACTCGTCGCACGTATTTTTGTCGAATGCTCGAATCTATTTCTGTATTTCAATTACAAAATATTTTGATTTTTTGCATTTGAAATTCAGAAAATTATCTAGATTTAATTAATCCTTATATTCAAAAATCACAAATTCTTTTGCAATAGATTCGAACTTTGCTTTGATTTTATCATTGCAAAGATTTCCTATGCTGCCTTCGTGAGTATGGTTTACACTGCGTTCGGGCGAGAATTTTCCTTCGTTTATTTCAATTCCAACTTTCTTGTAGGCATCGCGGAAAGGCATTCCTTCTAAAACAAGCTTGTTAACTTCCTCAACACTAAATATGTAGATGTATTTGTCGTCGTTTATAATGCCATCTTTAATTTTAATTTGCTCGAACATTACGCAAGCTAGTTGCAAACAGGCTTTTATGTCGGCAAAACAAGGCATTAATATTTCTTTAATTAATTGCAAATCACGATTATATCCAAATGGAAGATTTGTAGTTATATACGAAATTTCGTTTGGAACTGCTTGAAGACGATTGCATTTACCACGAATTAATTCAAAAACATCAGGGTTCTTTTTGTGTGGCATTATACTCGAACCTGTTGTAAGATTATCGGGAAACGAAACGAAACCAAAATTCTGGCTTATAAATAAGCACATTTCATTAGCCATTTTTGCCAAAGTGGCCCCAATTGAAGCTAAGGCATAAGCAGTTATTTTTTCTGTTTTGCCGCGACCCATTTGAGCGTACATAACATTATAATTCATTGTTTCAAAACCCAATAAATCGGTTGTCATTTGACGATTCAATGGGAACGAAGAACCATAGCCAGCTGCCGATCCAAGTGGATTTTGATTGTTGATTTTATATGCTGATAAAAGTAATTGAATATCGTCGGCAAGACTTTCGGCATAGCAACCAAACCAAAGTCCAAAAGACGAAGGCATTGCAACTTGTAAATGCGTATATCCTGGAATTAAACAATCTTTGAATTTTTCGCTTTGTGAAATGAGTAAAGTAAATAACGATTTAACTTCTTCTAATACAAGTATTTGTTCTTTACGTATATAGAGTTTCATATCGACCAAAACCTGATCGTTACGAGAACGACCGCTGTGTACTTTTTTACCTGTGTCGCCAAGTTTGCGAGTTAATAAAAGTTCAACTTGTGAATGAACATCTTCGATACCTTCTTCGATAACAAATTCGCCAGCTTTTACAATTTTCATTATTTCTTTTAGCTCGCGATGAATGTCTTCTTTCTCCGGTTTAGTAAGTAAACCAATAGTTTCGAGCATTGCGGTGTGTGCAAGATTTCCTAAAACATCAGCTTCAGCTAAATAAAGATCGAATTCGCGGTCGCGACCAACGGTAAAAGTTTCAATGATTGTATCGGTTTTTGTGCCTTTGTCCCAAAGTTTCATGGTATAGTGTTTTAAGTTTTTAATTGCCCCTAAATCCCCTAGAGGGGACTTAAAACTCTTTTTGTGAAAGTTTTACACAAAGCAATTTCCCCCTTCAGGGGGTTAGGGGGTGTAAATTATATACTAAATTTCTTTTTGCTGTTTTTATGTGTAAATGATTTATGACCGTTTGCATAATCGCTAACAATATGACCGTTACCTTTCATCAACCATTTGTAAATCAATAAACCTTCTAAGCCAACGGGGCCACGAGCATGAATTTTATTGGTACTTATTCCAACTTCTGCTCCTAGTCCATAGCGGAATCCGTCGCAAAAACGAGTACTTGCATTCCAGTATACATTTCCCGAATCTATTAAACTCATAAATTTGGCAACAGCCATTTTATCTTTTGTAATAATTGATTCTGTATGTTTTGAACTGTATTTGTTGATGTGAGCAATAGCTTCGTCGAGCGAAGAAACTACTTTTATCGATATTTTATAATCGAGATATTCGGTTTTCCAATCTTGTTCTGTTGCTGGTTTTACGGCAATTATTGCTTGTGTTTTTTCGCAACCAAACATTTCGACATTAAACTTATCGAGTGAAGCCTTTAGTTTTGGAAGAAATTCTTGAGCAATAGATTCATGAACAAGCACTGTTTCTGCTGCATTGCAAACCGCAACGTATTGACATTTCGAATCGGTTGTTACGGCAACAGCCATATCTAAATCGGCATCTTTGTCGACATAAACATGGCAAATTCCATCGGCATGTCCAAGAACAGGAATATTCGAATTATTCATGATGTATTGCACAAATTCGTTCGATCCACGTGGAATTATGAGGTCGATAAATTCGTCGCATTTTAACATTTCGTTTACATCGCTACGAGTTTCGATAAGTTGAATCCAACCTTTAGGAATTCCAGCTTTCTCGCTTGCTTCTGCAATTATTTCGGCTAATATTTTGTTCGTTTTTAATGCTTCGCTTCCACCTTTTAAAATAACTGCATTAGAGCTCTTTAAACAAAGCGATGATATCTGAACAAGAGCATCAGGGCGAGATTCGAAAATTACGCCTATTACGCCTATTGGGCAGCTTACTTTGAATAATTCTAAATCTTTATCGAGTTCGGTTGCCGAAATTGTTTCGCCAACTGGTTCTGGCAACATCATTAAACTTGTTAAGCCTTCGATTGTTTCTTTTATTTTCGATGCATCGTATTTTAAACGTTTAAGCAGTGGAGCTCCAAGATTTTCTTTTTCGCTTCTTTCTAAATCTTCTTTATTGGCAGCAACAATGTCTGCAGTTTTTGCCTTTAATGCTTGAGCAATTGCTTGTAATGCATTGTTTTTTATCTGAGAATCAATAGCTGCAAGGCTTATTGATGCTTGTTTTGCTTCTGATGCTAAAATGTGTATTTCCATTTGTTAGGTATTAATTATTAAACAACATTTTGGGGTTGCAAAGTAAAAATTTAATTTACAAATACGAATGAATTTCTTGGGAAATGTAAAGGGAACTTTTAAAAATTCAATTATCAAGGCTTACAATTTTTGGAAAACTAGAGTTTACTGAAGTAAATGAAGGTTTTTAAAAAATTGTATAACGCAGAGAATTTGATATTTTAAAATCCCGTAAAATAAAAAGGGCGATTATTAAACCGCCCTTTTTATTACAACTTAATGAAAGGTTTACTTATCGTTTGGGCTTTTGATGTTTTGAGTTTTACAATATAGGTTCCAGGTCTATAAGCCGAAACATCTATAGTTTGAATTTCTGAATTAGAAAGGACTTTATCAATCAATATTCCAGTTAAATTATAAATTTCAATTGTAGAAATTGCATCAGTAGAAATGTTAATTGTTGAACTAGCAAGGTTTGGATAAACAGACATTGAAACTGCTTTTGCTGTTTTTACAAATGTTGCTGTTTGGGTAACTTGGTTAAATGATTCTCCATTAGTAGCAAGTAAGGTAACATTATTGAACGATAACGAAACATTTGCAGTTGCTGGAATAACTTCTTGTGTTGAAATGATTATAGCTTTTTTGTTTGTTGGATCTACAGAAACCGAAGTAATCGTTAAAGCATTACCCGTTTTTAATTGATTCGAAACAACCGATTGATATTGAATATTTATCTCTAAATATTTAGCTATTTCTGCAATGTTGGTGATTTCTTTATCAAATACTATTCTTAAAATATTAGAATCAATTTGCTCAACAGAACTATAGTTTTGGTAAATAAAATTTGTAGGATTAATTACTGGTAAAGCTATAATTTTTTGTAATGAATCTAGTCCAATTGAAGAGCTAGAAGCAACATTAACAACTAAATAAATATCTTGAAATGTTCCTGAAGAATTACTGTTTTTGATATAACATTTTGTGTAACCACTAGATACTGCTACAAAAAGACTTCCATCTCCAAATATATTAATAACACCAGTTGTTGCCCAATTTATTGAATTATTTGTTAATGGATTAATATTTAAGTAGTCGTAAATATTAACAGTATCTCCAATATTTACATAAATATTAGTATAAGTTGAACCGTTTACAACACTCGAATCGATTGGAATAATGTAATTAGGATCGTAAACATATATAAACCATTCAGTTTTTAAATTGCCAAATTTATCGTATTCGTTTATAAGTGTTTGACCAATATGTTTAGCTACAAAAGTATATTTTCCCGAAGCTGTTATAGTTGAATCTTGACTTACAAAAACGGTATTTAAACTATCTGAAGTTAAAGTATACGTTTCGCCAATTGCAAGCTTAATATACTGTGAATTAATTGTTGGGTATATAATTGAAGTGGTATCAAGAACTGTGATTAAATATTTTGAAATTATACTATCATTTGGTAAGCACATATACATTACCGTAGTTCCAATAGAAATTCCAGTAACATTTCCATCAACATCGATTGATGCAATTTTAGGATCTAAAGATTTCCATTTAATTGTTGTAGAATATATTACATCGGGTGCAATATTTATAGTTTCGCCTAAACTAAGTACATAATCGTTAGGATTATAGATTGGAGGAGGAATTATTTGTATATTACTATCAGCAACATAAACGGTATATTGCGAAACTATTTTTCCATTATTTAGCATAATATAGATGCTATCTAAACCAACTTTTATTCCTGTAACTTTACCATTTAAATCGACCTTTGCAATGTCTGTATTTGTTGAAATCCAAGTATATGGCAACGCAATCATTACTGGAGATTCGATTGTTATAGATTCTCCAACTTGTATTGTATAATCGTAATAATTCATAGGAGGCTCAGGATTAATTACAACCCCAGTATCTACTAAAATTGGATCTGTTGTTTTTTGATTAACTTGAACTTCCCATTTCATCATAACAGAACCGTCTGATTTTGTTATATAAACACTTGTAATACCTGGGTTTTTGCCAATAACTCTTCCATCATTTAAAATCTCAGCAATTTTAGAATCTAATGTATTCCAAGAAATTGTTGTAGCAGATGGGATTAGATAATTAATTTGAACGGTATCGCCAACTTGGACATAATACATTGAAGAAGTTGGATCAGGATTTGCTTTACTTGTATCTGAACTTGATGTTTGTGCTTGTAAAATAAGTGAGCATAAAACAAAGATTACAGTTCCAATTGTGTTTGTAAATTTCGATTTCATAAGTCCTACATTTAAAATTAATAAAGGCAACTCAGAACAAATATAGGTCGAAAAATACTGATTTGCAAGTGTTTGTTAAAGTTTTTAACAATTATACCATTGAAATTGTTAATAACATATTGTTTTTTATGATTGAAATATGGTTATTAACAAAATGCAGACATGATTTTGTTGTGTTTTTTGAAATGATTTAAATATCACAAATTCAGATAGTTAAATTATTGCTTTATTATTTTCAATGTATCTTGTTGAGCACTAGAAATTAACAGATTCTAATATCATTTTTTTTCTTGTTAATAAATACATTTTTAACATGTTTATCTGACTTTTAAACTTCAAACGTACATTTTTCATATTAGTTTTTAGGATATAGGATGCATAAAAATCTTAGATAAAATCATTTTGTAATAATGTTATTTGTAAAACGACAAAGTTATCTTATCAAAACAGAAATTATGAGCAATGTCGTACTATATAAAGCCGATAGTCGTGGAAAAGCAAATCACGGTTGGCTAAGAACACATCATACATTTAGTTTCGCTGGTTATTTCGATCCAAGTCGTATGCATTTTGGCGAATTACGAGTTTTAAACGATGATGAAATTGATGGTGGTATGGGTTTTCCAACACATCCTCACGATAATATGGAAATAATTACCGTGATTTTGGAAGGTGCTATTGAACATAAAGATAGCATGGGACATACCGAAATTTTAAAAAAAGGCGAAGTGCAGGTTATGAGTGCTGGCACAGGCATTAAACACAGTGAATATAACGCTAGTAAAAATGAGCTACTTTCATTATTTCAAATTTGGATTTTTCCCGATAAACAAGATGTTACTCCACGATATGCGCAACAAGCATATGATGTTAGCAAAACGAAGAATAATTTCATTGAAATAGTTACACCCGATGATGGTATAAATCCACTCTGGATTCATCAACATGCTTGGTTAAGTTTAGGTGATTTTGAGGTAAATCAAAAACAAGAATATCGAATTAAACGATGTGGAAATGGTTTATTTGCAATGGTTATTGATGGTGAATGCGAAATAGTTGGTCAAAAACTCACAAACCGCGATGCAATTGGTATTTGGGATACATTAACCGTAGATATTTCTATTACAAAACCGAATACCAAGATTTTGTTGATTGATGTGCCGATGGAATAACGTTATCGACCAAAATATTTCAAAACGACCTCGGCTTTTGCTTTACCAATTACACGTCCCATTTCGTCGGCATTTGCATTTTTAATGTTATCGATCGATTTAAAATGTGCCAAAAGTGCATCGGCAGTTTTTTCGCCAACACCTTCGATACTATGTAATTCGCTTACAATAAATGCTTTCGAACGTTTATTTCGATGATGTGTAATTCCAAATCGATGAGCTTCGTCGCGTAATCTTTGAATAACCTTTAGTGATTCCGAATTTTTGTCTAAATAGAGTGGAATAGGGTCGCCAGGTTTAAATATTTCTTCCAAACGTTTTGCAATACTAATAAGCATAACCTTTGGGAAAAGATTTAATTCTTGGAAAATATTTACCGCAGAATGTAATTGACCTTTACCACCATCAATAACAACAAGATCGGGAAGTGGTTGATTTTCTGCAATAAGTCGGCTGTAGCGACGGCGAATTACTTCTTCCATCGAGGCAAAATCGTCGGGTCCTTCGACCGTTTTTATATTGAAATGTCTGTAATCTTTTTTGCTTGGTTTACCGTCTTTGAACACTACGCAAGCCGCAACAGCATTGGTTCCTTGTAAATTTGAATTGTCGAAACATTCGATGTGTTTTGGTTGACGTTCGAGATTTAGGTCGCGTTTCATGGTTTCCATAATTCGCGTTGTGTGCATTTCGGGATCGACCTTGCTCATTTGTTTTACCTTTTCGAGGCGATAATATTTAAGATTTCGTTCCGAAAGTTCTATAAGTTTTACTTTGTCACCACGTTGCGGAATGGTAAATTTTACATTCGAAAGCTCAATATCAATGGCAAAAGGAATAAGAATTTCGCGAGCATCGCTAAATATTTTCTGACGTATTTCTCCAATGGCGATTTCCAAAAGTTCTTCTTTGCTTTCGTCCATTCTCTTCTTAATCTCGACCGTATGACTTTGAATAATTGCGCCATTGGCAACTTTTAAGAAATTTACATAAGCAATTCCAATATCGTCGAGAATGGTAAATACATCAACATTGTGAATATCAGGATTTACAACAGTCGATTTGCTGCGATAATTTTCCAAATGTTCGAGTTTTTCTTTTACGGCATGTGCTTCTTCGAATCGAAGTTCTGATGCTAATTGCATCATTGTTCCCTTTAAGTGATTTATCACTTGCATAATATTGCCTTTCAAGATATTTTTAACATCGACAATGGTTTGGGCGTAATCTTCTTCGCTTTGTTTTCCAACGCAAGGAGCCAAACAATTGCCTATATGATTTTCCAAACAAACGGTATATTTCCCTTTTTCTATTTGGTCTTGAGCTAGATTTAGATGACAGGTTCTAACCTGGTAAATTTGGCGAATAAATTCGAGTAGCGTTCGCACCATTTTAACCGATCCATAGGGACCAAACCATGTTGAACCATCTTGACTGAGATTTCGAGTTAGAATGATGCGTGGAAAAGGCTCGTTTTTAATACAAATCCATGGATAGGTTTTGTCGTCTTTAAGAAGAACATTATAGCGAGGTTGATATTTTTTAATTAGCGTATTTTCGAGCAATAACGCTTCTTCCTCGGTTTCAACAATAATGTGTTTAATATCAATAATTTTCGAGACTAAAATATTGGTTTTAACGCTATCGTGATCTTTGTTGAAATACGATGAAACTCTTTTCTTTAAACTCTTGGCTTTTCCAACATAAATAATTTTTCCCTCGGTATTGAAATACTGGTACACACCAGGTTTATCCGGAAGTACAGCGACTAACGATTTTAGGTGTTCGGGATTTTGTGGAGGCTTAGCCATTTATTACTAATTGAATTTTTAAAATTTACTTTACTTTTTTCTTGATAAAAAAGTAACAAAAAATCAAGACAAAAAACCGAGTGAAGCGAGCTCATCAATACCAATTAAAATAAACAATACTATTGATAAACGCTTATAATACCAATGTGTATTGTTTTTCACTCGTTGCAAGCATTTTTGTCGAATGCTCGATTCTTCTGTTGCATTTCAATTGCTCAACGATTTATTGTAGACACATAAATTTTCCTACAACGGTCTTACATGAGTTAAAACCTCTACATAAAATGCACGATCAATCATTTGTCCTAATTTACCGGCAGTATCTAAATCGGCTAATGCTTTAACCCATTGTTTTGTGTCTTTGTATGAAATAGCTCGATTAACTAAAGAAGCAATGTCTTTTGGATTTATGGCGATTGCTTTTGTGTAATCGGCAATTGCTGCTATATTATTTTTAGTGTTGTAATAGAGTAATCCGCGCCATGCATACATTTCCGATTTGGTTGGATCTAAACTGATCGCTTTTGTAATATTGCTAATTGCTTCTGGAATCATCTTTTTATAATTGAATGCCAATCCGCGCCAATAGAAAGATTCAGCTCGGGTTGGTTCATTTTCTATAACTAAATTAAAATCGCGAATTGCATCATCGTATTTACCCATATTACATTCTGCAATGCCTCGCCAGTGATGTGCCGAAACAACATTCGACCCCATTCGAATAAACGATGAATTGTTCGATACAAGTGCGATAAATGTATTATAATCGACCAAAGCTTTGTCGAATTGATTGAGTGAACTGTAGGTATTTGCTCGACCAATAATTGCATTTGCATGATCTGGTTTAAATTTAATTGCTTTATTAAAATCGCTAAGAGCTTCGGGATATTTGCCCATGTTAAAAAACAAAATTCCACGATTTCCATAAACAATATCGTAGGTAGAATCTACAGCTATACAACGATTGTAATTCAACATTGCACGATCCATATCTTTAAGTTCGTTAAAACAAAGGAATCCAAGATTGTTGTACACAAATGGTTGATTTTGATAGGATAACAAAATATCTTCGAACAAATAATCGCCTCTATACCAAACTTTTATTCTATTGAATGATGTGTAGCCAAGATAAACAGTCCAAGCGGCAACTATCGACAAAAACAAAATTTTGAATTTTCGGATAAATTCTTTTTTGTTGTCCGAAATCCAAACGTAACCATAACCAAGCATTATAAATAATCCAATATATGGAACATAACTGTAACGCTCTGAAATCATTGCCGCACCAACAGGCAAAATCTGTAATACAAGCACAATGTTTACAAAGAAAAATAGCGTTCCAAAAAGTATCATTTTGGTTTTTCTATACGAAATAATTGCTGGAATAATTAATAGAATATCGACAACTGGAGCTAAATACATATTCATTTGCAAATGTCCATCTACCATTGGTGGATATGGATGCATTGCCGATAATCCTATTGGTAAAAAGAACTTTGAAATGTATAATTCTATAGCACGAAACGACAATAAAACACGGTCGAGAATGGTAAATATTGGCGCAAGATTTTGAATTGCACCAACTTCCTTTTGAGAATTAACGGCAACGATTCCAAAGATAAGTGAAATGACGAAAAAAGGAATTTTCTCCAAAATTACTTTCAAGGTAAATTTGCGATCGTTAAACCAATCGATTAGCACAATTACTCCAGGAAAACAAACTGCTGCTGGTTTAGAAAGTATTGAGATTAGAATAAAAACAATAGTTAAAATGTAGTTTCGAGTACGTGCCAATGGTTTTTGAACGAAATCGAGATACATAATTCCAGCTAGCATGAAAAATGCTGTGTACAAAACGTCTTTTCTTTCCGAAACCCAAGCAACAGACTCAACTCTCATTGGATGAATTCCAAATAGTAATGCAGTTATAAATGCAATTTCGTTTCTCTTTGTTAGCTTTTTAGTGAAAACAAAAACCAAGAATACATTTACAAGATGTAGTATAAGATTATCGAGATGATATAAAAAGGGTTTAAGGCCAACAAAGGCATATTCAATAGCATAAGAAAGTTCGGTTAAAGGATGATAATTCCCATTATGATATGTTGTGAACATCGTTTTTATGTTCAGCCATTTAAGAGCTTGAATGGTGTCGTTTTCGTGAACATAGGTAGCATCGTCCCAGTTAAGAACAAAGCCATTGAAAAGTGATGGAAAGAAAACGACAAATGTAATGGCAACTGCAGTAATCGTAAGCCAAATCTGCATATTGTCTTTTTGTGGTAAAATAGGTGTAATAACCTTATTTTGAGTTTGTTTTTGTTGTGGTATTTTGGGGTTTCCCTTTGTCTGATTCCCTTTTGCCATAGTTAGATTGTTTTAAATCGAATCAAAAATACTTAAAAAAATCAAACATGTTGAATATGCTTTGAAAAAAGAAAGAAGAATATCTTTTCTACTATTGAATTCTGACGAATGATTTAAACTCTTTTTGTTAAAGAAATAAACCGCTATCTTTAACTAAGTTTTGGGCTTCGATTTTATCCCATTTTTGATTTATTGAAATAATATTCGCTCCATCTTTAAAAGGTGGATATTTTTGTTTCATTGTTAAACGACAATAGTGATGAAGATAAACTCCAAGTAATAATTGAGCAGGTTGAATATCGCCAACTTCTATAAAACGTTTTCGTGTTCGCATAAAAATGTCGAAATCGGCAGCTTGTATGCGTTCGTCCCACAAGCCAATTGTTTCGAGACCTTTGCGTGTTAGTAAAACATTTGAACCCGAAATACCAAGTCGAATTTTATTTCCAAATTGGGCTAAACGATTTTCGGTAAATGTTTCCCAATTTCCATACATAAGATTTTGCATTAAATTAAGATTCCAATAACGTGAACCAAACATACTTAGTAGAGGTATTCTAATTCGTTTCCATCGTTTGCGACTTTTATATGTTGCTTCATCAGTTTCAATTCTATCAGTTGCAACACAGGTAGCAATATCTAAATTGTGTTCTTGCATAATCGACAATGCATGTTTGTCCCAATGTTTCGAAACGACAATATCGTTATTCATAAAAATCAACATATCGTATTTAGCATGCTTAATTCCAATATTTTGACAATATGGATAAGAATAATTTCCATCGTTTTTTATAACAATAACATCGGGTTTCGATTCGAAATATTCAAGACTTCCATCGGTCGAACCATTATCAATTATAATCAATTCGAAAGGATGGTAGGTATATTTTTTGAGCGATTCATAGTAAAGCCTATTCATATCGCGAAGGTTATATATAGCAGTTATGATGCTTAGCATGAATGCGGTTTACGTTACGTGCAACATTTTTATGTATCTTTGCAAAGATATTAAAGAATTCGATTGGTTTACGATTGCATTTGCTGAAAACCGTTTCGATTTTTTCTGTTAGACTTTTTATTGAATAATAAGAATATGAAAGATTTTCTCCGATTATGGACGTATATTAAACCCTATAAATATCGCGCTATATCGAACATTTCACTGAATTTTACCGCAACACTTTTTTCACTATTTTCTTTAAGTCTCTTTGTTCCTTTTCTTGGAATATTATTTGGAACTCAAGAAATGGTAAATGTGTATAAACCATTAACTTCGACCGAAGCTTTTAAAAACGATTTTTACTATTTACTTAGTCAATTAATTATAAATCATGGAAAATCTTCGGCATTATTAGTTGTTGTTTTTTGTGCATTAATTGCTTCGCTTCTTAAAAATAGTTTTGGATATTTTGCTTCATATAATATGGCTCCAATAATTAATGGAGTTATGCGCGACATACAAGTTGTACTGTATCGTAAAGTGTTACAATTGCCATTATCGTACTATTCCGACGAAAAAAAAGGGAATATAATGGCTCGGATAACAAATGATGTTGAAGAGATTAAATTTTCGATAATGAGTACTCTCGATATGTTGTTTCGAGATCCTTTAACGATTATAATTTATCTCGTTGTATTGATGACTTTAAGTCCTCATTTGACCTTAATAGTTCTTGGATTGTTACCTGTGAGTGGAATCGTTATAGGAACAATTGGACGTAAATTACGCAGTCAGTGGGGGAAAAGTAAAGACCGTTACGGAGCTTTAATTTCAATAATTGAAGAAACAATTGGCGGTTTAAAAATTATTAAAGCATTTGGAGCAGAAAAGAAAATTGATGATCGGTTTACACAGCATATAAATGAATATACAAGATTAATAAATCGACTTACACGCTTAAATTCATTGGCAACTCCATTAAGCGAATTTATGGGAATGTCGGCAGTTATGTTTGTTTTGTATTATGGAAGTAATTTGGTTATCAATCATCAAAGTAACATGTCGCCACAAAGTTTTATTGGCTATTTAATCATCTTCTCACAGATTATAACACCGGCAAAATCGCTTGCTAATTCATATTACAACATTCAAAAAGGTTTGGCATCGCTCGATAGAATTAATGTAATTGTGAAAGCCGATTTAATAATTAAAGATCCTGAAAATCCAGTTGCTTTCGAACATTTTGATACTTTAATAGAATTCAAAAATGTATCGTTTAAGTACAAAGAAGCTTATGTCTTAAAGGATATTACAGTGCAAATTAAAAAAGGACAAACCATTGCTTTAGTTGGACATTCCGGTTCGGGAAAATCGACAATGGTCGATTTAGTTCCACGCTTTTGGGATGTTGAAGAAGGTGAAATTTGCATTGATGGATTACCAGTAAAATCTATTAAAATTGATAATTTACGTCGACAAATTGGGTACGTAAATCAAGAACCAATTTTATTTAACGACACCATTTTTAATAACATAGCTTTTGGTGTTGATTCGGCTACTCCCGAAGCAGTTATTGCTGCTGCAAAAGTTGCAAATGCACACGATTTTATAATGGAAACACCCAATGGTTACGAAACAAACATTGGCGATCGTGGTAACAAACTTTCTGGTGGTCAACGTCAACGTTTAAGTATTGCACGAGCAGTACTTAAGAATCCTCCAATATTAATTCTAGATGAAGCTACATCAGCTCTCGATACAGAATCGGAACGTTTGGTTCAAAATGCTTTAACAAATTTGATGAAAAATCGCACCTCATTGGTTATTGCACATCGTCTTTCAACGATAACACATGCCGACATAATTTGCGTTTTGCGAGATGGTGAAATTGTGGAACGAGGTTCGCACAACGAGTTAATGGAAAAAGCAGGTTATTACAAGAAACTGAATGATATGCAGGTTTTTCAATCGTAAATGATTGGTTAACTTTTTTCATTGTTGACTTCATTGCCGTTGTCATAACAAACTGTGTGAAATTAAGTGCAAATACCCTTAGGTTTTAGCCGAAAAATTCAATTATTTGGATTAAGCTATCGGGAATATATTTTTTAAATCAGTTGGCTTCAGCCAACTGCAAAGAATCCTCATACAAAGAATTTTCCGCTACAAAAGTGTTTTTTCTTCTCGAACCCATCCCAATACCCCAATTATTTTTACCTTTACCCCGCAACAGTCAGATTATAAACGGATAATAACAACAATATGAAAAAACTTTTATTCCTTCTTTTAATTGGAATGAGCTTAGGAGTTTGGGGACAAACTAGTAAGCCGCAGTGGGTTAATTTTTATTCAATGAATATCGTAACTTCCATTGTACCTGAAGGTAATACTATGTGGGTGGGAACCAAAGGTGGAGGTATATATCAATCCGATTTAAATGGGAATATGCTTCAAAGGTTCACAATAGATAATGGTTTATTTTCAAATAATATTAATTCTATTGCTATTGATGCTCAAGGGAATAAATGGATTGGAACCTCAGATGGAGTAACTAAATTTGATGGCAAAATCTGGACAACTTACACTGTATTAAATGGTTTAGCACATAATAATGTTACTTCTATTGCAATAGATGTTCAAGGAAATAAATGGTTTGGAACGCCTAGTGGTGTATCGAAATTTGATGGTGTAAATTGGAAAACATATTCTGTTCCAGATGGTTTGGCAAGTTATTCTGTGAATTCAATAACAATTGATATTCAGGGTAATATATGGTTTGGAACTGATCTAGGAGTTTCAAAATTTGATGGTAACAATTGGACTACATTTGCCATGCCAAATGGAACATATCAAGATGTAAGTTCAATAGCCATCGATGCACAAGGTAATAAATGGTTCGAATTAGATGATTGTCTTGCTAAAATAGATATTAATAATGTTTTTACACCTAAAAACGGTGATTTAGCATCTAATGTAAGTTCAATTGTTATTGATGCACAAGGAAACAAATGGTTTGGAATAAATAGAGGAGTAACAAAAATTGATGTCACAAACAACCGGAGAGAATATTCAACTGCACATGGCCTAGTTGATAATAATGTAAAAGCTATATCCATTGATAGCCAAGGTAATAAATGGTTTGGGACAATCAGCGGTATATCAAAATTTGATGGTAATAACTGGACAAACTTTGTTACAAATGGATTAGTTCAAAACGTTGTAAATTCTATTTTAATCGATGATAAAGGAAACAAATGGTTTGGAACTGCTGGTGGTGTATCGAAATTTGATGGTACGAATTGGACAACATATACTACAACAAACGGCTTAGCAAATAATTATGTTACATCTATTGCCATCGATGTCATTGGAAATTTATGGTTTGGAACATTGGGAGGTGGAGTATCGAAATATGATGGAACAAGTTGGACAAATTATAATAAAACAAATGGTTTAGCAAGTAATGATGTTTATTCAATTGCCATCGATGCCCAAGGTAATAAATGGTTTGGGACATATTATGGTATATCAAAATTTGATAATATCAATTGGAAAACATATCCATCTACAAACGGTTTGGGATATAATTATGTTACATCAATAACTTTAGATTTAATAGGCAATATGTGGTTTGGAATGACTGAAAAAGGAGTATTTAAATTTGATGGTATTACTTGGCAAACCTATAACATGAATGATGGTTTATCAAGTTATTGTGTAAGTTCAATAGCAATAGATGCCTTAGGTAATAAATGGTTTGGAACGTATTATGGTGGAGTATCGAAATTTGATGGAACAAGTTGGATAAACTATAATACAAAAAATGGTTTAGCTGATAAAAATGTTCAATCAATTGCGATAGATGTCCTTGGGAAAAAATGGTTTGGTACGTCTGGTGGTTTATCAAAATTCGATGGTATTAATTGGACAACTTATACAACAGTTAATGGCTTAGTCGATAATAATATTACATCAATTGCTTTAGATTCAAAAGGGAATAAATGGGTTGGAACATATGGTGGAGTAAGTGTTTTTAATGAAAATACTGTTGATTTAATAAACAATACTTTAAGTGACAGTTTTCCACAGATAAAAGGACATGTATTTTTAGATTTTGATAAAAACGCTACTTTTAGTACAGGCGACTGTTTTCTAAAAAACCAAAAAGTACTTCTATTACCCGATAGCATAAGCTCTTTTACAAATTACAAAGGAGAATATGCATTTAATGTAGATTCTGGTAAAACATATACTATTCAAATTATACCGCAAACACCGTATAATAAAGGTTCACAATCTCTATCATTGCAGATAAAAACATCTAAAAACGATACTATTTTGTCAAGAATAGGATTATATGGGCTTGATACAGTATGTTTTCAATCATCGTTTAATGCGGGCATACACCGATGTGGGAAAGAAGTTCCTTTTTATTACACATTTCGAAATACAGGAACACATATTGCAAATGCTGTAGTTGCTGTTCAAATTGATAAAAGGGCAACAATTGTAAGAACAATTCCAACTGTCGATTCAATTGGAAGCGATAGACGTCTTTTTTGGAAATACAACAATCTGCCCATATCCGACGATAGACAAGTACAAATACAAGTAAATCTTTTGAATGCAACTATAGATACTCTTTTCTATAAAGCAGAACTTATTTATAAAAATTCTGTTGCAACTTCTGCCGATTTAGTTTTACCAACTCGTTGTAGTTATGACCCCAACGACAAACAAGTAAGCCCTGTTGGTATAAACAAAGAAAAATTAACGCTCAAAAACCAGCAATTACAATATACCATCCGTTTTCAAAACACAGGAAACGATTATGCTTACGATGTAAAAATACTTGACACACTTGCTACAAGTCTCAATTGGTCAACATTGGCAGTTGTGGCATCGAGTCATAAGGTAAGAACAGAAATTACTGCAAAAGGTATTGTAACCTACTATTTCGACAATATTATGCTTCCCGATAGTGCTACAAATTACATTGGAAGTAATGGTTTTGTGTGTTATACCATACAACCAAAATCGATCATTGCTGAAAATACCGAAATAGAAAACACTGCTCATATTATTTTCGATCAAAACCCCGCTGTAGTAACAAATACAACGCTCAATACCTTGGTTTCATTTTTTCCCTTTCCTGTCTCTGGTGATAGTGATGGAAATGGCATAATTAACGGAACTGAAATAGCTGGCGATTCAAATAAAAATGGCATTATTGATGGAACCGAAATGCTTGGCGACCTAAATGGCGATGGAATGATAAATAATGGCGAAGTCCTTGGCGACACTAATGGAAATGGTATTATTGATGGTTTTGATATATTTAAAACAATTCAAATCCCAATTTTAGTCGGTGACATAAATGGAAATGGAATAATTGATCTAGATGAAATAGCAGGTGATGTAAATAATAGTGGGATAATTGATGGTAACGAAATAGAAGGAGATCTAAATGGGGATGGTAAAATAAATAATTCGGAATTGTTGGGCGATAGAAATGGCAATGGAGTTTTAGATGGAGATGAGAGTACGAGAGTGAAAGAAATACTCAATTACTCAATTTCTCTCTATCCCAACCCCGTAACCGACAATCTTACCATAAAACTAAGCGAAGGAAAAATTCCAACTTCAATACGAATTGTTAATTCGCTTGGGCAAACGGTATATTCGAACCAAAAACCAATGGAAACCAGCGTATCTATTCCAATGAACGACAAACCTTCGGGAATCTATTTTGTTCAAATTGTTGTTGATGGGAAATGTTTTTCGAAGATGTTGGTGAAAAAATAAATAGCTTCGGTAGAGACGCACGGCGTGCGTCTCTACCAACCCTTAATTCAACCGATAATCAATCTCCACCTCGGCGCTTCGCAATTCTTCGATGTACTCGAATAACTCGTTCGATAACTGCGTTTTAAAATTTGGAGATTCCATTTCTACCCAAATTTTTTCAGCTGGATGATACACCATAAAACATAGAGGAATGCCATTTACAATATTTTCGTCGGCAAAACCATAGAACGATTCTATCATTTCTTCGTCAAGGTCGCGAACGTTAACACGAACGGTAAATTTTTTAATTCTCTTTTTAAGTTCCGAAAGCTGTTCTATTGTTTGAATCTTAAACCCTAATTGTTCGCTTCCTCGGAAACGAAAATCGACTGTTCCTTTAATACTTATGCGGTTTCCAACAATTGCGGCACTATTAAAATCTTCGTTGTCTTTACCAAATAATGCAAACTCGAACGAACCATAAAAATCCTCGAGTTTAAAAATAGTAAATGGCTTATTCGTTTTTGTTAAACCAACTCTTGTGCTTGTAACCATGCCGGCAACGGTAAGTTCTTTGCCTTTCAATGGTTCCAATTCTGTCAATGCCGAAAGATGCGTGCGACAGAAATGATTACATTCAATTCTAAATTCGTCCAATGGATGAGACGAGAGGTAAATGCCAATTAAATCGCGTTCGTCGTTTAAGGTTTGTAGAGCAGATGGAACTTCGCCTTTAGGGAATTCTGGTTTGCTAATTTGCACTTCCAAAACATCACCAAAAAGACTTGGACCTGCATTGCTTCCGCTTTGCATATTTTGTCCAAATTTAATAAGCGTTTCCAAAAATGGACCATTATTATCGTCCAAGAAATAACGATGACGTTCGAAACCAAAACCGTCGAAAGCACCTGCTTTTATAAGGTTTTCGATACATTTTTTATTTACTGCTTTAAGATTAACTCGACTGAAGAATTCCCACACATCTTTGTAAGGACCATTTTTTTTGCGTTCGTCAATGATGTTTTCCGAAGCTGCTTCGCCAACACCTTTAATGGCACCAAGTCCGAAGCGAATTTCGTCTTTTGTATTTACCGCAAAGCTAATTTTACTTTCGTTAACATCGGGAACCAAAACCTTCATGCCCATGCGTTTGCATTCGTCCATGAAAATGGTGATTTTGTCGATATTGCTAAGGTTGCGACTAAGAACGGCAGCCATAAATTCGGCTGGATAATTAGCTTTTAAATAACCAGTTTGGTATGCAACATAAGCATAACAGGTTGAATGCGATTTGTTAAAAGCGTATTGTGCAAATGCTTCCCAGTCGGTCCAAATTTTATTAAGCTTATCTTCGGGATGTCCTTTGGCTTTTGCCTGATCGATGAATTTGCTTTTCATCTTATTCAGAACCTCTATTTGCTTCTTTCCCATTGCTTTACGCAAAGTGTCGGCATCGCCTTTGGTAAAATCGGCAAGCTTTTGCGACAAAAGCATTACCTGTTCTTGATACACTGTAATTCCATAAGTATCTTGCAGATATTCTTCCATATCGGGAACATCGTACTCAATAACTTCCTTACCATGTTTCCGCTTGATGAAACTTGGAATATACTCAAGGGGTCCCGGACGATACAAGGCGTTCATTGCAATTAAATCCTCGAATCGGTTGGGTTTAAGTTCGCAAAGATATTTTTTCATCCCAGCAGACTCGAACTGGAATAGTGCTGTGGTTTCGCCTTTACTATAAAGTTCGAATGTTTTTTCGTCGTCGAGTGGAATAGTTTCTATAACAATGTCGATGCCTTTTGAATCTTTTACAAATGCTACCGCATCTTTAATGATAGATAGCGTTTTAAGACCAAGAAAGTCCATTTTTAGCATCCCAACTTCTTCGATAAATTTACCTTCGTATTGGGTTACTAAAAGTCGAGCATCTTTGTTCTTGCTAATTGGAATATGATCCCATAATTCGTCTTTACATATTATAATTCCACAGGCGTGAATTCCCGTTTGACGAACCGATCCTTCGAGGGTTTCGGCATATCGTAAAGTATTTTGGATTAATATATTTTCCGATTTTTTCTCTTCTTCTAGTTTTGGTTCGAGCTTGCAAGCATCTTTAAAGTCTTTGGCTTTTTCTGGCACTAATTTGCACAGTCGGTTGGCTTCGTCGAGTGGTAATTTTTGAACGCGGGCGACGTCTTTTATCGACGATTTAGTTGCCATTGTACCAAAGGTAATAACGTGAGCAACACTTGTTTCGCCATATTTATTTACCACATATTCTAAAACACGTTCGCGACCATCTTCATCGAAGTCAATATCAATATCGGGCATCGAAATACGATCGGGATTCAAGAAACGCTCGAACAGAAGGAAATATTTAATCGGATCGATTTCGGTAATTCTTAGACAGTACGCAACTGCCGAACCAGCAGCTGATCCACGACCTGGACCAACGGCAACATCCATTTCGCGTGCTTGACGAATAAAATCCCACACAATGAGGAAATATCCTGGGAAACCCATCGATTTTATGGTTTCCAACTCGAAATCGACACGCTCTTTTTTAGCTTCGTCGAAATCGCTGCCCCAACGCATTTCAGCACCTTTATAAACAAGATGTTTAAGATAATCCGATTCGTATTTTATGCGTAATACCTTTTGGTAACTGCCAAACATATCGAATTTCTTTTGGGTAAATTCTTCGATTAGTGCTTCTTGCGAATATTTTTTAGCAAATTCTTCCATTGTACCAAAATCATCGGGAATAGGAAACTCGGGCATTACAGGAGCAATATCAAGATTATAGCTTTCGATTTTCGATACAATTTCTTGTGTATTAGCTAATGCTTCGGGAAGATCTTCAAAGATCTTATTCATTTCCTCGGGCGATTTCAAGTATTCTTGAGTCGTATAACGCATTCTGTTGAAATCGTCTAGATCTTTGCCAGTGTTTAGGCATATTAAATGATCGTGAGCAACTGCATCTTCGGCATTAATGAAATGTACATCGTTCGTTGCAATTAGTTTAATACCAGTGCGTTTAGCAACTTCAACAAGTACAGCGTTTGTTTGTATTTGACGTTGATAAACATCAGTATCCATTTCGGGAATGCCCGATTTATGCCTTTGTAATTCCAAATAGAAATCATCGCCAAAAACGGCTTTATATTCTAATGCTAATTTTATAACTTCCTCAATATCTTTTGTTCGAGCAGCATATGGAATTTCGCCACCTAAACATGCGCTACTACAAATTAGCCCTTCGCTATGTGCGTTAAGCAATTCTTTGTCAATTCGAGGATGATGATAATAACCTTCGGTATATGCTTTTGAAGCGATGTGGATTAGGTTTTTATATCCAATATGGTTTTTGGCAAGCAAAATAAGGTGATAATATGCTCGCTTATTTTCATCTCTTTCTTTGTCGAAACGTGAGTTTGGAGCCACATAAACTTCGCAGCCCAATATTGGTTTAAAGTGAATATCTTCGTAAGGCTTCCCCTTTTCTTTTGCTTTTTCTTTGCGTTTTTTTACAACATCTTTGGCCGAATTATAAAATTCTTTTACGCCAAACATATTGCCATGATCGGTAATTGCAATGGAGTTCATTCCAAGGTCCATTGCCTTATTTATCAACGATTTTATTTCGCAGGCACCATCAAGAATCGAATATTGCGAGTGGACATGTAAGTGAGTGAATTCTTGAGACATACAGTTATATTATAGAAAAATAAATCATTCATTTTTATTGATTCAAAGATACAAATTAGAATGTCTAGCATCGAACTGAGTTATTAACAAAATGAATGTAAATTCGTAGAGACGCGATTTATCGCGTCTCAAAAATATCTTGTTTTAAAAACCCATTTCGCAATTTACGTACTATTACATTAGTTAAATATCGGTTTAATAAATTGCTATATGTAGGCGAAATTCGCATTTATAGTAATATTTGATAGCTATATATTGCTAAGTAAATTATAATATGTTATATTTAAAAATATTAATTTAAAACATTAAACAATATGTCAAAAGAAAGTGTAGTTGAATTGTTGACGAAAGGTGGAAACGACAATGCGTTTCGTGTTAGATACGATAACCTCTTTGCTAAAGATAAGTTTGTTCAGTTAGCAAATTCCGAAGGTTTTGATTTTACCGTAGAGGAACTTAACCAAGTTTTGCGCGAAAATGGAGATATTTTCGAATCGAATGGAAATCCACCTAAAAAAGGTATTTGGTTAAAAGATTAGATTTTTGTTAAAATCGGTTTTTCAAAATCATATTTATCCCATAAGTTTTACCTATTTTCTAGGTGAGCGCCCTGGTTCTTTAACTGGGGTTTTTTATTTTATATCATTGCCAAATTATTTTTGACAATTTTAAGCTGTAAAAATATTATGGAAACGCCATTATTCTGAGCCTTTACAGGAGGTTTAATTATTACAATTGTTTTTTATTCAATACATTAGATTAGAAATTATTAATAAATACTTCCTAATCTATTTTTAAATTTTTATATTTACCCCATTAATTACTGTTACTTTTTTTGAATATGTTCTTGAAACAATTCAATGAAGAGATATAAACATTCAAATATAGTAATTTTAAAATATAACAATAGAAAACGGTGGTTTTCTCAAAAGATACTATACTTGAAAAAGGAATATTTGGAATTTCCGCAGAAATAAAAGAACAAATTCTCTAATTCTTACGATATTTATTTTATTGACTCACATTAATCCTAAATTAATAATTTGAAACATGAAACATTTATTACTTATCATCGCTGCTTCGGTAGTATTTGCATTTGGTTCTATGGCACAAACAGCTGCCGATAGCAAAGGAATCAGTTTTCAAGGTATAGCTCGTGACAATACAGGCAGTGTGTTTGCATCAAAAACAATTAATGTAACCTTTACCATTCAAAATGGAACAACGACCGTTTACCAAGAAACACAAAGCGGACTATCAACCGATGTTGCTGGTGTATTTAGCACTTATATCGGCTCAGGATCAGCAACAGTAGCAACAGGAAATAAATATTCAGCATTTTCTGATGTTGATTTCTCTGTACAATACAATATTCAGGTTGCAGTTGCCATTAATGGTGGCTCATTGGTTACTATTGGAACCTATGCGCTTCAAGCCGTACCATATTCAAAATTTGCAACTTTGGCTGCAACAGCAACCAATGCAATTCATGCTGTAAAGGCTGATTCTGCTGTGGGAGCAGTAAGTGCAACCAATGGGGTACCACCTGGTTCAATGATGGCATTTGCTGGTCCAAAAACTAATATTCCTGCAGGTTGGTTATACTGTGATGGTACAGCATATAGCCGAACTGGAAAATATGCGGCGCTTTTTGCCGCAATAGGTACCTCGTGGGGATATGGTGATAATACTACATCGTTCAATGTGCCAAATACGAAAGGGGAATTTCTTCGTGGTGTAAATGACGGGAGTGGTACAGACCCTGATGCTAGTGCGAGAACTTTTAATTCAAAAGGTGGAAATACTGGAGATAATGTTGGTAGCTCACAGACTGATGATTTGAAAGCACATAATCATGCTTATAGTAAGTTTTACCTTAAACGTACTAATTGGTCCGATGGAGGTTCATCGTCTACCGATGGCACAGGATATAATACATCTACAACAACTGGTAGTGTAGGTGGCAACGAAACTCGCCCTGAAAATGTAGGTGTATTCTATATTATAAAGTACTAAAAAATATGAAAAAAATAGTTGTTAGCCTATGGTTATTATTTGCACTGGTGCAACTAGGCAGGGCTCAAAGCAATAAATCGGCACCCGTTGCCTTTGGCTGTGCCAGTAGCAATGGTGCCACAAGTACCTATAACGTTCCATTTATGATAGGACAATCTATTTATTCCAATTATATTGATACTGCAAAATGTCACATTGGATTTCCTTACGATGCTCAATATCTTCAAAATACTTTTGTGGGTGGTTTATCAACTTCAAAAGGCTATTATGCCGACTATGTTTCGTTGCAATGGAGCATAGTTAATAATGCAAATAGTATCACTAGCTTTATAATTTCACGTCGTTTGCTGTCTGATAATGCTGCTACTTTTCAGGTAGTGGCAAATCTCGATCCGAGTTTAATGAGTTGGAAAGATGAGAATTGTGAAACTGGAACCTTATATGAATATAAAGTTTATGCAGTGGGCATTACAAATATATTAACGGTGAATCTAAACTATATTACGGCAATTGGTTTTCGCCGTCCGGTGGGAACAGCAACAGGTAGGATAACATATGCTGGAGGTACGGCCGTGCCAAATGTTTCGGTTGTTGCTCAAACAAGTCCAGCAATACCTACATCGGCAATTGTTTTTAACGGTAAAACATCGTTTGGACTCATAGATGAGACTAAGTTTGGGTCTGTTACTTCGGGTTCTGCATTCACCTTTCAAGCATGGGTTAATGTTACTGGATCAATTAATAATGTTCAAACTATATTTGATAAAAATAAAGTTATTGCTCTTTATTTACATAACGATAGCATTTATTTTGAATTCAACGATTTAGGTAAAATAAGTATTTCATATGCATCAATGGCTGGATCTTATTTTCATATAACTGCTGAATTTAATAAAAAAACATTAATGTTGCAATTAAACAATGGCATTAGTGTTTTACAGGCAAAACAAACTTTTACCAATACACAAATTAATGATGTAGCTGAAGGGTTTTATATTGGTCAGGATCATGCTAACTTACATAGTTTAACTGGTTCTATGGACGAAATACGAATTTGGAGTATAGCTCTTGATAGTGCTATAATTCAACGTGATTATAGCCGAGTATTAACAGGAAGTGAAACTGGATTAGGAGCCTATTATCCAGTGAATGAAGGGGTGGGGAATATGGCTTACGATGGAACCCATACAGGTAATCATTATAATGGAGATGATGTTACTTTTAATAATATTGGTTGGACAAACTATACACCATCTTTATTATTTATAAAAGGAGTAACAGATGTCAACGGAAATTATCAGATTTCTGGAATACCCTTTGCTGCTGAAGGTTCTACTTATACCTTTACTCCTTTGTTTGGAGTGCATACTTTTAGCCCTTCACAGGCATTACGTTATTTTGCACAAGGTAGTAACATTAGTAATAATGTAGACTTTACCGATAAATCTTCGTTCCATGTTCAGGGGCGGGTTTTATATAACAAAACCAATGTGCCAGTACAAGGCGTTAATGTGTTAGTCGATGGCGCTTTGGCTATAAGCAACCGTACACCTGTTACAACCACAGCCGATGGTTCTTTTAAGGTTGATGTTCCCATTGGTTTTCATCGTATCACGCTTTCAAAACAAGGACATACTTTTGTCGATGGATTTCCAACAAAAACGTATAAAAATGCTAAAGGGGAATTAGATTCTTTATATGATTTTGAGAACGATATAGTTTCTCCTATCCGATTTTACGATGCTACCTTGGCAACCATTTCTGGACGTGTAGCTGGTGGTACAGTGCAACAAGCAAAACCCTTAGGCTTTGGTTTATCGAAAGCTAATCTTGGTTATAGTAAAATAGATTTAACCTTACAAACTACTGGCTTACTAAAAGAAACAATAGGAGATTCAGTTCTAAATCTTTCGGGCGATAGTTCTATTAACTCACATTTTACTATAAATGGAAATATGGTAAGCATATATCCTGATACTTCGACAGGCGAGTATGCAGTACTATTACCTCCAGGAACTTATACAATAAATTCGGTTTATGGAAATGCATATAACAAGGTTGATGATTCATACAGTAATACCGATTATGATTTTAGTACCCAAAATGGAGGACTAGGACAAATCATATTGGATATCAATAAGAAAGATAGTTCTAAGTATACATATACCGATTCGATTTTAAATAGTAAGACAAATAAAAAGATAGCTCATGTCGATTCTGCAATATATCGATTCAACCAACGCTACGATTATAAATGGCGGAATGCTCCAATTATAAAAGTAGAGCAGGTTGGTCAAAAATTCTTTGGTGACTCATTAATTGTTTTTACGGATAATAATGGAAATCCAATAGATAATCTGCATTTAAACAAAGTTGAGGAAGATATTGTTCTGCAATATCCCGATACAAATGTATATCATTTTGGATATCCTATTTTTCATCAACAGGTACCTTATACATTCAACATTCATGTTTACGAGAAATATGTAAATTTTGCAAACGGTACAAGCGATTCAATACCACAAAACGATGGTGGTACAATTGAAATCAGTAATGCACTTGCAAGTAAAACATTATTTAGCGATACACTCAATAATAAAGGAGCATTAACATATACTTTTGCTGGTGGTAGTCCTAATGTTATAGCGCCCTATATTTTAAATGCTACGTTCCAATATAATTATAAACTCAATAATGTAGCAGAAGCTGTTATATGGCAAAATGGATTAACGGGAATTATTCTTGGTGGTCAAAGTACAGGTTCAAACTTTATAACTGCTGGTCCAACTCAAGTCGATCAAATATTACGCGACCCGCCAGGTTCAGCAAGTTCGGCTTATTTACAAAAGGGAACAACCTCTTCACGAACTACAACAATGGCAGGTGCTATAATTGTCAGTGCTGGTGTTTCTGCAGAAGCTAAATTCGGAGTTAAAGCCTCAACAGCTGTAGGTTTCGGTGTTATGGTAATTACAGAACAAGAAGTTAAAAATGATGTGACCGTTGGTATTTCAAATAGTGAAACCAACTCTTGGGACGGTTCAACAACAATAACAACAACCAATACAGAACAGTGGTCAACTAGTTCCGATCCGGCATATGTGGGTAGTCAAGGTGATGTTTTTATCGGACACTCTACCAACCTTGCATTTAGCAAAACCCTTAATGTTGGTGTAATAAAAGATTCTACAGGAGCTCCAGTACTTACAACAGGTAGTAGTTACGCCTTTTCTCCACAATTCTGTACAGCATTTCTTTATACACAATATCATATTATAAATGAGCTATTACCAAATCTTGTTAAAATACGTAATAGTTTCTTTACACTGCAACCCAACATTTATATTCCAGTAAAACCCAATAGCTATGTAAATACTAAAACATGGTATTCTGCTAAAAGCGATACACTTTATGGCGATGCCTATACATTTGTACCCTCCACACAAATGAAAATAGCTAACTCCAAACAGGCTACAGATTCAATACTGATATATAATCAATGGATTGCTAATTGGGATACTATTTTAGCAAACAATGAACAAGTAAAAGCAGAAGCTATTGCAGAAGCAACAAACAACAGTGAAAACCACTCTTTTGATGCTGGAACAACATATGAAAATACAATCAATACTACATTCGAAAAGAGTTCAAATTACAGTTTTCATACAGAAACGACACTCAGTGCGTCTGACGTAATTGGAACTGAAATAGCTGGAACTGGTGTTGATGTAACAATTAATGGAAGTGTTGGAGGAACATTTGATTACTCTTCTGGAACTGCTATTAGTAAAAGTACTACATTCGACTATACGCTTGCCGATAACAATCAAGGTGATTACTTAAGTGTTAATGTTCTAAAACCTTCCGATGGTTTTGGACCAGTATTCTATACCCGCGGTGGACAGACAATGTGTCCATACGAAGGTCAGGAAATATCACAATATTATAATCCAGGAACGCTACTTAATGTTGCTACTGAAGCTAATCAGATACCGTATCTATTTGCAAACGGGAACAAGAAAGCAATAGAATTGAATGTCCCTTCAACACAACAAGCAATTTTTACACTCAATTTGCAAAATCTTTCTCAATCGGGTGTCAATGGGCAATTCAATCTCTCAATGGTTCAGAATTCTAACCCTAATGGTGCGCTCGTTGCTGTTGATGGCGTTTCGTTAACCCAAAGCAACGGATTGGTGTTTTATCTTCCTTCGCTTGGTTCAGTAAACAAAACCTTAACCATTGCTAAAGGTCCCTCGGCAATATTGAGCGATACCATTGGCATTGTCCTCAGTACCTCTTGTGGCGATGCTTCTGATACTGTTTGGGTTATTGCACAATTTACCCCTGCTTGTACTCCAGTAACCTTAACAGCTCCAATCGATCAATGGATAATGAATGGCATAACTGGCAGTTCGTTACCACTTAAAACAACAGGTTTTAATGCAAACGACCAAAATTTTCAATCCATCAGTTTTGAATATAAACCAAATTCAAGCTCAACATGGTTGCCACTTGCTTTTTTCTTTAACGATTCAACAAGTCGTCTTTACAAAGAAGAACAAAGCACCAAAGGTATTATACCTCCGGGTGGTACCGTTTCTTTTACCTGGGATGCAAGTCAAATGGCTGACCAAAATTATGACATCCGTGCCCGTTCAAACTGTGCCGATAATATTACAGCAACTTCAAATATAGCTTCAGGCATTAAAGATTTGTCTCCTTTGCGAGTATTTAGTACACCGCAACCTTCAACAGGAATATTGGGCATTGGCGAAAATAGTAGTGTACAATTTAACAAAACAATAGTTGTAGGCAAAATCCAACCCGACTATGTACAAGTTCATGGTGTACTTAATGGTTCGGCAATTGCTCATGCCACCAGTTTGAATCTTGACGGATCTACTGGATTTGCTAAAGCCGATGGATTTAGCTTTGCAGGTTCTCCATTTACTATAGAATTTTGGATGCAACGTGCCGATATAAACAAATCAGGTGTTATTTTCTCAACAGGAACTTCGACTGCAAATAAAATTGAAATCGCTAATACTGCAAATGGTAAAATGCTAGTTACAATTGGCGATAACAGTTTTAATGTCGATCCATCTATAATTTATTCTTCTACAGTTCCTGCCACATCATGGCATCATTATGCTTTGGTGTACGATACATTAAAAACGCTCAACATGTATGGTGACCAAAATCTTGTTCCCCTTATATCGAAATCGGGTATAAATTATTCAACTCAAGAGAGAAACTCAATCTATATCGGTCGCTCGGTTAATGGTGATAGCTATGGTCAAGCTACTATAAATGAAATTCGTATATGGAATACTGCTCGTTCAATAAGTGATGTGGCAGCAAATATGAGTTTACAATTGTCGGGTAGTCAACAAGGTTTAGTTGCATACTGGCAATGTAACGAAGGTACCGGATTTTTGGCAAAAGACCGTGCTGGTTCGCACACTTTAACCGTAAATGCTCCTTGGGAAATTGCATTAACAAATGAAGCTATTTCATTTGATGCAACTAAAAAACAAGCCTTGCTAGTAAATGCACGCCAATTAACGTTAAGTAACCAACAAAATGCAACTATAGAGTTTTGGTTTAAAGCACCAACTCAAGTTAGCAGAGTATGTTTGTTTTATAATGGAGTGAAAGATTCTACTGCAAACGGCTATAATCTTTATGCATTTGGATTGTTTATGGAGCCAAATGGTGTGTTAACACTTACAGTCGGAGGTTCAACCGTAAATGCAACAATGGGCTCTGTATCTGATAATGCCTGGCATCATTTTGCGTTAGTTATTGATAGATTAAGCAACGTTCGAACCTATCTTGATGGCTCTTTGCAAGAACAATTACCAACATCATTATTTAGTGGTATTGTTGGCTTGGATATGAGTCTTGGAGCATATAACAAGCAAATCACTTCTGATAGTTCATTCACCGATAAATATTTCACCGGTTTGCTAGATGAGTTTCGTATTTGGGAATCGGCTCGTCCAGTAAGCTTGATTAAAACATATAAAAACACCAAACTGACCGGCACAGAAAACGGATTGTTATATTACTTCCCTTTCGAGGCATATTACGATATGAGTGGAGTACAAGTTCTGGGCAATACATTCGGTAATAATACCGATTCAACTACCTTGCGTGCCATGGGAGTTGCAAGAACCGATACTGTTGTTGCAAGATCAATAAATGGAGCAACATTTACCCAACAGGCACCTCCGGTAAAAGATGCACAACCATTAACGAATCTTGCGGTAACGTATGTGGTTAATAACGATAAATTGTTAATTAACCTACCTTCACAATATGCTTCGCTTTACGAAAATTGTGTACTCGAAATAAGTGTTCGTAATATTTTTGATAAAAACGGCAATATGTTACAATCGCCTGCACAATGGACTGCATTTGTAAATCAAAATCCAGTTTTATGGAGTACTGCATCTGATACACTTAATCTTATGGTAGGACAAGGTGGAATATTTTCTACAACAATAGTTAATAAAGCTGGTGTTCCGAAAGATTTTACCATTAATGGTCTTCCTGCTTGGTTAACTGCAAATCCTGAATCGGGTACAATTCAGCCTGCTGCTACGCAAATAATTAACTTCACTGTTAATTCGGGGCTGAACATTGGTTCATACAATGCACCTATTAACCTAACTACCGATTATGGATATGATGAAAAATTACAAGTATTTGTAAATGTAAATGCTCAGGCTCCGAAATGGACAGTAATTCCTGGTAATTACCAATATTCTATGAATGTGTTTGGTAAATTACAAATTGCTGGAGTTATTGCCACAAACACTAATGATATGGTTGCAGCATTTGTTAATGGACAATGTCGAGGCGTTTGCAACTTAACAACATTAAGCAATTTTGATGTTGACGAAGCAATGCTTACGATATATAGTAATCAACAATCGGGCGATACTGTTACTTTTTTAGTGTGGGATGCAAATACCGGTCAAATCTACTCAAATGTAACTCCTGTTTATACATTCACATCGGATGTTGTTTATGGCACACCCAAAAATCCAGTATTAATTTCGTGTGGAACTGCAATTCGCAACAGTTATGTTTTAAATGCTGGCTGGAACTGGATTTCCGTTAATGTAAATAATGCAAGATCAAACAAAGTTGAGAATGTGCTTAGTACTGTTGGAAGTGCTGGTGATGTAGTAAAGGGGCAAAAATCTGTTTTCGATCAATTTAGTACAATTACTGGTTGGTTTGGAACACTAGATCTGTTGAATGCTGAAAACATGTACAAATTGAGTCTTGCAAAAGCAGGAACAATAACTCTTGACGGTACTCCTGTTAATCCCGATTCGGTAACAATCTCAATTTCTGCTGGTTGGAACTGGATTGGTTACATACCTCAGTATAAAGAAACCATAAATGAAGCTTTAGCTTCGTATGGCCCACAAGATGGAGATATTCTAAAGAGTCAAAAAGCCTTCTCTATGTTCTATTCAGGAATTGGATGGATTGGAACACTTAAAACCATGGCTCCAGGATATGGTTACATGTTGCAAACAGCTCATAATTCGTCTTTGATATATCCTCAAAAAGGATTACTAAAAAATAACATTGTTGAGAATATTCAACCTACTCCTAAAGTTTTAAATTATTCAGGTAGTCATGCACAATCGAATGCGACTATTTTAGCGCAAATTGCCGATAGTACTGTTGATATCAATGGGAAAGTATTGGCCGCTTATAGTGGCAAACAATGTACTGGTTTTGCATATCCATATAGAACAACTCAAGGTAAACCATTGTTTTTTCTTGTAAGTGATATTCTTGAAGATACAAGTTCATTGAAATTTGCTCTAGTAGATACTATAACAGGTCTGAAAACTCAGTTTACGAATACCATGGCAAATACTGGGGAAACTCATACTGGACAATTAAATACTCCATTTTTGTTATATACTAAAGAACAAAGTGAAATAAACGCTAGTCTTATTAAAAACGTTGTTTCAGCTTATCCAAATCCGTTTAGTTCAGCATTACATATATCAGGATATCTCAATAAAGCAACACCAATTGTAGTTCGTTTGATAAATGTTCTTGGGAAGGAAATGCTGAAACTTAATACTTCTGGTTTGAAAGGTCCATTCTCGCTTGATATAATTAATCAGAGTCAAATTTCCTTAGACA
>Ga0302288_1000079_pt1 | contig 86960 bp, 58 predicted proteins | sample III_Fen_N1_1_FD_194549 | JGI IMG/M metagenome (GOLD analysis project Ga0302288, IMG submission 194549) | Peat permafrost microbial communities from Stordalen Mire near Abisko, Sweden - III_Fen_N1_1 | ecosystem: Environmental > Terrestrial > Soil > Wetlands > Permafrost | place: Sweden: Abisko... | reverse complement strand
TTGGAGATTTTCAACACTAAAGACCTGTTGTAATTTCTGAGCTACGATTGTTTCTACAGTTGCTGTTACCCCATATATATACCAACGGTTGACTTTATGGTGTATTTATTAAATAATCAGACGATTATAGATATTAGCTTGACGGCTATGGTGCTGAGGGGGCAATATCTTGGTTCTTTTAGTTTATTGTTTATGAACTCCCGTCGGTTGGTACTTCTTAATACTATTTTATAAAAGACTTATGTACTACTGCAAAAAAGTGCTTTTATAACAATTGCAAGCCTTGAATATTCTTATTGAGTTTTGCTTCCTTTCTTAATTAACCATTTCGGTTCTCTTCCTATCTTATCAGTAGACCGAAGCCAAGATTTTTAATACATAATTTTGTTTTCAGTATTTTCCCTTATTTCGTTATTATAAATTTCAATTGTCAAATGGTTATAATTAATGAATTTTCAGATAGTTGTGATAAAATATTTGTAAAAGATTTTATTTAAAATACAGACACATTGAATCTTTACGTATATTTGACATGAATAAATATTTTTTGCAAAACATTTGATAATATGAAAAAAGTACTATTACCATTAGCTTTACTACTGTTTACTGTTCTTGGTTATTCGCAAGTCAGTTTCAAGATTCTAAAAGAAACGTTTACACGTCCAGATACCGTAATATTTGAGAATGAGACTCCAAATACTTCGACTTTGCAATGGTCTTTCCCTTATGGAATTGCACATTCTGTAATAGATAATATTGATACCGTTATTTATGTGACTCCTGGGCGGTATACTGTTGGTTTGGTTGTTGAATCTGATGATAAGGTTGTTGATACATTAATAAAACAAAATTTTGTATTTGTTCCGGGGATACTATCAAAAGATACAGTTTTGTGTACAACAGATACAATAAAGCTAATAGCTACGGGTGGTGCAGATTATTATTGGAATAATAGCAGTATGAGTGATTCTACACTAGTAAATTATTCTCCAACTTCGGGATATTATAAGGTCAAAATTATTCTTGATACAAATATGATGACTGATTCTATAAGAATTATTGTTGCAACAGAGCCCACGATTGCTCCAAATACAACAAAATATTGTCTAGGAGATCCCACTGCATTATTATTCCCCGATTTTATTAAATCATATAGCTTAACAAATCTGGTTTATGATGGGAAAGAAGCTTACAACTCGGGGAAAATAAAATTAGGTCCATTTACCAATAAAAGTCCATATTATTTTACGTCGTCAGAGATGTATTATCTCGATTATCTCGATACTTTAGGATGTCCTTGGAATAATAAGAAATATGATATTGGAAATTCGTCGATTCAACGACCATCAATAAATATTGAGAATCAAACAATGTGTAAAGGATCTCAATTCATGTTGTATTCAAGTACGGCAATGTCTGATTGGTATAAAAATGGAGAAAAATTGGTTACTGAATCGATCTCATTTACTGTTTCTGATACCGGTGTTTATGTTGTTAAAGCTTATGATGACTCATATACCTGTAGTACAACAGATACTGTAGTTGTTACTTATACTTCAGCAAATCCTGAATCAATAAAATCTGTTAATTATTTACCAGGAATAGGGTATGTTTCTTCATATACAAAGTATTATAACAATGAAAGTTATGCTTTATTTAATGAAAGTGGTCATTTAATTGATTCGATTTCTGTTGATATGAAATATACTTATGGGAAATCGCCTATTTTTATAGACACAACAACGTATGAGAGTGCTCCCAGTTTATATATGAAATCTTATAATACTTGTAATAAATCAGCATCATCAAAAACTGTACGACCTGTTTGGTTAAATGTTCAATATGAAATAAATACAGGTGGAAATATCTTATCATGGTCAAATTATGTGATTAATAATGTCTCAACATATTATATTTTTAAAGGGACTAAGCCCGAAAATATGAAACTTTTAGCTGAAGTTGCAGGATCAACACTTGAGTATACTGATACAGTTGCGACTCCAGGTGCTATATATTCGATAGGAGTTAAAGATGATAATAAAGTTGATGATTTATATAAAGATATGTTGTTGAATTGGCAGGCTGGTTATATAACATCGAATATTAGTCCGCGTCCAGCAAAATATAGTAGAATAGGAGTATTTGCCTTCTTACAAAATGATAATATTGGGTCAAGGGTTTATTTCCAAGCCATCGCTCCAAAAGCTGATTCAATAAAATGGGAATTCGAAGGTCCTGAAGGTTCAGTGAATACCAGTAACGGTGCAAAAACAGACAATTATTATTCAGTTGGAGGCTTGTATGATGTAACGGTAAAAACGTTTACGAACAATGTCATAGATTCTGTAGTCCTAAAAGATTTTATAAAAATAGGTAATGCAATCTATTTTGCAATTGATACTATTTATAAAACAGTTGGGAATGATACTTTGAGTATAAATATCGCAAGTATTATTAAGAATAATGTAAGTATGTTATCTTCATCTAAGGTAGATTGGTTTCTGTCTCAAGAAACCAAATCACCAAGAGCAATGATAACAAAAGCTGTTAATAATACTAAGGATAGTCTTTTGATCTGGGTTAATCCTATAGTAGGTGATACAACAATAACCATCCCATTGTCTGGATATTATATTGATGCTTATTATCCATCAGGTTCAATAACGCTAATAGTATCGGGAAAGAAAAATGAACAACCATCGTTAATTGATAGTATTCCTGACCAATTTGCTACTCTTGGAAAAAAATTTAATCCGATATATTTGCCGGACTATATAAAAGATGACTTTACTCAATTTTCTGAATTGAAGTTTATAACCGAATCAAATTCTTTTTTTAAGTTTTCGGTAATTGATGGCTATTTATATGCAGAACAGACTGATGGATCTTTTACAGGAACAACAGAGACAACGTTAAAAGTTATTGATGGAAATGGTTTGGAAGCAAATTTCTTGTTGCATTACACACAACCTTATTTAGTTAATGTACCCATAGCTCTGCCTAAAGCTTCATTTTCTTCAAATAAACTTATAATTGAACCATCGAGTTCTGTTCGGTTTAGTACACAATTGTTTTCGGCAGATTCTATCGAATGGAATTTTAGTGGAGGAGTTAAAACATCAGGATCCATCGTAAATCCAACTGTTACTTTTGATAAAGCAGGGAAATATACAATAACCTTGACCGCTAAAAATAGTATAGGTAAGATTGATGTTGTGAAACAAAATTATATAGTTGCTACGGCATTGTCGCTTCAAGATACCACAATTTGTAAAGGAGATTCCGTGACAATTGCTGTTTTAGGAGCAGGCTTTAATTCATATCTTTGGAATACGAATCAAACGACTTCGTCAATTAAAGTTGCTCCAACAAAAACGACAAATTACAAAATAACAATGTTTAAAGGGGTTTCGAAAATTGTAGATTCTGTAACCATATATATTTCGACACAACCAGAACTAGGAAACGATACAACGTTTTGCGAAGGTGGTACATTGAAATTGACTCCTGGAATGTTCAATTCTTATTATTGGAATGGATCGACAGTTGCTGGTCTGTCTTATTTCGAAGCAACCACATCAGGGAAGATAATTGTTAAAACAATTGATAGTAGAGGATGTATAGCAAAAGATTCTGTAACAATCAAAAGCTTATATTCAAAACCTGTCGTGAATCTTGGAAAAGATTCTGTCTTCTGTTGGAAAAAGAACATTATGCTTGATGCACAAAATAGTGGTGCAAAATATAAATGGAGTTCTGGAGAAACGACACAGACAATATTTACAGATACAACAGCCACATTTTCTGTAACTGTTACCGATGTGCATTTATGTGCAAATAGCGATACTATTACGCTAAAAGCAATAGTGCCAATAGTTCCATCAATTGGATTGGTTACAAATAGTGATCTTGGTAAAAATCTTATAGCATGGGAACCTCAATTGAATAAGGGAATCGAATTATATCATGTCTGGAGAGAATCATCATCATCCAATACATTCGAAATAATCGATACTATTTATATAAACGATACAACCATTTCTATTGATCAAAAATCGAGTCCCAAAATTATGTCATATAATTATGCATTAAGTACTGTAGATGCTGCATGTAGAAATGAATCAAACTTAAGTCAAATATACTCAAGTATTCATTTGACATGTGTGTTAGATTCCAATAAGAATGTTAAAGCACGGTGGAATAACGATCAAAAATTGTTTATATCTCAATATATAATTTATCGTGCAAAAAAGGGCGAACCGTTAGTTGCCTATGATACAGTAGATGTTGTTAATGGATCGTCAATGATTGAATATATTGACACCAATGCAATAGGACTAAATTCCTATTATCAAGTCCGTTTTAATTTGAATAAGACTTTAACCCCTAGTAGGTTAAAATCAGATAGTGGTCCGTTTAGCCAAAGTTTAAGTAATATGGCTGAAAGCGAATTAACAGAAGTCGAATCAGTCTCTGATTCAAAAATTAGAATTAGCCCGAATCCTACAAATACAACAGCAACAGTTACTATTCCAACACTTAAATCATTTACTGTTTCGGTAATTGATTTATTGGGCAGAAAGTTGCAAATAAAAGAAGGTGTCGGAACTATTATTATTGATTGTACGACTCTTAACAAAGGAATATATATATTGAAAATGCAATCAGAAAATTTAATCACGTCTCAATCCTTAATAGTAGAGTGAAATTTGAAAGTTTTTACAAAAAAGAGGCTGTCCTAAATTGATAGGACAGCCTCTTTTTTGTAAAATGGTTTAAAATTAATAACTTATCATTTCAAATGGAACATCAACAATTTCAGAATATCCTTCGCCAGCTTCAAGCATATCTTCGTCTACTTCAAGATAATGCCATTTCATTTTTACTTTAGCTCCATTATTACTTATATCTTCAAATTTTGACATAATATCCATAATCATCTTTGAAGATGCAGTATTAAAATACTCTAATTTAAAACTAACAACAGTTTCTGCATTAGGCTTTTTCCCATATTCATCAATCCATGCAAGTATAGGAGAATAAAAAGCTGCAACGTTTTCAGGCATTGATTTTCCGTTCAATTCGAAAATATTTGCACTTGCGTCAAATATAACAGTTGGAGTATCTTCTGTTCCTTTAATTTTTATAGCATCCATATTATTTTTATTTTATTTATTTCTAGAGATAGTTGATTTAAGAATGAAAAAATAATTTCCATCAGGCAATGTATCAAAATGGTATTCTAATTTATGACCTGTTTTTTTTACCATATCAATAAAACCTAATCCAGCACCGCCTTTTTCTGATATTGAACCTTCTTTAAGTTTTTTGAAATACAACTCTTTTAATTTATCTTTATCAAGGCTGTTAACAAAGTCAAGCGATTGTGTTAGTTTCTCTTTTTGAGCTGCATCTACTGCATTGCCACTTATAATATGGTAAGAGACATCGTCGTTTCCTACGATAAAAATACCATTCCCGGAAAAAGCCGTATCTGATTGACCTGCGTCATCGGCATGTTTACAAATGTTTTGCAAGCATTCAACCATTACATGATATACCTTTTTGCGAACAGAGTCATCTTCACTAGCTTTCCCCATGTTCTCATCAGCCATAGATGTAAATGTCTTAGTTATTTGATGATTCACTTCTCCTTCATAGATTAAAGAAAAGCCTCTTTTTAGCATATCTTGATATAGAGTATATACGCTATCAAGATGCGTGTTTTGAAGTTCCATATTTTGCTTTTTTTAGTGATATTCGTAAACTATATATGAGATTTGGCTAAACTAATAGCATAGCCTGCGATTTCATCTAATGGTAATACTTTCATTGCACCGCCCAATTTAATAGCTTCTTTAGGCATCCCAAAAACGACACAAGAGGCTTCGTCTTGTGCTATCGTTTTAGCACCAGCTTCTTTCATTTCCAATAAGCCCTTGGCTCCATCATCTCCCATACCTGTCATAATAATACCGATAGCATTGCTTCCTGCGTAACGAGCTGTCGATCTAAATAGAACATCAACTGCTGGTCGGTGGCGATTAACTAATGGGCCTTCTTTAACTTCTACATAATAACGAGCACCACTTCGTTTTAAAAGCATGTGAAAATTGCCGGGAGCTAGAAGTGCTCTACCATTAATTACGGTATCGCCATCTTCAGCTTCTTTTACTGTAATTTTACAGGTTTCATTTAACCTGTCGGCAAAGGATTTTGTGAATTTTTCAGGCATGTGCTGAACAATAACGATTCCTGGAGAATCAAGAGGTAATGCTTCTAAAAATACTCGTAAAGCTTCGGTTCCACCGGTTGATGCTCCTACGGCTAAAACAACATCAGTGGTTTTCAACATACTCGTTTGTGGTGGAGCTGCAGGAATCATTACATCTGCCGAATATTTTGGTTGAACTACCATGGTTTTTTCAGAACTTACGATTCTGCGTTTTACGTGTGCACTTGCAGCAGCCTTCACAACATCACAGATTCTGATTTTTGATTCTTCGATAAATAGTTTTGTATCCATTTGTGGTTTGGTTATAATTTCAACCGCACCATATTCCAATGCCTTCATCCCAGTTTCTGTTCCTTTTGCTGTTAAACTCGAAATAACAACAACAGGTATTGGATGTTGGGTCATTATCTTTTTTAGGAATGTTAAACCATCCATTTTTGGCATCTCTATATCAAGAGTAATTACATCAGGAATTTCCTTTGCAATCTTAGCTGCGGCATAATATGGATCGGCAGCTGTACCCATTATTTCTATTTCTGAATCACTTTCTAGGATAGATACTAATGTTTGTCTCACTAAAGCTGAATCATCAACAACGAGAACTTTTATTTTCTTTTCCATATTATGAATTTCCTAGCGTTTTTTCAATAAACTTATGAAGTACTTTGCCTGTTTCTGTGTAATAAATTATTTTCCGCCCTAATTTACCTCCTACACTTAACCCAACGATTGGTATATTTAATTCAGCAAGAGATTCTTTTGCAATTTGGATATTTCGTTCGCCAATGTTAAACGATGATATTTGTGTGTCAATAATTTCTCCACCACCAAATATTTTAGCTGTTATATTTGATTTTGAGCATCCTAGTTCTAACATCCTTTGTAGTAATTTCTCTGTTGCAATATTCCCATATTTAGGTGTGGCTAACCCTTGTCCATTCCATAATGGGAGCATATAATGATTTATTCCACCGATTTGTTTTACATTGTCCCATAAGCAAACGGCAACACATGACCCTAAAACGGTTGTCACTTCATAAGAAGTGTCACTTGCAAACAATGTTGCTGGATAGAGGTAATATTTATCCATTTAGTCTTATTTCAAACATTTGTAACTAAATTGTAAATTAGAACAACATTCCATTTTCATCGATTGCAGTACCTGTCGCTTCTGTATCTATATGGACATCTGGTATTACAACAGAAAATGTAGCACCTTGCCCTACGATACTTTCTACTGATATAGTTCCATTTAACATGTCGGTAATTGCTTTAGCAACGGATAAACCTAATCCATAACCGCTAGATAATGTATTTATAGTATTATCTAATCGTTTGAATCTATCAAATATGACTTTAACTTTATCTGTTTCTATTCCAATTCCATTGTCTTTTATTGTAAAAATCATTGAATCGAATTCAAATGATAGTGATATTTCAATCATTCCACCGTCTTTACTAAAAAGTATGGCATTGTTCAATAAATTTGAATATATAAGGGATAATTTCCCAGGATCTGATTTAAAAGAGAATTCTGTATCTATAGAACTATTTAATGTAATCTCTAGTTTTTTTGCAGAAAGGCTTCCTTGATATGAATCAATAAGATTTTGTACTGTAGATAAGACATTAACGCTATATATTTGAGGATATGTTTCTCCAGCTTCTAATTCTGCCGCTGCAAAAATATTTTTCAACTGAAAATCAAGAAAAAAGGCTTCACTATGGATTAATGCTGCACTTTTTTTTGCTTTTTCAATATCTGTCATTGACGTTATTTGCTTCGATAAATTTAAAATCGAAGTAAATGGATTTATAATTTCGTTACGAATATTTGAAATAAAATGGCTCTTCAAAGCTTCTGATTCTTCCAACATTTTATTTACCGTTTTTAGTTGTTCGGTAAGTTCTTGCAATTCGGCAATTGCTCTTTTATTATCGTTGAATCGTTTTTCGAGTTCGCTGATGAGGGTACTATCATTTATCATAATCTACATTTTATCAATTTTTCATCTATTTGCATGGAGTGTAAACGTACTATTATTTTAAAAGGTTTTCGTTTTTGTTATATTTTTCTAAAAACAGTTGGTTTTACATTTACTAAAGGGAGATTCATTCCTGCAATTGATTCTGAATGACCAAGAAATAGATATCCTCCTGTTTTTAATTTTGAGCAAAGTTTTTGAATTACACGTTCTTGTGTTTGGTGATCAAAATATATGATTACGTTCCTACAAAATACGATATCAAACATTTGATTTATATTATAAACATCATCCATAAAATTTAATCGTTCGAATGATATTTTATTCCTTAATTGTGGGATAACTCGTGCTGTTTTATTCATCGGGTCTTTACTCTTTAAAAAATATTTCTTTTTTAAATGTAATGGAATGTCTTCAATTCTATTTAATGGATAAATAGCATCAATAGCCATTTTTAATATTCTAGTCGAAATATCTGTCGCTAGAATTTTAAAATCAGAAATTAATCCTTTTTCAATAGCTTCGCTCAATACAATTGTTAATGTATATGGCTCTTCTCCACTGGAACATCCTGCACTCCAGATGTTTACAAAATTCGAATTTTTAGGTGCAACTTCTTTAAGTATAAATTGATTCATATACTCAAAATGCATATTCTCTCGAAAAAAGTCAGTTTTGTTGGTCGTTACGACGTCAAACATGTGAACCATTTCATTTTGACGACCTTCTTGACTAAAAACATAATCTATGTATTCTTTAAAATTTGTCATTCCCAATTCACGTAAACGTCGATGAAGTCGGCTCTCTAACATGATTTTTTTCATGTCTGGTAGTTTTATCCCTAGTTCATCATAGATGAATGAACTTAATTTTTGAAACTCAGCTTGTGAAAGTTTACAATCGAATATTTTAAATTCGTTTCCTTTATCTACCATGGCTTTAATTATCAAGTTAAAATTTCTCTTCTTCGTCTTCTTCAAATGTCAAATCGAAATGGAATTCTTTATCATAATTTGTCTTTGTTTCCAGATCTTTGATGTTTTTTATTAGAATTATGATTCTTTTGATTAATTCTTGTAATTCTGATGAATGTGTTGATTCTATTTTACCTCCTTTTTCGATAAAATTTACAATTTGTTTCAAAGCTATTTGGATATTTTTCCTAATTTCTTCTTTTCTGATTTTTTTTCGCAAATCGTATGATTCAACTAATTTGGAAGAAACCTGAAATGATAAGATGTCAACGATATTTATGACTTCATCTTCGAGCAGATTTTCGAGTTCATATTTGTTATGGAGATTCAGTGTATTAACCTCTAATTGTAGTTGTCTAATTTCAAGGACTTTTTTATATCCAATCAAAACTTTACATGCAGATATTGTTAATGCTTTTATAGCTTCGGGTTCTAATTCAAATATAATTGATTGGGGTTTAATGTCGTATATTAATGTAGGTTTAATGGTTTCGCCGGTGAGATACATAAATGACATTAATATACGATTCCAAATTCGGCAAAATTTTTCTAAAAGATTTAAATTTTCGAAGAATGTACCTTCTTCAAAAGACAAAAATAAAAGGTTATATGAATTTGTTTGTCTATTTTCGGTGTCAATGTTGTCGTCAAGTAGAATTGTATCAAGACTTCTTATTAGGGTAGAGATTTCAACCATCAATAAATTGTAATCTTCAATTATTTGTTCTATTTCTTTTGCTTCTTCAAAAGAGTTTGCGTTGTGATATTGAAAAACCAATAGCAAACGTCGAATTGCTTTATTTCCGATTAATCGGTCACGATTGAATTTCTTTATAAATTCGACTTGAATTCCTGTCCACGATTCATGAGTAAATGTTGTATGAATTTTTATTATCTGTTTTTTTTCATTTTCGATTTTTATAGAGATATCTCCATTATTATTCTTCGATTTTTGGAATAGATATTTTGCCAAATTCTTATAATGAACCAAAAGATGCGTTTCATTCAGCATCTTTTCTAATTTTTCTAATGTTTCTTTTAAGAGGATAAGATTCATTGTTTATTTTAGGAGTAATTTTCGTTTTTCACAAGATGCTAAATACACGAAACAAGCATCATTAAAATTGTTTTTCTCATGTTATAGTAAATTTTAAAAATGCTTTAATTTCATATTTTCGATTCTTCTAGAAAATACAGGATAAAACAATTTTATTCTTTTTACTAAGATAAGCCTTTTTTATAAACTTACCAAATAGTTGATTTATCTTTTTCTCGATACAAAATATCATCAAAGGCTATTAGATAATAGGGGGTTCTCTGAATTCAAAACAACTACAAAAGGGCATAATACCTGCCATAGTATGACCTCAATATCTTCCCTAAAAGTATTAAAACGTTTTTTGAAGGGACTAAATTTGATTCTTAAGTAAATATTTTTGATATAATTTTGCTAGCATATTCAAATTCAGAGTGTTTTCCTATATCACACCACAATGAGTCTGAATGATTAAAACCTTTGATGACATGCTCCTTTGCGAGTTCAAGATAAACATCTACAATAGGGAAAACGCCTTCTTGTGTCATGAGTTTGAAAAGAATAGGATTAATTATTTGAATGCCACTAAATGCATATTCAGATACATTTTTACACTTCCTTGATATTCGTTCGGTACCATCTTTTTTGTTTTTCCAACCACAAAGTGTATTTTCTTCATCAAAAAGGAAATATCTTGCTGTTTTGCGATTCATTACGGCTAGAGTTGCAAGGGCGTTTGTCGATATATGATATTCCAACATTTTTTTTATGTTAATATTAGAAAGAATGTCGACGTTATATACAAGAAAAGGCTCTGATCCGTTTAGAAAATTTTCAGCTTTTTTTAATCCTCCTCCAGTATTTAAAAGTTTCTCGGTTTCATCAGAGATTTCAATTGGAATTCCAAAATTGTTATTGTTAATAAAGTGTATTATTTGATTTGAAAAATGATGTGTATTGACAATAATTGATTCTATACCTGCTTGTTTTAATGTCTTTATTGCATAGTATAATAACGGCTTGCCATTAATTTCGACAAGTGCTTTGGGTTTAGTATCAGTAATCGGTTTTAAACGAGTACCCAAACCAGCTGCAAAAATCATTGCTTTCATCCTAGTATAATTTTATTCTAATAACAATACCTATTTGTTCTTGAAAATTTGTTCAAATTCCAAATTTGTAAGCCTTTTGAGTTCTTTGATTATATAAAATAAGATAATCATCATAATAATTGTAAATGGAATTGCCACAACAGGAATGTGTAATGCAGTCATTTTTCCTATTTCTTGTGTATATTCAACAGTGCCTGGATTACTTATAACAATGATTCGTGCAAAGATAAAATTAACAATCGATGAAAGGAAAAAGGAGCCAGATACAATATAAGAGCATCTTTTCAGAAGTCTATCAAAATATTCCAGACTATTTGTTTCTTTGAGTCTTTCATTAATCAGGTCAACTTCCATAATACTTTCATTTATTAAAAATTTCTTTATAACAGGATTGTTTAAAAATTCGGAAACTAAAATAATCAATCCTATAGAAAGAGGTATAATTGCTTCTTTAACCGCTATCCAAATGGGATCGAATTGGAATAAACCTAGACACCCTGTTAAAAGGACACTTACGAATCCTATAATTGAAATAAAATTAATGTTTTTAATGATTATAAATTCCCAAAGTCCATAACTTATCGGGAAAAGTATTGCAATCACTAAGCCATATATTGGACCCAAATATTCGGGTTTACTTAACTTTGTCATTATCAATACAGGAATTACAATATTGAAAATGAGGTTTGTTATTGAGCCTGGCTTCTTTTTTGTTTCCATTGTTTTTTACTTAAAGGTTTTAAAAAAAAGAAGCCACCTTGTTGGGTGGCTTCTTTTTAGAGAAGTTTATGTGTTAAAATGCCGTCATTTTTACAGAGAACTTTATAACACTTGTTCCACAAGTCGCTACAAAATAGTATGTGCTATTTGTCGAAAAGTCTAGAGATGTTGTTCCGCTACTAAAGTCAGCTAAGCCTGTAACAAAATCACTATTCGATGTATATTGAACTTTTGTGAAAGATCCTATTGTAAAATTTAGCTTTGCAGCTTTTAAATCAGCAGCGTTTTCTGCTACTATTTCGTAATTAGAGCCAATCTGTTTTACGATAATTGAACCTGTTTTATTTGTTAAAGATAAATCTGCTATAGAAGCACTTATCTCTGAGGCAGGTGCAACTATTGTATAATTTATTGGTGTGCAATCTGGAGCTGTTGATGTAATGGTTTTAGGCATATCCTTTTTTTGAATAGTATATACATTATCGGCTATTCCGGTTGCAGAAACGGTTACTTGGCATTCGGTCGTTCCTTGTGGCCAACTTGGTAATGTTATCGTATTCCCTGTAATTGTTGCTTTACCAGAAAATGGGAAGTCCGAACTAACTTGTTTTACTGTTGCGGAAACTATCTTGGGATTTATATATGCCTTAACTTCAATTGTATATTCCTTATAAGCACCACCTTCATTTGCTTCAACTTTAATTTTTGAACCATTTGGTATTTTTACTTTAGTTGATGTTGAAATAAGTTTGTAAGTCTTTCCTGTATCATTCGATAATGATACTTTGCTTCCTGTTGCAGTATATGAAACCATGCAAGTGGTCTGGAAATTACCAATAGCCGTCATATTTAAAAATTGGATTTTAGCATTTGTTTGATCAATTGTTGCCGGTATAGTTGATGGTTGCGACATCCCAAATGATTCTAATTCAGCTATTTTTGAGTTTGGATCATAAACTGTTATTGTCCTTGAAGAATCGATCGTTCTCTTTACCTTTCCAGTTCTATCATTAATAACACTTGCAACCATATAAATTTTATATGTACCTACTTTTAGAAAAGCTATTGCTGTCGATGTAAAAACGCCATTAACCTTTGTAAGAAGAATACCTGTACCCTTATGAAGAGAGTCATTCACATAGTAAGTATATTCATTACCAGTCGTCCCTGTATAAACAGCATATGCATTACCTCCATCAAGATTCTTTAAACTTTTAAAGACTAATGATTGATTTATAATTATTGAATCTGGATTCAATTTTGTAGAATCAGTCGATAAATAACATTCATAGCTTGCATTTGGTGTCGTATCATCACAGTACTTATCAATTTCTGCTTTTTTACATTGAGAAAAAAGTAAAATTGAAATTACTAACATTACCAATATATTTAACTTTTTCATTTTTTTCATTTTTATGGTTAAAATTAATATCCAGGATTTTGAATAACACTACCGCCTCCATCACTAATCATTGTAGACGGAATTGGTGCGTAAATAGTTTGATCAGTCCTCCAAAGACGTGTACGACCATGAAATTCTTGTGGACGTGAACTACAAACGCTATTAGCTAATCCCCATCTTACTAAATCATAAAAACGAATACCTTCAAGAAATAATTCTTTTCTTCTTTCTTTTTGAATAACATCTAATGATATATCGCTAGCTGCAAGAAGTTGAGGTGTAGTCCCTTTTTCAATTCTTAGTCCCACGTGATATGTGCCTTTCACTGTTTGATCCGGAACATATCTACTGTTTTGAGCTCTTGTCCTAATTTGATTTATCAAATTAGTAGCTGTATTCCCATCCCCAGTTGCAAATCGTGCTTCGGCTTCAATTAGTAAAACATCTGCATATCGTAGTAAAATTTTATTTAATTCATTAGCTTGATCTCCACCGCTCGATTTTAAAGCAGAGCATGTCTTTTTATTCCAAAATCCAGTCACAGAGAAATCGCCGTCCCAATCGCCCTTAAATGCTCTAACCGTATGGTATGTAGCTAAATCTTTTACATAGATAGAATCTCCAGGTTTAGCAATTAAATCAAGTCTAGGATCATAATCAACAAAGTCATTGTAAAGGTTTGGCCCATTCTTTTTCAAATATGCCTTTAGAAAATTGTTAAGGAATACTTTGGCTTTTGCTCCTGTACTACTATCAACCGGATAGATAACTGAACTTGCAGATGGAGCTAATACCCATTCATTTTTCCAATTAATAGGTGTGCCTGATCCATTATTAATGTCAAATTGTTTAACGAGATCAATAGTAGGACAGTTTAATCCATATCCCCATAAATCAGCTGGCATATCAAAAAGCTGTCTTGGCCCAAAATCAATAGGAGCTATATTACCTTCGCCTTGTGGTCCATAATGTCCACTAGTCGTAAATTGAATTTCAAAAAGTGACTCAGAAGAATTTTCTCCGTCTACGGTAAATAGTCTATGATAGTCTGGCTCTAATACTCTAGGATCTTCTGCTCTGATTTTATCAGAGTATTCTATAATCTTGTTCCAATATTCTTTTTTGTCTTTATCTGTAAAGATATATTTTGAACTTGCCATAACAGCGTATGCTTTAATTAAATAGCCATATGCTGTAGCTTTTGTGACTCTCCCTGTAGAATTTGATGCTCTTGATGTCAAAACGCTTGAAGAATATTCTAAATCAGATATTATTTGGGTGTATATTTTTTCTAATTGTTTTGTCCCTTTTGCATCATCGTTTGATGCTCTGTTGCCTGTGGTGAATTGATCATCAGAAACAGGTTCTGTTACTAAGGGAACAGGTCCCATTGTATTTGCTAAATAGAAATAGAATATTGCACGTAAACAAGATGCTTCTCCTCTTTGTTCTGAAGGATCAAATGTTAGATCTTTATTCGAAGGATCTGTACCTTTTAAAAGATTATTTGCTCTTTGTATACCTGTATAACATAATTTAGCAAAATTTAATGTATAAAGATTGTCTGACTGGGTTGTATATAGCATAATGTGTTGTGCATAGACTTGATCGTTTGGATCAGAAGGCTTTCCTCCTGTTTCTGCATCATCAGAAGCACAATCACCTTGGAAATTAAGAATATGCCCCATTCGTTCCCATGTCCAAACATCGTAAATAGCATTCACTGCTGCAATTGTGTTTTCCTTTGTGTTGTAGTAACCAATGGTCGTAACGGAAGCTAATGGTTTCCTGTCTAGGAATTTTTCGCAACTCGACAATAACAACAACGTTGTTAATATTAAACTTACTGAATATATCTTTTTCATATGTATTTTGAATTAAAATGTGAAATTAACACCACCTAAAAATGTTTTAGCGTGAGGATATGTCCCTAAATCAACACCAAGCATAGTATTTGTCTTTTGAGAACTATTCGTACCCGATAATTGACCAATTTCTGGATCATACCCTGAATATTTTGTAATAGTCAACATGTTTTGAGCTTGGATATAGACTCTTATCTTTTTAACTTTAAGCTTCTTACAATAAGACTCAGGAAGTGTTGCACCAAGTACAATATCTTTTAATTTTAAATATGAACCATCTTCAATATAGGCTGAACTTACATATTGCCAATTGTATAAAGCATCAGTACCTAATCTAGTTTCAGATGAAGAGCTATTTTCTTCACTCCATGCATTCAGTCTTCTTGTAGAATAATTATTTACACCGTTTGCATCTGTGTAGTAGCGTAACGCGTTAAATATCTTATTCCCATAACTACCTTGAAATGTAAGATTAAAATCAAAAATTCCACAATTACCAGTAAAGAAAAATCCATAAGTCAATTTTGGTAACGGAGATCCTATGTGCATATAATCTTTTGCATCAATTTTTCCATCGCCATTTACATCTCTAAATTTATAATCTCCAGGTTTTAATTGTACGCCAGATATTTGAGCTCCATTATTAACTTCGTCCCAAGATTTATATACACCATCAACTTGTAAACCATAAAAATCAGCAATACCATATCCCTTTTGTGTTAAACAGGGATAAATAGAATTCATCGGGCTTGGTAGTGATGCAGAATATATACCAGTCTCTGATTTTACATCTCCAACTAAATTTTTTACGTATGCAATATTACCACCAACTTCATATGTTGTCTTATATTTTAAATTAATTGACCCATTGTATACTAAACTTGCTTCGACACCTGTGTTTTTAACAAATCCAGCATTTACAGGAACCGTTGGTTGTGCGGTTTCGTTTACAATATCTCCATATTCAGCACCAACAATAACTGGCAGTGTGGTTGACACAATCATATTTGAAGTTTGTTTGTTAAACCAATCTAATGTCATTGTTATTTTGTTTTGTAGTAAAGCTAAATCAATTCCAGCATTCCACATTTTTGCAGTTTCCCAAATAAGACTAGCATTAGGGGTTTGTCCTACAGAAGAACCGTTAACAAGTTTATTATTAAAACTATAATTTCTATATTGATCAACTTTCATATTTGAAGCAAATGGATATACCGTTTCATAACCATCTTTATCAGTAACGTTTTGGTTTCCAATAGTTCCCCAACCAACACGGAGTTTGCATTCATTAATCTTCTTAAGATTTTCATTATTCTTAAAGAAATTTTCATCACTTATTTTCCAACCTAAACTAAAAGATGGAAATTTCCCTAGTCTTTTATCTTTAACAAACCTAGATGTCCAGTCATAACGGAGATTTCCAGTAACAAGATATCTACCTTTAAAGGCATAATTTAGTCTACCGAATAATGATGTCATAGCTAATTCACTTGGTATGCTAGATTTGTCCAGAACAATAGAATCAGCCATTGATAGGTGTTGATAACTACCGGATAATGCTGTATTCATGTTATATCCTGTTTCGTTTAATGCGTCAGAAAATCTATAATAAGCTTCACTACCACCCATAACTTGGAAACTATGGATAACGTTGTCACTAGAATCTTTTATATCTAAATTATATGTTGCTGTATTCGTAAATGTATAACCCCATCCTGTACTTTGTGACATATTATATGTTGCTCCGTCACTTGGATTTGAAAACCATTTAGGAGATGATAAACTTTGAAAATACATTGGAGTGTAATTAGAATATTTATTCATATATCCATTTGCTCCAAAAAGAGAGGTGAAGACAAGATTTTTAACAGGCGTAATATTCACCATAAAAGAACCACTAAATCCTTGATTTACGTTTTTCTGATTGTTTATATCAAGTATGCGAACAGGATTGAAACCTGCTGTATTAAAAACTCCATTATAATAATTGGTGGTCAATCCATTACCCGAGTCAACTGGAGACGAACTTTTAACAGGAACTGTAGGATCCATTAAAAGTGCTGCAATAACGGGATTGTTACTGTAAACACTTGCAGCTTCCGAAACCAAGTGTTTGGTTGAATTCTGGAAACCAAATGTTTCTTGAACAGATAACCATTTCTTTAGATTGTGAGAGGCTTTGCCTGCAAAGCCCATTGATTGATAATCTGTTGTTTTTACAATACCATCTTGTTTTAAAAAATTGGCAGAAATTCGTATTGAAGATATTTCTGAACCTGATTCATAAGCTATTGAATATCTTTGTGTAGGAGCAGCTCTGTAAATTTGTTTTTGCCAATTGGTTCCTGTTCCGATAGTATCTACATAAGATGGAACACTAATTTTTGTAGTTGGGTTGTTTGCTTTATAAAGTCGATAATAATCTTTTGCATTTGTAACATCTAAAAGTTTTTCAATTGTCTGTATGCCATAGTAAGCATCAACTGAAATTTCTGTAGATGTTGAATTCTCACAATCTTTCGATTTTTTACTAATCTTCCCTTCTTTTGTTGTGATAAGAACAACGCCATTTGCAGCTCTTGATCCATAGATAGCACAAGATGAGGCATCTTTTAATACGCTAATCGATTTTATTTCTGTAGGATTTATTTGGGGAATTCCGTTTTGAGGAACTCCGTCCATAACATATAACGGATCTGCATTATTAATAGAACCCGTACCTCTAATACGTACCATTGATTCAGATCCCGGACTTCCTGAATTACTAGTGACTGATACACCAGCAGCTTTTCCTGCCATAGCTTGGTCAACACCAATTACAGGTCTGCTTGCGATGTCATCAGCACCAATCTGAGTAACAGCACCGGTAACGTCTGTTTTCTTTTGAACGCCGTATCCGACTTTTACAACTTCTTCAATTTGCTTAACATCTTTTTTTAAAGTTAAGTCGATAACTCGTTTATCGCCAACCTTAATACTTTGACTTGCAAATCCGATAGAAGAGAATACTAGAACAGCATTTTCGTCTGGAACTTTAATGGTATATTTACCATCAATGTCTGTAGAAGTCCCCGTTGTAGATCCTTTAACAATAACGTTTGCTCCTGGTAATCCTCCTCCGAATTCACCATCCATAACAGTACCGGTAACTACAATCTGACCGTGTACATAACTCAGTAACATAAACGACAATAACAACATTGTGAGTCGTTTAGCATTCTGGTAGATTTTTTTCATGAAACTGATAATTTTGATTTAACAATAAATTATTTATAAATAAGCCCTAGTAATATCATTTGCTGATACATTTGTTAGCAAATATAGAAAAGCAATTTTCAATTACAAAATAATCTTACGTAATTGATTACTTTTTTTGTATAGATTTCTTAAAAGGAATTGGTTCTTTATTACAAATGAATTTTATTCAAAAGGATGCAATATCTGAAGAATTTGCTGATTTATTTATGAAAAAGGTCGAGATTTAAAGATGTTACATAACTTTTTATTTTTTTTAATGTATATATCCTTAAGTAAATGCTTTTTTAAAATAATTAATTATGAATAGTTTGATTGAGCAAGGAGAGAATATTCTCGACTTATTATCATTTGATATCACTAAATATTTTGAGAATAATTATCAGATTGTGCAAACTGAAGATTCTCCAGCAGTTCAAATTGTAGATTATGAACAAGAATTGCCTATAAACGAATTTGATTTCTTTGATACATTACATTTAATGGTAATGTTTGATAAATTTTTTATAACATCAGATACTCATATGAATGCAACTTTTCGAACAAAAAAACGAGAACTTTCAATTAAGGAGATTAAAGAAGTTACCAATTTTTTCTTTAATTTATATGGTCTTGATGATTCTAAAAAAGGAAAATGGACAAAATCAGATATTAAAAACTTGAAATTGTTTTCTTTTAATAGAATTTGGCCGATAGGTAATGGAGAAAGTTTTGTGAAATTAGCTTACAAAAAGGATACAGGATTTGAAATATCAATTTTGTTTTTGAATAATTTGTTAGAGAGTGTTGGAAAGAAAATAAATTTTAATTAAAACTCAATTCCTAAAATTAGGACATCATCCATTTGTTCTTGATTACCTTTCCATTTATTAAATGATTCTTTTATACTATTTATTTGTAATTCTATTGGTTTAATAGATGTTTCTGTTAGTAATTTGTAAAAACGATCAACGCCGTATTTATCTTTTTCAGAACCTCCAAATTGATCGACGAAACCATCTGATGACATGATTATTCTAAGACCTTTTTTTACTTCAAATGTATGTGTGGTGTATACCGGATTTTTCAATCTCGAGATTAAGCCTCCTACCGAAAATATATCTCCACGATAGACACTAACCTCATTATTCAAAATAATAAAGAAATTTTGCATTGCAGAGGCTATTTGAATAGTTTTTGTTGTTTTGTCGATGACTGATATCGTTAAGTCCATTCCTTCGTCTTGCGTTTCATCGTCGAAATCATCATGTGAAAAGATAAATAACAGTTCTTCGTTTAGTTTCTTTAGAATTTCTTGAGGTGTTTCAATTTTATTATTGATTATTATTTCGTTAAGTAGAGTGTTACCAATCATCGACATAAATGCACCGGGAACACCGTGACCAGTACAATCGACTTCTGCAATAATTGTTTTGTCATTGGTTGCATGCATCCAATAAAAATCGCCACTTACAATTTCTTTAGGTTGGAAAAACAAGGCTGCTTTGGGTAAAATCTTTTGAATGTCATTCACATTTGGGAATAATGAATGCTGAATTCTTCTTGCGTAATTTAAACTTTGAGTTAGTAACTCGTTTTTTTGATGAATTTTTTTTGATTGCTCTTCAATTTTTTTGTTTTGTTCAAGGATCATTTCGTTTATTTCCTTCAGCTGTTGACTTTCGCTTTGTAGTTCTTTGTTCAAATTTTTGGCTTCAATGTTTGAAACTTTGAGAGAATCAGTCTGTTGCTGGAGTTTGTCGATTTCTTTACTAATAATCTTTGTCCTATCTTCAACTATTTGTTGAATCTTCTTATTATGTTTCTTTCTGATAATCGAACGGAAGCTAAAAAGAATAATAAGTATGATTGTAAGTAAAAGTATGATGAGTAATAATGTTACGCTGTTTTGAAGAAAGCTTGGTTTAATTAATATTTTTATAGAATTTGATGGTGTGTATTCTACAATAGTATTGTCTTTATCCGTTGACTGTTTAATAGCTCTGAATGAATTACAAGAGACGGTCTCGTTTCTAAAAACGAAAACAATCACAAACAAAAACGGTAATAGACGAATTGTATATTTGCTTTTTGGTTTCAACATTTTTTAACGCTAACAAAATGCAAAGGTAACGTTATTTGTTTTTATAAAATGATTTTCAAGTTATTTTTGTTTTAATAAGTAAAGGTTTATTGAATAAGGAATCATTGTTTTTAACATATAATTTAACTAAGTTTGCTTTAACTAATATAATTACAATCAAATATTTATTATAATGGCTTTTAATCTGAAAAACAGGCACTTCTTAAAATTATTAGACTTTTCGCCAAAGGAAATACTTTATCTTTTAGAGCTTTCTAAAGATTTGAAAAGAGCAAAATATACCGGTACAGAACAACAAAAAATGAAAGGTAAAAACATAGCATTAATATTTGAGAAAACCAGTACACGGACTCGTAGTGCCTTTGAAGTTGCAGCACATGACCAAGGAGCTCATTGTACCTTTATAGATTCAAATGCAAGTCAGATCGGTCATAAAGAATCAATAAAGGATACAGCTCGTGTCTTAGGAAGAATGTTCGATGGTATTGAATATCGAGGATTCAGTCAAGACGTGGTTGAAACGTTGGCTAAAAATGCAGGTGTTCCCGTTTGGAATGGTTTGACAGATGAATTTCATCCAACACAAATATTAGCCGATATGTTGACAATGCAAGAACATAGCAATAAACCTTTGGAACAGATATCATATTGCTATTTGGGTGATGCTCGAAATAATATGGCAAATTCGTTACTAGTCGGTGGTGTAAAGTTGGGAATGGATGTGCGACTTTGTGCACCAACTCAATTACAACCAGAACAATGGTTAATTACTGTTTGTCAAGATATTGCGAAACAAACAGGGGCTAAAATTACCATTACTAACGATATTGATAAGGCTGTAAAATCTGTAGATTTCCTCTATACCGATGTTTGGGTATCTATGGGGGAACCAAAAGAACGATGGCAAGAACGTATTGATTTGTTAAAACCATATCAAATAAATAAAGAATTAGTTGCAAAAACCTGTAATTCAAAAGTAAAATTTTTACATTGTTTGCCAGCCTATCATGGACGAGATACTAAGATTGGGGAGCAAATATTTAAAGATTTTGGGATGGATGGTGTGGAAGTGACCGATGACGTTTTTGAATCAGAAATGTCAATTGTTTTTGATCAGGCAGAAAATAGGCTTCATACTATAAAAGCCGTAATGGTAGCAACTATTGGTTCATAACTAACAATCGAATTATGTTTTCTCCAAATGATGCTTTAATAGAATGTGTCCCAAATTTTAGTGAAGGACAAAATATCTCTGTATTACATGAAATCCAGCAGGTTATTTCAGCAACAAAAGGCGTTGTCTTGCTGAATGTTGATTCAAATAAAGCGGCAAATCGTACAGTCTTTACATTTGTTGGATTGCCAGAGGCTGTTTGTGATGTGGCATTTCGAGCGATTGAGGTTGCTTCGAGACGTATTGATATGCGAATACATAAAGGAACACATCCTCGAATGGGAGCTACAGATGTTTGTCCTTTAATACCAATTTCAAACATTTCACTAGAGGAAACCGATAAATATGCTAGGATCTTAGCAAAACGGGTTGGCGAAAAATTACAAATACCAATTTATTGTTACGAACATTCTTCACAACGCGATTATCGCCGTTCTTTGGAACAAATACGAAAAGGAGAATATGAAGCATTCCCTCAAAAACAATCCATACCAGGCTGGGAACCTGATTTCGGTCCTCGGGAGTTTAATCCTCAATCAGGAGCAACAGTTATTGGAGCTAGAAATTTTCTAATTGCTTTTAATGTTAATCTGGAAACAAAATCGGTTGATGTTGCCAGAAAAATAGCTGAAAAGATTCGTCAATCGGGGAGAATTGAAGCTGATGGACAAACAGGTGAAAAAAATAGAGTTCCAGGATTGTTAAATCATTTGAAAGCAATCGGTTGGTATATGAAAGATTTTGATGTTGTGCAAGTTTCGACAAATATTACAAATGTTGATGAAATGCCCATATATAAAGTTGTGGAAACAATAAAAGAACAAGCAGAGATGTTTGGGACTTCGGTTACTGGATGTGAATTAATTGGAATGATTCCGAAAAAAGCATTGCTTGAAACCGGAAAATATTATTCTACAAAAGTGTCTTTGACAGAGACTGAACTTATTGCAATTGCTATAAAAGAGCTAAATCTTAATAGTGTAAAACCATTTGACAGTCGACGAAATATTCTAGAAAATATTTTAGCAATTATCGAATCGAAATCAAATTAGCGGCTTCGGTAAAATCTTTGCAAGCTAATCCTGGATTTGATGTTTTCATAAATGCTTCGCCCATTAAAAATGCCTCAAATCCATTTTCTTTTAATAAGGATATGTCTGAAGCATTATTTATCCCACTTTCAGAGACTTTTATAAATTCACTTGGTAACCGTTTGCTTAATTGAATGGATCGATTCATATCAACTTTAAATGTTGTTAAATCCCTGTTATTGATGCCAATAAGATTAAGTTCTGGGCAGATTTTAGATAATTCTTCTTCATGATTCAATTCCATCAAAACCTCCATTCCTAGATTCCTAGCTAAAGATGCAAATCTTTGAATTTCTTTGGATGTAAGACATTCGGCTATTAATAAAATAATGTCAGCACCGATAGATTTTGCTTCAATAATTTGATATTCATCAATGATAAAATCTTTACGAAGAATTGGAACTTCATTTAACGCTCGAGCTTCTTTAAGATCGCTATTCGAACCTCCAAAAAATCGTTGATCGGTGAGAACCGAAAGGCATGAAACTCCAGCTTTTACATAACCAATTGTAACGTCTTTTACGGTTACATTTTCATTTATTTCTCCTTTTGAAGGAGAACTTCTTTTAAATTCTGCAATAATGCCCGATTTGTTTGGAAATCTGATAAATTCAGATGCCGAAAAACATGTTCGTTCAAATAATTTTCCTTGTTCCAGCTGCTTTTGTGGGATAAGTTCTTTGATTCGTTCTACTTCTTCTCTTTTGTGACCAATTATATTATCGAGTATTGTCATTACATAATTTTATTTAGGTTGTAAAGATAGGCAATCGCTTGGGAATATTCAGAAATTAAGATTCAAAAGTTCGTGTTATTTTATAGTTTTGCCAAAAATATACAGATGAGTAATAAAGTAAAAGCACATGTTGCATTATTATTGGCAAATGTGATTTATGGCCTTAATTTTTTTGTTGTTAAAGAAGTTGTCCCTGCAAATATGAATCCTTATGCCTTAACTGTTATAAGAGCTGTTGGTGCATTGTTCTTTTTTTGGCTTTCTGGGTTTTGGATGAAAATCCAAAAAATTGACAAATCAGATAAAAGGAAATTATTTATTGGAGGTATATTAGGAGTAACCATTAGTCAAACGCTACTAATTGTTGGATTAAGTCATACATCATCAATTAATGCTTCAATAATAATGACAACCAGTCCTTTATTTGTTTTACTTGTTGCTGCAATATATTTAAAGATGAAACTTACTTTTGCGAAATTGTTCGGAATATTCATTGGAGCAGTAGGTGCAATATTAGTAATAACAAGTAATGGCTCGTTTTCAATTACAAATAAAACATTAATTGGCGATCTAGTTATTTTAATGAACGCAATTAGTTATGCGGTGTATTTAGTTTGGACAAAACCATTGATGGAAAAATATGACAGTTTCACCGTGATGCGGTGGATGTTCTTCTATGGAGCAATCGTTATGTGTTTGTGTGGTGGCTATTTTATGTTTGATGTTACTTATTCGGCAATAAAACCAATCATTTGGATCGCAATATTCTTTATAGTTTTTGGAGCAACATTTTTGACATATCTTTTTAATGTATACGGTTTAAAGTTTGTAAATCCAACAACCGTAAGTGTTTATATCTATCTGCAACCAATTATTGCATCACTGCTTGCTGTTTTTATTAAAGATGATTCAATAACGTGGGTAAAGTTTTTTTCAATTTTAATGGTTTTTGTTGGCGTGTACTTTGTAAGCATTTTTAATCGACATAAATCTATTCAATAACTTGTTGATAAAAACACAATACAAAAAATATCGGGTTGATATAATTCAGTAAATTGCAAAACATGATATTAAAAATATCTCCATGTGTGATGTAACACTTTTTGACCAATTATTTGGATTGCTAGATGATGTCGTAATAGTATTAGATCATTGTGGATCTATAATCTATAAAAACAACCGGACGGATTCCTTTTTTGGGAACCAAATAAAAAACTCAGCCTCTGAGATTTTTGTCTCATTAAATGAATATCGAAAATCTTTTCTTGATGGTATAAAAGACGAATGCAATATTACGATCGGGAAGCATTGTTTTAAAGTGAGTGGTCAACCGACAATCGATAATTCATTCATCTTTTTCCTAAAAGATATTTCTAAATATATTCAAAAGGTTCAAGATTTGAATGAGAGTGAACGTCTATTTCGAGCGTTATTTGAAAATTCGCCTGGAGGCATTGTAATGATGTCGCCCGATTTAAAAATAATGGCAGCCAATAAATATTTTTGTTCCCTTTTAGATATTTCTTTTGATCAAGTTATTGATAAATCAATATCTGATCTTATAGCCGATCAGGATAAAATCAATTACTTTAGTAAAATACAATCTTTGCTGAACAATGAATGTTCCTTTTTTGAGTTTGAAAAGCATATATGTGTAGATGGAAATAAGTTGATAACCGTTTTATCAACAGTCTCAATAGTTCGGGATATAAATGCCAATCCTTTATATCTGATTGAACAATTAGTCGATATTACGAACCGCAAAGTCGCGGAACAAGCACTCAAAAATAGTGAATCGAAATTCAATCGATTTTTTAATTCGTCGACCGTAATGTATTTAATTGTTTCAGGGAGCCACTTTAAGGTTATTGAGTGTAATAATACCTTTTGTATTAATACACAATTAAGCCGGGTCGATATTTACCATCATACAATAGAATCGCTATTTATTCCGCAAGATGAAATAAATTTGAAACGAATATTTGTTTCCGATTTTAATTCAGATCCAGAAAAATCGATTGACGTCGAAGTCAATTTAATTACAAAAAACGATCAAACAATCCCAGTAAGTTTAAATGCGACTGCAATAGTTGATAAATCTAATAATTCAACGGTGTTTATGCTTGCATGCACAAACATCGAAAAGCAAATGAAAATACGTAATGAACTAACAAAAGCAAAAGAAGATGCCGAAAAATCAAATAAATTAAAAACAGCGTTCTTATCAAATATGTCGCATGAAATTCGCACTCCAATGAATGGAATAATTGGATTTGCCGATCTTTTATTGGCACAAACGGAACTTCCCGAAAAGATTAAATCCTATGTGTTTATCATGAAAGAATGTTCTTATAATCTTTTAAACATAATTGAAAATATAATAGAGATTTCGAAAATTGATTCTGGAACAATAAAGTTAAAAACAGATGTCTTTAATTTGAGAAATTTATTGAAAGAACTCGAAGATAAATTTAATAAAAAACTCCAAGAGATGGGTAAAAGGTCTGTTTCTATAGTCTTATGCAATACCTTGGTTTGTAATGATTTGCAGGTGCGTTCCGATTTGTATCGCATTCGACAAATCTTGACAATTTTGTTGGATAATGCCGTCAAATTTACTGAAACAGGAACTATTACGATAGGAGGTACTTATGAACCAAATAAGAATGTAACACTTTGGATTTCAGATACAGGTATCGGTATCCAGTCAAATAAACAGGATATGATTTTTGAACGTTTTCGTCAAGCCGATGAACGGTATGAAAGAATATATGAAGGAAATGGACTCGGATTGTCAATCGTTTCCGGTATTTTAAAGTTAATGAAAGGAGTCATTTGGCTCGAATCAGAAGAGGGAATAGGATCTACTTTTTTTGTACGTTTTCCGATTTAGACGTTTTCCTCGTTGGAAGATAAAACAAACTTCCGATTAGTACGGGGAATGATAAATTAATTATCCAGACAAACAGAGAAGCCGTGATGATTAATAGTGGTCGATTGTCATATATTCCAATGAAATAAACTGAACTACTGCATCTTATTCCAAGTTCGGCAAGTGTTGTCGTTGGTATTAAAGTCGTTATTAAATAAACGATTCCAACAGCAATACATGAATGCTGAAAAGAAATATTAATAGAGAAAACTTTAAGAATTAAGAAAAATTGCAATAGAAAAACGCAGTATCTTATCGTGCTGTAAAATAGTATTATAGCTAAATTTGTTGTCGAGATTGATTGAAAATGATTTATAAAAGAATCGTAATTTTTAATCAATGGAACTCTTCTAAGGAGAATGCTTAATCTTTTGATATTGAAAAATAATAGCAGAATTATGATTATACAAACAATTGCAATTCCAAATGCGGGAAAACTGTTAGAGAAGTATAGTTGTTGATTAATGAAAAAGGGTAAAGCAAAGCAACCTGCTATTATTGTTGATGAGAATTGACCAATGGAACATAAAATTCCAGCACTAATTCCAGCTTCTCGAAACCGAGGTTCGAGAAGAGATACGCGTCCCCAAGGTTCTCCTGCTCTATTTGGAGAAATGATGCCGATCGTTGTCCCCATCAACACCGTCTTTACTGCTTTGTAAAATGAAACGTGAGTGATTGATTGTAAAGAATATTGCCATTTCTTTGCTTCTATAGACCAGTTTATTAACATCAAAGAACAAACTGTAAATAGTTCAAAAATCTGAAATTGCGAAAACGAAATTGTTTCTAATGAATTAAATGAATCCTTAAATTCAGTAAGCTTGAAACCGACATAAATCCAAGCAACGATTACAATTATTCCCTTCAAAAGAGAAATCCATATTTTTCGATTTTTAATCATTTTCAAAAGTACTATATTTTTGGAAATGAATGAATAATTAAGAACTTTGTCGAAAATGTATAAAATGGCAGACGTAAAAGCAAAAAAATATCTTGGGCAACATTTTCTTACAAACGAGGATGTGGCAATAAAAATAGTTGAAAGTTTGCCTGTTAAAACTATTGCCGCTCTCGAAATTGGTGCAGGAATGGGGGTGTTGACCAAGTATCTAGTAAAGATTCCAACGCTCAATCTTAAGGTTGTGGAAATTGATGAAGAGTCAGTTTCCTACCTTATCAAGAATAAAATACTTAATAAAGAACAGATATTCTCTGGAGACTTTTTAAAAATCTCACCAAGTACATATTTTGATAGTGATTTTTCTATTATTGGGAATTTTCCTTATAATATCTCTACACAAATACTGTTTAGGGTTCTTGATTATAAAGATCAAATTCCCTGTGTAGTGGGAATGTTTCAAAAAGAAGTAGCTCAAAGAATTGCCTCTGGTCCAGGGAATAAAGATTATGGAATCATTAGTGTGTTGTTGCAAGCGTTTTATGATATAGAATACCTGTTTACCGTTCAAGAATACGATTTTAATCCACCCCCAAAGGTCAAATCTGGTGTTATTCGACTAATCCGTAATGGTGTACAGGAGCTCGATTGTGATGAAAAGGCTTTTGTCCGGGTTGTGAAATTGGCATTCAATCAGCGTCGCAAAACGCTTCGAAATTCACTTCGGTCAGTAATGCCACAAAAATTGCTTCAGATGGATGTGTTAAACAAACGTCCGGAACAATTGGATGTCAAGACATTTGTTGAACTTACAAATCTGATTGAAGGCAAAGTTTAGATGTCTATTTTTTCTTTTTTGCTACTGGCGGAATTAAAAATACACTAAGTGGCTTTTTATTTATTCCCAGAGAACGTAAAAACCTTGAAGTTCCATTTTCATAAGGAGTTACTGTTAACGTTAGTGTTTGCTTGTTGTAGTGATTTGTTATTACAAGATTGTTTTTTTGAATTTCGGCTCTGATGTTTATAGCGTTGATGTCGAACCAAAGATCTGTGTAGAAACGAAAATATACGATATTATTCTTTTTATGTTCAATATTATAATCCATAACGTATTGATTGTTAAATCCCCGATAACTTACTCGAATATTAAATCTGTTTAAATCTAAGCCTATGTAAGCTATATAATAATTTTTATCGTCATGATATTCTTTTGTTCGTTCTTTTCTAACAACATAAAACATTCCATGATAAAATCCATAATCGACTCCCGTTTGTTTAAAAATAGCTTGATCTTGCTCGTCCATTACCTTAGTCAATGAATCATGAAAATATGCAATGTTACATGTGTCAAAAAGGTGTTCTTCATGTTTATAATATTCATCTTTGGTTTTAACATACCAAATATCTTTTTTCTCTTCTTTCGTTCGCTCAATATTATTAAACGTTGTGGTTACTCGCGAACGTCCCTCAAAATTTTGAGCGAACCCGTTTTGTAAAAATAAGACACCTAATGGAAGTATCAATAATAGAGCCTTTTTCATAGACATAAAATATAAAATTTATCAACAAATTCCTTTTACCTTAAAAAATCGGAAAGGTTTCTTTTTATAAAATCAGAACATTTATATTTGTAAAAAAACAGTATGCAAAAAGATTGGATAATAAAAGATTCTGTTGATGACGGCTGCATTCAGCATTTGGTAAATGATTTGTCAATCGATTCTGTTTTGGCTAAATTGCTTGTGCAGAGAAATATAACTACTTTTGATGAAGCCAAAGCTTGGTTCCGACCTTCATTAGATAATCTTCATGATCCATTTTTAATGCAAGATATGGAAAAAGCTGTTAATCGCTTAGTAATTGCCATTGAAAAAAATGAAAAAATTCTGATTTTTGGCGATTATGATGTTGATGGTACTACTGCTGTTTCTTTATTATGGCTGTTTCTTAGTAAATATTCAAAACAACTTGATTATTATATTCCTGATAGATATACCGAAGGTTATGGTTTGTCGCTTGCGGGAGTAAATTTTGCGATCGAAAATGGTTTTTCATTAATCATCACCCTCGATTGTGGAATAAAAGCCAATACTCAAATAGCTTTTGCACAATCTAAAGGGCTTGATGTGATTGTTTGTGATCATCACAATCAGGGAAAAGAATTACCTCCAGCTTATGCTATATTAAATCCGAAGCGAAACGATTGTCAATATCCGTTTAAAGAATTATCGGGTTGTGGTGTCGGATTTAAGTTGCTTCAAGCATTTTGTCAAACGCAAAATATTTCCCCCAATGAGTTATTTCAATATCTGGATATAGTGGCTGTAAGCATAGCGTCAGATATTGTTCAATTACTTGGTGAAAATCGTATTTTAGTGGCTTATGGAATTAAACAAATAGAGGAAAATCCGAGTTTGGGAATAGATGCTTTAAAGAGAATATCTCAGCTCGAGGGAGATTCGCTTTCTGTAAGTGATATTGTTTTTAAAATAGGACCAAGAATTAATGCAGCCGGAAGAATTGGGTCGGGACGTCTTGCTGTTGAGCTTCTTACATGTAACGATGTGTCTTTGGTCATGGAAATAGTTGAAGAGATAAATAGCAATAATGAGTTCCGGAAAGATCTTGATAAAGCCATGACTTCTGAAGCTTTATTGATGATTGCCAGAGATCCAAATCAAGAACAAAAAAAAACCAATGTGGTTTATTCCTCCCAATGGCATAAAGGTGTTGTTGGTATTGTTGCATCGAGGATTACAGAAGTCTATTATCGACCAACAATAGTTTTAACTAATGCAAATGGGAAAATAACAGGATCGGCTCGTTCTGTTGAGGGATTTGATCTCTATGCTGCATTAGAGCAGTGTGCCGATTTGCTTGAAAATTTTGGAGGACACATGTATGCTGCCGGATTATCAATGAAAGAAGAAAACTATGAAGCTTTTAAAGATCGGTTTGAACAAGTAGTCGGTTTAACAATTCGACCGGAGATGTTAATACCAAAAATCAAAATAGATTCAGACCTTTTAATAGATCAGATTTCTGCAAAATTTTATAGAATTTTGAAGCAATTCGAACCTTTTGGCCCTGGGAATATGACTCCAATATTTATGACCAAAAATATTATAGGAAATCAGACAATTCGACAAATAGGAAACGATGGTGGGCATTTAAAGATGCTTGTCAAGTCAACTTGTGCGAATGTCGTTTATGAGGCTATTGGTTTTGGATTTGGAAAAGAGGTTGAAACTTTAAAAAAATCGACCTTTGATATTTGCTATACGATTGATGAAAATGAATTTCGTGGGGAGAAAAAGATTCAATTACGGATACGGGATATTAAAAAAATAATTGAAGATTAAATCAAATTATTGTCTTTTAAAAATACAGGTTCATACGTATTAAATCTTTGAAAAAATAACATAGGTTTGCAGATAAATATTTTGAATAAAAATGGTTGGACGTTTTTCATATCTTTTCCGTCGAAAGAATCTCAATCAATTGATTAAAGAATCACAAGTTGATCATGGATTTAAAAAAGCTTTAACTGCTTTTAATCTTACAACGTTAGGTATTGGAGCAATAATCGGTACAGGTATCTTTGTCTTAACAGGAACAGCAGCTGCTCTACATGCAGGACCTGCATTGGCAATTTCGTTTATTATTGCTGGCCTTGGATGCGTTTTCTCAGGCTTATGCTATGCCGAATTTGCTTCTATGATTCCAATTTCAGGAAGTGCTTATGCTTATTCTTATGCTTCGCTTGGAGAGTTTATGGCTTGGATTATCGGTTGGGATTTGATTTTGGAATATTTATTTGCATCAGCCACGGTTGCCGTGGGGTGGTCTGGTTATGTGGTTAGTTTTTTACATGATTTACATATAAATATTCCCGTACAATTAAGCCAGGCTCCAATAAATTATTCAAAGGAGCTCGGTTGGTCGTTGTCTGGTAGTTTTGTTAATTTCCCCGCAGTCTTTGTTGTTGTAATGGTGACAGCTTTATTAGTTATCGGCATAAAAGAATCTGTAACATTTAATAATGTAATTGTAATTGTTAAATTGATTGTAATACTTCTATTCATATTCTTCGGCATGTGGTATGTGAATGTTGATAATTGGTCGCCATTTATTCCTGAAAATACAGGGACATTTGGTCAATTTGGGTGGAGTGGAATATTAACAGGTTCGGGAGTAATCTTTTTTGCATATATTGGCTTTGATGCAGTTTCTACGGCTGCTCAGGAATCAAAAAATCCACAACGAGATATGCCGATAGGAATTTTGGTGTCGCTTATTCTGTGTACAATATTGTATATTGCCGTTGCTCTTGTTTTGACCGGAATGGTACATTATTCAAAATTAAATGTTCCAGCACCAATAGCTCTAGCAATCGATAGTGTAGCACATAGTTTACGATGGTTGAATCCTCTAGTAAAAATTGGAGCAATTGCCGGATTGAGTTCCGTTGTCTTAGTCCTATTAATGGGGCAGCCTCGCATATTCTTTTCAATGTCGAAAGATGGACTTTTACCCCAAAGCTTTTCTAAAGTTCATTCAAAATTTCAAACACCATATATTACTACAATTATAACAGGGTCGGTTTGTGCTGTCGTAGCAGGGCTGTTTCCTATAAATATACTAGGAGAATTGGTTTCAATAGGGACCTTGTTAGCCTTTGTTATTGTTTGTATTAGTATTATAATCCTTCGAAAGAATCATCCGGATGCTCCTCGTCCATTTAGAACTCCTTTTGTTCCGTTAGTGCCAATATTAGGAGCTTTTATCTGCTTTGTTCAGATGGCTTCGCTTCCTGCCGATACATGGTTGCGTTTGATTATTTGGATGGCAATAGGTATTGTCATTTATTTCACGTATAGCCGGAAACATAGTAAATTAAACAAAAACGAGTAAATCATTTGTAATGAAAAATATAAAGTTTTTTATAAAGTATTTAAAGCCTTATAAAGGGAAAATTGGATTGAGTATGACGTACGTGGTAGTAAGTACCATCTTTTCGCTATTCTCAATAACCATGATAATTCCTTTTCTTGGATTGTTGTTTAATACACAACCACTTGTAACAGCTCCGGTTCCGTTTGCATTGAATAGTCACACATTGGTTACTAACTTTTATTATATATTGAGTTGTGTCATTATTCAACAAGGCAAACTAATGGCATTGATTTTTGTATGTATAATAATTGTCATTATGTTTTTGCTTAAGAATATTACATTTTTCTTAAGCCAATATTATTTGGCACCAGTTCGCAATGGTATTGTTCAGGATATGCGTCAAGCCTTATATAATAAGATTCTTGAAATGCCGGTACATTATTTCGCCAAAGAGAAAAAAGGCGATATAATGTCTAAAATGAATAATGACGTTAGTGAAATAGAATATTCAATTATTCGTTCTCTCGATTTAATATTTAGATCTCCAATAAATTTAATCTGTTTTTATATAGCCTTACTATACATTAGTCCATTATTGACGTTGTTTGTGACAATACTATTGCCACTTTCTGGGATATTTATTGGACTGATAGGAACTAAATTAAAAAGTCAATCGCTTCTTGGTCAACAAAAATTGGGAAGTCTAATGTCTTTGATTGAAGAAACACTTGGTGGAATACGTGTAATAAAAGCCTTTAGTGCCGAAAGTCTTATAAATGAAAAATTTAAAGAAACAGGAGCCTCATATACCAAAACAATGAATAAAGTAAGTCGAAGACAAATGCTCGCGTCTCCTTTGAGTGAGTTTTTAAGTATCTTGTCTCTTGCCATTGTAATGGGGTTTGGTGGTTATTTAGTTCTTACAAAAAACGGGCTTTCCTCGGAAACATTTATTGGATATATATTGGTTTTTACTCAAATTTTAGCTCCAGCAAAGATGGTTTCTTCTGCCTATTATTATGTTCTAAAAGGACTAGCATCGATTGAACGAGTTGAATCTATTTTACAAGCTCCAAATATTTTAACAGAAAAAACTGATGCAAAACCAATAAAATCTTTCGAGCATTCAATCGAATTTAAAATAAAAGAATTTAGATATAATGTTGACCCAATTCTTCAAGATATTTCATTGACAATAGAAAAAGGGAAAACCGTTGCAATCGTAGGTCAATCAGGCTCTGGAAAAACAACATTGGTTGATTTACTACCTCGTTTTTATGATGTATCGGAAGGTGATATCTTTGTCGACGGAATCTGTGTTAGAGACTTGAAATTAGATGATTTACGAGCATTGATTGGATATGTAAATCAAGAACCTATTTTGTTTAATGATAGCATCTCAGCAAATATCGCTTTTGGTATGAAAATCTCTGATCAGGATGAGATAAAAGAAGCTGCATGCGTTGCAAATGCCGAAGAATTTATTGTTCAACGCCCAGGTGGATATAATAATAATGTTGGTGATCGTGGGGCTCAATTGTCTGGAGGTCAACGACAACGGATAAGTATTGCACGTGCAGTAATGAAAAATCCGCCAATCCTTATTTTAGATGAAGCAACTTCAGCACTCGATACCGAATCAGAACGTTTGGTACAAACAGCATTGAGTAATTTGATGAAAAATAGAACGTCAATAATTATAGCTCATCGATTATCGACCATAGTTCATGCTGATGAAATTATTGTAATGAATAAAGGTCGAATTGTTGAACGAGGAAAGCATGACGAATTGATAGCTCTTGATGGCTATTATAAAAAACTTCACGATATGCAAATGTTTAAATAACAAGGACAACGAATATTATAAAATAAAAACAAGCTAGTATGAGCAATAATGATATAATGAAAAAACTACGGGTAGCACTAAAACTGCGAGACGATGATATAGTTAAAATTTTAAGTCTTGTCGGTTTTCAGACAAACAAAACCGAGCTTGGTGCCATTTTTAGAAATGAAGATCATCCCAACTTCAAACCTTGTGGAGATCAATTGTTACGTAATTTCTTAAATGGTTTGATAATTCATTTACGAGGACCAATGCCAGGCAAAGATGTTGCAAAATCATAGTAATATAAAATTAAGGCTGTCTGTTTTCGACAGCCTTTTTTGTGAATAAATGCTATATTGTAACAATAGTTACATGATCATAGACTATGTGCATATATCTTTGTATTACTAAACGATAAACGAATAATTTAAAACTACGAATATGATCCGTGATATTATAAAAATAGATGAAATCCTCTGTAACGGCTGTGGCGAGTGCGTTCCAAACTGTCATGAAGGAGCGTTGCAAATTATTGATGGTAAAGTGCGAATGGTTAGCGAATTAATGTGTGATGGACTCGGAGCTTGTATCGGTCATTGTCCTGTTGGAGCCTTAATCATTGAAAAACGTGAAGCCGAAGCCTATGATGAAGTTAGAACCATAAAGGCTATGGTTTTGAAAGGAAAAAATACCGTGATAGCACATCTAAAACACCTTAAAGAACATGGTGAAATTACATTTCTTCAAGAAGGTGTTTCTTATTTAACAAGTATTCAAGATTCTCTTCCTTTTGATTTAAATGAAGTTAAAGCTATCGTTCACAAAGCCACAAATTCTCGGGTTACTCATTCTGAAATTACACAAAAACAAGATGCCCGTGGATGTCCGGGAGCTAAATCGCAAAGCTTTTCTATGGAAGTTACTCCAGTATATGTCCAAGGATCTTTGGCAACACAATTAACACATTGGCCGATTCAAATGCATTTACTTAATCCCGTGGCTCTTCATTTTCAAGGTGCTGACATGTTAATTGCAGCCGATTGTGTTGCTTTTTCTCTTGGCAGTTTTCATCAAAGCTATTTGAAAGGCAAAACTCTTGGAATTGCATGCCCGAAGCTCGATTCAAATCAAGAAATATATAAAACAAAAGTGAAAAGCTTGATTGACGATGCTCGTATTAATACATTAACCGTAATGATTATGGAAGTTCCTTGTTGTGGCGGTTTGCTAAGACTCGTTCAAGCTGCTATTGCAGAAGCGTCTCGAAAAATTCCACTGAAGTTGATAACGGTAAATATTAGAGGCGAGATAATTCAAGAAAATTGGGTTTAATAATTTAATAAATAGTATGAAAATGGATGTAGCTAAATTAACACTCAACACCGGCTCCGATCACTCAACCGTGTTCAATTATGCCGATACTGTTACTTACCAAGCAGGAACTGTTGTAAGTAAAACGATAGTAAAAAAAGAAACTGGAACAATAACCGTTTTTGCATTTGGCAAAGGTCAAGGATTGAGCGAACATTCAGCCCCTTTTGATGCCATTATTCAAATTGTAGATGGAATAGCTGAAGTACTTATAGATAAAAAGCCATATATTTTATCTATTGTGCAAACCATTATTATGCCAGCAAATATTCCTCATGCAGTAAAATCGGTAACCGATTTTAAAATGGTCTTGACAATGATTCGTGGATAAAGCGTTGTAATAGAATTATTTATTATATTGAATACTATTTTAAATAAGGTGATATATTGATTTTTGATAATTAAATTAACGTAAAATTATCTAAAACTCTTGGTTTTCTAAAAAATAATAAATAATTTCACCTAAACATTTAAAATATAAAACCATGATAGAAGATACCCTTATAAAGTATATGACGGCTCGTATTGAAGAGGAGCACCCAATTAAGAAAGAGTCGGGACCTATTATTACATTATCGCGAGAATATGGTTGTTACGCTTCGCATATTGCAACGTTGTTGAATGAAAAATTAACAGAAGCCTCGCAAATTGATACAAAAAAAGTAAAATGGAATGTAATCAGCAACGAAATTTTACTTGATGCTGCAAAGGCTTTGGAGATTGATCCTAGTAAGATTTCTCACTTATTTGGTGCAAGCGAGAAACAATTTTTGAGCGATTTGTTAGAATCATTTTCCACAAAAAAATATGTTTCGGACACGGCTATAAAGAAGGCAATTACGGCAATCGTGAAATCTTATGCAGAACAGGGTAATGCTATTATTGTAGGTCGTGCGGGATGCGTCATTACCAAAGGTATAACAAAATCATTGCATGTAAGGTTAGTCGCTCCACATGATTGGCGTGTAAGAAGGATTCAAGAACGATTTAATTTGAATGAAGTTTCTGCTCGGAAACAAGTTGCCGAGTTTGATGAGAAACGAAAAACATTTATGTCGTTTTTTAGAGGAGATAAACCAGATGCTGAATTATTTGATGTTACTTTTAATAGAGCTAAAATGACAGAAGAAGAGATTATATCTTCAATATATAATATTGCCCAATCGAGACATTTTATTTAACAGAAATGTAATTTGATATTTTATGATAGGTAATGCTATCAATAATTTTGTTGTATAATAATTCAGAAGGCGTGGAAATCACGCCTTTAATTTTTCTATAATCAATAATCTTTTTTGTTGTAAAAAACTTAAAATATGGGTGCGATTTCATTTCTGAGAAACTTGCCGTATTTATGTTTATCCTTTTGTGATTTATCGAATCAATTGTAAACAATGGTTTAATAGAATCGACCAATTCGTGAGTAAAACCATATAATTCGTATAGTTGGTCTAAGGAAAAATATCCACCAAGTTTTTCACGGAAAGCAATAATTGTATGAGCTCGGGAGCATCCTATGTGTGGTAATTTTATTAAGTCGTTTTCTGTTGAAATATTGAGGTCTTGTGTCATTATTTGTTTATGGAAAATATGCCATTTTTTCGCTCTTGGAATGAATAGGGTGGTATCAATCTTTATATATGGCTTAAAAGCTTTATGGTCTTCATCTGAAATTGAATATATCTTTGCAAAATCACTGGCGGTTTTAAATTTTCCACCTTTCGTCCTGTAACGGATAATTACTGTTGCTTGTTTTTCAGATAGTCCCATTTTTATAAAACCATCAAAAGGAAGTGTATTGGGATCAAAAACAAAAAAGGTATAGTTTTTAGTATGCACGTTTTTCGTTCTCGTTTGATATTTTCGAAAATGATTCGACGTAAATTTCTTATTCCTAATTTGCGGAATGGTATTCTGAATTTTCGGATCTAGAGAATCCAAGATGAAAATAATCGTTATTGAAACAAAAAGCAGAGTAATTATTCCAACACGTTCGCTCGATGTAAAATGGAATAGAAACATTGTAACTTATTGTTTAGCAGCTTCTGTTAAATTCTTTTTTTTATTATTTATTGTAAATAGATCTTTAAAGGTATTAAAACTTCTTGAATACGAAAGTCCAAAGCCTTGAGTATCACCTTTTTTGACGATATTATCGAGGTTCGAACGGGTAAATCCTTTTGCACGTAATGTGCCTTTTTTATTAAGTTTTACCTCAACAATTACATCGCCACCAAAAGCATTATTTTCTGTTGTGTTTGTACTTGCCGTTGATTTTCCAACTGAATATCCATTTACATTAACAATAACTCTGTTATTTAATAATTCAGTTGACATGGCAAGTTCAAATTGTCCGGTTTGTTTGGTTGTTTGTGATGGTGTTCGATAATTTATTCCAACATTAACATTTTTGTTTATGTTTGATGCCAGGTTACTTAATTGGCTAAAAACCATTTCAGTACCAGTAGAACCAACAGAGGTGACTTGTCCCGAATTCAATGATTTTGGCATAAAATAATTAAGTATTAGTAATGACATAAAATGTTTATTTTTTTCGTCTTCACTAAGGTTATTAAAGACTTCTTTTGCTTTTTCGTCGGCATCTTTCATATCGACACTAAAAGCAATATTGGGTGAAAGGATTTTGTCTGTTAATGTTATTTTACAATCAATTGGAATACGTCGTTTGTATATTTCTGATGTATCAATATCGCACATTAATTCATATAATGCTGTTTTAACTTTATATCTTGCTGTAATTTCTGCATTTGCTTCAAAAGCATTACCATTCCAGGTAAGTTTACTTCCAGGTTCAATTATGAATTTTTTATTAATAAGATTTCGCATTGTAAAAAGATAATCTCCAGAAAAAATCTCATAGGTTCCATACATGTTGAATTTTCCTTTTGTATCAATATTCATAAGAATTGTGCCTGTTCCTTTACTTTTTATGATGTCACCAACTTTTTCATCCAAAATAATTTGAACATCGGCATCGGTGGTAATGTCAAGGTCAAAATTCAAAGTAATAACATTGGATGATGCTGCTAAAATCTTTTTTTTAGGCTTTTCTTTTTTCGTTTTGAATGTCAAAAAATTATTATTTTCTATGGTAGTCTCGTTGTTTACAGGAATATTAATAATAGTGTTTGGATTCGATTTTGCACTAACATCAATTTGTGTATGATTGAGATCACCATATATTTTAGCAAGACCAGTAGCATAGGCTTTGCCATAGAAATATGGATTATTGCTTAATTTTGTATCAAGACCAATAAAATTTTTTGCATCGACAACAATATTATATAATAATTTGGAAAAATGCGGGAACGAAAGGTACCCATTTACGGTTGCCGGATTTCCTTCATTGTCGAAAACTTGGATATTATCGAAAATTAATTTTGTATCTAAAACATTACATCGCCCTGAAAGGCTATAACGAGTGTTGAGGTAATCAATGAAAAGGCTGGCTTTTTTTAAATCAATATAACCGTGCAGTTCAGGGTTGTTAAGCTTTCCCTGAATTCGAACTTGACCGACTAAATAACCTTTAAGATCTGAGAAAAAATCTTTGACGAAAACAGAAATAATGCTCAAGTTTGCGTTATCGATGTCTAAGGTTAAGTCCATAATATTGTCATCGGGGAAGTAATATCCTTTTAAATCTATCGGTCGAACAGAGCCTTTTTGTGTGAAGATATTGATTTTTATGCTTTTATTGTTTTCATCCCATTCACTTAATGCATATAATGCTCCATAGTCTGTTCCTGCAATATGAAAATCGGAGGCTCTTATTCTCGAACGGAAGTGAAAATTATTCGGTATTTCAAATAAACTTAAATATCCGGTAACTTTACCTTCTATTCCCAAGTTTTTATCTTTGATGAATTTATTAAAATATTTTAATTCGAAGCCTGAAAGACCCAGATAAATTGAATCATTGGGGCTTTCAGAAATCAATCCTTCAATTGAGAGTCTTTGTTGGTTGTTTGTAAAATTAAAATTGTTAATTGAAATAGTCTTGTCAATTGTAATTAACGATTTACTTAGATTCCATATAGAATCAGCGATAATTATTTCGGAAGGTAAAATAGTAAATATCGCCTTTGGCTTTTTTGTGATTTCATTTCTTGTTATTACACCCAATGTTTTAATAAATCCGCGATAAACAACAGAATCACTTTTTAACCAATATCCAGAGAAAGATATGCTGTCATTTTTTATCTCGCCACTAGCTGTAACGTTTTTAAAGGCAACATTAAAGACCGGAATGTCGAAATTTGCTTTGTAAATCAGTTTCGAATTAAAAGAATGTAAATTAAAATATCCGTTGCTGATTGCTGTAGAGCCAAATTCAACAGATGGAATATCGGAGTTAATGCTAATAAAATTTTGTTTCGAAGAAAATTCACCTATAAACGTTACTGGCTTTTTAAGTTTTATTTGAGGTATAAGAGTATTTGATAGTTCTGATAAATCTTTAATTGTTAAACTACATTTTAATCTATCGTCAGAAAATATTGGTTTTCCTGTTGATTTTTCGAATAATGACGGTAAATAAACTCCAATAGTTCTTGGAAACGTCTTTAAAAGATTTGATAAATTAAAATTGCCATATATATGAGCATCAACAATATCAGATTCTAAATTGAAGTCTGATTTTTGTTTGGTATTTGTTATTTCTAATAAGGCTTTATTCAAATAAGATTGCCCTTTTCTGTTTTCAAATAGAACGGAATCAACCGCTATACTTCCATTCATGTTATCAATCTTATTCCCTATAAGTTTTGTGTGAATATTAAATGAAATATCAGCAATCGAATCGCCCTTAAAGAAATTTAGTCGATGAAAGTTTAGATGTCCGATATGCGAATCGAAGTCAAAAACCGGTAATTTTTTACTTAAATCGCATTTGCCTGCAAAATCCATATCAAGATTTTGGTCTTTGATTGATGCTTTCCCGTTAAAAGCGTTTGGAGTTATGATTCCATCGAATGTAATATTTCTATATGAATAATTATTAAATTCGATAGATGAAACGTTCCCGGTCATGTCAGAAATTTTATATCCAAGACTATCAAAGGTCGAGCTTATTTTTACCGACATATTTGTATTCCCAATTTTTGATGACGGTCCGAGTAATGCCCCCAAATTGAAATGTTCAGTCGAAAAGTTTCCGCTTAATTGTAATTCTTTTTCTTTTTTTAATTGTTTAATAAGTAAATCTGAAGATATATTTCCCAAAGATGTTGATATTTTACCAAAAGCCACTATGTCATAGATAAATCCAGTAAAATTCCCTTTGTAATGAATTTTCCCAAATTTCTTTAGCATTGGGTCGATTGGTATTTTATTGCCAGATGTGAATGGATATAGAGGAATTGATGCAATGTCGTTCATTGATGTTTTTAAATCTTGTACGTTTATGAAAAAATAGGTGCTTTTTATATTTGGTAATCCACTAATTTCAACACTTCCATGAAAGGTTGTAGAGTCTAACAATCGTAATGATGCATCTGTTACTACAAAATCGCTTACTGTTCCTTTAAAAAAACCTTTTGCATCTATAACTTGATTTAAACCTTTCAATTCACTGGTAAAGCAACTGATATCACTCATTGAAACATGTGATTTCTCTATTCTGCAATTCATTGTCACTTTGGTTAAAAAGTGTTTGAATGACATCCAATTTGTATAGCCAAAATGTCCAAATCGTGCATAGACATCAGATTTATTTGTCTTTAGTGCGAAATCGTAAAAATTAATACTTTTGTTCGATACAAAAAATTGACTGCTAAGAGATTCGACAGTAAAGCCACAGCGTTCTTTAAAAGATAAATCCTGCATTTCACATGCAATAATATTTTCTTTTAGTTTGATATTGTCTATAATACCAGAAATGTTTTTAACGTCAGTATTTTTATAATCGAAAACTGATGGATCGCTTACCGTTCCTTCGTAATGATATGAAAATTGAGCATTTTGAAGCTTTAAACTATAAACTGAAAATTGCCAAATAGTAGAAGTTGTGTCAGTTGATTTCAATTTAAGCCAATCGTCAATGTTGGTTCTACCATCTTTGTATTGTCGAATTTGAAAGATTGCATCTTCTAAATATATACGGCTAAATGTGGCTTTTTTATGTTTGTATGATAGGTCACGAAGTGCAAGACTTAATGTTTTTATTGATGCAATTTTCTCGTTATGTAAACTATTAACCATTACATCATTTAAAATTAATTTATTGAAAAATCCAATGCTTATGGAACCAATTGTAACTTTTGATTTTAATGAAGAAGAAAGTATGTTTGTAACAAGATTGACGGCTTGAGTTTGAAAATAATCAAATTGAAGAGAAGCCCAAGCTAAACTGAATAACAAGACAATACAGGTAAAGATAGCGACTACCCATTTTAAAAAGCGATATATAATTGACCGTAATTTTAGCACTATCAGAACATTTATTATTATGTATAAAAAACGTACCTTTGCAAAGGTATTCAAAAAAGATACAGAATTGCTTAATATTCCTATTTTAAGAACTGCAAAATGAACGATATTACAATCTTAGCAATCGAATCTTCGTGTGATGATACATCTGCGTCAATAATTCGCAATGGTATTGTTTTATCTAACGTAATTGCTGGACAAAAAGTACATGAAGCTTATGGAGGAGTTGTTCCGGAATTAGCATCTCGATCACATCAAGAAAATATTGTTCCCGTAATTGATTTAGCATTTAAAAATGCCAATGTTTCAAAAAAAGATATTTCTGCTGTTGGTTTTACCCGAGGTCCTGGATTGTTAGGCTCTTTATTGGTTGGAACATCTTTTGCTAAAGGTTTTGCTCTAGCTCTTGATATACCACTTATTGAGGTGAATCATTTACAGGCACATGTTTTGGCAAGTTTTATTGTTGATCAAGGAGAAACCATAAAAACGCCGTCTTTTCCGTTCTTATGTTTGCTTGTTTCTGGTGGTCATACACAAATCATTATTGTTACAGATTATTTAGAAATGGAAGTTATCGGGCAAACCATTGATGATGCTGCCGGTGAAGCTTTTGATAAATGTGCTAAAGTCTTAGGATTACCTTATCCGGGAGGTCCTTTTGTAGATAAAGCCGCTGCAATAGGTAATCCTCAGGCTTTTTTATTTGCAAAACCGCAAATTGCAGATCTTGATTTTAGTTTTAGTGGACTGAAAACATCGTTTTTATATTTTCTTAGAGATCACTTAAAAACGCAACAAAGTTTTGTAGAAGATAACCTTCCTGATCTTTGTGCATCGCTCCAAAAAACGATTGTCGATATTCTGGTTGGGAAACTAGAAAAGGCTGCGATACAAACGGGAATTAAAGATATTGTAATTGGTGGAGGTGTTTCTGCAAATTCAGGATTGCGGAATGCAATTGTGGCTGCAGGGCAAAAAAATGGATGGGAAACATATTTGCCAAAGTTGAAATATACGACAGATAATGCTGCGATGATAGGTATAACAGCATATCATAAATATTTAAAAAATGAATTCTCAGATCAGTCAGTCAGTCCTTTGGCTCGATTTTAGAAAAAATGATAAGTTTTTTTCTTTAAAGAGAAAATTGTATATTGCAATATGAAATTTTGTGTTTTAAAAGTAATATACAAAGATGAAGTCCTTTAATATTGAACCAACAGAAGTCTCTCCAAAAATGTTTTATGATATAGGGAAACACTGTTTTGAAATTGGTGGTTTTTCTCGGATGGAAAATGTTCGAATATTTTATCAATCTTTTTTTGATTGGTTTGATAAACATAAAGCTGAAATTCTTTCGACCATAACACCATCAACAAAGCTGCATATTGATTTAAAATTGATATATTTTAATTCAGCTTCGTTAAAATGTTTTCTTGATATATTACTACAGTTAAAAAAACTATATTCGGTAACAGATGGACATGGTTCCCTTTATAATGTAGAAATATATTGGTATTTTGATGAAGGAGATGAAGATATGATTGAAATAGGAGAAGATTACTCTGATGTAGTAGAAATTCCATTTACCTTTGTTCAAACAAAAACAAGTTTATAAAACGAAATGTTCAGGAACAGAACAAAAACTATAGTATCGTATGTTGGTGATTCGATTGAATATAATCAAGTTAATGAGATATTGACGTCTGTTTGGAATACACTAGAAGAAAAAGGATTAGGAATTTCTGACATTAAAATTATTTATTCAATCTTGACAGAAATGCTGGAAAACGCCTACCGATATTCCAGTTTAGTTGAAGATAGCAAAGATAGTTTGCAGTGTATGGTTAGTGATTTGGGTAAAAATAGATTCCAAATAATTGTAAAAAATCCTATAACTGTTTCAAAAGCAGAAAAATTAAAAGGCAAAATAGATTTTGTTAATAGTTTGAGTCCTATAGGATTAAAAAAGTTTTATCAACATGAAATAATAAAACGTAAAGATGATGATCATCCGGGAGCTGGTCTTGGATTAATTATTATAGCGAGGAAAGTAAATGAACCATTAATGATTGAGGTTCAATCATTAAATAATAATATTTCTATAGTAACAATTAAGGCATTAATAAAAATATAAAACAAAAAATATATGATAAAAATTCAAATTAAACCCACAAAACAAACACCCGAAATAAGTTTTGATTTTGAAAAAGCAGAATTTGTGATAAAAGGCTGTTCAAGACCTGAGGATGTTGAATTGTTTTATGGACCAATCATTAAAAAAATAGATGAGTACAAAAAAATATTAAAGAGTAATCCAACACACTTGAAAATAGATATACATATAGTATATTTCAACTCATCATCATTAAAATTTTTATTAGAATTATTACGCTTATGTGTTTTTATTAAAGGACCCGATTCTATTGATATAAATTGGAAATATGATAAAGATGACGAGGATGTTATGGAAGTTGGTCATGAATTGTCGGAAGCTTTAAATTTATCTTTTGTGTTTGTTGAAAATTAAGATCTATTATTATGAATGTATTTAAATTAATTGAATCATTATTATTAAAAGGATTTTCTGAAATAAATTTAAATCCAGCATACTACGAATTTGTTGCTGTCGTTGTAATGTTTTCAATTCTTATCCTTGTTGGATGGATTGCCGATTTTATTGCTAAAAAAATAATACTGACAACCGTAACTCAATTAACAAAAAAAACAGAAACACTTTGGGATGATATTTTAGTAGAAAAGAAAGTCTTCCATCGGTTAGCTGGCTTAGCTCCGGCATTCACTTTTTACATAGCAGCTCCATTTGCTTTTTATAAGTACCCTGATATGGCACATATTATACAGATATTGTCAAATTCGATGATGGTATTTATTGTAGCTCGCGTCCTTGATGCGTTTCTCAATGCATCACATGCTATTTATGAACTTAATCCCGATTCTAAACAAAAGCCTATAAAAGGATATATTCAAGTTGTAAAAATTATAATATATTTTATATGCACTTTGATAATTCTCTCTATATTATTCAATAAGTCACTTGTTTATTTCTTTAGTGGTTTAGGAGCATTAGCAGCTGTTCTCCTTTTGGTATTTAAAGATACTATATTAGGATTAGTGGCCAGTATTCAAATCTCTTCAAACAATATGGTAAAAATTGGAGATTGGATTACCTTTAGTAAATATAATGCCGATGGAAATGTTATAGAAATTTCGCTCAATACCGTAAAGGTTCAGAATTTCGATAAAACGATCGTTTCTATCCCTATATATGCCCTGATTTCAGAGGCATTCCAAAATTGGCGAGGAATGGAAGAGTCTGAAGGGCGTCGATTTAAAAGGTCACTGATCTTTGATTCCCGCAGTATTCATTTTTGTGATGAAACATTTCTTGAAAAGTTAAAGGCTGAACCTATTTTACATACCTTTTTGCATCAACATTCAGAAGAGGTTATTAAACAATCAACCACGTCATCTCGATTATTGCATATGACAAACATGGGGATTTATCGTAAATACACAGAATATGTATTGAATAATCATTCTAAAATAAATCAGGATTTGGCTCATTTTATACGTCATGGTCAATTGTCAGAAAATGGATTATGTATTGAAATCGTATCATTTACAAGAGACAAATCAGGAATCTCATATGAGCAAATCCAATCAGAATTAGTCGAACATCTTTTGGCTATTGCAAAAACATTTGAATTAACGATTTTCCAAATACCATCAGGATATGATGTAAAAACCATATAAAATTTAAGTAAATAAAAAACTTGTAGAAACTAAAAATAGAATACTTGAATAATTAATTTTTTTTATACTTTTGTGTAATATCAATGAAGACATTCTTATATTGTAAAGTTGAAAATAAAAACTCATGCACATGGAAAATATACTAATAGAAGGAACACCCAAGACACCATCAATTAATTTTGATTACGAAAAGGGTTTGATTGAAATAAAAGGTCGATCAATACCAGAAAACTCTATTGAATTTTATAAATCAATGGTTGATTGGTTGGAAAAATATGCTGAAAAGCCACAGAAGAAAACGGAAGTTAATATTCAATTAGAATATTTCAATACAAGTTCTTCTAAGTGTATTCTTGATGTGTTTAAGAAAATAGAAGCTATTTATAAAGCCGATAACGAGGTTATTATAAATTGGTATTATGAAGAGGACGATGAAGATATGTTGGAAGCTGGAGAAGACTATCAATCAATTATTCGTGTACCATTTAAGATGATCGAATTAGAAGAATAATACTTTTGAAAAATAAAAACATAAAAAAAGAGGTATCTAATAAATACCTCTTTTTTTATGTTTGATTGAATTGTCGAATATGCCAAAGGGATTAACCTCGATTAATAATTCCCTTATCAGAAGCTTTCACAAATTCAATTATTTCCTTTAATTCAGCAGACTCTGGAAACTCTTGGCAGATAATATCAATAGCTTGAGAGATGTTTGTACCTCTTTGGAAAAGTACGCGGTATATATTTTGAATATTATTTACAACTTCTTCAGAATATCCTCGACGACGAAGACCTATTGCATTAACCCCCATATAACTAATTGGTTCTCGAGCCGCTTTTACGTATGGTGGAACGTTTTTCCTGATGTAAGTTCCGCCACCAATAAAGGCGTGTTTACCAATACGAATAAATTGTTGTGCTCCACATTTCCCTTCAAGAATCGCATAATCTTCAATAATACAATGACCAGAAAGTGCTGCAAAATTAGCGAGGATACATCCGTTACCAACATAACAATCGTGTGCTATGTGTACGTATCCCATTATTAAACAATCACTTCCGACGATTGTTTTCATCTTATCGATAGTCCCTTTATGAATCGTTACACATTCTCGTATTACTGTGTTATCCCCAATTTCAACGGTTGTAACTTCTCCTTGATACTTTAAATCTTGAGGTTCTGCTGAGATTACAGCTCCCGGGAAAATTTTACAGTTTTTCCCAATTCGAGCACCATCCATAATTGTGACATTGGGACCTATCCATGTACCATCTCCAATAACTACATCCCCATAGATATATGAAAATGGAGAAATGACAACATCTTTGCCTATTTTTGCTTTCGGATCAATGTATGGTAATAATTGATTACTCATTTATTCAGCTTGTTTTTTTATTATTTGTGCCATCATTTCTCCTTCACATGCTATTTGATCGCCAACAAATGCAGTAGCTTTCATGTGAGCGATTCCTCTACGAAAAGGACTTAGAAATTCCAAACGAAAAATTAACACATCTCCTGGGACAACTTTACGTCGCCATTTTACTTCTTTTATAGAAAGAAAATATGTGAGATAATTTTCAGGATCCGGAACTTGACTTAAAACTAAGACTCCTCCACACTGTGCTAATGCTTCGACTTGTAAAACTCCAGGGAAAACAGATTCTTTTGGGAAGTGTCCCATAAAAAAATTTTCATTGAAGGTCACATTCTTCATGCCAATTATTGATGTTGGAGTCAGTTCCATTATTTTATCGACCAAAAGGAATGGATACCTATGAGGTAATAGTCTTTTAATTCCCTCAATATCAATTAAAGGTTCTGCATATATGTCAATCTGAGGAGCAACAGCCTTTCCTTTTTCTTTTTTGATAGCTGTTCTCAGTATTTTAGCAAATTCAGTATTTACCTTATGTCCTGGATGTGTTGCAATAATTCGACCTTTAATCGGAACTCCGCATAAAGATAAATCGCCAATTAAATCAAGCAGTTTGTGTCTAGCTGGTTCGTTGTCGAATTTTAATTCAACATTGTTGAGTACACCTTGCGATTTTATTTCAATTTTTTCTTTACCAAAAAGATTTGCAATTGTATCAATTTCACTTTGTGTAACGTTGTGATCGACAATGACTATTGCATTAGAAAGGTCTCCTCCTTTAATGAGATTCATTTTTGCAAGTTTTTCTATTTCTCGGAAGAAAACGAATGTTCTGCATTCTCCTATTTCTTTGGCGAAATCAGATAAATTAGAAAGACTTGCATATTGGTTTGTTAAAAATGGAGAATCGTATCCAATTTTAACATCGAAGCTTAGAGAATCGTCAGGGTATGCTACGATTTGCATCCCAGATTCTTCATCGGTATAAATTGTTTTTTTCTTTATCGTAAAGTATCTCTTCTCTTCTGTCAGTTCTTCAATTCCTGATTTATTTATAGCATCTATCCATGGTTTAGAACTACCGTCGAGTATTGGGACTTCTGGACCATCTAATTCTATTTCAACATTATCAATCCCGGAGGCATATAGGGCCGCGAGAAGATGTTCTATCGTACTTACTGTTGTGTTTGCAGTTCCTATTACGGTTCCTCTTGCAGTTTCTATTACGTTTTCTGCAACTGCAACTATGGTAATATTCGGCGTTAAATCGGTTCTTTTAAATTTATATCCAAAATCGACTTCTGCCGGTTTAATAGTTACTGTTATTTCTAATCCAGTATGTAATCCCTTTCCTGAATAGCTGAAGGGTGTTTTAATCGTCTTTTGTTTATCTGACATAAACAGATTGATTTATGAATTAAATTCTGTAGAAAAATTTATGCAAAAATAGGTTTTGTATTTCATTAGCCAATGCTTTTTCGCAAAAAAATACTTTTTTTTGTTATTTATATTAAAGGATTCCTTGGGGATGTTATATTTGCCAAATAATGCTTTAATGAAAATACGGGTTATGCAAAATTCAATTTTAGAAAATAATGTTTTAAAGTTAAGAGCTCTTGAGCCTTCTGATCTTGATATCCTTTATAAATGGGAAAATAATACAGAAAATTGGCTTATTAGCTCAACTGTTGTCCCTTTTTCAAAGGCTGTATTGGAGCAATTTATAAAAAATTCGCATGAAGATATTTATACTTCGAAACAATTGAGATTGATTATTGTCGATAAATTAAGAGATATGGTTGTTGGTGCTATTGATCTATTCGATTTTGACCCTATAAATAAGAGAGCCGGCGTTGGGATTTTGATTGATTCTCAGGAACGAGGGAAGGGGTTTGGATATATGGCATTAGAACAATTTAAAGCGTATTGTTTCCAATTTTTACAGTTACATCAGCTTTATGCTAATATTTTAACAACAAATACAGCAAGTGCTGCATTATTTGCAAAATGCGAATTCAACAATTGTGGTTGTAAAAAGGAGTGGATTTTAAGTCCATACGGCTGGCTTGATGAATTGTCGTTTCAATGTGTTAAAAAATAGAGTGATAGTGTTTTGTAATGATTTAGTGTGATTCGTGATGCTCTAATATGTTGAGCATTTTGCTTGTTGCTTTTATAGCAGCAGCAGTTTGGTCTGGATCAAGAGCTCTTGTTTTTATTATTTTCCCATTAAAATTCCACGTTATTATCGTTTCCACTAATGCATCGGTTTTCCCTCCAGGTGGGATTGTTACAATATAATCGACTAATATAGGTAAATCGACTTCAAATTTTGCATATATTTTATGTAATGCATTCATAAACGCATTGTATTGTCCATCGCCAGCCGATGTCTCTTGGAATAATTGTCCATTTCGTTCCAAACTTATTGTGGCTACAGGCTTCAAACCTTTTGCGTGTGCGATATAATAGTTCGAAATATAAACTTTATCTTCAATTGTCATTTCGCCTAAGATTTCACTAATTATATAGGGTAAATCTTCGGTTGTAATTGATTTTTTTTTGTCTCCAAGTTCTATTACTTTATTTGTAACTTTAGTAATTGTCTCTTGGTCAAGATCGAGTCCTAATTCTTCAAGATTCTTTTGTATATTGGCTTTCCCTGAGGTTTTTCCTAATGCGTACTTTCTTGTTCTTCCGAATCTTTCGGGTAATAGTTTACTTTGATATAAGTTTCCTTTTTTATCGCCATCAGCATGAATTCCTGCTGTCTGGGTAAAGACGTTTTCTCCAATTATTGGTTTATTTACGGGCACTCTTATGCCAGAGATAACTTCAACCAGTTTACTTATTTGTGTAAGATATTGCTCTTTTACATTAACTGATACATTTGAAAGATCTTTAAGTGCTGGAACAATACTTGAAAGGGTCGTGTTGCCGGTTCTTTCTCCAAGTCCGTTAACCGACGTGTGAATTCCCTTGACACCGGCGTCGATTGCCATCATTGAATTTGCCACGGCTAAATCGTAATCATTGTGTCCATGATAATCAAAATGAAGATTGGGAAATCTTTCAACCATTTCTTTGCAAAATGAATATGTTTCTGTCGGATTGAGTATTCCTAATGTATCGGGTAACATAAATCGTTTGATCTTGGTATCTTTTAATGCGTCAATTAAGAAATAAACATATTCTTTAGAAGAACGCATACCGTTCGACCAATCTTCAAGATATATATTCGTACTTATTCCTTTACCCTCGGCATATATAACAACATTTTCAATATCTTCGATATGTTGTTGTGGTGTCTTTTTTAATTGACCTTCAAGATGTTTCAACGATCCTTTACAAAGAAGGTTTACACATTTACCTCCAGCCGCCGAGATCCAGTCAATAGAGGTTGTTCCGTCAATAAATCCTAATACTTCAATTTTAGTAATAAATCCCGTAGTTTCTGCCCATTTAATAATTCTGGTTACAGCTTCAAATTCTCCTTTTGAAACTCGTGCTGATGCTATTTCTATACGATCAACGCCAACATCTGTCAATAATTGTTTGGCAATTGTATATTTTTCTTTATCGGTAAATGAGACTCCAGAGGTTTGTTCTCCATCGCGGAGTGTCGTGTCCATTATTTCAATATTCATTCTTCTTTTTAATATAAAAGTTAGAAATAAATTCCATTTTTAGAAATGGGGATTTTTATTAGTATGATTCATACTTCATGGTAGTCGTATAACTATTTACAAAATTACACATATTTTACTATATTTAATTTTGTTTTAAGTTTAAAAGAGTTTTAGATTTACCTTCTTAAAAAATTGAATCATAATCATCTCTTTTGAGGAATTAATAAAACGTATAAAATGCAACGTGTAAAATATTTGTTTGGATTGTTATTGCTCTTTTCAATGACATACTCTTGCCGAAGACCTTCGGATGTTTCTATCAGAATGATGAATGCGAAATGTAAATTTATTATAGGAACTTCAATCCGTTCTGATAGTATTGAAGCTGATCGTCTGTTAATTCCTGTTGATGAGGAAAATCTGGCAAAACTTTTACCTGAAATCGAAGATGAGACACAATGGAAAGTATTCTTTTATGGTAAACGGAAAATGGGAAAACTCAGAGCCTATAGTCTGTTACTGTCTAATGGTGAAAATAGAGTGCTTCGATTAGTCATTATTAAAGGGAAAACCCCGATTAGTGATTTTGAAGTTGCTGGAAATAATCAATTAGAAGGATATTCATATACACTTTCATCACAAATAATTGATGATTCAACGGTAGTTACAAGAAAATATCAGTTTTTACAAACTGATGAACCAGAAACTCCGAATTCAAATGATTCGATTATTTCTGTTTATAGAATTAATCCTAATGGAACTTCTTTAATCGTAAAGTCTGATACGATGGCGGTTGTTCCTCAAATTGCAATGCCCGACGATGGTGAATATAGTGACGAAGTTTTTTATTATAATGGGAATAGCCCTAAATCGTGGATTGTAGCTGGAATTAACGATTCTCGAAGATTTAAGGATTTTTATATGCAGTTTCGTAATATGGTAAAATTGAATGATAAAGACCAAATCGCAAATTATATTAATTATCCGTTAGGAATAATTAAGGATGAATCTGATTTTGTAAAAAACTATGATAAAATAATTACCAATACTGTTCGAAATGCAATATTGGGTCAAAAGATTCGCCAACTATATCGCGATAAACGTGGAGTTATGATTGGTGATGACCAGTTATGGTTCAAGCAGATTAATGGAGCCTATAAAATTGTGGTAATAAAACAGTAATAAAACAGTTACCGAATATAGTTATATTTCTGATCTCTTAGTTGGGGAGTAAAACCTGTACTTGTTATGGCTTTGATCATACCCTCGGCATTCATTTTATGAGTTGCTCCGGCAACAGAAACAACGTTTTCTTCAATCATAATAGATCCAAAATCATTTGCTCCGGCATGTAAACAAATTTGACCAATCGGAACGCCCACAGTCAGCCATGAAGCTTGTATGTTTTTGAAGTTTGGAAGCATTAATCTGCTAAGAGCAATAAATCGAACATAATCTTCACCACTTATTGAATTTTTAATTCCTAGAGTTTCTTTCAAAACGGTATGTTCTTCCTGAAATGGCCAAGGTACGAATGTTGCAAATCCTTGCGAATTGTCTGGTTTTTCGGATTGAACTTGTCGTAGAGAAATGAGATGTTGCAATCGTTCTTCAATCGTTTCAATATGTCCGAACATCATCGTTGCTGATGTTGTTATGTTTAATTTGTGAGCTTCACGCATTACATTGAGCCATTCATTGCTCGTACATTTGCCCGGGGATAATTGTTTACGAACTCTATCGCTTAATATTTCGGCTCCGGCTCCAGGTAAACTATCTAAACCTGCTTTTGTTAATTCGATTAGGACTTCTTTATATGACGTTTTTTCAATTCTCGCGATATGATGAACTTCTGCAGGACCTAGTGCATGAAGTTTTAGTGATGGATATAGATTTTTGAGATCTTTGAATAACTGGCAGTAAAATGTTAGTCCTAATTTGGGATGAAGTCCTCCTTGTAATAGGAGCTGATTGCCTCCCAAAGCCACCATTTCGTCAATCTTTTGTTTGTATTCATCAAGACTTGTGATGTATGTTTCTTCTTGATTGATCAAACGATGGAAATTGCAGAATTTACATCGGGCAATACATACATTGGTAATATTTACATTCCGATCTATTATCCAGGTTACTTTGTTGTCGTCGTGAAATTGTTTCCTGATTTTATTTGCACAAAAAAGTAAGTCAGCTGTTGGTGCATTTTTATAGAGATATAACCCTTCTTCTAAATTTAAGAAATCCAGATGTAATGCTTTTTGATAGATAGTGTGTAAATATTTTTCCAAAATTGTTTTTTTAAAATTAACGATATTGATGTTCTCCCTTTTTTTATGAGTTATTGGACAGAAATCTTTTTGCTTTTTGTTCCTCCATTCGAAATAATAGAAATTGTATAGAATAGTCCTGGTTGTAATTCACAAACATCTGCCAATTTGAAAAAACGAGTAGTACTTTTGTTCATGTCAATTGATCCATTATATATACTTCTACCAATATTATCAGTAACTTGAAGAATTACTTTATCTTCTTTGCTCGAAATAATAATATTGACATTGTTTGGATTTGATGGATTTGGGTATACTGTAAATTCTGAAATTGAATTAGAAAAAATATCAATGCTTTGTATTTTGCTATATGTTGAGTTTCCGTCATAATCTGTTTGCTTTAGTCTGTAATAAACTATTATACCAGCTTCGACTTCTGTATCTACAAATGAATATATATTTGTTTCAGTACTATTTCCTGCACCTTTGCATGTATAGACCGTTTCCCATGTTTTTCCATCGGTTGATCGTTCAACGGTGAAAAAATCATTGTTTGTTTCCGATGCTGTTTCCCATTTGACAACAACATTAACATCTTTCTTTTGCACCGTAAATTCTGTGATGGAAATAGGCAGAGAGTTACATGAACAATCGGATGCTAATGTAATATCACAAAAGGCGTGGAATAACCCTGATTTTACTATTGAAGCATTGGCTGTGCCTCCAACATTAATCCATTCTGTAACAGATCCAATAGTTCTACTTTTAGCAACGAATAAATGAGATGGATCGGTTACTCCATCATCGCTAAGATAGTAAAGAATAATTGATGCACTATCTAATGAATTATCATTTCCCGAAGTATCAAGTGTTTCATTAGTTTTACTAATATGCCAATATCCTAAACTAGAAACGTTTGTCAGTCCACTTCCTGTTGCAAGTGAATGTAAATCTGTTGCTGAATTTCTTGTATATTCGCATGTATAGGTATTTAATGTTGCATCTGCTTGGTCTATCATAATATCAACTCTACGGAGTTTATCCTGTTTCCCGATAGGAAATTTCTTTGTCGTTTTTGTTGCTGAATTTATTGTATAAGATAACGGACCATCCACAAAACTAGCATCAGAAGGTGTTCCACCTATTGTTGCTGATGATCCCATTGTTATTAGATTTGTTGCGTCTGATTTTATGATTCCGTCAGTTAATGTAAAAATGCCATTAATTATGATTGGAGTGTTTAAAATAATTGCATCTCCGGTTGTAGTATTATTAGTCGTAAAATTTGTGAATGATGGAAGTGCCTTTCCATTTAAAATTTGGGTTGTTGAACCATTAAGAGTAACGTTGTTTCCCCAGTTTAATGTCCCTGAATTATAGGTTATATTCCCGGAAACAAATAAGTTTGCGGGAGCTTGAAATATTCCAATATTTGATGATTTTAACACGATATTTGAAAGATACAGCGTTGGTAATGATGAGCTTACAATTCCTCCTGTTTTGTTGAGAGATACGTTAAACCCTGAAGGTACGTCAATCGTTTGGTCTTGATCGCCACCGAATGTGTATGTTCCTGTGTTTGGCGTAAACGCTCCTCCTGAAACAATTTGAAAATCTCCATTCAAGTCAAAATCTTCAATTACTGCCGAATACCATTTTCCTGTAGATGTTATTTGTACTCTATTAAATGATTTGGTACCACTATTATCTTCAAAAACTATTGTGCCTCCAATTGTTGTGTTTCCTGTAATATTTAATCCTGTTGTAATTGCATTTTGTGTGAGTGTTGTTCCTGATACTATTGTAAAACTACCAATAGTGATTTGATTGCCGAGTATTGAGAGTGCACCCAATGAGTTATTTATTTCAAGATTTCCAAAAGTAGCTGTCCCGCAAGAAATTGTTTGGTCTCCCGTTCCATTTAAAACAATTTTCCCAGTACCCGAATGTATGCCATTATTTATAACATTTCCTTTAACAGAACAAGCATAACCTCCGTCTGCAAACGTTGCAGAATTTCCAATTCTTAAATCATTATTAATTGTCGGTCCCGATGGTGATGGTGATACTGTTTTTGTTCCTGTTCCAGAAATTACAAGATTACGGTAATTTATACTACTAAAAATTGTTTGGTTGCCAGCTCTGTTATATGTAATTGTACTTTGATTTGCACCGGTAGTCAATGTTGGTAATATATTAGTTGCTCCTCCAAGAATTAAATTATGAGAGGCTTGACTCATGTCGATAATTGTTGCCGATAAATTTCCTGTAACAGTAACAGTAATTGGAGATGTTCCAAAAGCTAGAGAACCTGCTGAAATTGTTAAATCTCCATTTATTGTTGCCGAATTTGAGACTGTTTTGATTCCGGCAGTTGAGATTTTTAAATTTGAATATGTTGAGGCTGTAGAGATTGTTTGAGTTGTGCCTGTATATTCAATAGTGCTTCCCGTATTTAATGTAACAGTTGGATTATTTGTACTTGTAATGGATGTTGTTGTTGAACCCGAAAATCCATCAGCATCAGATGTCTTATATGTTCCACTAATATCAATACTAATTCCCGATGTATTAGCTAAAATCTGACCTCCAGTAGTTGAGATAATACCTCCAGATGTTAAAGTTAAGTCGACTCCTGTTTCATCATAGAGTGTTAGGCTATTTCCTGCCATATTTAATGTCCCGTTAACGATTAATTGGTCGGCGGTTTGAGCTGTCGAAAGAGTTACTGTTGTTAAAGGTCTAATTGTTATTCCCTTACTGTTTGCAAATGTTGGTACAATAGTCGTTGGTGTTCCTGAGCCTATACCTGGATCTGTATTTGATGTTGAATATTCCCATACGGTTGTTCCGTTCCATGTTCCCGATGTTTTTGACCAAAAATATTTATTTGTGGCATAAGCTGAATATGAATTATTATTTAGTAAGCCAGTTGCTTGTGTTAAATATGTTGTTCCTGTTATAAGCGTATGTGAAGTTGAATTTGTGGAACTTGTTTCTAAGGGGATCCATGTAGAACCATTCCAGTCTTGAACTAATAGTCCATTTTCCGAACTTCCTATATAGTCGGCAAGTGTATAAGTATATGTAGCTCTGTATGTATAGTTTGTTAATCCGGATGTGGAGAAAGTCCAATATCTATTTAAGTAGTCATTCGATTCTGTGTTATTAGGGTGTTTTGCATTTATAGCTTTTAATCCAACCATTCCTGCTGTTGAATTGGTTGTAAATGTTAGAGTTACTGGACTATATTCTGCTGTTCCTGTGTTATCACCAATTGGGTATGTATAAGATGTTGATGTTGAAATTCCAGGAATGCTTCTCTTTAGGTAACCGCTGCCGTTTACAACAATCATTCTCGATGCAGATGGTGTTCCCGAAATTGTATTTATTTGGAGGTCGGCATTCATAACCGAAATAATACCCGATGAAAGAGTTGTAACTCCTGTTATATTAATTTCTTGATTCCCCAAAATAATCCCACCCGCTCTGTTTATTGTCATATTTGTAATAGAAACAGGTGCCGAAGTAAACAAACCATCAGGAATTGTTGCAGTAGCCGTATTGGGGTTAAACGTCATTGATCCCGAAGAGCCTATTGTTAGTGTTCCTTTTATCCTTGAAAACGGAATAGTTCCCGATGTTGTAAACGACCAATTATTATTGTCGAGTTCTCCTTTTATCAAGGATAATGTGCCACTTAATGCAATTGTTTGTGGTGTTGTTGTTTGTGGTAGTGTAATTTTATTGTCTCTGTTTATCGTAAGATTAAGTAATGGAACTGTTGTTGTGGAGGTGAAAGCCCCTGTGGGTATTGTAAACGCTGCCCCTGATGTATTTCCTGATGTACCAAAGACTAAAGATGAAGCAGTTGTTGTTGTCAATGTCCCTCCTGTTTTGACAATTGGATTGTCAGATAGATGAAAAGATAATGTTCCTGCACCAACGGAGAATATGCCATTACCTAAGATTATTGCTCCTCTTAGTAATATGTTTTGTCCTGAAGATAATGTAACTGATGAACTTGAATTCATTGTTATATATGATAATTCCGTAGGATTACTTGTCAATGAGCCTGTTGGAATTGTTAATGCTGATGTATTGCCAAAGATGATTGAAGCTCCTGTTCCTGTTGAAAGTGTTCCTATTTGAGATGTTCCATTTCTGGATATTAAACCATTTAAATATAATGTATTATCTTGTAAATTAAATATTCCGTTCATTAATGTCAGGCTGGTCTTTATGGTTGTTTCTGTATTACTCAATAAAACGCCTCCTGCCGTATTATTTGCTGTTAATGTTGAAACAGGACCATTTGCTGTCTTCGGTAATTCATTTCCTGTTGTAATTGTCCCGGACGCTGTATTATATATTATATTACAAATGACATTCGAAATATTCCATATAGGTGTAGCTAAGAGCGATCCATCAGTTCTTGTAATAGAAAGACTTGCCGAATTTATTCCAAGTGTTAATGTCCCCGATCCGCTAGTGTTTAATGATCCATGAGTTAATGTATATGCTGTTTGTATTGTTAATGGACATTGTAAATCGACTGCTGGTGTTGAACCTGAAGTGTTGTCTACTGTTAGATTTGAAACACAACCGATGCTTCCTGTGGTAAAAGTTCCCGAACCTGTTATCTTTTGTTGTGCTGTTCCGTTAAGATATAATAATGAATTGGTTGTTGATGTATTTACTATCCCATTATTTGTTAAATTTCCTTTAAGGAACATTGTTTGTCCATTAAATTGTAATTCAGAACCATTGTAGAGTGAATCGTTACCGCCTATATATACATTACCTCCAATAAATTTGACATGTCTTTTCGCTATTTGGATTCCTGAACTTCCTGTATTTAAAACGATATTGCCTAAATAAGACGTATTGTTTGTTCTGAAATCGAACCCGTCAGGACTTCCTGCAGGAAGGTTGCTTAAGCCGTCTCCAAATTGAATTGTACTTCCGTCAAATGTACTGGCAGGATTTATTGACCAAATAAGAAGTGTTGCATTCAAATCTGCTGTTGGATTTGCTGATGGATTTACAATTGTTAGTCGTCCTCCCGTAAAGGTTATCAAGCCTCTTAAATCGACTAAATGTGTTGCTGTGGTAAAATTATTACCACCAGATGTTAGTCGTTGACAATCAAAGATTAGATTCCCATTACTAATAGCTACGGTGGCTGGATTGGTTGTATTGTTATTAAGACCTCCATATAGAGTAACTGTTGCATCGGCTCCTTCAATTCGTAGTGAACTTGTTGCAGCAGTTAAATTTAGTCGGTCGTTACCACTGCCATATTTAAAAGTACCATGTTCGACAAGTAATACTCCATTCACAGTTGCTGTTTGTGCTGTGGTTGTATTACCTGCTCCAACTGATGAAATAATGGCATTTGGATTGTTTATCCATAATCGGCTTGTTGCTGAGCAAATTGTTTGAGAACCAAAATATGGAGTCAAACTAGAAGCACTTGACAGTTTAAAGGTTCCATTTGTTAGAACTAAATTATTACTTGTTGCAGGAGCTTGTTGTGTTATAATTCTAGTTGCTTGAACAATGGAAGTTAAATCAGTACCTTTATTTACGGTAATTACATTGAATCTACAGGTGATTCCTGTTCCTTTAATGGTTTGAAGATTTGTTCCCGTAAATACAGTATTACAAACTTGACCGGGAGCTTTGTACATATCGAAGATCCCATTTATTATGAGGTCTCCGCTCGTCGTTAAAATATTTGTTGCATTATAAGCTCCAACATTTATTGTGCTCCCATTATCAACCTGAATATCGCCTGTTACGTTTATTGTTCTGGACGTTGTTGAATTTCCAATCGTAAGTGTTGAATTGTTGGTTATCAAAATGTTGCCTGAAACGGTGATTGGCGATCCTCCAAAAATGGTTGTTCCTCCTCCAGAAATTTCGAGATTATAGAAAGGACTTGTATTTGCTATTGTTTGTGTTGTTCCGTTAAATACAATGGTTCCTGATGAAGTATGTACACTCGAAGCATTTCCTGTCCAGTTGCCTTTTACAAAATGTCTGAATGAACCGGCTGTAAATGTTGTGTTTGCTCCAAAAGTAACATTTCCTTGTATTGTTAATGCGTAACTTGGAATTACGTTAGTCATTCCTGCAAATGTTATATTATTAAAAATCAAACTGGTTGGTGTGCCTTTAAGTAATTGTGTAGAACTATTATTAAAGCTAATATTTGCAGCTTGGGTTGCTGTGTTATATAAATTGAATATACCAGCTACTGTTAAGTCTCCTAATAGATTTATCGTATGAATGGCATCAGTTGTTCCAATATTGACGACTCCGCTATCAACAATATTTTCTTCTATTGTAAGAGTTCTCGCAGTACTGTTATTGCCAATTGTTAGTGTACCGCCCGATTTTATTTCTAAATGGTAAACATCCAAACCAGCGACATCATCTGTTATTGTATGTCCATTTTGAATTATAAATGAGTTTGTTTTATTGGTTAATTCACTCGATGTTGAAGGAGATGTTCCTGTGCCATCACTGTTGGTCGACCAGTTGGAAAGTGTGCTAAATTTGTTTGTCGTTTTCGAGTAATAGGTCGATCCAGAACTCCAAATGACGTGCCCATACGATTTTGTCGCATTATCTTCGTTTGCATTTCCCGTAAATGTGCCAGATGATGCAGCAAAAGTAATTGTGTCTGAGCTTGTAGCATTTCGGACGTTATTTTTTGGTCCAATATTAAATTCCACTAATTTTGGTCCCAACTTTTGGGTAAATCCATCAAAATTTATATAAGCTTCATTACTATTAGTTCCAATTGTAGAAAATGTTCCATAGCTTAAATTACCTGTAATGATTCCTCCATTAAGAAACAGTTCGCAATTGTCGAATTCATAATAATTTGCCGATAAATTTGCCAAACCAGATTGAATGTATGAAAATGCACCAGAGGAACCATTTATAGTAACTTTTGCAATTGTTGTTGAATTTCCGCTAACGGAAAATGTTCCGTCATTATTTGTAATTGTTTTGCCATTGGATATTTGAAGAATAGAATTACTGGTGACAGCTAAAACAGCTCCGCTTGATATTAGTATATTTCCTGTCGTAGCTAAAATTCTTCCATTTAAATTCAAAGTCCCGGTTGTTAATATCATATCTCCGGTGATTGTAAATGCTGGTGTTGGTGCTACCGTTACCGTAGAATTTATATATGCGATTCCTGATGGTTTAGCAATTTCTATATTGTTTATTGATCCGGCACCACTGATATATTGATTGGCAGTTCCCGTAATTTTAATTTTGCCAGTTCCTGTATGTGATCCATTGGTGTTAATGACAATACTTCCGTTGCATGAAATGGCATAACCATTATCGTTTAATGTGTTTTGAGCATTTACTGTAAGAGTCCCATTTATTGAGAGATTACCGTCAATTATCTTTTGTATGGACGATGTGGTTGATGATGATAATGTTAAATTGCTATAAACAGGAACTGACGATATTGATTGTTGTTGATTTGAATTATATGTTACAGTACTGCTTCCTGATGTCGGTGTCAATGAAATGTTTGCAGATGTAAATAATGTTGGAAATGTTGTTGCAACAGTGGTTGAGCCAAGAGCTAAACCAGTACCTCCCATCATTGTTAGTAATCCCGTTGAGTTCCCTGTAATTTGTTTCCCTCCATCAGCTAATGTTCCTGCTTTGATAATTAAATTCCCATTAATAGTTATTGCTGATGATAATGTATGTGTCCCTGTTCCATTAAAAACCACATTTCCAAAGGAAACTGGCAAATTCCCAATTGTATAATTGCCATTGCCATTGAAATTTACGGTACTATTAGCATCAAGGTTGATTGTCATGTTGGTTGGAAATGGAGAAGCTGTTTTTGATGTTGAATAGCTGGCTCCTGATGAAATGGTACATTGTTTGCCAATTACTCCGGAAATTACAAATCCACTATCGTTTAATTCAATATTCTGATTTACTGATAGATTTCCATTTATTGTTATTCCTCCCGATAATGCGATTGTTGATGTTGTTAATGTGCTGGTTCCATTTAGTGATATTGAACCATAATTTGTTGGTATTGCTGGTATCGAATAATTGCCAACGCCACTATAAATTACGGTACTATTACTATTTAAATTAATTGTAAAATTTTGTGGGAAAAATGGTGCTGCTGTTTGTATCGTTGAATATGTTGCTCCAGAAGCTAGTGTAAATGTTCCTCCGTTTCCGGATACTATAAATCCACCATCATTTAAGGTTACTCCTGTATTTACTGTAAAATTTCCGTTTACTGTTATTGGACTTGTGAGTGTAACTGTGCTTGTTCCGTTAATTGTAATTAAGCCATAAGACGTTGGTGTTGCGGGAATAGAATAGTTGCCAGATCCATTATAATTCACAATACTTGAATTATTTAAATAGATAGTCGCATTTTGTGGAAAAAAAGGTAACGATGTTTGAAGGGTTGTGAAGGTAGCTCCTGCTGCAACTGAAAATGTTCCAGACGAATTTCCTGTAATTATTTTACCACCATCGTTTAGTGTTCCGGAATTGATTGATATATTACCAGTTACATTTATTGGACTTGCTAAAGTAACCGTTCCCGAATTAATAACGAAATCACCATTTGTGGTAATTGTATTCGGAATAGTTATTGTATTTCCTGTTCCACTATTAAATACGATATTGCCGTAATTTGTTGGTATTGCGGGAATTGAATAGTTCCCACTACCATTAAAATTTACGGTACTACTGTTGTTTAGGCTGATTGTAAAGGCTTGTGGGAAAAATAATGCTGTTTGCATTGTCGTAAATGTTGCTCCAGCCGAAAGTGTAAACGTTCCGCCATTTCCTGTAATTGTATTACCGCCATCGTTTAATTCAACTCCAGAATTAATAATGAGGTTTCCGTTTATCAAAAGAGGGGCTGATACCGTCTTCGATGATCCTGATCCACTCAAAAGAACATTACCGTAGCCGTTTGTGTTCGGGATACTTTGTGCTGTTGTACTATAAAATTCAACGGTCGATGTTGGATCAAATGATGTGGTTCCTGTGCTAATAAATTGGTTTCCGATTCTAAGTATCCCTACACTTGTTATGCTAATCATATTTTGGTTAGCAGCTGGTATTGTTATAGTATTACTAACATCAAGTTTCCCGGTTGAGATAATAACTTTTTGTGTCTTTGTGTTATCTGTAGTAGAATTCATTATTAGATTTGAACAAGTTAATGTTCCTGTTGAAATATCTAATGTGTTTGATTTTGAACTCAAAGATGGTGTGGAAAAGGAGATTGTAGATGCAACATTCAGCGTGTATGTTCCTCCAAAAGTCAAGCTTGTATTTGCTGTATTTGCCGAAATAACAATTGCATTTATCGTATTAGAAATTGATTGATCTAATGTCATTAGAGTGTTGTCCGAAATTGTTACAGTTCCTGCACTGGCGTTTTGTCCCGGATATTCACTGGCAGTAATCCACGTAGTTCCATCAAATATTTGCCATGCAGCAATATTTGTCCATATACAAGAACCTGAAATTGTAGTTCTATAATCGCCGGTTGTTTGACCGAATGAATTTATGGTTACTATAAAAAATAATAAGATAAAAGTTACCCATTTGTAGAATTCTTTCATAAAGAATAGGTTTTGTTTGTATGCTACATTATTTTAAAATACGATATCAATTGTATGTAATTTGAATACATAAAAAATTTCCACACAAATATATGGAAAGATAGTAAATATTAAATAATATAAAATTTCATTGTTTGAACATATAACAGATTGTTTTTGAGGCATTAATTCTACTGGCATCAGGTCTGTTTTTTCGGATGTTTTATAGCATTTTTGTTGAAAACTTATAATTAGTTCATTGTCTTTTGTAAATTTGCTTTTGATCAATAATAAAACCTTGAAATTATGGGAAAATTAGTTTATGTTTTTTTAACAGATAGTTTTGAAGAAATAGAGGCACTCACTCCTGTTGATATTCTTCGTCGTGCAGGATTGGATGTGCTGACTGTTTCGGTTACAAAAAGGAGCATTGTAAAAGGGGCTCGTAATATTGAAGTTAAGGCTGATGTTTTGTTTGAAGATGTAGATTTTGCCAATGCTGATTTATTATTGTTGCCGGGAGGTCCCGGAACGAATTCTCTGAATGCACATGTAGGAACAAAAAAAGCCGTAAAAGCACATGCTGATTCTGGTAAATTGACTGCAGCTATTTGTGCCGCTCCCAAAATTCTTGGAGGACTTGGTCTGCTCGATGGAAAATCGGCAACCTGTTATCCCGGTGTTCAACATGATTTAGGAAACGCTAATTATATTCCGGCTCCGGTTGTTGAAGATGGGGTGTTTATAACGGCAAATGGAGTAGGGGCTGCTTTGGAATTTTCTCTTTTGTTGGTGAAACGTCTTGTTGGTGAAACCGAGGCAAAAACATTAGCTGCTAAAGTTATGGCAAAATAGAGGTCACAACCTGTAATTAGATTGTGACCTCTATTTGTATTCGTATGCAGTTATCTCAATAGCGTTATATATCCTTTTTTCTCTTTAACAGCGTCTTTTGAATCTTTGTAACGTATTGTCCAAGCATAAGTGTCTGGATCCTGAGGATGACCATTGAATGTACCATCCCACCCCTTTGTTAAATCATTTGTTTTATACACAAGTTGCCCCCAGCGATTGAAAATATCTATTTCTAAGAATTCTTTTACACCCCAGCCTCTTGGTATTACAACATCGTTTTTACCATCGGTATTCGGAGTGAATGCTGTTGGTAATCCAACGATGGTTTCGACTATTATTTTAAAATCGAGTGTGTCCATTTCTGTGAAACATCCCAGTGTGTCTGCCATAGTAACGATGTAACGAACATCTTTATCTTCTTTGACATTTATTGTTGGGTTTGCACAGTTATCACAGCTTAACCATGTCGATGGTGTCCATTTATATGTAATGCCGGCAAGCGAATCGTTATTCAAACTGTAGGACGTATATGTTTGTAATTCATTTTTTGCTTTTGAATATAACGTGTCCGATTTATTTTCAAATAAATAGACCAGATAATCTTTTGGAGCTCCATTATATGTTGGTCGTATTTGAACTTTTACCAGTAATGTATCTTTTAAAGGACAAGGAGAATCTCCTGATGCAACGTTGGTATATTTGTCATTAATAATATATTTTGTTGTCTTTGCCGGTTTTACAGTTGCTGTTAGGTTATCGGTACTTAATGATATAATTGAAGGATCCGTTACCCATGATTCTATTATTGTTCCTGGATTAGGGGTTAGTTTAATTGTTAAAACAGAGTCTTGACAGATTGTTTTATCAACCGTTGAGGTAAATGATGGATTTTCATAGGTTGTAATTGTCTTGGTTATGTCATCGTTACATCCTGATCCTTGAATGTTGAGTTTTACGTTAAATGTTTGTCCCGATCCTATAAAGCTATGTGTTGGAGATGCTGTTGTTTCTGTTGTTCCATCACCAAAATTCCAAACATAAGACGTTGCACCTACTGATTTATCAATAAACGGAATGACAAATGGCGAACATCCTTTTATTAAGGTATCATTATTCCCTCTATCAAAATTTGCCATGACTTGTCGTAAAACTATTGTTGTCGTATCAAAATCGCTACATCCGTTTGTTACAACAAATGAGACCTTTACTTTTGGGTCGGCAAATACCGTTTCGTATGAATGACTTATGTCAATATTTTTTTCATCCGTCTGTCCGTCACCAAAAGTCCATTTGTGAGGATAACGGACTATGTTCATTGTATCAATAAGTCCAAAATTTATAACATCTTTGATACATACATCATTTTTATCGGTTGTGATTTTAAATAAGGATGATGGGATAATATATTCTTTCCCGGCACTATCGACCTCGCATCCTTTATAATCGGATGTTGTTGTTAAACTTACGATGTGTAAACCTGCATTTTGAAATGACATGTAAGGCATTGAGATATTCCCTTTGAAGGTAATGATTTTGCCGTATGTTTCTTCCCATTTAACTGTTTTGTATCGGTTAACATAGCCTGCTTTTACTGTCAAAAAGGCAACTTTACAATTAATTGAATCATGCATGAAGCTAAAATTAGCACTCGCATCTTTTATATCGGTTGTCCTATTGGTATCGGCATTCGTACATACATTACTTGTTGAAGAAACCGTGGTATATGATTTTACGGTAACTTGTGGATAGGTTGTCTCTTTCGTGTATGTATGTTTTGCTGTAAAATTTGTTGCTGTATAGATTGGCGAGCCATCACCAAAATCCCACTCCAATTTGTCGATAGTTGAGGTATAAGGCAATCCCAAGGTTGAATCGACCTGAAATATAGCTTCTGTTCCCAGACAAACTTTCCCGGCAGGAATAATTTTAGCAGGAGGAATTGTTGGAACAACTCCATTTTGTTTTTCAAGCGAGTCGGAGCATCCATAAGCATCGGTTACTTTTAATTTTATATTGAATGCTTTTCGTTCGCGATAGGTATCTGAAACCGATGTTCTATTGCCTGTAAGATATTGAACCGAATCGCCGTTGGTGTACCATTCACGCGATAGTATCGGACTTAGATATTCCGTAGAAGCATCTTTAAAGGTAACTTTCGGAAAACAATTATTGTCTGATTTCAATGTAAAATCAGCTTTTGGTTGATAGGCTCTGAAGGTAAATGTGGTATCATCAGAACAATTGTTTATATCTGTTATTTTGAAATATAATTTATATAAACCTCTTTTCGGGACATCAACAGCCTCCGTTATAATCGTTCCGGTTGCTGTTGTATGATAAAATGTATTCCCCGGAGTGTCTATTGTTGATGTGTTGCTTGTTATGATTGAACCGTCGGGAGCTGTTAGTTTCCATTCGTTGTTTGTGATATAGATGATATCTTTTAATCCTTTGTGCGAGAGTTCTTGTTTGGAGTTGACACATGGTGTGGTATCGGCAACCGATATAATAGCTTTGGGTTTGGTGATTGTAAATGATGCTGTAGAACTGTCTTCACAATTTGTTGTCGTATTATAAGCGTGAATTACTGATTTGTAAGCACCGGTTCCATACCCCAATGGTTCGAAATCAAAAATCGAATCTTTTGTTGGATAGGGAATCTTTTTTAAGAATATAGGTGTTTGCCCATCTCTATAGAGATTAAAGTTCCATATTGTCGCATCTCTGATTGTGTCGGCTTTAATTTCAACTTTAAAAGGATCAGCACAGTTAATCACTACATTGTTATGGTAGGCTATTGGTCCTTGTACATGAATAAAATATTTTGCTAAAGATGAATAATTGAATGAAGAGTCTGTCTCGCAGCCATTATAAAATTCTTTAATTGTCATGTAATATAGACCGGTATCGTTGATGTTACTATTATTGAAAGATGTGTGTAATGTATCACCGTAAATAATGTTTTTTGCAAGAGGAGTCGAAGCACTTCGTTTGCCGGTTACTTTAAAATATTGAACAAATGTGGAATCTGCTTTTTCCGATGTTGAACCGTTTTCCTCGAGGGTTGATGATTTATCAGACCACCATACACCAGATTTGAAATTGGTTAATTTATTCATACTTGTACCAGCACAAACCACTGTGTCGAGAAAATCTATTTTTATCTGAGGACGTGTTCCTGCATAAATTATGTGAGTGACGTCAATATTACATTCTTTATATCCTGAATTTACGGCAATACTCATTTTAACAGTAAAATCACCATCTTTTTGATATAGATGTTTGATTGGAGTCAGACTTTGTTCCGTTGGTGACTCATCACCGAAATCCCAAGTAACTGTTTTTATAAAGTCAGGAGTTCCTGTTAATCCGGGGAATGTATATGTTGTTAGATTGGTAAAGGTTACTGGAAGAGGAACGCAGTTTCTGTTTGAATCCAATGTAAATTTTACATCTGGATAATATACACTTATTGCTTGTGGAAAGGTTGTGGAATCTTTACATCCATTACTTGTTACTACTTTTATTTTTATATCGTATGTTGCACCGGAAGGAAACTTATATGTTGGTCCAGACAAACCGGTTGTTGTTGCAAAAGGAATTGTTTGATTATTCAGATACCAATCGTTTGTGGCAAGTGTGACATTTGACCCTATAATTGATAAGGTTTTCGTTGCATTAGGACCGCAAATAAAAAGTCCGCGTGGAGTTATGTCAAAGCTAGGATCTAGTTCAACTATTAGAGTTGTGTCAGCAGATACTGAACATGCTGGATTGGTAACTGTTAGTCCTATTGGGTAGGTGCCAGATGTTAAAATGGTACTGAAAGAACTTGAATAATATGTGTTCCCATTAACAGTCCATTTATACGTGGCATTATTTACCTGAGCTGTTGAAAAATTTATTGTCCCCGGGCATGCTAGTTTCGGATTTGTAACTGTTTTTACTATATCTGTTATTGTAATCTTGGGTGCATTATTGTATAAGGTTACATTTGCAACTTTTGGAATTGAGGAACAACCGTTATTCCCAATGACTGTTAAAATAATTGTTTTAGTGTCTTGGTCTGTTTTTCGCATAAATGTTCTTGAAGTATTTTTCTTTGTGTCAACAAATGTTGTATCACTAAAATACCATTTGTAGCCAATAATTGAGCCGTTGGCGAACGTACTGCTGTTTGTTGCATTAACCAGTAAAGAGGCATCACATGTTTTGTCTTTATCCAATGTGAAATCGGCAATAGGTCTATCAGAATTTACAATAATGCTTACACCTTTAGATGTCGCTTTTGTGCTTGAACATTTGTTGGTATCGGTTGCAAAGACTGTTGCTACATAGGTAGCTTTTGTATCGTAGGCATGTGAAGGGCTTTGTGTTAAATCGTAATTTGAACCATCGCCAAAGTCCCACATATAGTTTACGATGGGAGCACCTGTTGGTGTTAAATTTTTGGGCGAAAAATTGATGGCATTATTAACGCATGTAATTGTTGTGTCGGCAATGGCCTGAACCGATGGGTTTGGAAAAACGGTAATAAGATCCGTGTATGTTTTTGTCGCTCCCGAAATTGGAGTTCCGTAGAGATCAAGAATTGTTAATGTTACCGTTTTCTTTCCGGCAATGACATACATTGCAGAAACCTTATCTTTTAATTTTTCCGTGTTTTGTGATTCGTCCAATTCCCAACGAAATAGATATTTAGTTGTGTCTATTGGTTTCCCCCCGAATGTCGATTTGTTCGTATATGTTACGGAGAGTGGTATACATCCTTGTTTTTGTGATGGTTCGAAATCGGCAACTATTTGCGAAAACATTGAGAAAGGCAGCCCCATTAATAAAGCTAACATCAATGATTTTAAGATTCGAAAAAACATATTTATTTTTTTAAAATATTTATAGCAAGAAACTTCTCATTGTTCAAAAAAAAAATTATTTTTGACGAACATTACAAAAGTAAACATTTGAATATAAACAACAAAATATTAATTGGCATAATTATCGTATTATTTTTTGCGGTTAAAGAAGGAAAATCTCAGGATATTCATTTTACTCAGTTCTATGCTTCACCGCTAACTTTGAATCCTGCATTGACTGGTGTCTTTGATGGTGATTGGAGGGTATCGGCCAATTATCGTAATCAATGGCGGGCTATTGGTGGTTATCCGTTTACTACATTTAGTTTTGGATGGGACAGACCAATTCGAATTTATTCTGAACAGGTTAATGTGGGGATTGTTGTGTTGCATGATCAAAGTGGTGTTGTGAATTTAACAACGAATCGGTTTTATGGGAATATTTCATATCTAAAAAAAATAGGAAGGAATACTCTTGCTTTGGGAATTCAACCCGGATATGTGACCGAAGGTTATGACATCAGCAAATATTCGTTCAATGAACAGTTCGATTTAGGAAATACTGAAAGTATGTTCAATACCAGTCTTAATAATTATGAAACAGGCTATAAAAATTCCATTGCTTTTTTTGATTTAAATGCTGGATTATTATGGAATTGCAGACTCTCGAAATCATTTACGCCTCAAATTGGATATACCCTTTTTCATATAAATCGCCCTAATCGGTCTTTTAAAAATCTAAAGAGCGATACTACCGAATTTGGAATGCGAAATGTAATAGAAGCCCGAGCAATTATATCGTTGGGTCAACAAACACGAGTAATTCCTCACATTCTTACGATGTTCGAAAAAGGAGCATCTGAAGCATTATGCGGTGGCAATTTTGAACAGGATTTATCCAATCCAGTTTTTAAGACGGTTTATGCAGGAGCAATGTTTCGCTATGGGTGGAATGGCACTTTTGATGCGTCATCAGCCATTGTTGGTGTAAAGTGGAAAAATTTTGATTTAGGATTTAGTTATGATATAAACGTGTCTAGTTTGAAAAAAGCTACAAACATGAGAGGAGCATGGGAAGTGTCTCTCATTTATATTTCAAGAAGTACAAAACCATCTAAAATAAAGATTCCTTGTGATCGCTTATAGAAACATACTCGTGTCTTTGTGTGTTGTTTTGCTTTCGAGCATAGCAATGGGGCAAGAAGTTCCCGATCTTGTAGCATCGAAACTAAAGGGCTTTGGGAAAAATTCATTGGAAATGGGTGATACATATTCGGCCATTGACTATTTTGAATCGTATATGACAAAACGACCAAAAGATCATGAGGTTGCATTCTTGCTTGCAGATTGTTATCGTCTTGCCCGCAATTATAAAGACGCCGAAGAGTGGTATAAAAAAGCATACGATCTTAATCCTAAAAAAGAAGCACAAGCATTATTCTATTATGCTCAAATGCTTAAAACCGAACAACAATATGATGAGGCATTGAAAAATTTCAATAAATTCAAAAAAGAATTTACAGGAACAGATGACCGTCGTTTGAAAAAAATGCTAAAAAGCGAAATTGAAAGTTGTACGAAAGCAAAACGAATAATTGATTCAAGCATTGTCGTTGGAATAACACCTCTCGATAATACAATTAATAAAGCATCTGTAGAACTGTCACCATTCTTTTTGGATGACAAAAATTTCATTTTTGCATCTCTTCGAAGTGATACGACTATGTATGCAAGTACAACCGAATTTGATCCCAAAATGCCGGTTCGTAAATTCTATAAAGGCATCAAAAAGGATTCGAAATTTACCTTTGTTGGCGAATGGAAGGAATTTAATCAGGAAGGTATAAACACCGGAAATGGGGCACTCTCTCCCGATAAAAAACGTTTCTATTTCACTCGTTGTGAAAAAAACTGGAAATATGAAATGATTTGTAAAATATACAAAAGTGAAAAAAACGGAAGTGGTTGGGGTAAACCCGAAGAACTGCCAGAAACAATAAATGATCCGAAATATACTTCAACACAACCAGCAGTGGGGATTGATTCAAAAACAACGAATGAAGTCCTTTACTATGTCTCAAATCGTAAAGATGGAAAAGGTGGGTTAGATATTTGGTACGCTTTGTACAATCAAAAGAAAAAAACATGGAAAAGCCCCAGAAATTGTGGAGGAGAAATCAATACAGCCGGGGATGAAATGACTCCATTTGTTGATAACGAAAATAAAAAACTTTATTTCAGTTCAAATGGATTGCCTGGAATTGGAGGTCTTGATATTTTTAGAGCAATAGGCGAAGACAGTAAATTTCTTCCGGCCGAAAATGTTGGATATCCTGTTAATTCGACATACGACGATTTATATTATGTACTGAACAGCAAGAAAGAAGAGGGTTTTCTAGTTTCAAATCGCCCATCAACAAAATCTAAAGAAAAGTCTAGTGAAACCTGCTGTGACGATATCTTTTCCTTTGCTTATAATCAGGTGATTAAAGTTGCAGCTACAGGTAGTGTGGTTGCAATAACCGATGATGCGGTAAATAAGCTCTTGAGTAAGGGATTTGAGGCTGAAGGATCTAAGAACCAAAACGATACTGTAAATTCAAAGGCCGTAGCCGGTTCTGTAGTCTCTCTTTATTTGGTTGATAAAGTATCAGGTTCTAATATTTATATTAAAAACGATACAACCGATGTGAAAGGTAAATACTTCTTTACTCTTGAACCATCGAAAGATTATGTAATTGAGTTTGAAAATTATGGAAACTTCAATAAAAAGGTAAAACTATCGACAAAGGGAATTGTGAAATCCGATACGATAAAAATGCGTACTGTAGGTGTAAACGTTATGCCCAAGCTTCCGCTTATTATCAAGAATATATATTATGATTTTGATAAAGCTGATTTAAAACTTGTTGCTAAGCATACCCTCGATACAACACTATTTACACTAATGAAACAATTCCCGTCAATTGTAATAGAAATTAGCTCACATACAGATAGTAAAGGCGATGATGAATATAATAAAAAACTTTCTCAGAAAAGAGCTGAAAGCGTTGTTAATTATTTAATCAGTCGAGGTATTGCTTCGAATCGTCTTCGAGCAAAAGGATATGGTGAAGAAAAACCAATTGCTCCCAACGAAAATCCTGATGGCTCTGATAATGAAGCAGGTCGTGAAAAAAATCGTCGTACCGAATTTAGAATCATCGGTTCATTATCACAATACTCTGAAATTATCTACGAGCAGTAAATATTATTTACAACCTTCGCAATTCTGTCTACGGATCTTTCCTTTAGAGTCTGTGTAATGACTATTTCTCAGGATTTATTCAGGATTGAAAAATTCAAACGATTGTCGTTTTGTCCATAGTTACAACTTAGAAACCTGGAATTACAGCTGTTATTTCTATTTTATTAATTTGAAAATAACCGCTTATGGTCGTAAATAATTTTACATAAATATACACTATGTTGGAGTTTTAAACCAGAAAGTGGTTTTTGAACCGTAATATTGGCGAAGGATTAAAAAATATCGCCACCAATTTATTTTTTGCTGCCATCAATTTTAAAACGTTGGAATCTTTTTTTTAAAAGTCTCGAACAAATTTAAAATATCTTGAACGATTTTAGCGGATGGCAAACAAATTTAAAAAGTTGGCGAAGGATTAAAAAATATCGCCACCAATTTATTTTTTGTTGCCATCAATTTTAAAACGTTGGAATCTTTTTTTAAAAAGTCACGAACAAATTTAAAATATCTTGAACGATTTCAGCGGATGGCAAACAAATTTAAAAAGTTGGCGAAGGATTAAAAAATATTGTCACCAATTTATTTTTTGTTGCCATCAATTTTAAAACGTTGGAATCTTTTTTTAAAAAGTCACGAACAAATTTAAAATATCTTGAACGATTTTAGCGGATGGCAAACAAATTTAAAAAGCTGGCAAAGATTTTTAAATATCGCCACCAATTTATTTTTGTTACAACAGATTGCAAAGTGTCGCTATCAATGTAAATGGATTGGTACTTTTAAAAGGCTTTTTATAATAGAAAATACTTTCGATATGTTTTTCTTAAAGCTTACATATTTAGGGTAAAGCTAGATTTTTATTTGAATTTTAGCTCCATGTTTAATGACCGACGTTATTTTTTCCCATCCACAACATGTTTTAAAAATACTATTTTTAAAATAATGTCGTTTTAAAGCTAAATATAATTACAAAATCTATGAAGGAATTAATACCTATGTTTAATTTTAAAAATTGTGTTTATGAGAAAACTATTTTTAGTAGGTATTATGAGTTATTTAGCCTTAACATCTTGCAAAAAGGATGAAAATAAAGTAACAACAACTGTCTCAAACTATTTTCCGCTTTCAGTTGGTAATTATTGGATTTACAATGTATACGAACATGATCTTAAAACGAATGTTGATTCGTTAATTGGAACCGATAGTCTTTATATTAAAAGGGATACTTTAATTAAAAATCAAAAGTATTGTATACTTTCAGAACAAACTAGTAATAAAAATGTTTATTCCTTCTTTACATTTCCTGTTTTAAGAGATTCTGTAAATTGTGTTTTATATTCATATAGAGACACCGTGCATACTTATTTGAATTATACTAATTTTACAGATACTGTGGGTAAATGGCATTATAGAGATTATGATCCATCCATAAAAAGTGGCTATGTTAAGCAGTACAAAATAAACGCAATATATAATGTGCCTGCTGGTCATTTTAATGATATAATTGATAAAAGACAAGTTTTGATTACTGCTCAAAAATCGGGATGTGATCAGAATGACTCTATGATATCACATCATTATTTTGCTAATAATATTGGTATGATTTATTACAATGCATTTTTTACTGTCGATTTTCTTTCTTGTGGAATTAGATATGATTTTAAATTAGTCCGATATAAAATAAATTAGGTTAGAGTTATAAAAAAGAAAACCCTCGTTCAATTTCAGAACGAGGGTTTTCTTTTTTATAAGAAGAATTTTTAACTAAGCTCTTGATGCAATTAAAATTTCAAGGATTTTAACAGCTGCCGATGTAACCGGCGAACCTGGTCCAAAGATTGCTGCAGCTCCTGCTTTGTATAAGAAGTCATAGTCTTTTGCAGGGATAACACCACCACAAATAACCATAATATCTTCGCGTCCAAGTTTTTTCAATTCTTCAATAACTTGCGGAACAAGTGTTTTGTGTCCTGCAGCAAGTGAAGATACTCCTAATATATGAACATCGTTTTCAACAGCTTGTTTTGCTGTTTCTTCAGGAGTTTGGAATAATGGTCCTATATCAACATCAAATCCTATGTCGGCATAACCGGTTGACACCACTTTTGCTCCACGGTCGTGACCATCTTGTCCCATCTTTGCAATCATGATGCGAGGGCGACGTCCTTCCATTGCGGCAAATTTGTTTGCGAGCTCAACAGCCTTGCTGAATGTTGCATCGCTTTTTGCTACACTCGAATACACTCCTGAAATACTTCTGATTACTGCTTTATAACGTCCTGCTACTTTTTCGCAAGCGTCTGAAATTTCACCTAAAGATGCTCGTTTTTGTGCGGCATCGATTGCTAATGCTAATAAATTGCCTTCGCCTGTTTGTGCACATTTGGTTATGGCTGCAAGTGCAGCTTGACATTCTGCTTCATTTCGTTCTGCACGTAATTTTTGAAGTCGTTTAATTTGTGCTTCGCGAACGGCAGTATTATCAATATCCAAAGATTCTATCGGATCTTCTTTTTCAAGACGATATTTATTAATACCAACAATGGTATCAATTCCTGAATCAATGCGAGCTTGTTTACGAGCCGATGCTTCTTCAATACGCATTTTTGGAATACCGGTTTCGATAGCTTTTGCCATACCTCCAAGTTTTTCAACTTCTTCGATTAATGCCCAAGCTTTTTCTACAAGTTCTTGTGTTAATGATTCAACATAGTATGAACCAGCCCAAGGATCAATGCTGCGACAGATCTCTGTTTCTTGTTGAATAAATAATTGTGTGTTACGAGCAATACGTGCAGATGTGTCTGTAGGAAGGGCGATTGCTTCGTCTAATGCGTTTGTATGAAGCGATTGTGTGTGTCCAAGAGCTGAAGCCATAGCTTCGATTACTGTACGACCTACGTTGTTGTATGGGTCTTGTTCTGTCAAACTCCAGCCTGATGTCTGTGAGTGTGTTCGTAATGCTAATGATTTCGGATTTTTCGGATTGAATTGTTTTACAATTTTAGCCCAAATCATACGAGCTGCACGCATTTTTGCTATTTCCATAAAATGGTTCATTCCGATTGCCCAGAAGAATGATAAACGAGGGGCAAATGCGTCAATGTCAATTCCTGCTTTAATTCCTGCACGAATGTAATCTAATCCATCGGCAAGTGTATATGCCATTTCTATATCAGCGGTTGCCCCAGCTTCTTGCATGTGGTAACCAGATATTGAAATTGAATTGAATTTTGGCATTTTTTGAGATGTAAACTCGAAAATATCAGCGATGATTTTCATAGAGAAATCTGGTGGGTAAATGTATGTATTACGTACCATGAATTCTTTTAAAATATCGTTTTGGATTGTTCCTTGTAATTCTTCAAGTTTTGCACCTTGTTCTAGTGCAGCAACGATGTAGAATGCTAAAATAGGAAGCACTGCACCGTTCATTGTCATAGAGACTGACATTTTGTTCAAGGGAATATTATCGAACAAAATTTTCATATCAAGGATTGAATCAATAGCAACTCCTGCTTTTCCAACATCACCAACTACGCGTGGATGATCAGAATCGTAACCACGGTGTGTAGCAAGGTCAAAGGCAACAGAAAGTCCCATTTGTCCCGAAGCCAAATTGCGTTTATAAAATGCATTTGATTCTTCGGCAGTTGAAAATCCTGCATATTGGCGAATTGTCCAGGGACGTAAGGGATACATCGCACCGTAAGGTCCGCGCAAGAATGGAGCTAGACCCGAAGCAAAATTTAAATGTTCCATGCCGTCGAGGTCGCTTTTATTATAGGTCGGTTTTACAGTAATAAGCTCAGGAGTTGTCCATTCAGAGTTACTGTCACCCACATTGCTTTTGCAAGCATTGTCATCTTTTTTGCAAGTTGACTTTATGTTTATTGATTTAAAATCAGGTTTCATAATTATATCCTTTCAAATTATTTTATTCCTAGCATTGCTTGATATTGTTGCAATGTTTCCAAAACATTCGATTTTATGCTGATGAAGTTTTGAATGCCTTTAGCTTTCAATTCCTCAGAACATGTAGGGGCACCGGCAACAACAAAAATTGTCTTTCCTATTTTTTCAAATATTTCAGGAGCAAATATTGCATATTCGTCATCAGAACTGCAAATTACAACGATTTGAGCACCACTTGCTTTTGCTGCTGCAACACCATCATCAACCGAGCCGAAATTTATATTGTCAATAACTTCGAAACCGGCACAGGCAAAAAAGTTGCACGCAAATAATGAGCGAGCTTTTTGCATGGTGATGTTTCCAATTGTCAACATAAATACTTTTGGGCGACCATTTGTTTTTGCAAACTTGTCGGTCTTGAAACGTAACAATTCGAATGCTTGAGCTCCACGACAGATTTGAAGTGGTTCTGCTATTGCTTTGTCTGATTTTTGACATTGTTTATTGAATAAAGTCATGTCAAATTTTTCGTCAAGCATTTCTTTAAAGTTAGGAAATTGGTTTGTTCCAAGGATATTAGAACGACGGGTTGCTATAGCTTTTTCCGCATTAGCTAGCGTTGCTTTAATTTTTTCTTGAATAAATCCTGCTTTAAATGCAGCAGAATAACCTCCTTTGTCTTGAACTTCAAGGAATAAAGACCAAACCGTTTCTGTTATTTTATCTGTTAATTCTTCAATATAATAAGAGCCGGCAGCTGGATCAACAATCTTATCCATATAAGCTTCTTCTTTTAAAAGAATTTGTTGATTACGAGCTATACGTTCACTGAATTCTGTTGGTTGTTCGTATGCGATGTTGAATGGAAGAACTGTTATTGAATTAGCTCCTCCTAATACTGCTGACATTGCTTCTGTTTGTGTTCGAAGTAAGTTTACATGTGGATCGTATACCGTTTTATTCCATGTTGATGTAATTGCATGAATATTCATTTTACATGCACATTTACATAGTTTTTTGCCGGTGCTCGTTTTGCAAGTATTATTGTCATTGTCGCAGTTTTCGCAATCACATTCTGGTTCATAAGCTGCAACAATTTTAGCCCATAACAAACGAGCTGCACGAATTTTTGCAATTTCGAAGAAATAGTTACCACCAACAGCCAAATCGAATTTAATTTTCTTTGCTGCACTTGCTGGTTTAATACCTTGTTCTATGGCCTTATTTAAATATTCTTCACCCATTGCCAGGGCAAAGGCTAGTTCCTGTGTGATGTTTGAACCCGAGTTCTGAAAAATATCACCTTTTACTAAAACCGTTTTGAATCTGCATAAATCTTTTGCAATAGTTATTGTTTCGGCTAAGCTTTTCGTACAAATATTTTCTGAATCCTGACAAAAGGCTCCTTTTAAGGAGAAATTTGTTAGATATCCGATATTAATAGATCCGCGAACTGCACAAGCATCAATGCCAGATTTTTTTACATATTCAACAAATTGTTTTAAGAAATTTGTTTTCCCGCAACCAATATTGATGTTTAATTCTATTGAAGGTAAATCAATGTTTTGCAGTAATGCAGTAATTTCTTTTGTTGTCCATTTTGTCGTATCTTCAATTGAAAAACCTAAAGAGGTAATTCCTTTGCAGAGAATATCTAAAGCTTTTTTATTGGCTTCAGCAGGATTTGTTACTTTCACATCTTGGCGAACATACCAGCTGTTGTCACAACCGCAAGTACCGCGTGTAAATGGAAATTGACCGGGAGAAATGTCGAGGTACGACAGTTTTTCAACATCCTCGAGGCGATAATAGGGCTGTACTGTAAAGCCCTCGTTGGTACGCCAAACCAACTTTTTGTCGAAGTCAGCACCTTTTAGGTCTGCCACAATTCTGCTTTTCCAATCATCGGAACTGATTGGTGCAAATTCTTCGAAAAGTTTGGTGTGTTTATTTGACATGATTTTATATAATTGGTTTTATATAATTGATTTTGACTATTTTTCCAAAATTCTGTCCAAAGGTAATAGATTTTTAAAGACGGGCTTGCAAAATCAGGTGAAAAATTTACTTGAAATTTATCTTTAATTTTTTTGAAAAAGGTATGTAATTTTATGTTCAAAATTTGCTATTAAGGTAAATATTGATGAAATTTGTATATCAATTCTGAGTAATAGCGACACTGAAAACCACCTGCTTTATGGGGATAGATTAATTTAATCTGTTTAGAATCACAATGTGATATTAAATATATTTATTAACTAAAACTTAAGCATTATGTCAAAAGAAAAAGAAGTCAAAAAAGAAGACAAAAAAAAACCAACTAAAAGTTTAAAAGAAAAAAGGCTTGAGAAAAAAGAAAAGAAGTTGGCAAAAGAAACGGTAAAAGCTGTTTAATCTGAATGCTTTTAAAAGAAAGAGACTGCTTATTTGCTTAGGCAGTCTCTTTCTTTTTTTGTATTGATGTCTCATTTTTTTTCGAAAACTATCTACTACGCCGTTTCCCTTTATCTTTTTTTGAACGATGTTGCAGAGGTCTTTCTGTCGTTTTTGCTATGTATCGTGCATTTTGCACGTTTGCTTTTGCATTTTCATCGAAGATAATGAAATCAAGTTGTTTCTTTGCTAGATTAGCCTTCGCGAGTTGAACTTTTATTTCGCCACCAAGACGATATTCTTTTTTTGTGCGGCTTCCAATCATACGGTAATTCTTTTCGTCGAATTGATAAAAATCATCAACCAAATCTCTTACCGAAACCATACCTTCACAGTAGTTTTCTGTTAATTCAACATATAACCCCCATTCTGTAACGCCCGAAATAACAGCATCAAAAACTTCACCAACTCTTTCTACAAGATATTCTACTTGTTTGTATTTGATTGATGCACGTTCAGCATTTGCTGCCAATTGTTCCATTTGAGAAGAATGATCACAATATTCTTCGAACTCTTCTTCGCTTGCCGATTTCTTTTCTGAAAGATAACGGTCTAGTAACCGGTGAACCATCATATCCGGATAACGACGTATTGGTGATGTAAAGTGTGTGTAATGTTTGAAAGCCAAACCGTAGTGTCCGATATTGAATGTAGAATAGACAGCCTTTGCCATTGATCGAACTGCCAGTGTTTCAAAGATATTCCGTTCTTTATGGTCTTTCATGTCGAGTAAAAGTTGGTTGATTGATTTTGCTGTACTTTGAGTACCTGATGTGTCAATCGAATATCCAAATTTTTTAACAAAAGTTCCAAAATCTCTCAATTTTTCTTCATTTGGTTTGTCATGAATACGATAAACGAACGTTTTTGCCGGTTTGCCTGTATGTAAGGCTACAAATTCGGCAACTTTTTTATTCGCTAGGAGCATGAATTCTTCAATTAATTTATTTGAATCTTTCGAATCTTTGAAGTATATCCCCACCGGTTTATTGTTTTCATCGAGTTTGAATTTTACTTCACGTTTATCAAAAGCTACAGCTCCTTTATTGAAACGTTCTGCTCGTAGTTTTTTAGCAAGCATATCCATTGCAAGAATTTCAGTTTTCAAATCGCCTTCTTTTGTCTCAATAACTTGCTGAGCTTCTTCATAAGAAAATCGTCTGTCTGAATTTATTACAGTACGTCCAAACCATTCATTCATTACCTTTGCATCATCATTTAATTCAAAAACTGCCGAATAACATAATTTTTCTTCGTTGGGGCGTAGAGAACAGACAAAGTTCGAAAGTCTTTCGGGTAACATAGGTACGCAACGATCTACCAAATAAACGGATGTAGCTCTTGTATATCCCTCTTTATCAATTATGTCACCTGGTTTCACATAATGGGTGACATCGGCAATATGAACACCAATTTCCCAATTCCCATTTTCTAATTTTTGAATAGATAAAGCATCATCAAAATCTTTAGCATCAGCAGGGTCTATTGTAAATGTAGTTGTTTTCCTAAAATCTCTACGTTTTGCGATTTCTTCTTCTGAAATGATGTCTGAAAATTTCTCTGCTTCTTTTGCGACTGCTTCGGGATAGCGGTATGGCAGGCCAAATTCAGCTAAAATTGCATGCATTTCTGTTTCATGTTCGCCAGGCATTCCAAAAACTTCTACAATATTTCCAATTGGATTCTTAGCTCTTTCTGGCCAATCAACGACTTTCACAGATACTTTTTGTCCTGATTTTGCACCATTTAGTTTATTTGTCGGGATATAAATATCGTATGGCATGTTTTTGTTTTCAGAAACAACAAAAGCAAATCCTTGTGAAATTTCGATGACTCCAACCAAAATTTTGTCTGAGGGTTTTGTTATTTTAATAATTTCACCTTCAATTTTGTTTTTGCGTGTTTGTGCAAATAGTTGAACAAGAACTTCATCACCATGAAGTGCGTGATTTAAATTGTGTGCGGCAACAAAAATATCAGATTTTGATTCTTTCGAAATAACGTAGGCATATCCTTTTTGAGTCAAATCAACAATACCTTTTATAACACTGGCTTTCAGTTTTAGTTTATATTTTCCATCGTTCATTTCGCTTAAGACATCCGATTCACACAAATCTTCTAATTTTGCACTAACAAGTTGTTTTTCATAGCTTTCAGAAATATTTATCAGTTTGCAGACCTGTTTGTAATTATAACATTTTGTTGGATTTTGCATAAATATTGCGTAAATCTGTTCCGTAAGTTCGTCTTGTTTCTGATTATTCTTTTTCTCTTTTTCCATAACAGGTTTTTTATTACATTTGTACTAAAGTAAAACCTTTTACTTTAAAAGAGGTATACATGTTCTAATTTGTTTAAAAATATTTTCAATAATTTTCAATAAATGGGCAAACATTATTTTATTACCATGAAACAGTTGTTGTTAATGGTTCTCCTTTTAGTTTGTTATACAACTAATATTTGGTGCCAGGAAGTTAAAGCTAGTCAGATTGAACGTCGCAATAAGGTTGCTTATTTAAGGGGAAGTAACACACCTTTTACCGGCAAAGCTGTCGAAACCTATAAAAATGGTAATAAAAAAAGTGAAGAGAATTTTGTTAATGGATTAAAAGACGGTTTTGTTAAAACATGGTTTGAAAATGGAAAAATAGAATCCCAAAAACCATATAAAGCTAATAAACTTGAGGGTACTGTAATTGCTTGGTATCCAAATGGTATAGTAGAAAGAAAAGTTGAATTTTCTAATGATAAAAAACAAGGTAGCTTTCAAACATTCCATGAAAATGGGAAACCTAAAGAATTAGGTCAATTTGCGAATGGTTTGAAGACAGGTATTTATAAAAGTTGGTTTGAAAATGGTCAAATAGAATCGGAAGCGACCTTTGTTAATGGAAAGGAAAATGGAACATATGTTGAATACTTTGAAAATGGGAAAAAATATTGCGAAAAGAAATATATTGCTGGAGAGGAGCAATCAACCAAATATTGGACAGAGTCAGGAAGACAAATGACTATAGAAGAAGTTAACGAGATGATAAAAAAAATGCAAAGTGGAAATTTAATGCAACAATGGAATCAACAAAATCAAAAAAAATAGCCTGATATAATTTGCTAAACGAATTAGGTAAGCTACGAATTTTTATTCGTAGCTTTTTTTGCTCTAATAGAAGCATTTAACCTTTTTTGAATCCTTGGCATAGGTATAAAAATTGAATAAAAAAACGATATATAATGAATGAAATGTCATTGACCGAAACAAAATGCTAGTTGTAGCTTTGTAGACAATTCTTATAAATAGAATCGTATTTAAAAAGGTATATATGAAAAAGTGTTTTAATCTTCTTGTGCTATTAAGTATTACAGTAAACACAACTGTGCTTTCTCAAGTATTTACAACTGCTGATTACAAAAAAGCAGAATGGATGACAGCCCGATTCTATGGAGCTCAAAGATCAAGTCTTAAAACGGGAGAATCAACAAATTGGCTATTGATGAATCATGGGACAGGAAAAGATTTTACCAATGATAATGATGGTGGTTATGATTTGTCAGGAGGTTGGTTTGATTGTGGTGATCATCCAATGTTTGGACAAACACAATTTTATTCGGCATATATTTTACTAAAAGGTTATGAATTATGGCCAGCTGGATATGGTGATTATTATTCTCAAAATTATGCAGGATATAACAAAACCCAAAACTTTAACTGGGCAGGTTCTGGACACGATCCTGATAACATTCCCGATATTTTGAATGAAGTTAAGTATGCAACAGATTTCTTTATTAAAACAACAAGAAGTGCAACAATATTTTATTCACAAAAGGGGCAAGGTAATGCCGATCATAAGCATTGGGTAACAGCAGTAAAAATGGCTACTCTGGGAACTGCTGATGGAGGACAACCAAGAGTTATGTACAGTAATCTAAAAGATGCATCAATGGCTTCATTTTGTGGTGCAACGTTAGCTTTGATGTCGAGAATTTATCGGAAATATGATACTGCCTATGCCGATACATGTTTGGCTCATGCATTATTTGCGTATGCTTATGCGAAAGCAAATCCAGGAACTGCGGGAAGTCCAGAAGGTGCGTTTTATGGAGCAAATGCTAAATGGCAGGATGATTATGCCAGTATGTGTACCGAATTGTATTATGCGACAACCGATGCGAAATACAAAACAGAGGCTCTCTCCTATGAAGGATCTTTGACGAATCATAACTATTGTTTTGGGTATAATAATAATGATGATATTGCAGCATATAACTTAGCAACATTAGGCAGTGCACATGCTGCAACATTACTCGACAATTTTGCAACCATGTATAAAGGCAGTGTTGATGCCAATGGTCTTTTTACAGGTGGAGACAAGACGTGGGGTACATTGCGTTATAATGCTAATGCGGCTTTTATTGTGGCCGTAAATAATGTGTTTAAAAAGACATCAGGAGTAGATCCATTTATCTATAAACAAATAGATTATATATTAGGTAATAATAAGGCAGGAGCAAATGGTGCTGGATTGTCGTTTGTTGTGGGGTTTGGAAATAATTCTGTTAAATACCCACACCATCGAAATGTCTATTTAAATGATGATGATATCGCAAGTTCAATAGTTCTTGAAATTCCGAAGAGAAATGCGGAATTCGGATACTTAGTCGGAGGTATTCGTAGTGGCATATATTCAGATTCTCGCGACAATTACACTAATGGCGAAGGTGGAATTGATTATAGTGCTGGACTTGTTGGAATTTTAGCCTATGTTCTATCTCAAACGGCTAGTTTAGTTCCCGATACTATGTATATTTCTCCCAAACCAATTACGGTCTCTTTGTCAAATACTAATTCTGTAAAATTAAATTTTGAACCGGCAAATTCATATAGCGATGTTGTATGGGAGAGTAGAGATTCAACGATAGCTGACGTAAATTATAATGGAAGTCTTCATGGTAAGGCATTGGGTTCAACCTATATTATTGCAAAAACGAAAGATGGTCGATTTGTCGATTCAACCTTGTGCACCGTTCGTGTTATTAATGTAACGGGAGTAACGGTTCCACCACTTAGTCTAATGGTTGGGAATTCGGATAATTTAATTGCAACTGTTTTGCCGACGAATGCTTCATATCGCAATGTAATTTGGGAAAGTTCAGATACATCCATTGTTACTGTTTCACCTACTGGATTTGTAACCGCTTTTTCCGAAGGTACCGCACAGATTACCGTCACGACAGTCGATGGAACTTTCAAAGCAACAAGCCTAGTAACAGTTATCGCAAATCCTAATTTAGTAAAAGCTCCTTTTGCAGGAATTACTCCTGTTATTGATGGAAATCTTAATGAATCTATTTGGTCTTTGAATAAAAATATAGCAAGAGTTGCCAGCGGAACTAAAAATAATACAGAAACCTATGGTATAGTTTGGGATTCTACTAATTTATATATTGGTGTAAAAGTTATAGATGCGAATATCACCATTACAAATCCGGATGCATATCAAAACGATGCTATTGAACTATATTTTGATATGAATCATAATGGAGGCGTTTATGATGCCTCTGATCGTCAGTGGATAAAAGTTGTAAATAATAAAAATATTTGGCAAAAAATGGGAACCGCTGTTGGTGCGGTTACATCTGTGTCGATGGTGCAGTCAGCTTCGCAACTTACAGCCGATGGATATACTATGGAATTTGCAATACCATGGATGATTTTAGGAGTAAAACCCAATATTTTGTCTTTATATGGATTTGATATCTCTGTTGATGATTGTGATGGTAGCACAACAAGAAGTAATCAAGTAATGTGGGTTGGCGATGGTAATGATTATCAAGATTTGTCGAACGTTGGAGTCTTACAATTGTCAAAGGATTCTGCATATACCCAACTATCAGAAATTTCAAAACAAAATCAAACTATTTTAGTGTTTCCTAATCCGGCACAAAGTTCGTTTATTGTTAAAAGTACCCTACAAACAGATTTGAAGATTATTTTAATTGATATGTTTGGACATAAATTAAAAGAATTAGAGGGAACAACCGAATTAATGTTTGATTGTTCATCTATGCAATCGGGTTTCTATTTTCTTCGAATAGAATCTAATAATCAGATTGTAACACAATCAGTAGTCATCTCAAAATAATAAAACTTGGACTTATTGGCTTTTCATAAAAAAATAAATCCCGAACTTTTATAGCTCGGGATTTATTTTTTTATAAGATTGTTGTTCTAACTATTTTGCAAATATTTATCTATTTGAGCAGCGGCTTTTCTACCATCTCCCATTGCTAGAATAACCGTTGCACCTCCACGAACAATGTCTCCACCCGCAAAAACATCAGGGATACTTGTTTGCATGGTTTCTTGATTTATAACGAATGTTCCCCATTTTGACACGTCAAGTCCTTTCAACGTTTGTGGTATAAGAGGGTTCGGCGACACTCCAACACTTACAATAACAGTATCTACATCAACAAGATATTCCGAACCTTTTACTGCAACAGGTTTTCTTCTACCAGAAGCATCAGGTTCGCCCAATTCCATCTTTTGCAGTTTCATTTGTTTTACTTTTCCTTTGTCATCAGCAAAATATTCCAATGGATTGTTGAGAACCATAAATTCGATACCTTCTTCTTGTGCATGATGAATTTCTTCTTTACGAGCTGGCATTTCCTCCAACGAACGGCGATACACAATCATGGCACGTTCTGCACCAAGACGTTTTGCTGTCCTGACAGAGTCCATTGCTGTATTGCCTCCTCCAATAACGGCAACATTCCTGCCACATAAAATAGGTGTTGGTGCATTATTGCGTCCGGCACTCATAAGATTTATACGCGTTAAAAATTCATTTGAAGAGTATACTCCTATTGAGTTTTCTCCGGGTATATTCATAAAATTAGGAAGACCTGCTCCGCAACCTACGAAAAATGCTTTGAATCCTTCAGTTCTTAAATCGTCAAAAGTAGCTGTTTTACTAACCAAGAAATTGTTAACAAAGGTTACACCCATTTTACGTAATACTTCTATTTCAACATCAACGATTTCATTCGGAAGACGAAATTCCGGAATACCATATTTTAAAACGCCTCCGATTTCATGAAGTGCTTCAAAAACAGTAACCGCATATCCCATTTTTGCAAGATCGGCAGCCGCTGCAAGACCTGCTGGTCCTGAACCAACAACTGCAACTTTAATTCCTTTTGATTCTTTTATTTCAGGGATTGATATTGCTTTTGAATTTCGTTCATAATCGGCAACAAAACGTTCAAGATTCCCAATTGCGACTGCTGGTTTGTTTAGCTTTTGAGTATAAACACATTTAGATTCGCATTGAACTTCTTGAGGACAAACTCTACCACAAACGGCAGGTAAGGTACTTGATGATTTTAAAATTTTTGCTGCTTCTATGAAATTCTCGGCTTCCACACATTTAATAAAGCCAGGGATATTGATTCCTACTGGACACCCGCTTATACAGCTTGGTGAAACACAGTCAATACAACGTTTTGATTCGGTAAGAGCTTGTGCTTTTGTAATGCCAATGTTTACTTCAATATTGCTTTTTATTCTTTCAGAAGGTGCTACTTCTGGCATTTTTACTCGTTCAATTGTTACTCTGTCTTTTGTTTTTAATGAGTTTCTTAACTGAATTCTCCAATCAAAGTCTCTTTCTGGATTTTGAGTATTTTGGTTTTGTTCTGACATGATACTTTTATAACGTAATTAAACAATTGTAAAATTAAAGGGTGTTATTTCCTTCCACACACGTGTTTGTGATTTTCATAATCTTTAGCTTCCTGTTCTTTGTATGTCCCAAGACGGCGTAACATTTCATCAAAATCAACTAAATGTGCATCAAATTCAGGACCGTCAACGCAAACAAATTTATTTTCGCCACCAACTGTAACACGACAACCACCACACATTCCCGTTCCATCAACCATGATGGTATTAAGACTTGCATCTGTGGGAACATTATATTTCTTGGTTAATATCGATGCAAATTTCATCATAATTGCAGGACCAATTACTACTGCATGGTCAACTTTTTCTCTTAAGATAACTTCTTCTATCCCATTAGTGACCAACCCTTTTTTCCCATGAGATCCATCATCAGTCATAACAATAACTTCATCAGAATATTGTCTCATTTCATCTTCTAGAATTACCAACTCTTTTGTTCTGCCGGCTAAAACTGTTATAACACGATTTCCTGCTGCATGGAGTTCTTTTACTATTGGCATTAATGGAGCAATTCCAACACCTCCACCGGCACATATAACTGTTCCATATTTCTCAATATGAGTTGCTTTTCCAAGAGGTCCTAAGATATCATGAATGCTATCTCCAACATTTAGTGATATTAAAGAATCTGATGTTACACCAATCTTTTGAATTACTAATGTAATTGTTCCTTTAATAGGATCTGAGTCTGCAATGGTCAATGGAATTCTCTCACCTGAAGCATTAACTCTAACCATAACAAAATGTCCTGCTTTTCTTTTCTTTGCAATTCGTGGAGATTCAATTATCAAACGAACAACATTCTCCGACAAATAATCCTTCTGTATAATATTATTCATAAATCAGTATAAATCAATCAAATAATTAACTTCTTTCAACGCTCTTTCCAACGGCGGTCGATACGAGAAAGTCCCACAAATTTAATTAAAATTTATTACTGTAATTCATATTTTTAGAAAACATTTTTAAGTTTTCTAAAATACAAATTGAAATAATAAAATCGTATCTTTTTAAGTCTTTTTGATTAACTATTTACTTAAAATATTTAATTTTGATTAAATAGTCGCTCCTTAAGAACTCAAAATCAAACAATAATTATTTGAGAATAAGAAAAGGTATATTTGGAGAAGCCCATTTTTGAGCTTCTCCATTAATTTCTTTAAGTTCCAACCAATTGCTG
>Ga0302288_1000078_pt1 | contig 87631 bp, 76 predicted proteins | sample III_Fen_N1_1_FD_194549 | JGI IMG/M metagenome (GOLD analysis project Ga0302288, IMG submission 194549) | Peat permafrost microbial communities from Stordalen Mire near Abisko, Sweden - III_Fen_N1_1 | ecosystem: Environmental > Terrestrial > Soil > Wetlands > Permafrost | place: Sweden: Abisko... | reverse complement strand
TAATAACGGGCATTCGAAATAAGATGAAAAATACGTTGATGGAACTTAAAGATAAAATACTTTTACGAAAACGTTCTGTCATTGAGACGATTAATGATGAACTCAAAAACATTTGTCAAGTTGAACATTCGAGGCACAGAGCCTTCTCTAATTTCTTAACAAATACAATATCCGGATTAATTGCTTATTCTTTCTTTGACAAAAAAACTGCTATCTAGTATGATATTGAGAAAACCAATTCTCTGTTAGAATTATTTTATTAATCGAACTCTGGTAATAGCTTTAGATATATTTAAAACATCGTTTAATGGTTTTTCAATGATATAGATGTGATTCCATAAGTAATTCCAAAACCAGCAACATATGGAGCTAATGCAACACCTCAAAAAAAATAAAGCCGCAGCTTCCACCCATAACTAAACCACTTAAAACTGTTGATGAATTAGCCGTTCCTGTACTAAAATCATATGCAATTGAAATACCTCCTAGAAAATTTGATGTTTTACCTAATGTCCTTGCCACTTTGGCAAAAGTTTAAACAGTTAGTTGTAAAGCTTTTGCTGCTTCAAAACCCGGTTGTAATGTACTTGTCCAAACAGAGAATCCTGCACTTCCAAAATCAATACAATCACAGCTATATCTAAATCATCAATATTTTGCCAACCATGGCAAACAAGCGACGATGCAATTATTATTTTTATAAACTACAGCGAACAGAAATATATAATACTACAAATGTAAATATTACATAAAGCCAAAAGCATAACATCCCTTTTGTTCTTCGTTTTGATGGCAGATTATCTTTCTCATAAAATATTTTAGCCCTATTTGAGAATAGTAAGAAGTAATTTACAATCAGAATTACAAACGTTAATCCAAGACCAAAATATATCGTGGAATTTTTATCAAACATTTTGTTTAAATTAAAACTATTCGAAATAATAAGTAAAAAGGTTTCAATATTAATTCCAAGTAACAAACAAGCTAAAAAATATGCATTTGTTGCTGGGGTATCATTTGTAGTTACTTTTTTGAGATAAAAATATATCCAATAAAAAATTTCTTTCATAACATTTATAATTAATAAATTGTGTAGATAATTGGTTTGACTACATTTGTTGCATCAGGCATTGTGATACTTGTAGGCCTATATGGTGTATATTGACCCATTTTATCATATCCTTGAACCCCTCTTCATTGTTCTTGAATTGCCTGTGTCTTCCATTTGAATGGATAACAACATCGATGCCAACTGTTTCGATAATTTTCATAACTTTGTTTTTATGTTCATAAATATGTTGTCGAACTAAAGCCTTTAAAAGGTCTGCAAACCTAAAATTCTAATTGGTTCTACAACGGAGAAAGAATGGGGACTAATGCCGAACAAAGGTCTTAAATCTAGCGAGCGGCGAAGTTCACCCCATTCTTTTGTAAAGTTAAAGAATCTCTTGTATTTTGATTATGCAAATCTAAAGGCGATCGTCTCTGCCATCGTCATTTTATGACATCAGGCTGTAGCCTGAATGATAAAAACAGCAGACGAACCACAAAAGATAGCTCGGGCATTGTTTTTCAGGCTTATATTTGTGCTGGCACGATAGATCAACACGATAGCTGGAGGGCTGCTCCGCATTTGAGAAAATACGTTAAGAAAAAAGCGGAATGGAGCGTTAAAAAACCAGTGCTGTTCGAGCACAACGCTCCATTCAAGTTAAGAAAACATAACAAGCGAGTTCACTGGTTTTAGCGAAATGGAGCTTTTTTTAGTATTTTATCAAGAGCGGTGACCTTTTCTGTTACTCTTTTGTGTGGCAGACAAAAGAGTAAATACAAAACGTAAAAAACACCCGCTAATCCAAGTACCCTACCCCGCCAGCAAAACCTAGGAGGGAGAGACACTCTTCTGGTCTCGTATATGCCGGTTCTTTTTCATGGTGGCAGTTTACATCATTTCTATTTCTATATGTGAAACATGTAACTAAGCCGGCAAGTATTGTAAACCTTTTAACACTAAAAAGTATCTACTTTGTTTGGTGAAAATAATTTCACAAATAAAGACAAATGATATGAAAAGTAATGAATCGCTACAAAAAGATGTTCAAGATGCAATCATGTTTGAACCCCTTTTACATGCTGCCGAAATAGGTGTTACGGCATTAGATGGAATTGTAACATTGACAGGAACGGTAAATTCCTACGCCAAAAAATTAGAAGCAGAGGAAGCTACAAAACGTACTGCCGGTGTAAAAGCAATAGTTGAAAATATTAAAGTCCAATTTGGTGCTGAAACAAAAAAAACTGATATTGAAATAGCAACTGATGTACTAAATATTCTGAAGTGGAATTGGGAAGTTACGAGCGAAAATGTAAAAGTAGAAGTAGAAAACGGCTGGGTTACATTATCAGGCGAATTACATTGGAATTTCCAGAAAGTAGCAGCTCAAAATTCTGTGAATAATCTTTTAGGAATAAAAGGTATAACAAATAATATAACTATTAAAATCGGGAAAAACGATCTTATTGAGAAAAAGGACATAGAACGAGCCATTGCAAACAATTGGGCTATCGAAGATAAGAATATCAATGTTTCGGTTTCAGCAAATAATGTAACACTTAAAGGAAGTGTTAATTCAATCTTTGAGAAAGACGAAGCAAGTCGTCTGGCATGGAATGCTTTAGGCGTTTGCACGGTAAATAACGAACTTGTGGTTGAATATTATTAACCATTTCTCTATTCCGTTATGTTTTATGGCTTGGAGAACAATTTTAAGCCATAGAATGTAATGAATAATAGTTCACAAATAACACTTTCCGATTTATTACAATGTTTTGGCAAAACATGAAAAACAGATCAATAAACTTAAAACTATCTACAGATGAAGCCCTATATAATATATTATGTTCCCATACTTTACTTCACGGTAATATCATGCGTTTCGAGTTCGAAAATGGAAGCCTCCCGGTCTACAATAAACAAACTTCAAAAGGAAAACGACCAATATTCAATGCAATTAAACGATTGTAATGGACAGATAAAAAGACTTGTTGATGAACAAACGAATTTACAAAACGATAATCTGATGGCGTTTAATGATTTGAAAGAACTTTCAACGTCGTGTAAAACTAATATTGCCGATGAAGCAAAACGGTTGAAAAATCTTCAAACAGTGCTTAATGATCAAAAGAAACAAATGGCAAATGTGAAGGATGCAATAGCCAATGCTTTGATGAATTTTAAATCAGACGAAATAAATATTTACTTCAAAGATGGAAATGTATACATTTCATTGGAAGAAAAATTATTATTTAAATCAGGTAGCGACATGGTTGATGATAAAGGAATTGAAGCCTTGAAATCGCTTGCAGTAGTCCTTAATAATACAAAAGATATTAATGTGGTAATAGAAGGTCACACCGATTCTATCCATATAAAAACATCTCAATTTAAAGATAATTGGGATTTAAGTACAGCAAGAGCAACCGCAATTGTTCGCATATTAACAATCGACGACGGTTTTGATTCAGAAAGAATTACTGCATCGGGACGAAGTAAATTTCATCCCATTAAATCAAATACAACCGCTGACGGACGTGCTGCAAACAGAAGAACCGAAGTTATTTTATCGCCCGATTTAAATGGATTATTTCAGTTGCTGTATCAATAGCACTGCTATTTGTTCAGTCTCTATTTCTAAAACATATAATAATACAATATGTGTGAATTATGCAACTTTTGGAATTATTTATATGATATTCCTATGTTTAATATGTCTACCTTTCACAATACTTATCCATCTAAAAATGAATAGATTTATATCAAATAAAATAGGTTTTCTCTGTATCTTTATTGGTTTAGGATTATGTATTTTCCCCTTTTCAAGATATTCGGCAAACGACAAAATAGTAGTTCTTAGTAATATTACCATAATGGATGTTAAAACACACACATTTAATTGGTCGCCTTTAATTGGTTTCGTAATGATTGGAACAGGTTGTATTGTATTATGGCAATCATATAAAAAACCAAAAACATTTTGAAACTTTATATCAAATATATGGTGAGCAACCGCTGTAAGATGGTGGTTAAAGAAGAACTCAATAAACTTGGCATTTTTTACTTTATTGTTGATCTGGGAGTTGTTGATATCATGGACGATATAACCGATTTGCAACGTGAACAAATAAGACAGGCATTACATCTTTCGGGGTTAGAATTGATGGATGATAAAAAAACGGTTTTGATAGAAAAGATAAAAAAAGTTATTATCGAAATGGTTCACTACGATTGTGAATTACCCAAAGTTAATTTTTCAGATTATCTAAGTCAGAAGCTCAATTACGATTACACCTACATGGCTAATCTGTTTTCTGAAATTCAGGGAACAACAATTGAAAAATGCATCATAGCTCATAAAATAGAACGAGTAAAAGAATTGATTATGTACGATGAATTTAATTTGACCGAAATAGCTTGGAAAATGCAATATAGCAGCGTGTCGCATCTATCTAATCAATTTAAAAAAGTCACAGGTCTTACTCCTTCGCATTTTAAAAATATGAAAGATAAACGAAGAATACCTTTAGAAGATATCTAAAAAAGATAGGATTATTAGTTATAAGTAAAAGACCTGCCCGGTTAAAAAAAAACAGACAGGTCTAATAAAGGATATATGGAAAGAACAAAATTACATTCATCGCAATATGCAAGCAGTTTAATTGAAGCTAGCTTAGATCCATTGATTACTATTGATATCGATGGTAAAATTATGGATATAAACCAAGCCATGGCTACGATTACGGGTGTTGAACGTAAAGATCTGATAGGAACCAATTTCTGCGATTATTTCACAGAACCACAAAATGCACGGTTGGTATATCAAGAAGTGTTTAGAAATGGAAGCGTTGCCAATGTTCCATTAACATTCCGACATAAAAATGGTAAACTCACCGACGTGTTATTCAATGGTTCTGTTTATAAAGATAATCATGGCAATGTGCTGGGAACTGTTGTTGTTGGGAGAGATGTAGGAGAACAAAAATGGGCGATTGAGTTGCGTGCCGCCAACAAGGAACTGGCATTTCAAAACAATGAAAAAGAAAAGCGTGCAGCAGAATTACTTATTGCCAATAAAGAACTTGTTATTCAAAACATATTAAAAGAAAAACGGGCAGACGAAAAAGAAAAACGAGCTGCCGAACTTATTATAGCCAACAAAGAGCTTGCTTTTCAAAACGATGAAAAGGAAAAACGAGCTGCCGAATTAGTCATTGCCAACAAAGAACTTGCCTTTCAAAATGAAGAAAAGGAAAAGCGTGCAGCCGAATTAATTATAGCCAACAAAGAACTTATTTTCCAAAACAATGAAAAGGAAAAGCGAGCTGCTGAATTGGTTATTGCAGACAAAGAACTTATCTATCAAACCGAAGAAAAAATAAAACGAGCTGCCGAATTAGTCATTGCCGATAAAGAATTGGTATATCAAACCGAAGAAAAAGAAAAACGAGCCGCAGAGTTGGTCATTGCCGATAAAGAACTCGAATATCAAACAGGCGAAAAGGAAAAACGAGAAACCGTAAATAAAGAACTGGAGGCATTGAGTTGTTCTTTGGAATTAGCATCACAATACTCGCGAAGTTTAATCGAGGCAAGTCTCGATCCATTATTTACCATCAACCCTGCCGGGAAAATAACCGATATGAACAATGCCTCGATAAAAGTCATTGGCGTATCGCGTGAAGAAGTACTGAATACCGACTTCTTCGAATATTTCACAAAACCTGATAAAGCTCGCGAGGTATATCAAAAAGTATATGCCAAAGGATTTGTATCCGACTATCCTCTGACCATTCGCGATGGTAAGCTTACCGATGTATTATTCAATGGTTCGGTATATAAAGACGATCATGGAAATGTACTTGGTGTTGTGGTGGTGGCTCGTGATATAACTGAACAGAAACGTATAGCCACAGAATTGACCGAAGCAAAGATTTTTGCTGAACTTGCCACGGGATTTGCTGAAGATGCAAAACAAAAAGCCGAGAAGGCAACTCTGATAGCTGAAGATTCGGTAAAGGCAAAACAACAGTTTTTGTCGAACATGAGTCACGAAATCCGCACACCTATGAATGCTATTATCGGGTTTACAAAAGTGTTGTTAAATACCGAATTGACGAAAAAGCAAAATGAATATCTTAATGCAATAAAAATGAGTGGCGATGCATTAATTGTACTCATCAACGATATACTTGATTTAGCTAAAGTCGATGCCGGAAAAATGAGTTTCGAAAACTCTCCGTTTAAAATGGCGGCATCAATCTCTGCAATGATTCATGTATTTGAAATCAAAATCCAAGAAAAAAACATAAAACTAATCAAGAAATATGACAAAAATATTCCCAAAGTATTAGTGGGCGATTCTGTCCGCTTGCATCAGATTATATTAAACTTGTTGAGTAACGCCGTGAAATTTACCACTAAAGGCAAAATCACAGTTGCAGTTACACTCTTGAGTCAAGATGACGAAAAAGTAACTATTGAATTTGCAGTTTCCGATACGGGAATTGGCATTGCTAAAGATAAAATGGAACATATATTCGAAAACTTTCAACAAGCAACAAGCAAAACATCACGATTATATGGAGGAACCGGACTGGGGCTTGCAATATCAAAACAATTGGTTGAGTCGCAGGGAGGTTCAATTGCCGTAAAAAGTAAGATTCGCGAAGGTTCCACCTTTAGCTTTGTTTTGCCTTTTAAGAAAAGCACTGGTGAGGCGGAATTGGAAACAGAAGTTATATTATCGAATGTTGATGTCAAAAATATAAAGATACTGGTAGTCGAAGATATAGCTCTCAATCAATTATTGATGAAAACATTGTTAGACGATTTTGGATTTAATCGCGATGTAGCCAGTAATGGTAAAATAGCTGTCGAAATGTTACAGAAAAAAGCCTACGATGTCATTCTTATGGATTTGCAAATGCCGGTTATGAATGGATTTGAGGCAACCGAATTTATTAGGAAAATAATGAAATCGACCGTACCGATTATTGCTCTCACAGCCGATGTAACAACAGTCGATCTGGCTAAATGCAGATCGGTGGGAATGAACGATTATATTTCGAAACCGGTAGACGAAAAACTATTATTTGCTAAAATAATTGAACAATTAAAGAAACCATCATTATTAAAAGAAATTGATGTTATTATGAACAATGAAGATAAAAACATAAAACCAATAAAACGATTTAATTTTGTAGATTTAAGCTATCTGAACAAACACACCAAAGGCAATCAAAAACTTATGATGGAAATGATAGCCCTTTATCTCGAGCAAACACCATCATTAATCGTTACAATGAAACAAAGTCTGTTTGATAAAGATTGGAAATCGCTCTCGGGAGCAATTCATAAGATGATTCCTTCATTTGCAATAATGGGCATCAATAAAGACTTTGAACAATTGGCTAAAAAAATTCAGCATTTCGAAAACCCCATGTTAAACTCAGACGAATTAGGTCACATGGTTTTGCATCTTGAAGTGGTTTGTAACAAGGCTTGTGAAGAATTAACAGAGGAATATAACGATTTAAAGAACGCAAGTTTATGATCAGCGAAAAAAATATAGTAATCTTTCTTGTCGATGACGATGCATTATTCCTAAAATATCTGGAAATAGAATTTGAACAACAATTTAATGTAACCATAAAAAAATATGCTACCGGAGAAGATTGTCTCGAACATCTTTCGCAAAACCCCGATATTATTATTCTCGATTATTATCTTAATAGTGTAAATGAACAAGCAATCAATGGACTGCAAACACTTGAAAAAATTAAGGAATGTAATCCGAAAATCCCCGTAATCATGCTCTCATCGCAAGATAGTATTGATGTAGCGGTGTCGTGCATGAAAAACAATGCCTACGATTATATTGTAAAAAGTGAAACAGCATTCTTTCGTCTTCAAAAAGCCATAACATCGTATTTCGATCATCAAAAGATTGAAAAAGCTTTAAGTTGGTATATGGAGAAAATGTAGATAATTGGTAATTAGCAAGCATAAGGCAACCGTGCCAGGTTTCGAAAACCGGGCACGGTTTTTTTACACCTTAACATTGAGAAAAGTCATGCGAATCACAAGAAAAACGATATGAAAAATTGCTAAGCCATGAGAGTGACTGGATAAACGATATGAGTGATTGGATAAGCCATGCGAATCGCAAGAAAAGCCACATGAAAAATTGCTAAGCCATGCGATCATCGGTAAAAGCGATATGAAAAAAAGTTAAGCCATGAGGATCACAAGAAAAACGATATAAAAATTTGTTAAGTCACATGAAAATCGAAAAAAGTCATATAAATTTTAAAAAGGACACATGAATAGCAGATTTTGTCATATAAATTTCGAAATCGTTACATGAATAACAGATTTTGTCATATAAATTTTAAAATCGTTACATGAATAGCAGATTTTGTCACATGAATTTTAAAACCGTTACATGAATAGCAGAAATCGTCAGATGAATTTTGGAAACAACGTGCGAATCATCAGAAATGTCAGATGAATTTTTGAAACGTCGTGTGAATCATTGGAAATAGAGGTGACACCTCTAGTGACCCCGATAAAAGAAATTCCCGACGTGTGAATATTACAATTCATAGCTATTACTTTATAATAATATTGACCATCATTGGAGGTACATTTATTCAAAAAATAATAATAGTCCTAAAACCAATATCCAATGATAAAATCATCTTTTGAAAAGAAAACGATAATTCTCTTTTTCGTTGCAGCATTTTCCTTGATAGTAATACTGATATTGTTCTATTTCAATGCACAAAAGGTTGAGTCCACAAGCAAATGGGTTGAACATACTCAAGATGTGCTTCGAAAAAGTAACGATGTACTGTTAGATGTCATTTCACTTGAAAGTAGCTCAAGAGGATTTGTACTTACCAATGATAAAAACATATTATCATCGTATGATAACGTTTGTAAGGCATTGTTCACTAATATATACGATCTCAAACAACTTACCGCCGATAATCCAAATCAACAATTAAGAATTGATGTATTACAAGACTTGGTAGATGAAAAAATAGCTTTTACGAAAAAGACCATTGCAGTTAGAACATCAAAAGGACAGAAAGCAGCCGAACAATTAATTAAAACGGATATTGGTGTTATTTTGGTCGAGCAGATACGAAAGAAAATTACTGATATTAATATTGAGGAATTCCGCTTGTTAAAAATTAGAAAAGCATTTAAACAAAACAGCACTTTCAACTTCGATATTCTCTTTCTTTTACTTCTAATCCTTGTCACATTTGTTATTGTTCTATTACTCTTTATTTCAAAAGCTCAAATTGCAAAAAACAAAATAGCCGATGAACTAAAAAAGACAACCGACTTATTCTTAAATCTCTTCAATTATAATCCCGCATCAATAGCCATTAAAAGTATCGAAGATGGTAAAATTGTAAATGTCAACTATAGCTTTTTACAGTTATACGACTTTAGCAATAGAGATGAAGTAATAGGTAAAACAGTTGCTGAATTGCAGCTGTATGTTGATCAAAGACATGAAGACGATATTGTCGAGCTACTCAAAAATAATGAAATTGTAAAAGATCTGGAAGTAAATATTCGAACATCAAAAGGCGAAAGCAAATGGATTTCAGCTTCGGCTCAGTTGCTCGAAGTAAATAATATTCCCTGCCTCTTTTCTGTGTCGATCGACATTACACACCGTAAAAAAGCCGAAGATGATTTAGTGACTGTAAATAAGGAATTAGAAGCCTTTACCTATTCCGTATCGCACGATTTGCGTGCACCCCTGCGAGCAATTAACGGATATGCAAAAATTCTTCAGGAAGACTATGAAAAAACATTAGATGCCGATGGAATGGCATCGCTCCTTGCAATAATGAACAATTCACGGAAAATGGGCGAACTTATTGATGATCTGCTGGCATTTTCACGTTTGGGACGAAAGGTGGTGGAATTTACCGAAATAAATATGTTGAGTCTTGTTACAGCCGTAAAAGATGAAGAAATTAAAGCAACAACAAATATAAATGAAATAGAATGTACCATCCATAAACTACTGCCGGCATTAGGACAACAAGCCCTGATTAGGCAAGTGTGGGTAAATCTTATTTCCAATGCAATAAAATATTCAAAACACACTCCCAAAACAATTATCGAAATTGGATCATATATTGACGACTATAGAGTGATCTATTTTGTAAAAGACAATGGAGCCGGCTTCGATATGCAATATTACAATAAACTGTTTGGTGTGTTTCAACGCCTTCATTCACAGGAAGAGTTTGAAGGAACAGGCATTGGACTGGCAATTGTAAAGAAAATAATCAATCGACACAATGGAACAGTATGGGCCGAATCGAAACTTGGTGAAGGTTCATGTTTCTACTTTAGTTTGCCACAAATAATAAATTAAAAACCTAAAATTTATAATCTAAAAGAATTACAATGAACTTTGACGAAATTGAAATCCTATTTGCAGAAGACAGCATCGACGATGCTGCATTAACACTGCGTGCATTAAAAAAAAGTGGACTGTGCAATCCAATACATCATGTAAGCGATGGTGCCGAAGCTCTCGATTTTATGTATTGTCGGGGAGCGTATGCAACTAGAAATTCAAATAGTCGTCTCAAATTAATATTGCTCGACCTCAAGATGCCCAAGGTTTCGGGCAGCGAAGTGTTGGAGAAAATAAAAGCCGATCCGAAATTTAAAAATATTCCCGTAGTAATTCTTACCTCATCGAAAGAAGATCCCGACATTAAACGATGCTATGGACTTGGGGCCAATAGCTATATTGTGAAACCGGTGGAAAGCGACAACTTTTTCAATACAATTAAAGAACTTAGCTTCTATTGGATGATTGCAAATCAACCACCTCAATAATGTCCGATCAACTAAATATATTATTTGTTGAAGATTCTGATTCTGATGCCGATTTGCTTGTACGATTCCTTAAAAAAGAAGGAATTGAGTTTATTTCAACCAGAGTCTGGGCAAAAGATGCTTTTATCAATGCATTACAGAACAATAATTTTGATTTAATAATTGCCGATCATAGTTTACCACAATTTAGTGGCATGGAAGCTTTTCATATAGCAAAAGATGCTCATTATTTAATTCCATTTATATTAGTTACAGGAACGGTAACCGAAACCATTTTAACAGAATATGCTAAAGAAGGGATCGGCGATTATATCTTAAAAGATAATCTTCTTCGATTGCCATCGGCAATTGAGCATGTCCTTAGTAAAAAGAAAATAGAAGAGTTACTTAAAAAATTAGAATTTGCACATCAAAGCATAAAAGACAGTATTTTGTATGCACAAACAATTCAGAATGCAATGCTCTCCGACACCGTTTTATTGAGCGATAACTTCCCGAAATCGTTTATTATTTTTAAACCAAAAGATGTTTTAAGTGGCGATTTCTATTGGTTCAAAAACAGGAAAGATACTTTTTACCTGGCAGCCGCCGATTGTACAGGTCATGGTATTGCCGGAGCCTTAATGAGTATGATAGGCATTGAAAAACTAAACAATATTGCTATAGAATCGAAAAATCCTGCTGAAATACTGATGTATCTCAATAAGAATATAACATTGGCTTTAAGCCAGTCCACACAATACGCCCATAGTCAGAATGGCATGGATATAGCTCTTTGCACCATTGATAAGGTTACAAATACAATGCTCTTTTCAGGAGCCAAGCGACCTCTTTGGATTATCAGGAACGGACAATTGAATGTTGAAGATATTGGTGGATCGAAACGATCTATTGGTGGCGATTTTACAAACAGCAGCCCTACCTATGCACTTAATGAATTACAACTCCAGAATGGCGATTGCTTTTATCTTTTTTCCGATGGATTTTTAGATCAATTTAATGACGAAGGCACTAAAAAAATAAATTCAAGACGTTTCAAAGACTTACTTCTTTCTATCCAAAATAGAACGATGGAAAATCAGAAAGACGATATCGAAGAGTACCTAAATGACTGGAAAGGTAATTCCGAACAAATAGATGATATACTGGTGATGGGAGTTAGAATTGGTGACTGATACTTCTATTGACGACATCGTTTGTTGATGCTATACAGTTGATCGGTTGTCTGGTTTCCCGAGGTTCAGTTCTCCTGTCTATTTCTATGTGTCGATTAAAAATACGTTTAGATAAACCGATTAAAACAAAAAAGGCCGGTCGTTAAACCAGCCTTCCCAAAATGATACCACATTCGTGATTTTATTTATTGCTTACTAAATCTTTTATTTCTTTGCCAATAGTATCCATATCGTGCGAGAATTTAATCTTAAAAATCGACCATTGATATTGCGTATCATATTTATAATCATCAAGTCGTTTCTTCAAATCTGAATTTTTCTTTTGTAAATCAATTAACCTCTTTTCATATTTTTCTCGATTGTTTTTTTTATCATTTTTAATTCTTTCTTTGAAAGCAATCAAGTTTTTATCGTGTTCATTAATATTGTCGTCCGATTCTTTTTTAAACTTTTCGTACTCTTTAATTGAATCTTTTTGTGCTTCTTTTAACTCTGCTTTTGCTTCTACAACTCCGGCTTTCGCGTCAACAACTCCGGCTTTTGCATCTTTTAAATTTTCGCGTGCGTCTTCCGATTTCCGATCAACAGTTTGAGCAAATGTTGTTGAATTTGTCCCAATTAATAGTGAAACAATTGCTAATGGTACTAATGCTTTTTTCATGTGATTACTTTAAAATTTGATTTATACTATCAAAACAAAGGTTCAATCATTTGCAAAAAAATTCATTATACAATTAAGATTAGAAATTATATAATTCGTGTAAAAAGCACCAAAAAGTAAAAGAGTCCTCAAGCAGGAAACTAATTTGCTAAGAATAAAAATGTAATGGTTGTATAATTCATGGACATTTATTGTATCGCAGTATTTGCCTCGTGAACAGAGATTTTTGTCATACAAGTATGAAATTTATTAAATACAATTATCTTCCCAAGTATTTTACAATCTTATTGTATAATATATCTTCATCAATTGGTTTCGAAATATAATCGTTCATTCCCACCGAAAGGCATTTACCTACATCGACCGTAGTAACATCGGCGGTGAGTGCAATGATTGGTGTTTGGGAATTCATTTCGTGGCGAATAAATGCAGTTGCTTCAAAGCCGTTTAATTCGGGCATTTGCAAGTCCATCAAAATAATATCGTAGGTATTCTTTTGTAAATGTTCGATGGCTATTTTCCCATTATCGACAATGTCTATTTCAAAGCCAAAACCCTGGAGTATAATTTTAATAAGGAGTTGATTGAGCGGCATGTCTTCGGCAACCAATACTTTTACATTTTTAATACTTCTTTCTTTCAAAAGTTCTTTGGAAATGGTTTCGTGATTTTCATTGTTATCTATAACTAAAGCTGTCTTTATTTTTTCAAAATTCATTACAAACCCAAAGGTTGAACCAACTCCTATTTCGCTTTTTAAAATAATGCTTCCACCTTGCAATTCCACAAGTTGTTTCACAATAGCAAGTCCTAAACCAGTTCCACCAAACGATCGACTGGTTTCTTTGTTAGCTTGTTCAAAACTCACAAATATCTGTTCAAGATTGTCTTTTGCAATCCCGATTCCGGTATCAGTAATGGTAAATTCAATATTTGCCTTTTCAGTATCTTCACTCAAGAGCTTAACATTTATTGTTATCGAACCTTTGGTTGTAAACTTTACGGCATTACTGAGCAGGTTTAAAATAATCTGACGTAAACGCATTGCATCGCCTATTAACATTGGAGGAATGTGTTCGTCATAATTCATTTGCATAGTAATATTTTTCTCCGTGATCTTCGATTCAAACAATTGTAATATTGAAGAAATGGACGACGATAAATCGAAAGAACTTTGCTCGAAAGTCATTTTCCCGGCATTAACCTTAGCAAGATCAAGAATATCGTTTATTAAAATAATCAGAGCATCGCCCGATACTTTAATGGCGTTTAAATATTCTTTTTGGGTTTTGTTTAATTTGCTTTTGAGAATTACATTCGTAAAACCAATAATCGCGTTCATTGGTGTGCGAATCTCGTGACTCATGTTCGACAAGAACTGTTGTTTTGCTTTCACAGCATCTTCCGCTATTTGAGTCCGTAATTCGGCAATTGTATTTGCTTCTATTAATTCATTATTACTTTCATTACTTTTCTGCAATGCTTTTTTCTTATTATCAAGTCTTGCTTCCATCTCTTTTTTCTCTTTTAGTCGCAATGCATTTGCCAAGTGTCTCTCATCGGTTATATCGGTAATAGCAAGAACAATCAATTCCTTTTTATTGCTTTGCTGAATTCGGTGGGCATTTAGAATCACTATTTTATGACCGATATTTGGAAACGTTAACTCAACTTCGTAGCCTTCGAAATGATTATTCTTCGGAACTATTTCTTCGAGCAATTCGCGTAAACGAGGGATATTCCATTCGCCGTTTCCAAGTTTGTACAGCAATACCCGCGTACTATCTTCTTCCGATATTTGAAAAAACGTACAAAACGATTTGTTTGCCGATTTTATTCGAAGATCTTTATCGAGAATCAACATTGGTTCGTGAACCGTTGAAAGTATTGTTTCGTTATAATTATATAATTCTTCTATCTGTTGGTTGCGTATTTGCAATTCTTGATTGGTTGTTATAAGTTCTTCGTTGGTCGACTCTATTTCTTCTTTCGAAGTTTCCAGTTCTTCGTTCAGGCTTTGCAGCTCCTCGTTGCTCGACACTATTTCTTCGTTGGCACTTTGTAGTTCTTCGTTTGCAGCTTCCTGATCCTGTGTAATCGAAGCCATATCGGAACGGGCAGCAGCAATTTCTTCTTCCAACTTTTTAATGCGTAGGTCTTTGGCAACCGTATTGGTTTTCCCATCCAACGCTATTGGTTCCACAATCTCCATTTGTGGATGACCACTAAAAACGATGACAAGCAAATCGTCTTCGCCTTCTATTTTAAAAGGTGAAACTTCTATATCAACAATTCGAATGGCATTGCCGGTTTTTTTTCGATTCATTTCTATGCCTGTTTTGCAAACCGTTTGTTTGGTTTTTATGGCATTGTGAATAGCATTGCGAAGCTCGAACGTGATTTCCACATTTGCCATCTTCAATATATTGAAATTTGCTTTGCCCGACGAATTTTGTAAATACAACGATGTTGCTCCACGAAACTGCAAAATATCTAAATCCTGATTAATAACAACGCTTGCCGGTACATGCTGCATCAATAAAAACGCATCGAAAGCACTACCAAGATTTCCATTTGGTGTAGCCGAAATCTTTTTGGGAAGCACCGTAGTTTGATTATTTATTTGTGATGTTGCTGTTTGCAAAACCCGAGGTGTAATGTCGGAAATAGAATGCGAACCAGAATCTTTTTTGCGTGTATATATTTTTACTTTTTTGTTCAAAGGAGTAGTAAATAATTGCATAGATGTTCCAATGGTTTCCGATTTTCCAAGCATCAAACAGCCATTTTCGTTTAATGCGTAATGAAAGGTTGCAATAGCTTTTTTTTGAGCAGGAGTATCAAGATAAATAAGCATGTTACGGCAACTTATAAAATCCATTCTCGAAAATGGAGGATCGTGCAATATATTATGCGTTGCAAAAATACACAGATCACGCAATGTTTTCGATACCCGATATTTATCTTGCGATTTGGTGAAAAACCTTTGGAGTCGATTGGGCGAAACATTTTTGAGTTTTGTTTTTGAATACTCACCTATTCGTGCCTCGTTAATAGCATCGGCACTAAGGTCCGATGCAAATATCTGAAAGGGAATATGAATACTTTTCGAGTCTTGAATTTCGAATAGCAACATCGCAATCGAATATACTTCTTCGCCCGTAGCACAAGCTGCAACCCAAATTCTAAGCGGTTCGTTTTGCGATTTATCTTTCAGCAATCGTGGGAAAATGCTATTCTTTAAAAGTAAAAATGCTTCGGGATCTCTAAAGAATTCGGTAACGTTTATCAGCAAATCTTGATATAACAAATCAATTTCATTACTTTTCTTGTCTAATATTTCATTGTAGTCTTTAAGCGTTGTGACTTTATGAATCAGCATCCGGCGAAGTATCCGACGCTTTATGGTATTCAATTTATATTGACTAAAATCAACATTCTTCTTCGAAAACAAAAGCTGTAAAATAGAGGTAAGATGAGGATCTTTGTTGTCTATTTCATCTTCAGGATTTGTTTTTTCAATATATCTTAGTTTTGGATGTTTACTAATCCAATTTATTTTCGTGGCAATTTCTTTGGGCGACATCACAAAATCGACCACACCTTCGGCAATTGCCGATTGTGGCATACTTGCATATTTTGCCGAATCGTTTTGTGCAAATGTTACACCACCAGCCATTTTTATTTCTTTTAAGCCAATGGTTCCGTCGTTTGCACTCCCCGAAAGAACAATGCCTATCACATTTTCTTTGTGTGTAGCGGCTAACGAACTAAAAAGAACATCAATAGTTAAAGTATGTGCCTGAAGTCTCGGAAATAGTTTGATGTGACCATCGGTTACCTTTATTTCTTTGTTGTAAGGAATAACATAAACATTATTAGGTTGCATCTTATCCATATTTTCAACATCCTGAACTTTCATAGTTGTTGATTTCGATAATATCGACGATAAAATACTTTCGTGGTTGGGACTGAGATGTTGTACATAAATAAATGCCATTCCTGTAGTTGGCGAAAGATTTTGTAGAAGTAGCGTAATTGCTTCTAGTCCTCCAGCCGATGCTCCAATAGCAACAACGGTAAAAGCTTGTTCGTTCGTAATGTTTGATTGCGATGGGGGGCTAGTTTCAGAAAGCTGACCTTTCTGAGAGGGTTTAAGTGCTTGTTTCATTTTCTACGGTTTTACTTAGCGAAAGTCAACGAACACTTTTTCTTATTATAGTATCCTAATATATATTGTAAATATAGACCTAAATATCTGAAAACAATTATTTTATTGAATTATATTTTCGAGCAATTTTAACTGTTTAAGCTTTTTTATAGAAAATAGTTACGTGAATTATATAAATAGCAGTTACTATTATATAACGTTTAGGTTCAATAAAGCTATAATCTTTGTCCTAATATAATGTTTATTCAGATATAGGATGATTCGAAAACTAGAAAACAAAACAGTATTTATAACTGGAGGCTTATCGGGAATTGGAAAAGCATGTGCACTTGCTGCTGCACACGAAGGTGCAAACATCGTTGTAGCCGATCGAAGTCGAGATTATTCATTAAATTCATTGAATGATATCAAAGTTATTCAACCCAATGCAATTCATATTGAATGTGATGTGTCTGTTTATTCCGAAGTTGAAGAGGCGATTAAAACCGTTTACAACAGTTTTGGTCGGCTTGATGTAGCTCTTAACAATGCCGGAATAGGTGGCAAACCAAGCAAATTGGCCGATATGGAAGTTGAATCGTGGTTACATGTTTTAGATGTGAATCTCAATGGAATTTTCTATTGCATGAAATTGGAATTACAACAAATGACAAAACAGGGTGGTGGAGTAATTGTAAATATGTCGTCGGTTACGGGAAAAGTTGGTTTTGCAAAATCGGCTCATTATGTAGCTTCGAAACATGGCATTTTAGGAATAACACAAACCGCAGCACTCGAATATGCTACAGAAGGAATAAGAGTAAATGTTATTTGCCCGGGTTTTATAATCACACCATTACTCAATAAATTGGAATTAAGCAAAAACGATGCAGTTGAAGAACATCTTTGTCAGATGCACCCAATGAATCGTTTGGGTAATGCTGAAGAAGTAGCCAAAGCTTTTATCTTTCTGGCTTGCGACGATAGTTCGTTCATCACAGGAACAGCACTTGATGTTGATGGCGGCTATTTGGCTCGGTAAGATTGAAAACTTTTCAATTTAAATCAATCTCCCAACCCTCTTCGCCAAGAGGGCTAAACAGCCAATGATCGCAAAGCCCCCTTGGAGAAGGGGGTTGGGGGATTGAACGTTTATTTGCCCTTTGCTCGAGCGGAATTGTAGTCCGTTCGTTATAATAAAAAAAGCACGGACTGCAAGTCCGTGCTAGCAATATGTAAGTCTGTGCTAACCCAAAAAAATAGTAAAGGAAAACAATTCATATAAATTTAACTCATGCCTCTACAATTACACAAACCTTATCTCATTTCAAAAACTATCGACCACTATTTCGCCGATGTTTCCAAAGCAGGTTTCTTTGTGCTTCGATTTTTCAAAGAAGCGTTTGTACCAAAGTTTCATTTGCGAGAAATTATAAATCAATGTTTCGAGATTGGGGTGAAATCACTTCCTCTGATTACACTTACCGGTTTTATTATTGGCATAGTATTTACCAAACAATCGCGACCATCATTATCAGAATTTGGTGCCACATCGTGGTTGCCATCGTTAGTGTCGATTGCTATTCTGAGGACATTGGCTGCTTTGGTTACGGCACTTATTTGTGCTGGTAAAGTTGGCTCAAGCATTGGTGCCGAATTGGGTTCAATGAGAGTTACCGAACAAATAGAAGCAATGGAGGTTTCGGCCATCAATCCTTTTAAATTCCTTGTTGTAACCCGTGTTTTGGCAGCAACTTTTTGCTTGCCAATCTTAAGTGCTTATTGTGGTTTTGTCGGATTGATAGGTTCATACGTGAGTGTTCATGTTCTTGAATCAACAAGCATTGTTAGCTTTTTTACAAATGGTTTTTCAATGATTTCATTTCTCGATATCAATGCATCGGTCATTAAATCGATGGTGTTTGGATTTACCATCGGGATGGTTGGCTGTTACAAAGGTTATAATGCATCGAAAGGAACGCAAGGTGTTGGAAAAGCAGCAAATCAAGCTGTTGTTTTAGCAATGTTTCTGGTGTTTATCGAAGAAGTTGTTATTGTGCAAATGGCTAATTGGATTCGTTATTATTAGTGTTATGGAAATGCAGTTAAACCAAACCGAACCAGTTATTTCAATTAAAGGATTATATAAATCTTTTGGCGATAATGATATTTTAAAAGACATTAATCTCGATGTTTTTAACGGCGAAAACCTTGTTGTACTTGGACGATCGGGAGCGGGGAAATCGGTACTTATAAAAATCATAATTGGCTTACTAACGCCCGATAAAGGTTCTGTTTTTGTATTGGGCAAACAGATAAATAAACTATCGGGAAATGATTTAAATATTTTGCGTTTGCGAATAGGTTTCTCATTTCAAAATAGTGCATTATATGATAGCATGAATGTGCGTCAAAATCTTGAATTTCCACTGACTATGAATGTTCCTAATCTTAATCGAAAGACAATCGATAAAACGGTTGAAGACGTTTTGGACGATGTAGGATTGAAAGATAAAATTAACGAAATGCCATCCGATCTCTCGGGAGGACAGCGAAAACGAATCGGCATTGCCCGAACATTAATTCTGAAACCAGAAATTATGTTGTACGATGAACCAACAGCTGGTCTCGATCCTATTACAAGTCAAGAAATTATTACACTTATAAATAATGTTCAAAAACAATATAACACCAGTTCAATCATCATTACACACGATTTAACTTGTGCCAAAGAAACTGGCAATAGAATTGCAATGTTACTCGATGGTTGTTTTGTGAAAATAGGAACTTTTAAAGAAGTTTTCGATTCCAATGAGGAAGAAATTAAAGGATTTTATAATTACAATTTTATTCAATAAACGATGAATGAACCAGTAAATAAACGAGCAACGGTTGTTGGTATTTTTATTCTTATAGGAATAATTATCCTCATTGGAAGTATTTTAACAATTGGAAATCTGCATTCTACCTTTTCTCGAAAAATGAGGATTTCAACCTTATTTACCGATGTTAATGGATTGCACGAAGGAAATAATATCTGGTTTTCGGGAGTGAAAATTGGAACGGTAAAAAAAATGGAATTCTATGGAAAATCGAAAGTAAAAGTATTGATGGATATTAATATCGATTCAAAACAATTTATTCGAAAAGATGCTGCTGTGAAAATAGGTACGGATGGTTTAATTGGAAATAAAATTCTGATTATTTATGGAGGAACATCCAATGTGTCGGAAATTGAAGAAGGTGATACGCTTCTTAATGAAACAATTCTATCGACCGAAGATATGATGAATACTCTGCAACAAAACAATTTGAATATTTTGTTGCTTACCCAAAAACTAACTAAAGGTGAGGGAACAATCGGCAAACTATTGCAGAACGATTCGATGTATTACAAGCTTTTTACAACAATTAATTCCGTTCAAACGGCTTCGGGAAATGCTCAAAAAATACTTGCTTCATTGTCATTATTTTCCGAAAAAATGAATAAAAAAGGGGCTTTGGTTAATTCTTTAGTGAGCGATACTCTTCTCTTTAAATCTCTGCAACTTTCAGTCTATAAAATCCAAAACATTGCCGATACCGCAACTGTTTTTATCGATAATCTTAAGAAAGCAAGTACAAACACAAAAAGCCCGATTGGTGTTTTATTGTACAATGAACAATCGGGCAATTCATTGAAAACGATCATCAGCACATTGGAACGTAGTTCGGTGAAATTGGATCAAAATCTTGAAGCTTTACAACATTCCTTTTTGTTGAAAAAATACTTTAAGAAAAAGGAGAAATAACATTTCGCAATGTGAGGAATATGAAACTTATTTCAACAGTTGTATGATATTTTCATAAGCTGTTGTTCTCACCTTTGTGATAGGATTATTTTTCAAATTCAATAAAGCAACGCTATGATTCGTAAAAGTCTATACTTCTTTGTCTTTCTAACTTTTGTGTCAAAAAGTTATAGTCAGTCACCAAATTTAGGTGCTGATTCGAATTTTGCATTATTTACTGCCGCGGGAGCATTTGAAAATGCTGGTGCAACAAAGATAATTGGCGATATAGGTAACAATGTCGGAACTTTTTCAGGTTTTCCCGAAGGAACGGTTGTTGGTTCAATTCATTGTATTGATGCTATTTCGGAACAAGCAGCTAACGATGTTGATATAGCATATAACTATGTAAAGAGCTTAACCTGTGGAACTGTAATTGGAACAACTCTGGGAAACGATCAAATATTAACGCCCAATATTTATTGTATTGGCGATGCAACAACAGTAGTTGGAAATCTTGTTTTTGATGCTCAAGGGAATGCCGATGCTATATTTATTATTCAGATAAACGGTGCATTATCTACCGCAATTCATTCAACTATAACATTACAAAATGCAGCTTCATTACATAACATTTATTGGCAAATAAATGGTGCCGTTGATTTAGGCGATAGTTCAATATTTCGAGGAACAATTGTAGCCAATGGTGCAATAAACCTACTAGAAAATGCAACGCTTTATGGTCGGGGATTATCAAGAGCCGGAGCTATTTCGTTACATAATAATGTAGTTGAAGGTTTAACCCCAATGAATGCTTTACCAATTGAACTGTTAAGCTTTACTGCAAAACAAGAAGGTGAAAATGTCCGACTTAATTGGTTGACTGCAAGCGAAACGAATAACGACTTTTTTAGCATTCCACGATCGAAAGATGGATTAACGTTCGTTGATATTATTAAAATACCAGCTAAAGGAAATTGTACAACGCAACAACATTATTCTTCTGTCGATTATAATCCTTTCATAGGTATTTCATATTACAAATTAAAACAAACCGATATTGATGGAAAATTATCGTATTCAAAGGTTGTATCTGTTAGAATCGAAGATTTATTTGATTTCTCAATTTACCCAAATCCATTTTCTAAGAAAGCAACCATTAGAATTCAAGATGAAGCGAACAATTCTCTATATACATTGAAAATATTTAAATCAACAGGCGAGGAAGTGTTTTGTGTTAATCTTACTAATCAATTTACGGCACTCGATACAAACCTTTTCCCTTCTGGATTATATTTCTATACATTGATAAAAAACGATAAACCCATACATTCCGGGAAGCTATTTTCTATGCAATAATTGAAGGTAAGATATAAGATGGAAACACAATTATGTAAGAAATAGTATTAAAGAAAGTCTACATTTATAGATATAAATTTTAAAAAACAGAATCATGAATGAACCTGAAATGTTAAATAATAATACTCAATCAGAGCTTTTTACAACTTTTGAATTAGGTGCTATCAAATTACATAATCGTATTGTAATGTCTCCAATGACCCGTTGCCGTGCAATAGGTAATTTACCAAACGACTTGATGGCTACATATTATAGTCAGCGAGCTAGTGCTGGTTTAATTTTAACAGAAGGAACTTCACCATCGCCAAACGGAATGGGTTATGCTCGTATTCCGGGTATTTATACAAAATCGCAAGTTGAGGCTTGGAAAAAAGTAACATCGGCGGTTCATAAAGCAGGCGGTAAAATAATTGTTCAAATAATGCACACCGGTCGCATCAGTCATCAATTAAATATGCCAGCCGGAGCTATTATTCTTGCACCTTCTGATATTAAAGCTAAAGGTCAGATGTGGACAGATTCGAAAGAAATGCAAGATTTTCCATTACCCAAAGCAATGTCGAGCGACGAAATACATTTAACGAAAAAGGAATTTGTAACAGCGGCAATACATGCAATAGAAGCAGGTTTCGATGGTGTTGAAATTCATGCAGCAAATGGTTATTTGTTGGAACAATTCCTGTCTCCAATTAGTAATATTCGTAAAGATAACTATGGTGGAGGTGTTGAAAATCGTTGTCGAATAATATTAGAAATAGTCTCAGATATTGCAAAAGTAATTGGTAAAGGTAAAATAGGTGTTCGAGTGTCGCCTTACGGTGTGGCAAGCGATATGCCTCATTATCCCGAGATTGAAGTTACGTATGCATACTTATTTGAGCAATTAAATAAGCTTGATATTGCTTATCTGCATCTAGTTGATCATTCATCAATGGGATCTCCTATGGTACCGGCTGAAATAAAAAAACTTGTACGCGATTCTTTTAAAAATGCCATTATTCTTTCGGGAGGTTATGACAAAGCAAAAGCCGAAGCAGATATAGAATCGGGTAAAGCCGACCTTATAGCCTTTGGTCGTCCATTTATCAATAATCCCGATTTGGTGGAACGTTTCAAAAATAATTGGACATTATCGAAAGATCTTAAAATGGATTTATTCTATTCGGCAGATGAAAAAGGGTATACCGATTATCCGGTACATAAAGAATAGAATCTTTACATTACAAATGAAATGGGGCAATCATAAAAATGGTTGCCCTTTCTTTTTGTATCAGAAGTCAGTTTGTTTCTTAGAATCTGTGAAAAGTATAAATCTGAATCATAATTGTATAATACGTTCTCTGTAATTCAACCTACTTTTATATCAAATAATCACTGTGATATGAATCGTAAATATTGTATCCGATTTATTTGTAAAACCATTTTTCATGATTAAAAAGATCATTCAATATTCGTTGTTTATCATTGCAGGCATGCTGCTTATTGTAGGGGCCATAATATATTGGGGATTTCAACCTTTTGATCTGACTCATATTCTACTGCTTTGTGCGGCATTGGTACTTCTATTAACCTTTGTTTTAAATAATAACATATCAAAAAGATATCGCAAGTATAAAGACAAAAAGTAATGTCGTTTCAAATACATTTTTAACCGGAACAGTATGATTCAATTCTTCTCAAGAAAAACAATTGCTATTATAGTAGCACATCCCGACGATGAAACATTGTGGGCTGGTGGTACAATGCTTCGTCATCCATTTTGCAAATGGTTTGTTGTTTGCCTTTGTCGAGCCGATGATGCCGAAAGATCGGCACGCTTTTATGAAGCATTGAAAACACTGAAAGCCGAAGGTGTGATGGGCAACCTTGATGATGGTCCCGATCAAATTCCACTTAGTGAAAATGAAGTGGAACAAGCTATTCTCTCATTGTTGCCGAAAAAATCGTTTGATATTATTTTCACACACAATCCAACGGGAGAATACACCAAGCATTTACGACACGAGGAAATTAGCAAAGCTGTTATTACATTATGGGTAGCAGGGAAAATTGTTACAAAGGAACTGCGTTGCTTTGCTTATGAAGATGGTAATAAGAAATATTCGCCAAAGGCAATTGAAACAGCAACGATATATCGCATTTTAACCAATAGAACATGGTTGAAGAAATATAGAATAATTCACAAGATTTATGGCTTTAAACGAAAAAGTTGGGAAGCAAAAGCATGTTCACGTATCGAAGCTTTCTGGCAATTTAAAAATCATCTCGCTGCATTAAAATGGTTGCAAGCAGGTGGCATTATGGGAAAGTTATAAAGTATTATATAGTCAATCTATTTAAAAAATCAATTCGAAACTCAAAACATAAAAACTCAAAACTAAAATAATGAAAGTACTAGTATTATACGATTATCCACCAGCACCGGGAGGTCTGGCAACACAAGGTGATTTACTTTACAGAGGATTACTTGAAATGGGCGTTGATGCCCGGGCGGTGCATTTTGATTCGGCACAGGAAAAGGAATGGTATTATCGATGGTTCAAGCCCGATGTTGTTGTTGGCGTAGGTTATTGGGGACATACTCCACAACTTGTTCTTCATCCGCAACATTTTGGAGTGCAAGCTGTGCCTTGGTTAGTTGCCGATGGATATATTGCAAATTATCAAGAAGTATTGAATGCACTTCCGCTTATTTTGGTAACGTCCAATTGGGTTAAGGAAATGTATGTTCGCGATGGAATAAAAGGCGACAAAATTGTTGTACTTCCTGTTGGTTGCGATACCGATTCTTTTGTTCCTTTCAGGAAAGATGATCCTAAAATTTTAGCCGTTCGCGAATCATTAGGCATTTCGCCCGAGCAATTGATGATTCTTACCGTTGGTGGCGATGCAGCATCAAAAGGAGCACAAGAAGTGATGCAGGCTCTTTCAATTATCGACAATGAAGCTCCCGATTGGAAATATGTCTGTAAAGTGTGGCCGCAACCTCGCACCAAACTGCAAAATCTTGCCGACTTGGAATTAGCTACCAAACTGGGGATAGAAAAAAATGTGACTTACGCCACCAATACTATTTCACGAACATTTATGCCCTATTTGATCGGTGCCTGTGATATTTATGCCGCTCCTTCGCGTCTCGAAGGATTTGGAATGCCTCAGGTTGAAGCCGGAGCTTGTGGAAAACCTGTTGTCAGCATTCGTGCAATGGGAATGCTCGATACCTTGATCCACGAAGAAACAGCTCTTCTTGCCGAAATTGCTCAACGGATTGTAGTCCACGAAGTAACTCTAGGTGGAGAGTCGGGTTTCGAAGATAAACATAAGATTCACTTCGATATTCCCCGGACAGTCGATTATCGTGCTAATGTAAATGACATTGCCGAACATTTGTTGCGATTGATGAAAGATCAGGAGCTACGCGATAGAATGGGAACAGCAGGACGAAAACGGGTTGTTGCAAATTTCGATTATCGGGTTGTTGCAAAACGTTTTGTTGAAATTATGAAAGATAAATTAGGAATTGAATAATGAGTTAATTGGTTAATTCAAAATATTGGTGGAAATATTTTTCAATCCCCTACCCCTCTTCTTCAAGATGGCTAAAACAACCATTGATCGTAAAGCCATCTTGGCGAAGAAGATTGGGGGTCATTGAATGTTTATAAAATGGGAAAGATCTCCATCTGTTTGAATTTACAAGATCTAATTCATCATATTCACACATTTTAAAATAAAAAAAGCTCATGCAATCAGAAAATCAACAATTCATAGAAAAAGCAAAACAAGCAGCTATCGAAGTCTTGCTTCATAATGCACATGGACCTTTTCAAGGGTTACCACGAACGGCAGGTTGGGGTTATCCCGAGCCATATACCCGCGATTTGATGTTCTCGATATTGGGCGTTGCCGTTTCGGGCAATAAAAAACTTGTCGATAGTATTCGAAAAGTGCTTGAAACATTAGCAAAGAATCAAACAGAGCGAGGACACATTCCATCGTTGGTGCACGATAACGAAGACCGTGGTTCGAGCGATAGTACACCGCTGTTTTTAATGGGTGTCGGCATTTATCGAAAACTGACTGGTGAGGTGGATTTTCTGGATGCTGCCGTGAAAAAATCATTGACATGGATGGAATATCAAAGTCCGTCGGATAGATATTTGGTTGCCCAACAACCAACAAGCGACTGGCGTGACGAACAGTGGGTAACCGGATATGGATTGTTTGTAAATACATTAGTGTATAGTTATTTAAAATTGTTGGGAATAGACGAACGTGCCGAACGTGTACGGCAAGAAATGGGGCGGTTCACCATTACGGGAGGAACCATCCATCATCATGTTCACGAAGGTCTGGTTGTAAAACATAAACCATATTATGCATTCTGGTCATATAAAATACATAGCAGCGAACGATTCGATCTATTGGGAAATAGCATTGCAATACTTTCGGGAATAGCTTCTCCAACGAGAGCCGACGAAATGATTTCGTGGATCGAAGCCGAATGTGAGGTTATGAAACAACGAGGCGATCTGGCTATCGATTTACCACCAAACTTTTTCCCATATATTAAAACAACCGACCCCGATTGGCTTCCTCGATACAAACAATTTAACAATCCGGGAGAATATCACAATGGAGGTATCTGGCCTTTTATTTGTGGATTTTATATTGCCGCGTTGGTTGCTGCAAAACGGTTTAATCTGGCCGATGAAAAATTGTTGGAATTAACACATTGTATAGCTCAATCTACGTCCGATAAGCTTACATTCGGCTTCAATGAATGGCATAAGGCTCAAGACGGGAAACCAATGGGACAAGACTGGCAGACATGGAGTGCTGCACTCTATTTGTATGCTGCAAAATGTGTAGAAGAAAAACGAACTCCATTTTTTGACGAAATGCGAAATAATTGATACAATGCAACGATGTTCGTTGTTTCGTATCTCAACGAGATGATTACAGACCTACGAGATTCTTAAAACCTGAAAGGTCTCAACACCTTCCGGGCTTTGTTTAATTGGCTTTGTGCTGCTTCACAGTAGAAACTATAATTAGAAAAGAAGACCGATGACATGAAAAAGGAGACCGATGATTAACAAAAGGAGACCAATGACAACAAAAAGGAGACCGATGACAAACAAAAGGAGACCGATGACATGAAAAAGGAGACCAATGATTACAAAAAGGAGACCGATGACATGACCAAAGAAGACCGATGACATGACCAAAGAAGACCGATGACAACACCAAAGAAGACCAATGACAACACCAAAGAAGTCCGATGACATGACCAAATATTTTGCGTCTCTACCCCTCGCCAATTACAACAAAAATCTTGATTTGATAAAAGACTATTTTGGAGAACGAATTACCACCATGTTTTATCACAACCAAAGGATTCCACAAAATAAAAAGTCCGCTCGATGGTTTGGATAGTTAGTTTTATTTTTTACATTTGAATAGTTAACGGAACGAATATAACATCACTGTTTTTGAAAGAATATTCTATATTTCGGCGTTTACGGTTTTCACGTTTGAGTGGGATTGACGACCTGATGATACATGGAATATATCAGCAATTGCTGATAGAGGGATGTTAGCTGTAATGCAAAAAAAAGATAGAATATGACAATTACGTGTGTAGAAAATTCTTTGAAATTCCAAGACTTTTTCCCAATTATTGGGACGTTGATAACTGTCTATGCAGGCTATCGATTCTTATCTGTGACTGCAAATAAAAACAGACAAATAAAATGGATAGATGATTTTCGTAATGAATTAGCAAAATTTGTTTCGATTACAAACTCACTTATACACGAATTTAAGATAGAAAAAAGTTATGAAATGATAACTTCTGCTGTATTACTTAGATTTTATTTATATGAGACGAAACAACCAACAGATTCTCACAAGAAACTTGATGAAAAAATCAAAGAGATACAAGAACTTATAATTGATTGTGGTAAAGATGATTTTAATGAAAAGCTACTTTTAGATTATGCAAAACTTTTACCAGAGATTCTGAATTTAGCAACATCTGTGATTAAAACTGAAAGAAATAGGATTTAAAATGCACAACAGCTAATACCTAGGATTTCATGTGGCATGTAATGCCCAACATGGAATCTCGGTTGAACTACAATCCGGAGAATCTAGTATGGACTTATCAAAGAACCAAGTCTTCTTTAAGAACAAATTTCAAGGTTTAAAAACAGAAACAAACCAATAACAGAAGATTCCCACGGCAATTTTGAAGCAGGAAGACTTTCTTTAGCTCTTCATCCTGCAAAAAGGTGGCTCAAAACGATCGAAAAGCTACGATAACGACAACAAGAATCCAGTAGGTAGAGCCTCTCACACCACCGTACGTACGCAAACTGAGACGCAAGAGTTCAAAAACAACAGAAATCTACACACATATCACAACCAAAGGATTCCACCAAATAAAAAGTCAGCTCGATAGTTTGGATCGTTAGTTTTATTTTTTACATTTGAATAGTTAACGGAACGAATAAAAAATCACTGTTTTTGAAAGAATATTCTACATTTCGGGGTTTAAGGTTTTCACGTTTAAGTGGGATTGACGACCTGTTGATACAGAATTGTTGTGTGCAAGTTTACAATCACCTCGCATTAGAATTATAAGCGAAATAAAATGGAATATATTGATATTGAAAATTGGAATAGAAAAGGACATTTTGAGTTTTTCCACAGAATGGATTATCCACAATTTAATATTTGCATGGATATAGATGTCTCAAATTTTGTAAAGTTTACAAAACAAAATGGATTATCATTTTATTATTCAATGGTATTCGCTACTACTTCGGTGATAAACCAGATTGAAACTTTTAGATACCGTATAAGGGATAATAAAGTTGTACTACATGATAAAATACATCCTTCGTTTACAGATATGAATAAAGATGAAAAAGATGATTTATTCAAATTAATCACTGTAGATTTAAACGATGATGATATTTATATATTTGAAAAAAAGGCTAAAGAGGCAAGCGAGAATCAGCAAGACTATTTTGGACTAGATAAGTTAATTGGGCGAGATGATTTGATATATATTACATGTATCCCATGGATTTCTTTCACACATATTTCTCATACAATATCATTGAATAAAAATGACTCAGTTCCAAGAATATCATGGGGGAAATATTACAAACAAGGAGATAAAACCTTACTACCATTTTCAGTACAAGTAAATCATGCACTGATTGATGGGATTCACATTGGACAGTATGTTGATAGATTGCAAACATTCATTAACAAATTAGAATAAACCAGCAACAATACTAATTTCAAGGGTAACTAATAATAGTTCCACCTTTGTAACCAATTGTAAATTAGAGATGAGTAATTCAATTTAAAGACAGATGAAAAGAGTTTTATTATTATTACCAGAAGGATTTGAGATATTTGAAGCAAGCGCATTTATAGATGTTATAGGGTGGAATCTCGTGGATGGAGATCATTCTACAGAACTAATAACTTGTGGATTAAAAAAAGAGATAAAAAGTACCTTTAACCAAAGATTCATAGTGGATTATTTAATAGAAGATATAGATGTAAATTCTTATGACGCATTAGCAATTCCTGGAGGATTTGAGGAATATAATTTTTATAAAGAAGCTTATGATGAGAAAAGCCTTGAATTAATTCGTAAATTTAAAGAAGAAGGGAAAATAATAGCTTCAATATGTGTTGGATCTTTAATTTTAGGAAAAAGTGGAATATTAAAAGATAAAAAAGGAACAACATATAATAAAAAACCTATAAGACAAGAAACATTAAGAGGATATGGTGTAAATGTGATAAATGAGCCAATAGTAATAGATGATAACATAATAACTTCGTGGAATCCATCAACAGCGATAGAAGTCGCTTTGATTTTATTGGAAAAATTGACTTCTAAGCAAAATGCGGAATATATTCGATGGATGATGGGATTTGAAAAAGAATAATGACTACTCATAATACATGTAAATGCCATTAAACACAGCTACATTTATGGCGTTACGAATAAAAAACTACAGAAAAATGAAATAGTATATGATAATAAAACATTTAGATAAAGTACCTGAAATTGATTTTTCTGCTTTTATCGCACCCAATGCTGTTATATGTGGAGATGTTAAGATTGGAAAAAATGTAAGAGTAATGTATGGTGCGCAAGTTATTGCTGAGAATAGTTCGATTACGATTGGTGATAATTGTATTGTACTTGAAAATGCGGTAATCAGAGGGTTCAAAAATTGAAACCTTATTAGAAGTCAACAACATGTACAGAACTTTTGTATCTTTATTTACAATCGTTGTTTTTACGGAATTCTACTATATGTTTGTAACCAACATTGGATTATGTGAGAATTATAGTTTTTATATAATAATAGGATTACTCTTAATACTTTTTATGTTTTCCTTTAAAAAGCAAACAAGCTATATTAGACAAAGAGTTGAAAAAATAAAGGTTAAATAAAAAACTGCCCATAATACCTAGGATTTCGTATGGCATGTAATGCCCAACATGGAATCTCGGTTGAACTACAATCCGGAGAATCTAGTATGGACTTATCAAAGAACTAAGTCTTCTTTAAGAATAAATTTCAAGGTTTAAAAACAGAAACAAACCAATAACAGAAGCTTCCCGGTTCGAACGGCTCTGCCGTCGTCGCTCTCTGTTATCAGGCTGTAGCCTGAAACTAAAAAAACGACTGAAAAGAAAAAATGCTCCGTGATTTTAAAAATCACGGAGCATTTTCTCTTTAAAATTGTGTGAAATATACAATTCCAACCCAAACAAGTGTAACGCTTAACCCCATCTATCACTGTACATTTATGTCGTAATTAAAAACCAGTTAATACATAAATAAACATGAAGCCAACAATTGGAATTCCCGACAAAGACATCGAAGAAGTTATACTATTACTGAATACATTATTAGCCGATGAATATGTTTTATACACGAAAACCCGAAATGCTCATTGGAATGTTGGAGGATCGAATTTTATGGAATTACATACATTTTTCCAGAATCAATATGAATTGTTAGATGGTGTTATTGATGAAATAGCTGAACGAGTTCGTTCATTGGGGCATTTTGCATTGGGTTCATTAAAAGACTTTTTGAGTGTTACCCACATGCTCGAAGATAATCACGACTTTGGACATCACAAAAAAATGATTCAGATATTAGTCGACGATCATGAAACGATTATTCGCATTATCCGAAACGATATAATTCCTATTTCAAGTAAATTTAAAGATCTGGGAACAGCCGATTTTGTAACAGGAATAATGGAACAACACGAAAAAATGGCTTGGATGCTGAGAGCATTCCTAGTAAAATAATCTCTATGTGTTATAAAACGACGGTAGAGGACTCAACGAAGTTTGGGCTAAGAGCAAATGTGAAATTTAAAGCTTCGTTGAGCTTTTTCGAAAATGTAGATTATGGTTAACATTCATAAAATGTCATATTTAACAATACTATTTATTGTAATACTTGTTCTGGCAGCATGTAATAACGAGCAAAAGAAATTGATTCCAGACAAATCGACCGATGTAATAGCTCCAATTCAAAACGATAGTATTTTAAAGATTGAGAAAAGTATAATAAAAAAGCCAAAACGATCTTATGTATTTAGGGTCAAAGAAATTTTGAAAACATCGGGCAGATATAAACAAATTACAAAAGGATTGAATCGGGCGGTTATTGAAAATGGCGGACAGGGATTTGGTGTATGTTTGGAACGAAGTCCCAATCCCCGGAACGACGGGGCTATGGGACATTCGAAAACGTATGATTTTGTGGTTTACGAAATGTATACCGAACGACAATTGAATATTGCCTGGTTTTCATTCAATCCGCGAAGTAAAAAACTTTATGAATACGACCCTATTCTCGACCGCGAAAGACAAATTGCATTTGATAAGAACTTGTTAAAATAACTTGAATTTCAGAAGATATATAAACGTTGAATTAAAAGGAATACTCAATGAAAACGAAAGAAATAAGAAAAGTATTAATAGCCTTGGATTATAATCCGACAGCACAAAAGGTTGCTGAAACGGGTTTCGATTTTGCAAAAAAACTAGCAGCCGAAATAACTATTCTGCATGTCATATCAAACGAAACAGATTTTGCAACATTGGGATATTCTCCAATTATGGGATATGCTGGTTTTGCCGATTCAGATCTATCACATTTATATGATATTGAAGGGCTAACGAGAGCTGCTTTTCATTTCCTCGAAAAGACGAAAACACATCTTGGTGATGAAACAATACAAACACTTGTAAAGGAAGGCGATTATGCCAAAATGATATTGGAAACAGCTAAAACACGTCATTCCGATATTATCGTTATCGGAACGCATAGTCGTCGATGGTTGGAAAATACAATAATGGGAAGTGTAACCGAGGAGGTTCTCCGTGAATCAACAATTCCGCTTTTTATAATTCCTACCAAGAAATCGAAATTATGAGAAATGTATTAATAGCACTCGATTATGATCCATCGGCACAAAAGATAGCCGAAATGGGATATTCTCTCGCACAATCAATCAATGCCGATGTTGTATTAACACATATTGTTTTAGATCCATCACTTTACTCGGTAAGTTATTTGGAATTAGGTCCATTACAGCTTGAGGGATTTGAATGTATTAAAGATGTTGCCAAACAATTTCTGGAAAACGTTAGACAAAACTTAGGTGATGACACCATCGAACTAAATGTGGAAGAAGGAAATTGTGCCAACACGATTCTGAATGTTGCAAAAAGTAAGGGAGTTGAGTTTATCGTAATGGGATCTCATAGTCAATCATGGATTGCAAATAAATTGCTGGGAAGTGTAACCGAAAGTGTGTTACGACAAACAGCAATTCCGCTTTTTATAATTCCAAATAAAAAAACTTTATAATATAGTCCAATGTCAATTCATTCAAAATTAAAGCAAATAAATCCCAATATAGAAGATTATTCTATTATTGGAAAAGCAAACAGAAATAAGGAAACCGAGTTGAACATAGCATTGAAAGAATCGGAGATCAGGTATCGACGATTATTTGAAACAGCTAAAGATGGTATTTTGATTCTTGACTTTGAAACAGGATATATTATTGATGCAAATCCATTTATTATAAAGATAATAGATCGGCCTTTAGCAAAAATAATTGGGAAAGAACTTTGGGAAATAGGTCTGTTCAAAAATAAAGCAGAATCGGAAAAAACATTTAAAGAGCTGAAAGCAAAATCATATATCCGTTTCGACGATATGCCTATTCAAAAACAAAATGGAATATTAACCGATGTCGAATTTATAAGCAATGTTTATCTGGCAAATAATAAGAAGGTGATTCAATGTAATATTCGTGATATAACAGAGCGGAGGAAAATAGAAAATGCTTTGAAAGAAAGCGAATTATTGATAAAAAATCAAAATAATGTTTATTTGTTATTGAATGAAGAACTTGAAAAAAGTGTTGCCAGTATTCAAAAAATGAATGACGAATTAGTCATTCTACGAAATAAAGCTGATGAATCGAATAGACTAAAATCAGCATTTTTGTCAAATATGAGTCACGAAATCAGAACGCCATTAAATGCAATAATGGGATTTTCCGATTTATTGCTCGATAATACATTCCCGGAAGAAAAAAAGGATGGTTTTGCCAAAATCATTAAGACAAATGGTAATCAACTATTAAGCATAATCAATGATATTTTAGATATTTCAATGATAGAAGCCGGACAAATAACAATTGCTTCTGAAATGGTTGATATCAATGTTCTATTGAGTGAGATATTGGCAAGTTATAAAAACAGGATTGATCTGAAAGATGTAACAATAGAATATACTTCACACCAATTAAACGATCCGATTAAAATCAAATCCGATACAATTCGAATCAAACAGATTATTTGTAATCTGATAAATAATGCCATAAAATTTGCCAAAAATGGAGAAATCGAATTTGGGTATTTGCTGAAAGACAATATGGTCGAATTTTTTGTAAAAGACAATGGTATTGGCATTTCAAAAGAGAATCAGACATTGATATTTCAACGTTTTCGTCAAGTAGAAGTAATCGATAAAAACATGTATGGCGGCAATGGTTTAGGATTAGCCATATCGAAAGCTTTGGTTGAAAAAATGGGAGGCACAATTAGTGTGTTGTCTGAACCTGAAAAGGGCTCAAAATTCACTTTTACGATTCCAGATATACGATGATTAAGATCCTTGTTATGGCTTTTCTGTCGGTGATGATGTTGATTTGTTTTGCTCAAAAACCGGATAAAAAAGTGGTAAAAGCAAGAAGAACGGTTTCTGAAGCAAAACACGATTTAGTCGTAGCTGATGAAATATTAATGATTGCTCAAGTTGATTCGATTGTGCAGAGTGAAAAGAAGAAAAATATATTAGAAGAAAAGAATAAAAGTCAACAGAATAAAATAATTACAAAACAGCCTTCAAAATAGATTTAATAAGATATAAACATGAACGAAAATCCATTAAAAAAATTAAGTGACCATGGTCAATCAATTTGGCTCGATTATATTCGACGTGATTTATTTGATACCGGGAAACTAAAACAGTTGATCGAAGAAGATGACGTAAAAGGCATGACCTCAAATCCTTCCATTTTTGAAACGGCAATTGCCGAAAGTACAATCTATGATAAAACGATTGAATCGTTGACTCATACCAATAGAAATGTAAATGAGATATACGAATCGTTAACACAAAGCGATGTTGTAAAAGCAGCCGATGAATTTTTGCCGGTTTATCAACATAGTAAAGCTCACGATGGATATGTTAGTCTTGAAGTTAACCCTCATTTAGCTCATAATACCATTGGTACAGTAGATGAAGCACACCGGCTTTGGAATACATTGAACAGACCCAACATTTTAATTAAAGTACCCGCTACAATTGAAGGATTAACTGCCATTAGGCAACTCATTCGCGAAGGAATCAATGTTAATGCAACCTTACTCTTTAGTTTGGATCGCTACAAAGAAGTTGCCGAAGCATATATCGATGGACTTGAAGATAGGGTCGAACTTGAGCAACCAATACATAATATAGCATCGGTAGCTAGTTTTTTCTTGAGCAGAATTGATTCGGAAATTGATCCTATTGAGGCTACTTATCTGGCTTCGGGAGGAGAGAAGAATCATTTTGCAACTACTATTAAAGGTGAAGTTGCCATATCGAGTGCTAAAATTGCTTATAAAATATATAAAGAACTGTTTGATAGCGAACGGTTTTTGAAACTTGTTCATCAGGGAGCTACACCTCAACGACTATTATGGGCAAGTACCAAAACAAAGAATCGCGATTATAGTGATATCAAATATGTTGAAGCACTTATTGGACGTAATACCATTAACACCATTCCTCTTGAAACACTCGAAGCTTATCGCGATCATGGAAAACCGCAATCCCGTCTCGACGATCATTTGGAAAGGGCTTCGTGGGTACTCTCTGAATTACCCGAACTAGGAATTAATCTAAAAACTATTACTACAAAATTAGAGAACGACGGCGTTGAAAAATTCATCGTATCGTTCGATAAATTGTTAGAAGCAATAAAAGTAAAAGCTTCGAAATAACTGTGTTGATTTTAAATATTTCTTACACCCGAATATAGTGAAAAACAATAAAAGACAATTAAAACCAAAAGATAGTTTATTACTCAAAGATATTGAAGGCTATGATTTACTGGCAGAACTTGCTTTAGACTTGCAATGGGCATGGAGCCATGCCGATGATGAACTTTGGCAACAGCTTGATCCTGGTTTATGGGAACAAACGCATAATCCATGGGTTATTTTGCAAACCGTTTCGCGAGTTCAGTTTCAAAAAGTTATGTCGGATGCAAAGTTCCTGGAAAAAGTAAATTCGCTCATTCAATCAAAAGAGAAGACATACAACGATCCGGCTTGGTTTCAAAAGACACATCCAAAATCGGCTCTTACCTGTGTTGCATATTTTAGTATGGAATTCATGTTAAGTGAAGCACTGCCTATTTATTCCGGTGGTTTAGGAAATGTTGCCGGCGATCAATTAAAAGCAGCAAGCGATTTGGGCGTTCCCGTTATTGGAATCGGACTTTTATATCAACAGGGATATTTTCATCAGGTAATAGACCACGATGGTGTTCAACAAGCATTATATCCATTTAATGATCCGGGGCAATTACCAATCTTGCCCTTACGTCAGGCAAATGGTGAATGGCTTCGTTTAGAAATTGTATTTCCAGCTTTTTCTGTTTGGTTACGAGCATGGGAAGTACAAGTTGGTAAAGTAAAACTCTATTTATTAGATAGCAATGATGCTGCAAATTTTCCTGCACATAGAGGTATTACAAGCGAATTGTATGGTGGAGGCTCGGAATTGCGATTGAAGCAGGAAATGGTTCTTGGTCTGGGAGGCTGGCGGTTGTTACAAGCTCTTGGAATTCATCCCGAAGTTTGTCATTTAAACGAAGGACATGCTGCTCTTGCAATTTTGGAACGAGCATATTGTTTTATGAAAGAAACAAATCAGTCGTTCGACGTTGCTCTGGCATCAACACGGGTGGGGAATCTGTTTACAACCCATACAGCCGTTGAAGCCGGTTTCGATTGTTTTTCTCCATCGCTCATCGAACAATATCTTGGTGGATATGCTCAAAACAAATTAGGCATTACACTTCAACAATTACTGGCATTGGGGCGAAAGAATCCAATTGATATAGACGAAAAGTTCAATATGGCATTTCTTGCAATTAGAGGCAGTGGTGCAGTTAATGCTGTTAGTCGCCTACATGGAAAAGTGAGTAGACATTTGTTCCAACACTTATTCCCGGGTTGGGATACAAATGAAGTACCAATCGGACATATAACAAATGGCGTTCACATGCCGACATGGGATTCGAAAGAAGCCGATGATATCTGGACAGAAGCCTGTGGAAAAGATCGTTGGTTGGGATTAAGCGATACTCTTGAGAAAGATGTTTATACGGTTTCGGATGAACGTTTATGGGAAATGAGAATTAATGCAAGTAAGGTACTTATTGACTTTTCACGCGATCATTTCCTGAAACAATTACAAAGTGCCGGTCATTCGTGGGATTCATTTGAACGAGCAAAACAAATTTTCGATCCTACTGTTTTAACGCTTGGTTTTGCACGAAGATTTGCAACCTATAAACGACCAAATTTACTACTTCATGATCCACAACGACTTTTGCGATTATTGAAGAATCCTAAATTTCCTGTTCAGCTTATTTTGTCGGGTAAAGCACATCCTGCCGATACGTATGGTAAAGAATTAATTAAAGAATGGATTCAATTTGTAAAACAGAATTACGAACATTCTCCTATAATATTTCTGGTCGATTACGATATGCATGTGTCGGAACATCTTGTTCAAGGAGTTGATGTTTGGATAAATACGCCCCGTCGACCTTGGGAAGCTTGTGGAACAAGTGGTATGAAGGTTTTGGTAAATGGTGGAATTAATCTTTCGGTCCTCGATGGATGGTGGGCCGAAGCATATAAACCCGAATTAGGTTGGGCTATTGGCGATGGGAATGAACATGGCGATGATGCACATTGGGATGCCATCGAAGCCGATCAATTGTACACCATTTTGGAACAAGAAGTAGTCCCCGAATTTTACAATAGAAATGAAAAAGGAATTCCAACGCAATGGGTTTCGCGAATGCGTAAAAGTATGTCTCAGTTAACACCCCAATTCTCAGCCGACCGTTCGGTTCGTGAATATACCGAGAGTCATTATATTCCTACAGCATTAGCCTTTAAAAATCGAATGGAAAACAATGCCGAAAAAGGCAAACAAATAATCCTTTGGCAACATTCGCTTGAATTAAACTGGAAAACAATCCGTTTTGGCGAGTACAATGTTAAACCTGTTGGTAATCAATATCAATTTGATATAAAACTTAATTTAGGATTTATTGATGCTCATTCGGTTTGTGTTCAATTGTTTGCTAATGGACTAAACGACCTTTCGCCCGAGATTCATGAAATGAAAAGCTCAAATGTCGAAAATCAGTATTCCATATTGATTGATTCAGTGCGTTCATCATCTGATTATACTGTAAGGGTAATTCCCTTTTTCGATGGTGTAGCCGTTCCTTTGGAAACGAATTTTATTCTTTGGCAAAGATGAATTGTTAGATAATTGTAACTCAACCCCTGTCCTGCGGACATCCACTTCTCTACGTGTAGAGAAGGGGAAAGCGAATTGCAAAGCAATCGCTAGGGGATGAGTTAAATAGAAAACGAATAATAAGCTTCGGTTCCCCTTTTCGCCAAGAGGGCTTAAACAGTCAGGGACTTGGCTAGTACGGACTTGTTGATGTATTAATAAAACTCATAATTAATAACTCATAATTCAAAATTAACGAAAATGAATTCACTCATAAAACCATTATCACCACAGCTTCTGCAAAGAATAGATGCCTACTGGCGGGCCGCAAATTATATTTCTGTTGGTCAACTTTATCTACGCGATAATCCTTTGCTTCGTGAACCTTTGCAACTGTCTGATGTTAAGTCGATGTTGTTAGGACATTGGGGAACCACGCCGGGGCAAAACTTCATCTATGCCCATCTCAATCGTGTAATCAAAAAGAACGATTTAGATATGATATATATTTCTGGTCCCGGACATGGTGGCCCAGCTTTAGTGGGCAATACCTACTTAGAAGGAACCTATAGCGAAGTGTATCCAAACATTTCGCAAGATGAAAATGGATTAAGAAAACTCTTCACACAGTTTTCGTTTCCCGGTGGAATTCCCAGTCATGTTTCTCCCGAATGTCCCGGATCTATTCACGAGGGTGGTGAATTGGGTTATTCACTCAGTCATGCTTTTGGAGCTGTTTTCGATAATCCCGATTTGATTGTTGCCTGTGTCATTGGTGATGGTGAAGCCGAAACGGGTCCATTGGCTACCGCGTGGCATTCCAATAAGTTTTTGAATCCAATTACCGATGGAGTTGTGCTACCCATTCTGCATCTCAATGGTTATAAAATTGCCAATCCAGCACTATTGGCTCGCATTACACATGAGGAATTGGAGGAATTGCTTCGTGGATATGGTTGGACTCCCTATTTTGTGGAAGGCGACGATCCCGAAACGATGCATCAATTAATGGCATTGGCTTTAGATGAAATTGTAAAAGACATAAAACAAATAAAGTTTAATGCTCAAGAAAACAAAGATTTGTCGCGACCACGTTGGCCGATGATTGTTTTGAAATCGCCCAAGGGCTGGACAGGTCCGGTGGAAGTCGATGGTTTCAAAATAGAAGGTACGTTCCGAGCACATCAAATTCCTTTATTGGTCGATGCTGAACATCCCACACATTTGAAAATGCTTGAAAACTGGATGAAAAGTTATAAGCCTGAGGAATTGTTCGACACCGATGGTCGATTGATTCCTGAATTGGCAGAATTAGCTCCAAAAGCTGAACGAAGAATGGGAGCAAATCCACACGCAAATGGTGGACTTCTATTGGTTGATTTAGCATTACCCGATTTTAAGCAATATGCTGTTGGTGTCCCATTCCCAGGATCGGTTCAAGCTGCAGATGCTCAAGAATTAGGAAAATTTCTACGCGATGTTATTACTCTCAATAAAGAGCAACGCAACTTCCGTATATTCGGTCCCGACGAAACACTTTCGAACCGGTTAAGTGCAGTATTTGAAGTTACCAATAGACAATGGGATGCCGAAAGGATTAATAGCGATGAATTTCTTGCTGTTGATGGTAGAGTTATGGAAATGCTGAGCGAACATCAATGCGAGGGCTGGCTCGAAGGCTATTTACTAACCGGACGACATGGCTTATTTAATTGTTACGAAGCATTTATCCATATCATCGATTCGATGTTTAATCAACATGCCAAATGGCTGAAGGTTAGTTCCGAATTGCCTTGGCGTAAGAATATAGCGTCGCTCAATTATTTACTGGCATCGCATGTATGGCAACAAGCTCATAATGGATTTACACATCAAGATCCCGGATTTCTGGATCATGTGGTAAATAAAAAATCGTCGGTAGTTCGTGTGTATCTTCCACCCGATGCAAATTGTTTGTTGTCGGTCTGGAATCATTGTTTGCGAAGCCGTCAGTATGTAAACGTTGTGATTGCTGGTAAATATCAAGCTCCGCAGTGGTTGACAATGGATCAGGCGGTTGAACATTGCACCAAAGGAATTGACAAATGGCATTGGGCAAGTAACGATGGAGGAATGGATCCAGATATTGTGATGGCTTGCTGTGGCGATGTCCCTACGCTCGAAACCTTGGCAGCGGTTTCTATTCTTCGCGAACATCTTCCCGATTTAAAAATCAGAGTTATAAATGTTGTTGATTTAATGAAACTGGAACCCGATACGGAACATCCGCATGGATTAAGCAACGATGCTTTCGATGCATTATTTACCAAAGATAAACCTATTGTTTTTGCCTTTCATGGTTATCCATGGCTTATCCACCGCTTAACGTATCGACGAACAAATCACGAGAATATGCATGTCCGCGGCTACAAGGAAGAAGGTACCATTACAACCTATTTCGATATGACGGTAATGAACGATCTCGACCGTTTTCATCTTGTTATTGACGCAATATCTCGACTTCCCGATTCTGATGGATCAGGGATAAAACTCATTCAATTGATGAAAGATAAACTCATTGAACACAAAGCTTATATAACGACTCATGGGACTGATATGCCCGAAATACTTAATTGGAAATGGAAACAAAAGTAGAACTTCGAATTGAAATGATGCACATCGGCATAGCTGCCGATCATGGTGGCTTTGAGTTGAAACAGAAACTATTGGTCAGTCTTGGTGCAACCGGTTACCGAGTTACCGATTTTGGTGCTTATCAATTGATTGTTGGAGACGACTATCCTGATTTTGTATTGCCATTGTCTCTGGCTGTTGCCAGGAATGAAGTAACACGGGGAATTGCCCTTTGTGGAAGTGGCGTTGGGGCTTGCATTGCAGCAAATAGAATTTCGGGCGTGCGATCAGCCTTGATTACCGATTCCTTCTCGGCTCATCAAGGTGTTGAAGATGATGATATGAACGTTATGTGTCTGGGTGGTCTTGTTACTGGTTTTGCATTAGCTAATGAATTAGCTCTAACCTTTTTGAATGCTCAATTCGAAAATACTGAAAGATTCAATCGCCGACTTCAGAAAGTTAATGCTTTCGAAACGTTGAAGGCAGATAGACCAATTTATTGGTAATCAATAACTCACTCTCGGATTACATCTTTTTGAAAAGAGAATTGAAATGAGCAATGACGACAGAATGTCATTATTCTTTTATATAAGAACGTTTTGGCTTTGGTCGGAACGATGTCGGAACGATGTCGGAGAAACCTTGATACGCAAAACCGTGTTAAGACCATTTTTAGTATGTTATTCTGTCAGTTTGGTATCTGTCTGTGAATAATACAAGCTTTGTGAATAGTTATATAACATGTTTCAAGTTATTTTGACTGACCTTTAATCAATCGAAATTGTAATAAAAACAAATAACACAAAAAATGAAACCCCACGATGGTGTAAACACAAACTGTTATGATTATTTTAAACATCTGGGTTCACCGACAATCGTTACAAAACAATTAAATAGATACAAATGAAAACATCTGATATTAAAAAAATACTTGTTCCGGTTGATTTTTCGGAGACATCAACGAATGCTCTTAACGAAGCTATAATCTTAACTGGAGTACTTGAAGCGGAATTATATTTAATCCACGTCATGGAATTTATGGCAGGTTATATTTCCATGTATAGCGATATGTCTCTGCCCTTGGATTTACCATCGAACACCGAATTAACGCAGATTATTAAAGATAAAATGGAAGCCATGAAGCAACACATAAGCAAAGAGTTTGAAATAATTCCGCATATACAGATTAGCGAAGGTGAAACGTATTCCGAAATCATTGCCTTTTCCGAATCAGAAAAAATCGATCTTATTGTTATGGGAACACACGGGATATCGGGCTACAAGGAATTGTTTCTTGGCAGCAATGCTCAGCGTGTCATTTCACTTTCCGATATTCCCGTTTTAAGCTTACAGAAAGCATGTAAAGACATCGATTTTAAAAATATTCTGATTCCAATTGACAATTCAATCCATAGTCGCGAAAAAGTTAACGTCACATTAATGATAGCTCAATTATTCGGATCTAAAATCCATCTTTTAGGACTTCTTGATTCTAACGAAGAACAAGAAAGGAATAAGTTTACCACCAAACTTAATGCTGTTGAAAAAAACATTATTGCAAGTAAATTGGAATATGTTAAAAGCATAGTAATGTGCGATAATTTTGCTGAGACAACAAAAAAATATGCCATAAAAAACCATTGCGATCTGATTGCAATAAATACCGGTCACGAATCGCGATTGACAGGGATATTCATGGGACTATTTGCCCAACAAATAGTGAATCACTCTAAAATTCCGGTACTAAGTTTTAAACATCATAGCGGACAATTTATGATTGAAACGTCTGGTTACGGGATCAGCTAACCTTTCCCAATAGCCGAATATATGCTTTTGTTTGGAGATGGAAAATCATACTCCCGACCGCAAATTTCATGCTCCGTTACGTGTTCAACATGAAAACGAGTGATGTGATACTAATAAAGTTTACCTTTTTTCAATTTATGATCGTTTTTTTTATAGACTAGAAAATAATAACGTTATATTCCAATCCTGAGGAATTCTTTTTGCAATCGCTTTCCAGAGTAAACCTGTCCCACATCCTAATTCCAATGCTTTTGCCTCTTTAATTTTCTCGACATTGTTAAATATCCATAAAGGACAAATTTGCTGGAATCATTATACTGCTTTTCTTTTAATTCTGAACCCAAACTCATGCTTATTGCCTCCTTTTTTATGGTGTATAATACTCTATCCCAATACAAAAGTCCCTCTGCGTTAAACGAATGTGTCTTCTTTACCTATTAGTCTGAGTATCGTTGGAATCCATAAAATTAAAGATACGTACCTAGATTATTTTACTGCTCTTGAAACAATGGAAACAGTTTTCTTTAAATATGACAATATTCGTTCTTATGCCTGTTTTGATTATTTGATGTCCGCTGTTGCTCGTTTTCATAACGGTATTTGGATACCTCTCTAATTCAATAATTGTCGATTAAAAACATGTAGTGTAGTAATGAACTTTTAATATATTAGTAATTTTGGATTTACCTACTTGATATTTCAATAAAAGAATTGCTTATATTTTTTATATACAGGATTTTTGCAAGGTTGCAAAAACATACAATTACTTTACTTTGTTTTGAAGACAAAGATTCTGCAAGCTGTTATTGTAATAATCTAAATACATAATTCAAAATTAAATCAAATTTACATAATCTATGTGAGCTGTCAAACTATCCATAATTTAAAGGAACAATATATGGAAAGTCATTGTCGTACATTGCAATCCTGTCATTTGGTAATTAATTTGACAATAATTGCTATAACAATTAGTAATCCTAATGTTATGTATGAATATCGACTTGCAAAATTAAAAGTCCAGCCCATTGAAGGATATAATTTAGGAACCATTAATCGAGGGTCTTTTCGGTTAAAATAAAATGGACCTTTCCAATTCCCACGATCTTTACTCATTGTGTCTAAAATCTGTTGGTCAAGTTTTGTTTTCATCACAATATAATTTAATTGTTTTTAATAAATACTATTTTGCTATTTTGAACTTTCGTTTTGCTTACACGCTACGGCAAACGGAGACTTATCTGTTTTTGTTCACTTTAAAGATTCGATTTAACAATAATTGTATTAAGGTCGAAAATAAAGTTGATATAATTAACTCCAATGGAATGTTTATTATTGGTGGAAGTCCACAAGATGGTTCTTTGGGTTCAGTGTAAAAAAGCAGGTAATGTCCTATTAGAAATATAGCTATCACAATTGGTGTGAAATAATAAATTGAACGAACAGTTTTTAAAATTTTTATCTTAAATAGCAAAATTGCTATAAGACATGGAATTGAAAGAATCCCTAAAAATTGCAAATAAAATATCAATGGTTCCATGCCGTGTCTTTTTTATAATTACTGCTAACATCCCAGTATCAGCAATTGCTGATATATTCCATTTATCTTCAGGTCGACAATCCCACTCAAAAGTGAAAATTTTAAACCCCGAAATGTAGAATATTCTTTCAAAAACAGTGATTTTTATATTCGTTCCGATTACCTATTCAAATGTAATTAATAAAACGAATCTTTCAAACTATCAATCAGGCTTTTTCTCCCCTCGAATCATTCGAAAATCGTCAAACTCCCCTTTATAATCTCTGATGATCCCGCACCGAAAGACAAACATCCACATCCAAGGGGCGATGATCCCACTTTTGCTATTCAAAATAGCTGTTCGAAGGAGCAAATTGCTGTTCAGGGAGGCAATTTCCCTGTTTTGGAGTTTCCGATGATTGAGCGGGAGCATAAAAAAACCTGTCAGAAAAGGTTCGCGAACTGACAGGTTGTGGTTTTGTTCTTCGTTTCTGTTAGTTAGCCGAAGAGGTTGCTGTGGTTGCAGCACTTGTTGAATTACGACCGGGGAATCGAGCCGAAAGATCGTCCACAACGGTTTTCATTCCCCTAGGGCAATAATCGAAGCGAGGTTGTGTGATACAGGAATATCAACCTAACTTGGAAAACTTAAAGATGACTCTGTTCTTGTAACTGGTAGCCTCAGGTGCGGTGTCGTCTGTTTCTGAAAATAGAGCTGACAGAGCCGGCATCCAAACAAACAAAAGCACCCGATTACAAATTTTGACAACGAAATACAGTATTGATTTATTGGTTGGAGCTCCATAATATAGGTATGATATAAGGCTTTCCAAAAATTATGTAACATTTTCCTTCATTATGAAACACATCTTTGTATACTCTAAAACTGATACCGGATTCGACTGACTTTAGGTCGTAAAACAGTATATCGGTTTAAAAGAAATAGAGTATTAATGGGTGTAAGCCCAAAAAACTAAAAGGAGAATTATTATGGCAACATTTGGATCACCCTTTTCGGGGTTGGCAAAAGACAGGAAGCTTACAGGTACAGAGCTTATCAGGGCAATACGTTTTATGGTAGCCGCAGAGTTCGAAGCTACTCAGATGTATATGCAGCTATCCGAGTCGACCGACAATAAACTTGCAATAAAAGTTTTAACAGAAATAGCTGATGAGGAGCGTGTGCATGTAGGCGAATTCATACGATTGCTTTACAATCTGGCTCCCGATGAAGAGTCGTTTTATGACAAGGGGGCAAAAGAAGTGGAAGATGTAATCAAAAAGATAGAGTAACCGTATATCCGGCAAATTGCTACAGGATCGAACAATTGAATAACACTAAAACCCAATAGAAAGATGAACACTACAAATAAATTCGAATTACAACCGCTGCCTTATAAATATGATGCACTTGAACCTTTTATTGATAAGCTTACGGTGGAAATACATTACAGCAAACATCATAAAGCATATTTTGACAATTTCATAAATGCTATAAAAGGCACCGAAATGGAATCTATGAATATAAAAGAGATTTTCAGGAATATCAGTAAATATCCTATGGCTGTCAGAAACAATAGTGGAGGATATTTCAATCATACATTTTATTGGGAAGGTATGAATGCTCATGGAGGTAGTCTGCCATCGGGTAAATTCTTAGAAGCTGTTACGAAAACATTTGTCTCTTTCGAGGAATTCAAGAAACAGTTTTCAGAAGCAGGGAAAACACGGTTTGGCAGTGGCTGGGCATGGCTATATATTGATAATAAAGGCACCTTGCTTATTTGCTCTACACCCAATCAGGACAATCCGTTAATGGACATTGCCGAAAAAAAGGGAATCCCTTTGCTGACAATGGATGTTTGGGAACATGCTTATTATTTGAAATACCAGAATAAAAGACCGGATTATATTGAAGCATTCTGGAATGTTGTAAACTGGGACGAAGTAGCCAGAAGATACGAAAATGCTTTAATCACGGTAGGAACAATGTAACGTAATCGGTGACCCGTTTAAATAGTAGAACAATGGAAAAGACAATATCAGGAACAGTGAGAGCAGAATATATCGAAGTAGAACCGAATGTCCGCCTGCATATTACCGATGCAGGCGAAGGCAGACCAATTGTATTGATACATGGCTGGCCTTTAAGTGATGAAATGTATGAATACCAGTACAATGTTCTTATCAATAATAATTTTCGCGTGATTGGCATTACGTTGAGAGGATTTGGGAAATCGGATAAACCCTATGGATCGTATGAATACGATGTCCATGTAGCGGATATAAAAACAGTGTTACAAAAACTGGATATAAAAGATGCAGTGCTGGGAGGTTTTTCTATGGGAGGTTCCATTGCTATCCGTTTTACAGCAACAGATAACGGTGCTCATATTTCTAAACTGGCTTTGTTTGGAGCAGCAGCCCCGATTTGGACACAACGCCCCGATTTCAAATACAACCTTCCCATAGGTGCCGTTGACGAATTAATAGAATTGAATTATAAAGACAGACCCAAGCTCTTATCCAATTTTGGAAAGATACTTTCGGCAACCGAAACATCGTTAAATGAAGGTATATGCAGTTGGCTGAATGCGATAAATCTCAGTGCATCATCGTATGCAACAGCACAATGTTTAATTGCGTTGCGTGATACAGATCTAAGACCTGATTTGGAGAAAATAACAATTCCTACATTGATCCTACATGGCAAAAAAGATAAGATATGTTCCTTCGATTTAGCCGAACAAATGAAAGCCCGTATCAAAAACGCACAAATTGTTGCTTTTGAAAATAGCGGTCATAGCATGTTTCTTGAGGAAACGGACAAGTTTAATTCAGAATTGATAAAATTCGCTAAGAAATAAGTCATAAAAAAAACATCATGGCAAAATATTCGAAAAAGGCTCAAGATAAAATTGGAGAAGTTATGCACGAATTTAAAGAAGGAACATTAAAATCGGGCAAAAATGGCAAGGTTACAAGCAGAAAACAAGCTATTGCCATTGGAATAAGCGAAGCAAAAGAAGCCGGATTAAAAGTTCCGGCTCAAAAACCTGCAACGTGACGTTTTTAAAATAATCTGTATAGGGGAAATTATACGCGAATTGAGTTAGCAAACTGGTAGCTCAATTTTTCTGTTTCACCACGTTCCTGAAGTATCATCTGTGAATGATGTAATATCCGCTTATTGTTCTATAACACTTTTACCTGCCAATTATCCAATCTTTGTTGCGTGGAAATTCTTTCACGATTAACAAGTAAGTATCATGAAAACATCTTTACAACTAGTAATTATAGCTGTTGTTTTATTGGCTTTCCCGAAGTTTGATTTTGGGCAAGCTCCCGATTTAGGAACTACAGCCAATTTTGTACTTTTTTCATCAGATGGAGAAGTCAGCAATTCGGGCATTTCGCAACTTACCGGAAATGTAGGATCAAATAACGGATCAAGCATCCATTTTGGGAATGTAAACGGTGTGATGCACGATGCGGATGGAGTTAGTGCTCAATGTGCAACCGATTTATTGGTTGCCTACAATCAATTGAATAGTGCTGTACCAACATTTTTCCCGGCTCCGTTGCTTGGAAATGGCGATACGCTTATAGCTGGAGTTTATTCAATTTCAGCGGCATCAACACTCAATTTGGAGCTCAGTCTGGATGCAAAAGGCAATGCTGATGCTGTGTTTATCTTTAAAATTCAGGGTTCGTTTTCAACAAGTGCCAATGCAAAGGTGAAACTGATAAACGGAGCCAAAGCCTGTAATGTGTTTTGGAAAGTGGAAGGATTGGTAAACATGGCATCGGGAACATCGATGAAAGGTACAGTTGTTGCCAACAATGCTGCCATAGAAATGAACACAGGCGATACCCTCGAAGGTAGACTACTATCCACAGCCGGGGCTGTTAGCGTTGATGGTGTTTTTGCTTATACACCCATTGGTTGTGGAAGTCTTGTCCTTTATGGTCCCTCAAAGGTGACACTAGCTGCAACGGCATGTTATTCGTTGTTTTCGGCAAATGGCGGAGTCACCAATTCTGGTGTTACAACCATTTTGGGCGATGTCGGGACTAATGTTGGTTTAACAACTGGATTCGATGCTCTACAAATAACAGGATTTATACATCCAATTCCCGATATAACAACGGCAGAATGTACCGCTGACTTGCTTAATGTCTATACGTTTTTAAATACGTTGCCTTATGATATTGAGTTGTTGTATCCCGCACAGTTTGGAAATAATTTGGTTCTGACACCACATACTTATATATTGAAAGCTGCAACCGTATTAACCGATACCGTTTATCTCAATGCTTTAGGCAATAGTGATGCTGTATTTGTAATTCAAATAAATGGAGCATTTTCCACATCCACTTATTCTAAAGTTCTATTGATTAATGGAACACAAGCCAAAAATGTATTTTGGAAAATCGATGGAGCTGTCGACATTGCCGGTTACTCGGTTTTCGAAGGAACAATTATATGTAATAACGGTGCTATAAATCTAAGTACTGCTGTTAAAATAGATGGACGGGTATTTACCACAACAGGAACAGTACAAACAAGTGCAGTAACAATAGTTGCTCCAACAAGTCCAAACAATTGTTCAAATATCGATCCCACTACATTTAATGGAAATGTTACTGATAATGTTGTTACGTTATATCCCAATCCATTTGGATCGACATTGACGGTACGTGTTGATAATATACCACTTAATGCTATAACCGAATTAAAAATATACAATACAAAAGGAGTAGAAGTGTATTCAATTGCAATAATCAATAACGTTACAGTAATCGAAACCACAAAACTTCCGGCAGGAAGTTATTACTACAAAATATTTAATAATGCTACAGTAAAACAATCGGGGAAGCTAATTTCAGAATAGGGAAATTACAAGTAAATTGAGTTACCAAACAGGTAACTCAATTTTTCTGTTTCACCATGTTCCTGAAGTATCATCTGTGAATGATGTAATATCCGCTTATTGTTCTATAACACTTTTACCTGCCAATTATCCAATCTTTGTTGCGTGGAAATTCTTTCACGATTAACAAGTAAGTATCATGAAAACATCTTTACAACTAGTAATTATAGCTGTTGTTTTATTGGCTTTTCCGAAGTTTGATTTTGGACAAGCTCCCGATTTAGGAACAGCAGCCAATTTTGTACTCTTTTCAACCGTAGGAGCGGTGACAAATGTAGGAACAACCGATCCTGCAAAATATTTGACTCATCTGACCGGGAATGTTGGTACAAACTCAGGTTCAAGTACCGGTTTTGGTAATGTAAACGGAGTGATGCACGATGGTGATGGTGCAAGTAATGCTTGTGCTACCGATTTACTCATTGCTTATAATTTTTTGACTGCTGCAATTCCCGATTCATCTATTATGAATCCTGTATTTGGAAACGATTCAACGCTTAAAGCTGGTACGTATCTTTTGCCTGGTGCAACATCTTTGGATTTAAGTTTAACATTAGATGCACAAGGCGATCCCAATGCTGTATTTATCTTTAAAATGCCGGCATCGCCTCCTGTCTATGCTTTAAGTACCAGTCCAAATGCAAAAATTATATTGAAAAATGGAGCGAAAGCAAGCAATGTGTTTTGGCTGGTTACAGGTGCGGTAAATGTAGGTACAGGAACAGCTATGAAAGGAACCATAATTTCGGGAGGAGCTATTAGTTTAAGTGCAAACGATACCTTAGAAGGTAGAGCATTGACCATAAATGGAGCAATAGATATTGACAATGGGAACCTTGGATTTTTAGGCTATATTCCTGTTACGAGTTTAACGGGATCGAAAGCCCCAGTATTTAATGAATCAAAAACGTTTACCATATTTTCATCGATAGGACCTGTTGCCGACGATAATTTTTCGCATATCGTAGGTGATGTTGGAGGGAATACTGCTGCACCAACAAATTATAACCCTTTGTTTGTAACAGGTGACATTTATGGTATAAATGGAATAACAGCTGTTGCAGCCGCCGATTTGCTTAAAGTGTACGATACTCTAAACACAGCTCGTCCCGAAGATATTATTTTATTAGCACCAACACTATTTGGGCATAATTTGGTGCTTACACCTCACACCTACCTGATGAATGCTGCGGTAACATTTACCGATACTCTGTATCTTGATGCTTTAGGAAATGCCGATGCTGTTTTTATAATCAGAACAAATGGAGCATTTGCAACAACAGCAAATTCGAACGTTGCTTTGATAAATGGAACACAAGCAAAAAATGTATATTGGTTGGTAAATGGTGCAGTAAGCATCACAGCCAATTCTATTTTCAATGGAACAATAGTTACTGCGGGCGGGGCAATCGATATTCTGTCGGGAACAACGCTCAATGGACGTGCACTTGCAACAAATGGTGCTGTTTCAACAGCTTCGATAAATGCCACAGTTCAGTCAAACAATACAATCAGTCCTAAAAGTCAAACAGTTTGTACAGGCGATATTGCTCTTTTCAGTGTTTCAAGTTCAGTAACAGGATTGAGTTATCAATGGCGAAAAGGAAATGTTGATCTGGTTGATGGTGGAAATATTTCGGGTGCAAAGTACGATACATTAACCATTTTCCCGGTTACAATAAACGATACTTCATCATACTATTACGTTGTAATAAAGGGTGCATCTCTGCCAAACGATACTTCATCGAAAGTGTCTTTATCATTGAATGCAATTCCAACAATCACCTCGGAACCAATTACAAAAACAATTTGTATTGGCGACTCAACCAGTCTTACAGTTTCGGCCAAAGGTACAAATCTTAGCTATCAATGGAAAAGAGGAACGGCAAATGTTGTAAACACTGCAAATATCTACGGTGCAACAAATGATACGTTGACCTTTAAAACGGTTTCGATAGCCGATTCTGCTTCAAATTATTATGTTGTCGTTTCGGGCAAATGTTCACCGAACGATACATCAAATGCTGCAGCTTTGGCTTTACATACTGCTCCAATTATTAGCAGTGAACCAACTGATATAAAAAAATGTTTAGGAACTTCAGCAAGTTTTGTAGTAACAGCAACTGGTGCTGGTCTGGGTTACCAATGGAGAAAAGGACTAGTGAATATCCTTGGTGCAACAACCAATACCTTCACAATAAATCCGGTTAAAATTACAGATACCGCTTCAAACTATTCGGTTATTGTAACCGGAATTTGTTCATTGACCGATACCTCGAGAAAAGTATCGTTAGACAGGAATCTCGACCCCATAATTATTGTAGAACCAACAAATAAAGTTGTTTGTGTTGGCGATACCGCAAGCTTTAAAGTTACAGCAACAGGTACAAATCTTAGCTATCAATGGAAAAAAGGAACGGTAGATATTGTTGGTGCAACATCGAACATATTGACGTTTAATTCTGCAAAAACAAGTGATGCTGCTCTAAACTATTCCGTGATATTATCGGGAACATGTACCGTGAACAATAGTTCTACAACGGTATCGTTAATTGTTAATGCAATTCCTGAAGCATCGGCGACAACGGTTTCGCCTGTGTGTTTAGGTCATTCAATTACGTTCACGGCAAAAACAGTTACTGATGCCACATATCTTTGGAAAAATGCGACAGCATATTCTTCTACACTTCAAAATCCGGTAATTGCGTTGGCAACCTATGCCGATGCTGGAATCTACTGGCTGTTTGTAACAGCTAACGGATGTAAATCCGATAGCTCGACCGTTACCATTGCTGTTAGTAATTGCGACACTATTAGTTTAAGTAAACCGGAAGGATTTTCTCCCAATGGCGATGGTATAAACGATCTGTTTGTCATCAAAGGTCTCGAGAACTATCCAAAAAACTCCATAATAGTATTCAACCGTTGGGGAACAAAGGTCTTTGATGAAAGTCCATATCTAAATAACTGGGATGGCAAAACAACCAAAGGGTTACGCATTGGTGGCGATAATTTACCCATAGGTACTTATTTCTATATACTTGACTTAGGTGATGGCTCAAATGTGTTGAAGGAAACATTATATCTAAACAGATAATCATAAAAAAACTAATAAAGAAATATATAATCAAATGGAAACAGTAAAAAAAATAGTTGCATTAGTGATTTTGACCTTTGGGAGTTTAATCGTAACTGCACAGCAAGATCCAATGTTTACACACTATATGTACAATACCCTAGCGGTCAATCCTGCTTATGCAGGAAGTAGAGATGCCCTTTCGGTTACGGCTCTCAGTCGTATTCAATGGGTTGGATTCAATGGGTCGCCGAACACGCAGACTCTTACCGTTAATGCTCCATTAGAAAATGAACATGTTGGTCTGGGATTGTCTGTAATGAATGATAAACTTGGAATTACCAATAATACATCGTTTAAAGCAGATTTTGCCTTCATAATGAAAACGTCGGAGAAATCGAAATTAGCTTTGGGATTAAGTGCAGGAATTTCAATGTTTAATGCCAACTTAAGTTCAATGCAGCTTAATCAACAGAATGATCCTATATTTCAAAATAATATAACCAACCAGTTGGCACCCAATTTTGGATTCGGGGCATATTATTATCGAGAACGGTTTTACGCAGGTATTTCGGTACCAAGTTTAGTCCAAAATGGTTTTTCTGTGATTAATCAATCATTGGGCAAGACAACTGTTGGTAAAGAACAACGGAGTTATTATGCCATAGCCGGAACGATGCTGAGACTGACCGATAATATTGATTTTAAACCAACAGCATTTCTTAAAATTACGAGTTCCGCACCAGTGCAAGCAGACGTAACAACATCATTTGTGATTATGAAACGACTAATGTTAGGAGCCATGTTTCGAACAGGCGATGCTGCCGGTGTTTTGATAGGTTTTGATGTTACCGAGCAATGTCATATTGGTTATTCGTTCGATTGGTCGTATGGTTTACAATCATTTAAATATAATCAGGGAAGTCATGAAATTGTATTACGTTACGACTTTATTTATTCAAGTAAAAAACAAATTCATTCAACACGAAATTTTTAAAATCATCATCATTCGAGAAACATCTGACAGTGTTTGAAACCGCTGTTGGTGTCGATTCGAAATAAGAGATAATTATAACACAGGCTACCTAAAAAAACAATTAAATATAAACGGATGAAAAAGTTATTTATACCAATAATACTTCTTATAGCAATTTGCATTGATGCAACTGCACAAGAAAAATCGCATAAAGAGATGCAAGGCGACAAGTTCGATTTTCGATATTTGTATGTAAAAGCAATAGAATCTTACAATGCGTCCAAAACTCTAACTGTTGAAGGTCAACGTCATTTGGCCGAAGCTTATCGGAAGCTGGATCAAAATTCCGAATCGGAATTGGTTTATGAAAAACTGATTAAACAAAGCGATGGGGTTCTGCCTGTCGATTTCTTCAACTACGCCATGATTTTAAAAAGTAATGGCAAATATCAACAATCGGCAGTGTGGATGGAAAAATTTGTACAACTGAAACCCGAAGATTTGCGTGCCAGAAGTTTTGCCGAAAACAAAAACGATGTACGTAATTTGGAAAAAGACGATGGCAAATATCGTGTTAAACATTTTGATGTGAATACCGATGCCGAAGATTTTGGAACAAGCTATTACAAAAATCAAATTGTGTTTACTTCGAGCCGTACAAAAAATGGAATGATAAAACGCAACTATAATTGGACTGGTCAACCGTTTTGGGATTTGTATGTTGCCGATGTCGACTCAGGACAATTAACAAATCCTCAGAATTTCAGTAAAAAAATTAATCGTCGTTTTCATGATGGACCGGCAAGTTTTAGTAATGATGGTACTTTTATGGCCTTTAGCCGGAATAATTATAGAGATCATTCGAACGATAAAGTTGTGGAAATTCAAATCTGGTTTAGCATCAATGCTTATCTTAAATGGTCGAAACCAACGCCTTTTGCTTTCAATAATAGTGAATATTCGGTTGGTCAACCCTGTTTAACACAAGATGGTAAAACCATGTATTTTACCAGCGACATGCCTGGAGGATATGGTGGTACGGATATTTATAAAACGACCAGAAACGATAAAGACGAATGGACTCAGCCCGTAAATGTAGGTTCTGAAATTAATACAGAAGGTGACGAGATGTTTCCCTTTTATGAAGATAGTAATGAAGTATTGTTTTTTGCTTCAAACGGACGGTTTGGATTAGGTGGATTGGATATTTTTATTGCAGAAATCGATGGAGATCATTTTGGAAAAGTCTATAATGCCGGTTCCCCATTAAATTCGCAATACGACGACTTCGCGGTAGTAGTAAACGATAAAATGACTACAGGCTACTTTTCTTCTAACCGCATTGGTGGAAATGGTGAAGATGATATTTATAGTGTCGATTTTTTAAAAGCATTAACAGTTAATAAAAAGATATCGGGAATTGCTAAAAACTCCATCGGCTTTCCCATAGCCAATACCTTCGTTACATTGCTCGACGATAAAGGGAAAATACTTGACACCATCACAACAAAAGAAGATGCAGCTTATAGTTTTGTTGTTGCTAAAAACAGTAATTTTATTTTAAAAGGTTCAAATAAAGATTATTTGACTGGTGATACCATTGCCAGTACTTTTGGGAAAGAAGTAATTGTCTTTGCTGATATTGTGATGTACAAAAAAGTGGAATATGCTTCTATTAAGACACGCCAGACAGTTGCAGAAAAAATGAAAGTCGGTGCAAATCTTGCAAAAGTATTAGCCTTCAATCCGAATATTATTTATTTTGATTATGGAAAATCAACTATTCGTGCTGATGCTATCGCGGATCTGAACAATATTGTAAAAATAATGAACGAACATCCTACAATGATTGTTGAATTGGGTTCGCACACCGATTGTCGTTCAAGTTTTGAGTTCAATCAACGATTGTCGGAACGAAGAGCAAAAACATCGGCTGCCTATATTAAAAAACGAATAACAAATCCATCACGAATTTCAGGGAAAGGTTATGGAAAAACAAAATTAGTAAACCGATGTGAATGTGAATTTAAAGTTCTTTCCGATTGTTCGGAAGCCGAACATCAACGAAATCGTCGAACTGAGTTCATCATTATCAAAGAGTAACTTCCGACCTCCAAAAAGAGAAAACTCTCAGAGTTTTTAAAATTACTAAGATTAAAACCATTGAACAGGAGCAGACGGCAACGCGATATCGGTTGAGATTACCAGCATTTGAAAAATACGAAGAAGTGAAAACCGACACATTCAAATGCGTTTCATAACAACCATATCGTTGCTTCTTGTATCCTTTCTTACATCGGCACAACCTTCTATAATCAGGAATGATTCAACACAATTGTATGCAAAGATCGAGGCATATTCAAAGCAAACAAAGTTCAAATCATTTGTATATAAGCTAATATTCAAGTCGTCGACAAAGAAAGCTGTTTCAACAAAAAAACGGGAAAAGGTAAAGCTAAAATCTTTTAAGAATAGTGAAGGCAAAATAATCCGACATATATCTATTGTCACACTCGATCCTTTTGGCTTTTCAGTTTCCGATAGTTCCGTTTCCGGTCAATCAATACTTTCTAAAACAGGAAATTCTTTACATGTTAAGTCACAACGTGTAACTATCAGAAATTTATTATTAATTCACCAGAATCAAAAATTCGATTCATTACTGGTAAAAGAGTCGGAACGTCTGGTTCGAAGTCAATCGTATGTTCATGATGTTTCATTTGTCGAGGTATTAACTTCTGATAATTCTGATTCGGTTGATATACTCATTCGGGAACTCGATAATTGGAGTATCGCACCCAGTTTCTCTATTTCATCGTCAAGCATTACAACTAATGTTATCGATAGAAATTTTATGGGAATGGGACATGCTTTTACCAATAATTTTACAATGTATAATTTCAATAATGATGCGGCATATTTTGCGAACTATTACATTCCTAATGTTATAAATAGTTTTGTTAATATAACCTTGCATTATGGTACCGATAAATATAAATACTTTACAAAATCAGTGGCTCTCGATCGTCCTTTTATCTCGCCTTTCACCAGATGGGCAGCTGGAATTACGTTTAATCAGCAATATCAAAAAGATTCAATTCATATTCCCGATCTGGTTTATATTCCTCGAGAATATACATTCAATTCACAAGATTATTGGTTTGGTTATGCAATGCCTCTTTTTAAAGGCAATACCGTTAAAGATCGGACAACTAATCTGATAACAGCAATCCGTTTTTTTCGAATACATTTCCTAAAAAAGCCTTTAGACGTGGTCGATCCTCAGCATTATTATTCCAACGAACATTTTTATCTGGCAGGCATTGGCATTTCCACCCGACAATATGTTCAGGATTCATATATCTTTAAATATGCTGTTACCGAAGATGTACCCATTGGTAAAATAATTGGTTTAACGGGTGGATATCAATTTAAAAACGATAAAAGACGGTTATATTTAGGTACACGTTTTTCTGTTGGCAATTATCATAGTTGGGGATATCTGAGTACAAATCTCGAAGGTGCTACATTCGTTAACCAAAAGCATTTGGAACAAGAAATTATGTGTGGAAGCCTTAACTATTTCACTCACATAAAAGAAATTGGAACTTGGAAGTTCCGACAATTTGTAAAACCAGAAATAACCATTGGACTACACCGTTTTTTATACGACAGTTTGACTCTCAACGATGGATTTGGACTTGAAGGGTTTAACAGTAAAATATTGTCAGGAATAAGTAGAATTTTGTTGACATTCCAAACGCAATCGTATGCTCCATGGAACGTTATCGGGTTTCGTTTTGGACCATATTTCACCTATTCTCTGGGAATGCTGAGCAACACGTCCAATAGTTTCATAAATAGTAAAATATATTCGCAATTTGGTCTTGGAATATTAATAAAAAACGAAAATCTCATTTTAAATAACTTTCAAATATCAATAGCATTTTATCCGATAATACCGGGGATAGGAAACAATCTGTTTAAATTAAATGTCTTTAAAACAACAGATATTGGTTTTGATAATTTTGAACTGGGCAAGCCTGAAACAATATTATTTCAGTAAGATAACCTATTTTGCATTTAGAAAAAGAGAAAGTTGTTCATTGATTTTTAATTTAAAATTTGTATATATATTAGGCAATCAACATATTATGAGTATAAACTTCATGTTGTTTGCTCTATTGATGGTGTGATAAAAAGTCTTGATATTAGCAAAGCATCTGTCCATGATATTCATTACCTAAAAGAATACCAAGCAAGAATTTTCAGATTGTGTTATTCTGGGAGACAGAGGCTACATAAGTGCTGAATGTCAATATGATTTGTTTGATACCAAACAAATTAAACTAGAAGTTCCTATGAGAATGAATCAACATAATTATAGAAAACAACCATTCCTTTTTTGTAAATCAAGAAAAAGAATCAAGACGTTATTTTCTCAACTTTATGATTAGAAGAAATTATGCTAAATCTTTTGCTCGGTTTAAAACAAGAATATTCTCTAAATCACGGCTCTTACTGTTATTCAAACTATTAATTGGTTTATATTTGGTAGAAACTTAAAGTCAACATTGCTTAAATGCACAACGGGTTTAAGTATTTAATTGTTATATCCTTATTTTGTTATCTACATTCTGTGTACTGCCAGATATTTTTGTTATCATTTCGTTCATTTTTGTATTGGCATCTTCAACCGTTTTACATAAAATTCCCGAGCTGTAATCATTAGCATAGGTAATAGCAAGTTGTTTGTCCGATTTGTACATCTCTCGAAGTGTGCTATTTATAAAAGGGTTTTCTTTTATAAATTGCTGTTCTTTTTCTTGCCAGAAATCATGAATGATGTCCTTATTATCATTACAATTGCTGAGAGCATATAATCCCCGGAATGACCAATAAGCTGACAGAGGGGTATATACATTTCCCCCAATAGTATAATCTTTGGGAATCTCTTTCAAACATGCATATATTGGCATATAGGCGGTTCCTAATGGCATACTGATAACTTGCCATATTATTCCTTTTAGCTCGTCGGGCATGGTATCGTCTAACAGCATTATGTGACTTTCGGCGGTACGAGTTACTCCGATAGGCCGATCGGCTATCCCTTCTAGTACGGTGCCTTTATAGGTGGCTCTTAATACCGTCATTACGTTTTCTATCTTGATTTTTTCATCAGGTTCTAGAAACAAAGGATACTGTGTTTGACGTGGAGCTTGTTCTTTTGAAGGGGTTAATATTTTCTGAGCCAGCCAAATTCTGTCCTCATTATATGGATTGCCAGGATTGCCAAAGGCTTCTGCAAAATTAAAATCAGTTCTTTGGGGATTATCCAGTAAATTATTATCAACAACAAATTCAAATAAATTACAGGAATGCAATACTTCTGCAGTATTATCTATATTTATAGAATGAATACGCAAGCCGTTTGCTACGGCAAGATACTTGTCATCGGGAATTTTTACTGCAATCCAGTGATGTCCCGATCCTATTTCCATATACCATGATTCTTTGGGATCCCCGAACAATATACCATTACCTTCTGCCGCTCCATACATTGTAATATAATCAGCCAGAGCGAGTACTGCATGTTTTGCACTTGTAACCTGTGGCAATATAAGGGTAGGTATTATTGCTTCCTCAATTCCTGGAGAAACAAAAGGATCAAGCGTTTTCACTTTGTCATTTATATCGGGCATCGAATTGGTGGCGGAGACGGCCACATTCTGACTGTTTATGCCCCGTTCTTCAAAAAAGAACCGTTCACTGATGTTGCGTGAGGCTTCCTGATATGCGGCGAAATCGGGAATAGCACTGTACGAAAACGCATTTTCGGGAACAGGTACTTGTAATCCATTGCCCAAAGTCCAAATTCCATCTGTAACAACAGTATTGCTGTTTTCTGGATTATAATATTCAGGAAAGGAACGGTAGGTCAGATATTTGTTCCAGATATTATTTGTAAAATCTTCGTTACGGGCAAGCAATATAACATTTTCTTTTGTTGCCGTTTTCCCGGCCATGATACTTGTACACATTTTATTCCTTTTAAAATTAGTAAATAGGCAGCCTCTCAATTTCAGAGCTACCTGATTTTATTGAATGTTTTATATCTGTTGTTAAAGCAGTTGGCTTTTCAACCAATTATCTACAACTTTCCTCGATATTTTCTCTTGTGTGACAATGCAAAGTACCGCTTCCCAGCCATAGCGGGAGCGGACTTGCCATAATTTGCACTACAAGTCAATGATTAAAACGCTATTTAACTACCCCGATTCTCGCTTTTAGGGGAATATTACTGGTATTTAAACCTGGAGTTTGATTGTGAAAATCGAAGTCTATAGTAACATCAGGTCTAAAAATCAAGCAATGTGTGGAACCACCGAAATGGAACGTACCAATTGGATCGCCTTTTTTAACTGTTTGTCCTTCACGAACGGTAATTTCACAGCTTGAAACTTCTGCCATACCTATAGCAACGAAGCACATAAGCCCGATTTTATCATTGTTCGATTGAATAAAAATTAATGCACGGGCAGCTACTTCTGCAATATATCCTTGCGAATCGTTCGGTCCCGCAGGGTCATAACCTTCAATTGGAGCCTCAGCATAATAAGTTCCTGGAACATTTTGAATGGCTACTATAGTTCCATCAACAGGGCTATTCCATTGGTGATATGATTTAGCACATAGGAATGCTTGATATACGGTACTGCCGTCTCCAAAATGTGACGATTCTTTATGATTTGCCATAATATCGCTAATAGAATAAGGCTGACCTTTCATCCAAAACTTGTCCTTCGCTTTTACATCGGTAACACAATTATATGGTGCCGACTCACACGCATTTACAATTACATCATCAGAAATATCTTCAGGGCTAATCGGTCTTATTCCAGGGTTAAATTCGCGGGTAAAAAAATTATCCCAGCTTGCAAATCCGAAATGAGCATCATTCGGGTCGCATTTATAGTTGTAAATAAAGTTCTTCTCTGCATCCTGAGGGTTGTTGCCCTGACCACGGAAAGGATCCATTTGAGCTATGGCTTCTAAAGCCTGTGGAGAAAACCATCCCAGTGGTTTTGCATAGTCAGGTTGTGACTGTTCAATATCTCCTTTCACTAACACATATTGTGAGGCACTGCTGGCAAGGTAATTTTTCCATTCGGTTAGAATAGCTTGTAACTTTTGATTCACAACAGGATGGGTAAATGCTAAATAACCGCCTTGTGTGCCCATTGCCCAATCTAATATGGCATTAATTGGAAACCCTACCAAACCAACCTGATCTTCGAAGACACTGTAACAAGGGGCTTCTTGCAACAGTTGATTCATAATGGTTAGCATTGTTTCGAAGTTTTTAACAGGTTCGTTATACCCTTGTGGTATTTGGTCGTACATGCTGGTAAAACTCATGTACAAAATTGGATCTGCATATATTGCATCTCTTAAATCGTTAACGGCGGGACTTAGTTCAAGATTACTCTTGTTTGCTTGGTTAATCTTCATTTTGATCCAGCTGTTTAAGAAATTTCGGTCAGAAGGCAGCCATTTGCCTACTCTGTACTTTACATGTTTCATTTTTTTAAAGTATTAGAAGTTTGTCTACTCTATTCAGTTTTCGACTTCCCTGATATAATGGTTTGTAAGCTCACTATCATAATATTCAATGATAGTGAGCTCTGTAAAAGACTTGTTTCTTAATCTAATTATTTAAGAAACAACAGTGATGCTTGGATCGAAGCGGTACAATCCTTTTAATTTTGGTGTTCCTACTTGTGAAACATCAAGCTTAGCCACAATCAAGTAATACGATGCGTTTCCACCTATTGGAGCGTTATTCAATACTGTTGCCTTAATGAAATTATTTTGAAAAGAATTCATTGAAAATTTTAGATTGGCGAGTGTGTCCATTGAAAAACCCGATTGAATGTACGCCAGTCCTACCCCCATTGTATCGGCAGTAGCAGTTCCCATTATGGTGTCCCAATTTGAATATTTTTGGAATCCCACAATAATCATATCCTCATTGGTATCTTGCACAACAGAGGTATCCCACCAACGAATGGTATCTCCTTGTCGAGCATTGATTCCGATATTTGATGTAGATTGACCATATCTTACAGAACCAGTTTCTGCTATCATTTTCACATTGTTTGTCAGAAGATAGTTGCTAATGTTTGGAATTGAGTAAATAGAGGTCGTTAAAGGAAGATTGTTGTCTTCAAATCCGACTGGATCAATTACTGTTAGAACATCAATTGTTGCCATAATTTTAATTATTATATTCTTCCTACTCATAAGGCTTTTCGGATTTCGCCCCGTTTATTTAAGTGGTTTCTGGACTCCACATTATCATTGCCTTTTAGCCGTATTACAATCCAAAGCTTTTGACTTTGACAAAAGTAATTGCGATTGATAGAGGCATTTAATTAATACATTTTTTCGTTGCCATGGAAATTATCGTAAAAGTCAAGGTTAAACATATCTCCATAGGCGGGATTAAAGTAATGCTTGTCTTCGATTGTTAAATGTAACCACGAATTAATGATAGTTGCTTGATCCTTCGAACCTTTCCATGTGAGTTGGTTCAATTTTTCAAATGGTTTGGGCATAAGGTTGAAAGTCAACTTCCGATGACCCCTTAAAACTTCCAGAGTTACTTCTGCCGTTTGGCTTGCTGCCCATTGCAATCCTTTTGATGAAAATGCAAATCCGTTAACTGTTTGAATAACATCATTTGGAGCGAGACCAACTTCACCTGCCGCACTGTTGTCGGCGATGCCATAAATAGTTGGTTCTCCATCGTCCATAAAGAATATGCCCAGACAGTTGGGTTTCGTAACAGATACCTCAAAACCTATATTCTCAAATTGTGTAATTGTATCCAATTCTCCCGCCTTACGAACTTGTTCGTCAAGTATTGAACCCAATCCTGGTTGAACTGTTTCAAAGTAATCAATTACATCTTGAGTTGAATAACCAACATAGTCTGAAGGTACTGTTGATCCGTCGCCAAAATATTTTAGATAGAAATTTTTGAATGCTTCATCTAAACTTGAGTACATAAGATTATCTGTTGTGCTACGCAACCTTGCATCTAATCCAAAAGCTATTAACATACCTTTGTCGTAATAGTCAATACTATTGTTTACCCGACCTGGATATTTACTATGGTTCATAAAGCTTGCTAAAGAAGAATCGGCAACACTTACTCTGTTATATGCAGGCTGCTGTGTTAAATGCTGATAGTAACCGACAACGGCACTAAAAAACTGATCGGGAGTGTATGCTTTAGCCCTTGCACTTATCAGAAATTCATAATATCGTGTGAAACCTTCGGCTACCCAAAGACCCTCGGTAAAGCATCCTGACGATAAGTGATGACACAATTGACCTAAAGGTGCAGGTCTTAATCGGCGTACATTCCATGCATGGAAAAGCTCATGGGCACAGACACGGATGCCTGTTGAGAACATGGTATCATCAACAAAAACTTCAGGTCCTAACCCGCTCAAATTACTTGTAAGGTGTTCTAAGCCCCACTCGGCCTGAGGATTTAATGATAAGACAAACGTATAATCTGCGAATGGAAATAAACCAAACACATCATATATCTTTTCGGCAGCCAGACATACCTGTTTAACAAACGTTGTTACCGTAGCATCAAAACCAATTCCTTTATCAACAAATACAAAATAAAAAGGAGTTCCTTTCACATCATATTCAATTAAATCAAAACCACCAAAACAAACAGGAGTATCTAATAAAACTTCAAAACTAGGATAGATCCATTTGTTTGTAAGTTCTATTCTTTTTGCTCCAGAAGGGTGATGCATTTGCCAACCTTCTGGTAATTGACCATAATCAACAGAACATTCTCCCGTATAGTGAGGGCAAAACAGATAACGGGTACCCATCAAAATGGCATAATTGCTGTCGACCAGCCCCATAGCATCGCCCAAATCGGGTTCGTAGCATGAAGCACGGTAAGTCACCGTAACGGTATTATCTTTACCATCACCTTTAACAGTTATAGCGTAACCAGTAAATCCATTACGGTTTACGGGTAAAGAATTGTTATTTGAATCCGTTGCGGATACAGAAAAGATATCTCGTCCATAAGGCTCAAAATCATAATCTCCAGGTACCCATTTGGGGATTTCAAGCATTACGTTGTCAACGGCATTTGGGGCTACTTGTCCAGTAATTTTCATAGTAACGGTCATTTCCAAACCCTTGGGGTTTAACGTTACTTCATAAGCAATAGAATCGATATTCATGGATTGTAAAATTTAGTTTGATGAAATTATATTTTGAACTGTTATTGAATAGTTATATAAGTCTTTGCATTGAAAACAACTATTGTTTGATGGGCTGAGCTATAATGGTACCCATTGCAGTGGGGTTTAGATCTGTTTGATGTTTAATGGCATCAATAGCCCACTTTTCAAGTACCACTTTGTCTTTTTGGAAGATCATTACATGGGTAGAGCCACCAAATTCGAAATGACCAATTTCATCGCCACGCATAACAGGGACAGAATCGTTGCCTTCGTGTACCATGTATTTTGAGTCGATTACACAGGTCGAAACTTCTACCATTCCGATACACAAAAGGGCAACATAACCACACTGTGCGTGTTCGAAAATAAAGATGGCACGGGCAGCAACATGACCCAAATAGGGTTGAGAGGCTGTGCCTTCCCAAGTACCCTCATCTTCGCCCTGTCCAGAACGTTGTGCAAAATAGGTTCCAGGCTGCACCCACGAACATACGATTTTACCATCAAGCGGAGCATTCCAGCGGTGGTAATGGGTTGCCGAGAGGAATCCCTGATAAAGCTGTCCGCCTTCGAAGAGCTTTGCCCATTGTTTTTTCCCTGCAAAAAGGTCTAATAGGGAGTAGTGTACATCTTTCACCCAAAAATCGGACTCAAGGGTGAGTTTGTTTGCATATTGCCATGGGGTTGTTTCGCAGCCGATATCTATTACATCCGATGTCCCCTGAAATGGACGGGCATCGGGAACAAACTTTCTGATAAAGAAAGCATTCCACGAGTCATAGCCGTATCCAGGTTTATTGGCATCGTACTCCATTTGATTCCATACACCTGCCTCCCAGGCAGCTTTTGAAATCCACGAGCCCTCTTTCTCAGGATCGTTAATATCGAGTTTGTCGAGCGATTGGCTGCTCTTTAGAAAAGCGTTCCATGCATTCAGTACTTTTTTAAATTCCTGATTGAAGGCTGCATCGTGGAAAAGGGCAACTCCTGCCTCGGTTGCCATTGATACCGCCATAAGTGCATTCAACGGAGTTCCCACCATGGTGGTGTTATTAAAGGAAGGCGAGGTAGTGATAATTTCGTTTATAATTTCGAAAAGGCTGTTGTAGCTATCAATCCAGAGTGCATCACCATCTATCTCGATCTCTTTCCGTACTTCTTCGTCGAGGCTACGAACATAATCGTTCGACTGTTCAATCATCGATTTGACCCACATGCGGTAAATACTGTGGTGGGTCACCCAGTTTTTGAATGTTTGTATTTCTGGCAACATAGGGGTAATGGTGCCGGCTTTTTTCTTTTCAGCAATATACTTCCGCAGTGGGATCAGATACTTAGCGGTTGCCCATACGCGGTTTGGTACCCAAAACCCCATCTGGATAGGGTTGGCGTTTTCAAGTGTAAGAAGGTTCTTATGGTTTTTCCCCATTGTCGTAATTATTAGGTTTTATCCCGAAAATTGGCTTTCGGTTTTCGCCTCCGCATGGTATCTTGTGCAGAACAAACTGTTTATTAGAGTGGGGTACAGTTTCCACTTTTGTTAGCATTGTTCATTACTTTTTATGTGATGCTTTCGTCTATCTGAATTACCTTAAGTGAAGGACTGTCGAGATTCAGATACATTGATTTATTATTTGTTCCTGTTTCTAAATCGAGGACGAATCTGTATTTGTAAATTCCGGGAAGTAAATCTGCTGGAATAGTTCCCGCCCAGTAATAATAAACGGGTGTACAGGTTGAACGTATTTTATCGGGACCGCCAAACACTTTTATATCGGGGCAAACAGGTGTTGTAGCCACATCTTTGCCTGTTTCATCAAGAAATACGATGTTATTAATTCTGACCGAAGGTGGCCATGTACCATCGGGTCTTTTATCGGCATCCATTGCATAAATAATCCAATTGAGTACTTGTCCTTGTTTACAGATTGTTTGCAAGCAGGCTGTTCCCTGAGCAGTGCTTGATGGGGAATTATCGAACATAAAAACAGCTCCATCCAACGATTTTGTTGTTGTGGCTTTATCTACATCTACAAACGTTACCAGATTGAGTTGAACCGAATTTAATCTCGGAGTCTCTTGTCCTTTTTTTTGTGTTGCCATATATATTTTTTTTAATAATCAGTTTAATTAATGAGGATCGCATGGTCTTTTGCCAGCTCTCCAATTATGTCAAGATCGCATGAATATTCCGTACCCGAGGTTCCGACTGTAATGGATAGTTTATATTTTAGATGATCGAACGGTTTTATTGTGGTGCCTTTCCAATAGATAACATCGCTACTGGGATATTTCAGTTTTTCTATCGTTATATATTTATCGTCGGCTGTGATTTGCGATATGTTTGCAAACGATTCGGGTTCCAATGGCATAACATTCCATACTAAAACAACATTTTCATTTGGATTGAAGCTTATTTTTGTTTTCAAATTTTCGGTTCCTTCACCCGAAGACCCCATTAATTTGTTGTTGTCAAACAGGTATATATTCCCTTTCAACGTGTTGCTCGCAAGGATTCCAATTATATCCACAGCGGCTATTATGACGATTGTTCTATTTTCCATAATGATAATTATATTAATACATGAGGGGAATGAGTCCTAATCCGGCATTTGTAAAACCGTTTCTTACCGGATTGTTTGACACTTTTATTTGTGCATCGTACGTCAGTTCTACAGGTGTCCAGACTTCGTCTACAAAATCATAGAGTGTGATATGCAGTGTATAATTATGTAATCCCGTTTTGCTGGTATCAACAGTTGCACTCCAATACCACCCGTCTTTTATGGGAACTGGTGTACCATATTGGGCAGGGAACAGAACCTTGTTGTCTACAGCTGAACCTGTAATATCAGAAATTTGGGGAGGTAGAAGGTTAAGGATACTTTTAGTATTCTGCGAACTATCGAAATGTTCCCCGAAGATGTTGAGCGATTTTATTTCTATGTCCATCACTTTATTGGGAGTAGTTCGAAGTTTACTGTATGTACCTATTTTTTCGATAATGGTAGTATCGAAATTTGTCTCCTTTTTCGCAGTATTTTTGCCAAGATGAGCGTTTTTAATCGATTGAATCCATTCGTGTTCGATATGTTTTGATCTTGTATGATAATAATTGTGGGGTAGTGTTATTGGCAGTGAACCTATACCCGTGATAAGCCAATTCATCACAACATCGCAACATTGAGAGCCATCGCACCAATAACTTCCGTCTATTGCGGTGATTAATTGTCCAGTACCTTCGCCCGTCGAACCATCTGTTCTGAGGTTGTCCATCAGGTAGATATTACCTTTCAGACTTTTCGTTTCTATGGCAGCCTGTATATCTACAAGCACTATAATTGTTATTTCTTGACTCATAATTGTTCGATTTTAGTTGTTGTTTGTTTTTTGTAGGCGGTTGCACATCCACAATACAGAAGTGCTGGACCATTCAACGACATTACACTATTGAAACCATTTCCCATTTGTAGTGTCAAACGGTATTGATATGTATGTCCCAGTAACATATATGGTACGATGCCTGTCCATATTTTTAGGTCAGGATTATCTTCTGGTAAAACGGTATTACTATCACTATTTTCCTTCATCTGTGCTGGTTTGATTTGCCTGTCGGAAGCGATAAATGCTATATCCTTTATTGCTACAGGGGTTTGTAAATCTATTGCATATACAATCCAACGAATGGTTTGTCCTGGTATGCAAAACGTGCATAATTGTTCGGTGCCTTGGTTTTTACTTCCACAAGCACTGTTATCCATCATATAAACATTGTTGAGCAATGTTTTTTCCGAAAGAGCCTTTGCTACATCAACAGCTATATTTATGTTTATTTTATTTTGCATGGTATATCGTTTGATTAATTATTTGGTTTAGATAACTATAATATATCGCGAAGCATGGGTACCTTACCGACATCTGTTCTATATATTTCAATTGACATTTTGTCTACAAATCTGATGATGAATTGATAACCCGTTTGATCCATGGTTCTTTCATTTGCTTCTCCCTGATTGAAAATGGAAAGAGAATTCATTAATGACTGGATAAATAGATGGCGTCCATCATCCAGCCCATACTTGTGTTGAAGAATCATTGCGGCAGCACCGGGATCGTCAACGGAAATCAACATGGTTAGGCTTTTCATTTTACGTAGATTAACGAATTGAACTTCGTGTGCCACTGTTTTAATATCAAAAAGTGATGCTTTGGTAAATTCATTGCAAACGGAATCGTAAACTCTCGAAACAGGGTATTGGGTATCGCATAAATGGATAACGTCGCCGCTACGACCTGCAAATTCAAATTGCTCGGCTTTCAGGTCTTCTCTGTCAATATTCGGACGGCGGATCATTCTGTCTCCAATTTTGAATCTCAACACTGGTGCTTCCGTGGCATGAAGTCGTGTAACAACAAGTTCGCCTTCTTCGCCCTCTTTGACCCAATTGCCGTTTTCATCAACAATTTCAATCAGATGTAATCCCGGAACCGAGGTAAGGAAAGGAGAATCGGCAGACAATTGTAAGCCGATAGTTTCAGCTTGTGTTGCTGCAAAATAGCTTAAAATAGATAGATTAGGGTACATTTCCTTTAGTTCGGCTTGCTTCCTTTGTGGAAGTATACCGCTTCCATACATAGCCACTCTGAAACTTTTTCGTGCTTCTTCGCTTAATCCCGCACCAAGATCTGTTAGGATTCCCACTCCTTGCGAAATTCCCATAAATGCTTTAGGACCATCGTACGACATGATTTGTTGAAAAACAGGTGCCATAATAGGTCCTGCTCCAATATAATTAACGCCGGGTATATTTTGCAATACTCCACCAACCATTGTTCCGCTACTCCACATTTGGTAATCGGCTAGGGTGGTTATCATCCATTTAGCTGCATCGCCTGCCAGATAATCTTTAAGCATATAGTTGCCTATGAAATCGCCTGCAATTTTATAGGTGTCGTGTAATTCATTGAGAGAATATACTATTTCCGAGGGCATACCACTACTGGTGCCACCGCTTGCAACAATCTCGAATCCGCCCCGGTTGATGGGTACAACCATTCCAGGTCTGTTTCCGACAAAGAAATCTCTTATGGAATTTTTATCGCACATCGGTATTCTTTGCCATTCTTCAAAAGATGCCGGGGCATTTTTTAAGCCAGATTGTTTGATCCTTTCTTTCCAAAGAGGGTTTAATAAAGCTATATTGGTTAATTGTTGTAGTCTTCGGAGTGTCAATGCCTGTTGGAATGTGTAATCCAATCCAGCATATTTCTTATTGAACGTATTTTCGCATATTTTAATCTTATCAAAAAAGGAACTCAGCTTGATTACGTCTTCAACCGATTTCTGGCGTAATTCGTTTTCGGGAATTAACTGCTCTATAGTTTGCTTAATTATTTTCGAGTCAAAAGAATTAGTCGTCATATTATCTGGTATGTTTAGTATGTTTTGCTTATTACAAGATGTCTTTTATTTTCTTTAATTATTGTTTGTCCAGTATGTTTTATTTCATTGAGCAGCAGCTTAAAATGTTCCATATCTGTTTGGTGATTCATAAATACAACCCGTAGGGCGGCTTCTTTATCAATATCTACTTTCGAGATGAAAAAATGCCCGTTTTCGCGGATACGGTTTCGTATTTCAACTTGATAGTCGATAGGAAACTCGTTGACTGCAACACTGGGTTTGTATCGGAAACAAAGAATATTTGATTCGGGTACGTGGATTGTTTCAAAATCAGGTTCTTCATTCAATAATGAATAAGCATCCATGCAGAGAGTACACAAGTATTCTATTTTCTCCGAGAATAATGCCCGTCCGTAAATTGCCCATAGCACCCATAAATTCATAATCATAGGTCGTTTGGTACATTCAAAATTCTTTTCCGCACTATCGTATTCGGTATAAACGTCAGCATGTTTTTCGAATACATAACTGGCTTCCTGATGAAAGGCTCCATAGCTTTTTCCCTTTTCACGGTAAAAGAGCAATGAACATGGCGAGGGAACAAACATCATTTTATGTGCATCCCAAGTTAAGGAATCAACTTTCTCGATTCCTTTGAGTTTGTGTCTTAATGTGTCGGAAACAAGTAAACTTGCTCCATGAGCTCCATCAACATGGAGCCAGATATTATTATTATGAGCTATCTCGGCTAATTCGTCAAGCTTATCGAATGCTCCAATTGAAGTTGTTCCTGCTGAGGCTACGATGCAGAAAATATTCAACCCTTTGCTTCTGGCTGCATCCAGCGTTTTTTGAACTTTGCCGATATGTATTTGTTTAGCACTATTGACAGGCAACTTTACAATTTGGTTTTCTCCAATTCCCAGAATTCCAGCGGCCCGGGTAATGCTATAATGGGCATTTTCGCTTATGGCAATAGCAGGAATGCCCTTTTGGTGTGAAGCCATGACACCGTTGTTCCATACTCCGGGAAGTTTATCATTTCGTGCTGCAAGCAATGCCGTGAGGTTAGCTAAAGAACCGCCCGAGGTGGTTACCATGGTAAATGTATCTTTATCGAAACCAATAAATCGATTAAGCTCTTCAGACATAATTCGTTCTGCTACATTAGGCAATTGTGCAGCTTCATAAAAAGACGAAGGTTGATTGACAATAGAATTTACCATATCGAAAACCCCTGCCAATGGTACTACACCCGAGAATTGTCGTCCCATGAAACCGGGAGAATGAACCTGAATTCCTGTTTTTATATATAAATCGATAATCGATGTAAGTCGGTCTTTGTCGAAAGATGCTATGGTATCGTCTTCCTTTGTCATCAAATTTCGAGCGGCATCCTTCAATACGGATGGATTCAGAAGATTAATTCCCCTGACAGATGTATCGTTCAAGTACATTTGCAATTGTGATACAGCTATTTTTACATATTCTCGAAACATGTCTGTTTCAAATACCTCCGAGTCTAATGCACTAACCTTTTGTAGGGTGATGTCATTAAATGGATTTGGAGAATTTGCTATCATTTTATTTAGTAATGCCATTTCAATTTCTTTTATTATTAACTACCAACAATACTCATATAAAGAGTATTGTTGATAGTGTACTTAGTGAATCATTTTGGAAAAATTGAGAGCCTCTGTTTATTATACAAAGCTTTGTACTGGTTTATAGTATCCGTACCAACTTTCCGAAATGGTTTCGTTATGCTTTTGTTATTGAAATAATATAAGGATCGCCTTCCGATGGTTTAAAAACAAACACCATTGCTGCATCATTAACTGCCGTAGGATATACAGCTTTCGCATTGCAGAAAAAACGGTAGTTTGTACCATTTACCACTTGCGAGGCTACTGCCACGGGAGAATATTTCACACCAAAAAGAGGATCTGTTACTTTTTTAAACAATTCAATATCTTCTTTCGATATTTCTGTACGAAATGGAGTCCAAGCTCCTGTTGCTGTTGTTGACATAATTATACGTTTTTATATTTTCCTACTCATAAGGCTTTTCGGATTACGCCTCCATATACTTTTTGGGAGTGGGCATGTTTAAGAATGTTGTGTTTAACATCACCTAGTCATCCAAAAGGCTATCGGACTTTTTATTGTTACTAAATTTTAGTGAAGTTCCCTATTCCAAAAGTAGGACTTCCATTTTTCTTCGTTATCACGTTGTTTTGGCTGGCATCAAGAAAACAGATACCGTGATTACCCATTCCCGCACTGTTCGGGGTATCCGCCCATTTGAATAAGATAGTTGCATCGTTGGGATTTATTGTTCCAAATCCAACGTTATAACAATTGTTGCCAACACCAACAACGTAAAGGTCGTTCCCGAGCTGTGTAAAGTTATAGGTCATTCCGTCTCCGTTACACTTCCATTTTGTTGCATTTAAATTTTGCATATCTAATAATTTAAAATATTCCTACTCTATAAGGCTTTTCAGATTCTGCCCCGTTTATTTAAGTGGGTTCTGGACTCCACTTTTTATTCAATGAATGTTACATTCAACAGAAAATATATTCCATGTCCGATATCATTGAAAATATCTTTGTTAGCTACATTGCTAAGAGTGTTTTAGCAACCGTGCTAATGATGCGTTAGTGGCTCTGCTAACGCATCATTAGTAATGCTGCTAAGAGTGTCTTAGCAATTGTTTTAACTAATTATTATTGCATTTCCAAAAGTTACCGACCGAGGTTGTTTAAGTAAAGAACCGCCTCCTGTATATTGCGTTGTTACTATCAGTTCGTATTCGCCTGCGGCAAGTGTTGCTGGAACAAAAATGAGTAATCGCGATGGTTCGTTGATTACAATATCTGTTGCTGCCAGTTTTGTTATTTCTTGTGTTGAGGTATTTTGGAAACTGATACCGCAATCGGCGTTGTCGCCCGCTATTTTTATGTAAGAACCTTTTAACTCGGCATTGCGACCTTTGGTAAGTGTTCCATCGGTTTTGCCTGTAGTTTGGTCGGTGATGCTGAGAATTTCAATAGGATCGGATTGTTCACCAAGTATTTCGACACTTGTTTCGGCAATAGCTTCACGCAAGTCGGCTCCCTGGGTGATGCTAACATATAGGGAGTGATTTTTGGGATCCCATGTTTTGTTATAGAACACTCCTTTGATAACTGGTCGCATATATACCAGTCCTGTATTTACATTATAGCCCGAAACTGCAAGCTCGGCGGCTTTATCGTTGAATCGGCTGACGATGTTGAGTATTGTGTCGCGTTTGAGTTCTATACCATCTTTGATGATATCGTCGACAATGTCTTCGATGCCAACACTACCGTTTCCGGCAACAGTGGCTGTGTAGTCGTTAGGATCGGGTGTGAGGTTATTCTTTCTTAACCATGCTTTTAAGATATTTTTCATTGTACCTATCATTTACATAATTCCTACTCATAAGGCTTTTCGGTTTCCGCCCTGTTTGTTCGAGTGGCTTCCAGACTCCACTCATTTAGTCCTTGATTTTATATGAATACTAAAAAGTAACTGGTATCGGATATTTATTCTGATACCAGTTACAAAAGATTAGGCGATGTTATTTCCTTGAACCAATTTTACTGGTGCATTTTCAATTTCATGCCATTTTCCATTCTTATCTAAATAGGAATAATTAGCTGAACCCGATTTCCAGTCTTCGGTAAGTACCATTATAAACTCAACATTTGCTGGTATAACCGGACCCACACCATTTATTTGGTGCCAACTAATAACTGGATGACCAGTAAGTCTTACTTGTATATGGCAGTTTTTGGGCATTACACACATATACGTGAAAGTTCCATGTAGGCTTGATGTGATATGTAACGGCGGGTTGACTGCTTGGTCGATAACTCCGATGCCCGATACTGTTTTCTCTGGGGTGTAAACACTAAGGTTAACTTTAAATGTTGGTGCACCAGCTTTATCGCCACCAATTTCATAGCAAGCAATAAATAAACCTGCTTTAATTTCTGTATTACTCATTTTTATTAAATTTAAAATGTCCCTACTCATAAGGCTTTTCAGAATACGCCCCGTTAATTAGAGTGGGTTCTGGACTCCACTTATCAAATTGTGATACATGACAGCAACACGTTTCCCGTTGTTGCTGTTTTCTCGAAGTACCTAAAGGACCTCTCTATCGTTTAGTCCCGATATGTGACTGATTAAAGAATCTATTGTTTCCCATATTTTCGCACAGGGTACATACCAATCCTTATCTGTTACAATAATTGTAAGGGTGGCACTACTTTCGATCCATGTTCCCCGTAGTTTAATTCCATGCTGGTGAACATCAACATCCCAAGGGTTATTTCCAGTTATAGTCGCTCCATTTTTTTTTAATGCTTCTAAAATAGCATCGATTTTTGCTTTTGTGATATTACCATAATGGTGTTCTCCACATTTACTTGTTGCCATATTTATTATTAATTATTCAGTTTCCTACTCATAAGGCTTTTCGGTTTCCGCCCCGTTTATTTAAGTGGTCTCTGGACTCCACTTTTTTATTAGTATGTTATCGTCTTTAATTATAAGTTGCCGTTAGGGTAATCTTCGATGCATTATCTAACACCTTGATAAAGCTGATGTTAATGGTTTCGTTGTAATACCACGCATTTACCGTTGAATTTAAAAGACCATTTGCTTTTTGGTCGGGCGAACTACCTGTAATGAGGGCAATATCGGTGTCATTGATTTTTATATTCACCAAAGGTCCGTTTCCTCCCTTTTGTTCCGCAGGGTCGTGCAGAATAGCAACAAAGAAATATGTTTCGAGCGGTGGAGTATAGTTGTCATGTATCCGTTCAATAGTTATTTCCCGTGTTTTAGGGGAAGTGTATTGGTGTAAGATATTTGTTTGACGATATTCTCCTTTTGCATCTTCGCTTCCTCCAAAGTCTACAGGGTGGGCATCGACTGATGCTGACGAACGGCTTACTCCATCATCAAGATACATATTGTAAGAACCGCATTGACCTGGATAAATGTTGAGTGTTACAGGGTTTGGTTTGCCTTGTTCATTGAGTTGTCCTACATACTGTTCAAGTTCAACTGTTGGGATTATTGCTCCTTCACGCACATATATTGGTACAATAAAGTTGATGTGGTTGTCTGTGGTATTCAGGTTGGCATCAAAATCGCGTATTGTTGTACCGCCTTCAACTACAGAACCCAGTGGCATGGAATTGTTCATGAAGCAATACCAGTTGTTGCCTGTTGGGAGATATACATCGCGTTTGCCTAAATTATCAAAGCCATTTTGTGTTTGCGGATTTAGCACGGGTGCAATAAGCAGATCTTTGCCTACAAAAAATTCATTGTCGAGGAATTGCTCTTTGTCATTGAAGAGCGATTTGTCTGATGGTGCATTGATGAATAATGGACGGCTGATAGGTAAGCCGTTTATTGTGTTTTCGAACAAGGCATCGTAAAACACTTGAATCAGACGGTAACGCAGTTCAATGTAATGTTTACAAATAGGGAGAACCATTCGATATAAATTTTGTGGTTCGGGTAATTGTCCTCCTTTGTATTGATTGAACCATTCCACATACATAAATGGTTCTTGAAATTCTTTACGGCCTTTGCGTACATAGTGATTTCTGAACCAGGGTAGGAATGCACCGGCTGCCGTCCAGCGGATAAGTAGTTCGGGGCTTGCCCATGAACCTCCATCCATTGATGTTTCAAATCCTCCGATGTCCTGTCCGTTGATGACCACACCGCACATGCCGAGTGACAATGCTTGTGACACGTTCATCTTAAGGAAATCCCAGTCGGATGAGTTGTCACCTGTCCACAAACCTGCATAACGATGCGAACCGGTAAAGCTTCCGCGACCGATGATGAAGTTACGTTTATTTTCTCTACCTTTTAGTTTGTTAAGTCCATGATAGGTGGCTTTGTGAAGGTTATATGAATAGAGGTTCCATACTTTGATGGCAGGTGTAAGTTCTGATTTCGTTTCTGAAAGGAAGTCGGAACTTATTTCCAGACGGAAGGGAAATCCTTTCATATCACCTCGATTTTCACGGATTGCAGGTGTTGTCATATCCTGCCACACCATTTCCAATCCCATGTCGAACAGGTATTGATATTGGGTTCCCCACCAGTCGCGAACTTCACTTCTGCCTAAATCGGCATAATGTCCTGTGGTACCCAGATCATTTTTATTTGCATCTTGACCATAGTAAACTTCTCCTATATAAGGCTGTCCGCTATTAAAACCATCAACAGTTTTATTTTCGTTGGGACAATATTCATTACCGCCACCATAAAGCTGATAACGTTTACTATCAGGATCGTCGGGCAGATAACGATTATCTTTGACAAAAAGCTGTTGGTCGCGGGCTTGTGTGTATGTGGTATAATTCTGAGTATCTTGATTGCTGATAACAGGCGTGATGTTGGTACTGCATTTTATGCCTTGTGCTTTAAGGTTACCGAACATTTCCTGCGGATTGGGGAATTTACCAGTATCAATGGTAAATGTCTGATAGTTATGTTGAATATCAACGTCCACGTGCATTCCATCGATCGGAATCTGGTATTCACGGTATTTATTCACAGCCCATTCCAGTATGTCACGACGTTCGTATCCATAGCAACCTTGATGAAATCCTAATACATATCGTGGTTTCAATCGCGACCGACCGACAATGGAGGTAAAACTATCGATAACAGTTGCTGTGTCGTTGCCCATAAAGAAGTAATAGTCGAGGTCGCCAAATCGAGTACCGAACATGTATCGTCCCGAGTTTTGATATCCGATGTCAATTAGTAATTGTCCGGGATTATCGATAAAGAGGGCGTTTACACTGTCACGATCGGGTACACCGTTGTATTCGAAAAAGACTGGCTCGGAATGATAGAGTGGCTCTCGGTTATCTAAAGGTCCTTGGTTATACACCTGACGATACCGCATGTTATCGAAGTTGAAATAGTTTATTTGTTGAGTGTTTTTGTCGAGCGATTGTCCTCCTTGTTCTCCAAATCCCACATATCGTGCTGTGGCGGGTTTGGCAACGGCTTGTATAATGGCATAATCGTCGTATCCGTTGGCAGTGAAATAAATGGGGGTTTCTGCTGTTTTCCAAACTTGAAACTCTTGGTCTTGTAAGGCATTGAATACGGTAATAGAGAATGGAGCAAAATTAACAAGCATTCGCATACAGGGTTTATTGTCGCTACCTTTGGTTATAAGTTGAATGCTGCTGTTATTTTCCTGTGCTTCGATTGTAAATTCTTCTCTTATTTCCAACAATCGTTTCAAATCTTTAAAATTGTCTTGTATTACCGAACGGGTGTTTTGTGTGGTGAATTGATCGGCTGTTTTGCCTGGGTTGAAACGCATGCGGAATGTGTCTTTTTGAGGAAACTGAATGAGCATACTACATAGGTTGCCATCTTGTTTTTTGAAATTGAGGGCAAGATTTTCCGTTTGCGGATCAAAGTTGTGAGACACTACGGATCCGAGTTGATCCCATTCTTTGTATCGGTCGAAATACTGTTCCACTTTTATAAAGTGGTATGCGTCTTTGGTTGAGAAAATTTGTGTTGACATATATTTTATCTTTTTATTTTTACAATGTTGTATTTTATTTCAGGTGAAAGGCTTCCGCTAACTATTTCCATAGCTTACATTCAAATCGGTAACTATAAATGATGGGGTTCCGTCTCCTTCGGGAATACGTGTGGTTGCTCCGCTAAAGGCAACAATTGATTGTCCTGATGAAGCAACGTAGCTAAAAGAGGTCTTGGAAGAGACGTTGTTCATGTTACCAAAAGGTCCGTATGTTTTTCCGTTTTTCGTGGTAACGGTGATTTGTGCAATACAATTCCAGCCGAACCAGACTCCTTTGTAACCGGTGATTTTGGTAATCACGTCTCCTTTATCAAGGGTAATGATTGATTGACCGCCTCCATTTCCTCCATGTTGAAGCAGATTGAAGACCGCCCCGACGGATGAAGTGTTTGTGGCTTGTATTGAATCCAAAATTTCACCGCTCCTGATTATTAGTCCCGTAATGGGCGGATTACCCGCATTCGAAATGATTCCCGTGTCATTGAAATTGGAAGTTTGAATGCTATAAATCAATTGATGCAGAAGAATTTGTTGGGATTGTTCATATTCATAGTTGCCGGAGTTCAATCTCCATTGGGTTACTATGTTGTAAGGATAATGAATGTTTTTATAATCAAATCCCGCCGAGTATGCTTTAAAGACTTGATTGGCGTTTTGCCAGATACCAATTCCTTGTTCGAACTGTGCTCCATATTGAAGTTTTGCAGGTGTAATACCAACTTTCAGAAATTCATTTGGAGAAGTAAATGTTGAATATAATTGTAAGTTGAGAAAGTCAAAATCAGTATTCACGGTTGTGGCATCCAAATTGCCGACGCTTGCCGGGGAAAGTGTCAGATACAGATATTTTGTACTGGTGTTGAATACCGAACGAATGGCACTGAATAGAATGGTAAATTGTTGTGTCGAAATTGAGCAGGCAAAGGCTCCTTCCCAATCGATGTCAAATCCGTCCATTTGGTTTGAAATCAGGTAGGCACATAGGTTTTTCGCAAATGTATCCGCTTCGATTGCCCATTTGGATGAGTCCTGTGAAAAGATTCGCAATAATGTATTTTCATTATAGTTAAGTGTTGCCAGAATTTTGATACCCTGGTTTTGTTTTCTGGAATCGGTTATGACATTTTGCAAATATTGCTTGGTTGTCAGTCCTCCGGGATGAACGGTGCCGGCATTCCCTATTTCAATGCTATAATAGCCGAGGTCATCTTCCACGGTGTCGAAGAAGCAGACAAAAAGCATATCCACGGATTGATATACATTGTTGATTATTAGTGATTGATATGAACTGTTTGGAGAGGTGTATCCCGCTCCCGAAGGTTGATCCTCGTCAAGATAGATCCATGCGTTGACCATTTTGTTTGTTGTGTTTTCCATAATAGTTATATTTTAATTTTTAAAATTTTTCCTATTCATAATTTTTTTCAGGTTACGCCTTGTTTTATTAGAGTTGGTTTTGAAAGGAAGTCAAAATCATGTGCATACTGAAGTAGCCGAATAAAATAGGATTATCCTGTTTTCTGTCACGTTGGTATATAGCAAAATTCACATTAAAGCACTCCTTTCCCTTTTGAGAAACCATGGCTTCAAAGAACCAATAATCCATTTTTTCTTTAATGATTGGTGGAATAATTGTCGTTTCATTAGGTTCGATACCGGAGAGTACAACTTTTCTTGATGTTAAATCTTGTATAATTTTTTTGTGTTTGTTGTGAATAATAGAATAGATTAGTACTGGATTATCAATATTACCATATTCAGACATAGTATAAAAGCGAAATTGATCTCCAACCTGGGCAAGGATGTGCAAAGAATCCTGAATTTTATCTTTGGTCTTTGAATAGTTGGATCTGGTTGTAAACACAAATGATGGATCAATTATGGTAGGGTTATCAGAATCGATACTTCGGCGGACAATACCTTCTTCACATGCATTCATAAGTTGATCTGTGGTTATCGTAAGTTGCAAATAAATAATGCCATCTAAGTAGTAGTTTGTTTTCATGTTCAAAAAAATTGAATATCGAAGTTAACTGTTTGTTATGATGCTCATACAATAATTTTTGTTGCAAGGAGAGTATAAAAAGCGGTTGCAATAATAACAACCGCCTTTCATTTATATCAATAACAGGTTATCATCTGTCAACTTGAATGGTAGGATCCCATTTAAAATAACCGATTAGTTGCGGATTATCCTGTGTTCTCACTCGTTCATACAAAGCGAAGTGGAATGTGAAACTTTCTTTGCCTTTATTAGCAACAGAGGCTTCGAAATACCAGAAAGCCATTTCCGTATAAACGGGAGGTAGAACTTTTTCCGGATGAGCTTCGTCCGGATTACAGGGTTGAACGGCAACTTTACTCGTTTTGTGCGATTGAAAGTTTTTTAAGATATCGTCTCCGCTTAATTTATGGATATTGTATATCAATACCGGATTATCAAGATTCCCATATTCAGAGGTGGCATAAACGCGTAATTTGTCATCTTTAACGGCAGCAAATTTGATATTGCTGGTTCCCTGTCCGCTAATGGCAGCATTAGTTGAAACTACAGCATAAAAGAAGTTATCGTTAATCATAAATGGGTTATCCGGAGAGGTGTTTTTTAACTGGCTACGATATTTGCCGATCAACATGTCTGTGTCTACCGTAACTTGCAAATGAATAAATTCACTTGAACTGGCTTTTAAATTTTGTTCCATAATATTATTTTTAAAAATTTTCCTACTCATAAAGCTTTTCGGTTTCCGCTCCGATTTACTACATAAATCAATTTAGAATCCAAATTTAGAAGATCGTTTAATACAAATTTCAACAATGTCCATAAGTAGCAATATGCATGGTATAAGGGTTTAAATTTGTGGTATAAACAAATATTCGGCTTCAAAATCGAGTATTGTTTTAGCTTGTTCTTTGCGAAAAAATCACTTTACAGGATATATTGCTGTGTCGTTTATTTAAAATGACTCGATAATCGGCAGATAATTAATTTGGTTAAAATATATTCTTTGAAATGATTGTACTATGTTTTAAGCTTAATAATCTTATTAGGTGCTCTAAAGTAGAGGGCTGTTAGGTTCTAAGATGTATATCCAATGTCCTTTCACATTAATAAAAACTTTCCGTTTTGTGTTCTTAGTTTATTGGAAAGGAAATTCCAACAACCACACCCAACCATGTAACATTTGAACAGTAGTTTTACTCTTATACCACAAAATCGAACCTTTATACCACAAATGACGACTTTCGTGGACGTGAGATATAAATGTATTGATAATGAATATATATTTACAGGTATAATTATTCTGCAGAAGGAAAGCTACGATTTCGTACATGCAGAGGTACGAAATCATAGATCCATAAGTACAAAAGCAAAATTGTAGAATGATGATAATTAGTTACTTCGTGTTTCATTTAAAGCAATTCATTATGGCTCTTAAATATACAGCAGTAGAGAAAATGAATCCACAAGCCAAGGTAAAGAAGTGGTATGCCCAGCCTAACCTTACAGGCAAGCGAAGCTTGAAAGAACTCAGCAAGGACATTTCGGACGTATCGTCCCTTTCGGCGGGTGATGTACAAAATGAGATAGTGAACCTGATCGACCAGCTGCCTAAGTGGCTGGTGGAAGGCGGTAATGTGAAACTCGACGGCTTTGGAACCTTCTGGCTCTCGTTTTCGAGCGATAGCGTTACAACCAAAGATGAAGTGACGGCCAACCTCATAAAGGATATATATATTCTATTTGAGCCTGACAGCCTGATAAAAGAAAAAATACAAAAAACAGTTGTTACACACATGTCATAATTGCAAAACCCCGGGCAAAGACTCGGCACCTTGTCCGGGGTTTAACTATATTAATCGGTCAGTAATAGTGGTTCAATAGAATTATTTGCGTTATTTTTTATACATTTGAATGTAGTCAATAATAATAATCTAAATAATAGTATCATGTTAAAAAAAGTAATTATTACAAATCAGTCTGTTCTGGTAAAACTTTATGGACAAAAATTTGAGTCGGTGATACTGCCGGCTGTCAATAATCTAATTAAAGCCGACAAGGAAACAAGAGGGCTGGAAACAAAACTTGTTTATGTCGATCAATTAAGTGAATCGGAATATAAAACTTCCAAAGTAACGAATCCTGCTGACGAAAAACAGAATAAAGCTGTAGTCGATGCCATTTGCATTAAAGAGCAACCAATTTATGTTTTATTGCTTGGGGGTCCGGATGTTATCCCTCATCAGATTTTAATTGACCCAATGACCGATTTAATTCAGATTATCAAGCAGAATTACAAACACTATCCTGAAGATCCGAGCTTTATTAATTCTGATTTACCGTATGCAAGTTCTCATCCATACAGCACAAAGATCAGTGATTATATTCCCGTATTGGATAGAGCTGTAGGACGTATCGGATTTATGGATAATGATCCTGAATCATTGGCAACAGCATTGAATACGGCAACAAAATCAAAACCAAAGAAAAAGGCAGTATATGAAGACTATTTTGCATTTGCATCTAAATTTGTATCAATAGGTCTTTCAAAGATTGTTCTGGCAGAAAAGATTGTCGATTCTATTTTAAGTAAAGTATTCCCTACCGTAAAATATGAATTATCTCCTCCAAATACATGGGAAGACTGGAACAAGAAACAAATAGGTGCAATGACACACTTGTTTTTATGTCATGGTTATCCTTATTATCCCTATCTCTTAGGTCAAGGAGATAATGAAACATACAAAATCACACTTTCCGAAGAAAGTATTACGGATAGAATAAACAGTGGAACTGTGGCTGTGAGTAGTGCCTGTTATGCTGCTCAACTTTTTGCCAAAGAATCGTATTTTACCAGTTGGAATTTCTTAACTGATATTACTTCCGAAATTCCTGATCAAAGAAATGCACATGCGGTAAGATCAGGAATGTGTGAGGCTTATTTAAAAAACGGAGCAATTGCTTTTATTGGCAGTACATTTTGGGGTGGAGATATAAGAATCGGAACAGCTTTTATTCAAAATATGCTTAATGGGTTATCTACAGGTCATGCACTCTTGAAAGCACGTCACGATTTTATAAGAAATGCTGGAGATAAATTTGATGAAGAAATGCAGGCAACGATCGCCGGATTTATTTTATTAGGCGATCCTTCAATTCAACCGGTAGAAACGTCTGTTGAAAAAACTATTGATGTGAAACAATTGCATGAAGCATTGATTGCTGGTTCCCAAACGATTGGTAAAACATTTAAAGTTCCTGAACCCACAATTCTCACAAAGAATCAAAGGCTGGCATTGGAAAATAGACTCAAGCTATATTTGGGAATTAAATAACTGATAAAAACATGGATGTTGACTATTTATGGGTATTTTTCTTCGAATTAAACATAGCCAGCATCCATGTTTTATATATTTCAGCATAAAGACAAAGAGCAGGAGTAATGTCTGTGATCTGAAAGATGGGATTGTAAAATTCAACTGCCAAATTTAAATATCTGTTATCTATCAGAATTATAAGATTTCTTGAACATAATTGTTGAAGAATCAATTGTAATTCTTCTGTATTATGTACGTCGGTCTGCTCTGCTATATTTTTAAATTCTACCCCTGCATCACAAGCCAGATATACATCCTTTTCTTTGCCAGATAAAACAGGAAACATTTCATTTGCAATTGGTCGGGTATCGTAAAAATGTATTTTGTTTTCAAATGCAATAAAAAAGAATATTGACTTACCAACCAGACTGTGCCATTCATCAAAAGATTTTTTGAGTGAATCAATATATTCAAACGGACCGTTCTCGTATTCGAAATAATATGCCAGTTTTCCCAATTGTTGTTCAGGAAGCTTGTATATATACTTATAAATTTTATTTGGTTTTACATTTTTCAGATTAAGCTTCTGCCGTTCTTCATATAGAGGCGAGAAGCGATGCATACTAATCAATTCCATTGATTTCGGTGGCAATAGATGAGTAATAAATGGAGTTAATCGAGCAATATTTTCATAATCTTCAGGTTTTTCACCAGGGCATCCGTAAAGCTGAAACCATAGTATATTTATTCCATATCCAAATCCCCATTTGAGTAATCGAATGTTTTGATATGCTTGTGTTCCTTTCCTTAATAGACATAAGATATTTGTATTCAAGCTTTCTATTCCTGATAACATGTATGTAACATTAGCGTCATACATCGCTTTTAATTGATTTTTAGTAATCGTTGCCCGAATTTCGTACCCAAATCTTAAATCCGTCTTTAACTTTTTCAAATCGGGTAAAAACGTATCGTAGTATTGATATGGGAAAACAAGATCCATAGCAAAAAAAAGATCAACAGTATATTTATCAGAAAAGGATAAAAGTTCGTTAATTATTCTTTTCGAGCTTTTGATCCTATAAGTTTGATTCTCTGCACATAATCCACAAAAAATACAGGGATGTCTTGCTCCATGCCAACATCCGCGACTTGATTCAAATGGTAGAATGATCTCTTCTTTATTTTTCTCAAATCCATGAGCTTTTATTTGCATCATCCAATCATCAAAATCGGGTGTCGGCACCGTATCAAGATTAACAATCAACTCTGTTTTATCTCCATTAGAGATAGACTGTCCATTGTCTCTCCATATCAGTCCGGTAATGTCTTGAATCGGTCTCCCTTTCCTTGATAGATAGTCGGCAATCTCAACAATTAAATGTTCACCCTCTCCCCTGCAAACAAAATCAATCCAAGGGAAATTTTCATGCAGAGCCAATCCCATTTCGTTATTACAGTTGGAACCTCCGAAAATGATTTTTGTTCCGGGTGATAATTCCTTAATCCGCCGAGATAATGCCAGACACGGAATTGTATGGAAGTTTACATTAAAACCAATCAAGTCATACTTTCCATTGATAACTTTTTGTGCTGTATCTTCTATAAAATTAGCAACATATTGTTTCGCATTTGTAATTGAATCGTAATTGTATTCGTTGCTCGATTCTTGTCCATTATTAAAGTAATCGACAAATAATAAATCGGCACCAAATGGTATTGATTCGTCTATTATTTCATTATATACAAACGGCCCAATTTTATTTGCAAATTCAATATTCGCATAATGTATATCACATGAATATTCTGCATTACAAAGGCTTTGTTTCAAGATACTCAAAGCAAGGTTGGGTTGCCAAATATCATGAAAAGGCATTACAATAAATGAAACCTTGATTGGTGAAATCATAAAAGGGGTTTCTTATGTAACAGGAGTTGCTGCCTGAGTGTTTTTAAAAACCTGATCGTTAATTGTTTTTTTGAATATGTCGATATTGAGTGAATATAACATGGTTAAATCGGTCTTTGAAACAACAACATCAAATCCTGAGTCTATTAGCTCATTGAAGACATCGAAGGTCATTTTGTTCATTGTTTCATGTTTTTCTGTTTTGTCCATTTTTGCCAATCGGCTGAGTACTTCGGTACTTAATCTTTTTGTTTCCATAGTTTTAATTTTTTATTAAACGATTAATGATCAATCATATTATTAATTATAGATATTTATAAAACAATAATACATAATAAAATGCATATATTAATAATAAATGTTAATAATTTACACACAGAATCTACTTATTTATCTATTATCTTTGTTCTTTCAAATTTAAGAAATACGTAAAGGTTTCTAAGTGTAATGTCGCTTGGTTCGACTATATTAAGCAAGATAATTGTCATGATGATTGTGCGTTTATGAGAATCCCCCTTTTACTTTAAAAAAACAGGTAGATGATAAATCTAAAAGTAAATATTAAGATAACTATACTAATTATTTTCACAATTTTTAATACCGTTGCCTTATCTAAAAACATACCGATAGCCCAACGAGCTGTTCTAAATTTAAGAAATTGGGATTTTAAAAAGGATGGAGATGTAAAACTTGATGGAGAATGGGCTTTCTATTGGGGGAAATTAATAAATCCCGTTGACTTTCGAAAGAATCCAAAACCAGATTTCTTTATAACGGTTCCTGACAAATGGGAACAATATTCTATTCATGGGAAAAGGTTGCCAATAAACGGCTATGCTACTTACCGATTAAAAATATTCATTCGAAAGACGTCAGATGACTTTAAAATTACTATCCCGTGGCCTATGTTTCCAACTGTATGTTATATAAATGGAGAAAAAATAGGTTTTAATGGCAAAATAGGCAAAAACAAAGAGACAACAGTACATGAATATAAATTCCATTACAAAAATTTTCATATTACAGGGGATTCTATAGATATAATTATACAAACAGCAAATTATGAATATGAAAAAGGCGGTTTATGTTTTAATGTAACATTGGGCAATTCTGGTTTGTTAGAACAGAAAATGAAACTACAAAACATGATGGATATCTTTTTTTTAGGATGTATTTTTCTTATGACAGCATATCATTTTATTTTGTTTTCCCTTAGGCGAAAAGATAAATCATCGTTATATTTAGCTATGTTCAGTTTAGGAATTTGGCTTCTATATACAATTCTTAATAACGATTTCAATAGCTTTTTTGGAACAGGATTTAAATATAGTACATTATTATATATAATGTTGATTCCTTTTTGTATAACCTATGCAGGCTATTTTCTATTTGTGTATCATTTATTTTCGAAAGAGTTTACCAAAATCGGTATTTGGACTGTTGTGACAATCTGTCTCTTTAATTATTTTTTTTCTCTAATAAACTATTCATTAGCAATGACTCTGGAACAATATTTCCGATATCTTCGCATCATAGCTCTTTTATATAGTTTTATTGTAGTTGTTATTGCAGTTATAAGAAAACGAGAAGATTCAATTTTGTTTTTGATCGGTCTTTCTATTGTTATTACTGGTGCAATCATCGATATATTAATACAGTTGAACGATATAAATGCACCATCTCCTTTACAAATTAGTATTCTTGGACTCTTTTTAATTCAAGCATTTATTGTGGCACGACGTTTTTCCAGAGCATTTTCTCAAAACGAAAAACTTAATGAAGAATTAATATTTATGAACGAGAATCTCGAAAGCATTGTCATTAAACGTACAGAAACAATTGAACAACAAAACAAAACCTTGATCCAGATTAATAAAACAAAAGACAGGCTGTTTGCAATTATCGGTCATGATTTACGAAGTCCGTTGGGATCTCTGGAAGGAATAACAAATGTTGTCGGATCTCTAGTGCAACAACAAAAATTTGATAAATTAAAACAAGTCTCTGAACAAATTGAAATCTCGGTTAACCGAATGACCAGACTCCTTGATAATTTGCTCAAATGGTCGTTTCTACAGACGAAGCAAATACATTATAATCCACAAAAAATTGATATTCATGAAATGATACTATCGGCATTAGAACTTTTACAACCTGTGGCAGAACTAAAGCAAATAAGCATTATAGCTGATACTAAAATCGGTATGTTTATTACAGCCGATGAAAATTTGATAAAAACAATTCTAAGGAATTTGATCAGTAATGCCATAAAATTTACCGGTAAAAATGGAACGATAGAAATAGCTGTTAAATATGATAAAAATAACAACATGTTGATTATGGTAAAAGATACAGGAGTAGGAATTGATCAAGAAAAAATAGCAACTCTTTTTGAAATAGATGAGAATAAAATTTCTATTGGCACAAACAAAGAGAAAGGGACAGGACTTGGGTTGGTATTATGCAAAGAATTTGTAGAAATGCATAATGGAGAAATCTCTCTTACAACAAAAAAAGGAGAAGGAACTACTTTTTTTATTAAATTGCCATTAAATTGATAAATGAATTAAATACTTTGTGATGTCAAAAATTAAAATTCTAATCGTTGAAGATGACATAATCTATGCGTCGAAACTTGAAATCGCATTACAAGAATTAGGATATATAATTACAAGTACCGTTGATAACATAATTGATGGTATCAAATGTTTTTATTCAACAAATCCTGACATTGTCATTATTGATATTTCGCTCGAAGATAAATATGATGGGATTAAACTCGCTGAAAAAATTAATTCCGATCAAAAAAATGCAAAACCATTTATTTACTTAACAGCGTCTGAAGATAATGAAACCTTTCTTAGAGCTAAAGACACATCACCTAGTGCATTTCTACTTAAGCCATTTGAAAAGAAAAGTTTAGAACATGCTATTGAATTGGCTTTCCAAAATTTTTCAAGTGATGTTGGATTCTCAATTTCCAATTCTGAATCCGACTATTTTATAAAAGATAATATTTTTATAAAAAAGGATAAGCGTATCATTAAAATTCCATTATCAGATGTTCTGTACATTAAAGTTAATGCCAAATATTCAATGCTGTTTACGATTACTGGTAATTACGTATTACGTATTTCATTAAAAGAAATTGCACAGGTTCTCACAACAGAATCTTTAGTTCGCGTTCATAGAAATTATTTGGTCAATAGAAACAAAATAACAGAGTTCGACCTCGAAGAAGATCAATTATGTATTTGTGGCGATTTTATACCTATTGGGAAGTGGTATAAAAAATGGATTACAGAATCATTAATCTATTTAAAATAAAAACGAGAGAATTCTCATCGTCCCGCGATCAAAAGATGCGACTTTCCACTAAGTTTCAGAATTGTTGTTTTATTTCTTATTTTGATTGAGATTGGTAAATCAAACATTGTTTCAGAAAAAAACGCCACACAAAACCTATGATTTTATGTGGCGTTTCGCTGTTCGCAGTGACACCTTTTTGTAAGGTGTCTCCGCTATTTCCCTGTTGAGTTATGCTTCGTTAATCTTGTATGGATTATCGTTTCTAAGGTTGATACCTGATTTTTCTGGATCATCGGGAGGTGTATCACTCATCATCACCATAGAGATTTGATTGTCGATCTTGATAGATTTCATTTCCGGTTTCGAATATATTCGTTTGCCGGAAGTTTTGCTTGCAATTGTATTCATATATGTTCTTTATTTAATCGATTTATACTATTTCTGTATCACAACTTTCACGGTTTCGAAGGTAGTCCCAGAGGCAACCGTCACAAAATATATTCCTGTAGCAGGAACGTCAATCGAAGCAGGTGACGAAGCTATCCGCGAAGACGAGATAACTCTTCCCAGTACATCGGAAATGGTGACCGTGGCTGGCACAACAG